>Ga0224501_10004412_pt1 | contig 11111 bp, 9 predicted proteins | sample SF_Oct11_sed_USG_4_FD_169105 | JGI IMG/M metagenome (GOLD analysis project Ga0224501, IMG submission 169105) | Sediment microbial communities from San Francisco Bay, California, United States - SF_Oct11_sed_USGS_8_1 | ecosystem: Environmental > Aquatic > Marine > Sediment | place: USA...
TTAGAAGCGCTACAGCCGAACGCTTCCTCAGCCTTCAACTAAGCAGGGAAACCCACCTGCCTTATCAGGGTAGGGCCTAATCCGGGTAAATTCAATTGCGCCCTTCAAATCTTTGGAATCCCACAGCAAACCCCTTGATAAACGGAAGGATACCAACTTCCTGCGATTGAGGAATGGTTGACTTCTGAACTGGATGGCTCCCCCAAGTGAAAATAACTTTCTTTCCTGCCCGGCGCCGCCGCCCCTCTCTTGTCTCACGATAATTTTCCGGGACTCTTTTGCTCCATGACCGAGCATTCCAGGATTTTCCCATGCCAGATTACTCTTTCATTTCCCCACTTTTGACGGTTGAGGCCGGGGCCGTTGTCTCGGCTGGGCCGGTGCACGCCGCGGCATTCCGTTGGATGGCCGCGCGGGAACGGTTAACTCCTCCGGTTCGGGCATGGCCGTCAGCCCTAAAAACAAAACCACGGCGGCGCCCAGCGGAATTGAAACCACAACACTCCAGGGGTCCTGCCCGGCAAAATCAATCCAGACCGATGGCACTTTTATCGCCAGGAGATTGAAATCCCAGGGCCCATCGTCCACCCATTGGGCGGAAGCTTCCGTGATTCCCGCAAAAATGAACGGCAACCACAGTAGTTTCACTTTTATGGGCTTGATGAACCAGAAAATCAGAGCAATGATCATAAGCAGGATATTGAGCACCCCGGCGGCCATGAACACGTTTTTGGGTTGCACCCAGCTGATCAGCGAAAAAGGAAACTGGCGCATCATATTCATAGGCGCCGGATTGAAATGAAATCCATGAACCACATAGCGATCGCCCTCCACCTTGAGGACTTCTTCCATAATCAATGCAGTCGTGTCCATTAATACAAAGAATTGGAATTCCTCCGTTCGCCCCTCGTTGCCCATTCCGTAATTCACATTGATTTGCAGGCGGGTAATTTCTTTGATATTACCCTTGGGGAAAATATCAATCGCCTTCTGGAGGGCTTGCTGATTTTCTTCACTCAGCAGACCCGGTTCCAGATGTTTATTGAGTTCCGTCAGGTCTCCCTTCTGAATCAGGTAGATGAACTGCTCCGCAAACTCTTCACTTTCGGTATGAATCCATCCCGCCTCACTCTGCTGGACAATGGACAAGGTAAATAAAATCAGGATTAAAAAATAACTGGTTCCCCGCCGGATCACTCCCCAGGGATTTTGGACCGGTTGTTCCCGCCGCATATCTGCCTCCTGTAATTGACCCCCTCAGGCTTACAGGCTAAAGCCCGTCCGGTCCAATCACAAGCGCTTCCCCGGATTTTTCCGGGAACGGAATCCGGAAGCATTGATTTTCCGATAGATAATGGTAATGGAAAATTTTAGGCAGGGGGACCGGCATAGGAGTCGCAGCCCATTAGCTCGCTTTTCGGGCAACCCGCTCTTCCATAACCCTTCCCACGGGATGAAAGCGTTTCTCCCATGTCGCCTAACAAACCGTCGAACCGGGTTGCTGAAACCGTTTCGCTGCCGGCGGAGCCTGTCCCTTCGCCTCCCAGCGAATATTGAGCGCAGGATCACCCGGATCAGGGCTAAAGAATTTTCACGATGGAGTGGAACGAAGGGTGAGGGGGGAAAGAAAAATGCTAATCCAGGTTGGAGCGTTTTGCTCGTCGGCAGCAATTCCGCCCTCTGCGGAGGAATGGTGCGAGGGGCGGGAATCGAACCCGCACGGGATTACTCCCACAGGATTTTAAGTCCTGGGCGTCTACCAATTCCGCCACCCTCGCTCGCAATGTCTTGAAGCAATCCCTGGATCGCCGGGCCACCCTTTCCTTCGACAAGCTCAGGACAGGCTATCGGCTCGGGACGACTCAAATGAAGAATCCCCCCGGCCCCCTTTACAAGGGGGAGTAAATTAGTTCCGGGCCTTGCCCGGTGAAGAAATGTAACAGGTTTTCGGCAAAAATCCAATCCCAACCTCCAGCGTTTTTGAATCCCCCTATCTTTTGCAGCATCTTAATTTATAATCCATTGGTTCCGGGCTTCCCTGTCGGGTATTCCGGGTTTTTTAATATTTTTCCAGGAATCCGAATGAACGCTCAGAAGAAAAAATTCATGGTCGTGGCGACGGAGCCGACACCCAACCCGGCGGCCCTCAAGTTCAACCTCAATACCAAGGCGATCGCCAGCGGCATGCGTTCCTTCAACAACGATATTGAGGCCGAAGGTGATCCGTTCGCCGAAACGATGTTCAGCTTCGGCGTGGTTTCCGCCCTGCTCATCCAGGACCGATTCGTGTCGGTCACCCTCGACTCCGCCGAGGAATGGGAAATGCTGATCGATCCCGTCATCCAGACCATCGAGGAATCGCTGGTCTATTACGACAATGCGGAGGATGCGGGTGAAAAGAAAAAAACCATTCTCGATGAAGTGGACCTGAAGGAATTCGATACCTTCAGCGATCCCATCAAAATGGAAGTCATCGACGCCTACATGGATGAGAATATCCGGCCCCTGCTGGCGGCGGACGGCGGCAATGTGCTGGTCGAAGACTTCGAAAACAACGTCCTGCGCATCCGGTACCAGGGAGCCTGCGGCAGTTGTTCAAAGGCCGAGTCCGGTACGCTGGTGGCCATCCAGAGCATCCTGCAGAAAAATCTTTCCCCCGACCTGACCGTCCTCATCGAGCGAAGTAGTATATAATTCTGATCCATGTGTAACCGTATCGCCCTGAACCTGTCGAAGGGCGACACGGTGCCATGCTTCGACAGGCTCAGCATGAACCTATTAAACTATGCGCGACCCGATACGTATTCTTAAAAAAATCCTGAGCGCGGGTACCGACCTGACGCCCTTCGAGCAGTCGGGTGAGCCGCTGGACCAGTTGGTGGAAACCCTGCGCGAAGTGCTCCGCATCCGCAAGGGGCGGCAGTGGCTGATCGACCGGTCCGGAATCGACCCTCTCCTGGCGCCGGAAAGCTTTCACCGCCTGCTGGATCTGCCGGAAATCAATTACACCGAGGAGGCCGACCGCAACCTGGATGTCGTGCAACATTCACTGAAAGACACGCGCCAGCCCGGCGACCCGGTAAGCATCGCCCACCTCAACACCTGCCTGCGTGAATTGTACAAGGACCTTTCAGCCTTGAACGAACTCAAAAAGAAAGAGCATCCCAACCTGCACCTGGCGTCTGCCATGACCGGCGACCTGGTCGACCGGGTGACCGGTTACGCGCAACAATTGCGACTGCTCGACTGGCGGGGCGTGGGGTATCTACTCACGGGATGGAAAGCGCGGGCGATTGAAAAAGATTTCGAAACATTATTTCCCGATGCGCGGCACCTGCATCCGTTACGTAAAAACCTCAATGCCGTGCAGCTGGAGCTGGCCTATTATCGCCGGGCTCTTGAGATCAACATCAAGTGGGCGGTAACCGGTCTCGATCTGTTCGGGGTTCTGCGGGATGATTCGCTCAGCCAGACCATCGACAACCTGTCCGAACTCGGCAATGGAATATGGAATCTCGTGTACAACGGCACACGGATCAAGACCACGCTCGAACTTTCCGGCATCCGCTTCCACGACATCACCACCCTCTTCGACCCCGACCAGGTTCCATTGACTATTGTTTAAAAAAAGCTCAAACAAAATCACAGAAAAGCCTGTAAGCTTTATTTATACTCACCAGCCCTGTAATCCTTCCAATGTCAATTAATTGTTGACGGACTACCCCAAATAAATTAGATTTCAAATTTTCCAGCACCTTAAATTCAGACTAAATAACTTTTAGAAAAATAGGAGGGACCGTTGTGAACAATTCACGATATTTTCCCAGAATCAATTTTCTTCTTTTGGGAGTTTTTCTTCTCCTGCTTGCGGACCCAGTTCATGCGGGAGTATTCAATAGGGATTGGGTAGATGATGAAATAAATACTGTCAAGAATCAAGTGTCAGACGTATTTGGCAAAACGGGTCCCATACATTCGAGAATTGTTGATATGAAACCCAAGGTCGATCAGATGCGTTTGATATTGGATGATCTGAATCCCAACCTCGCAGGCAATTTTGCCGAAAGGTTTAAAAGCCAACTGGCCGAACTGAATGATAAAGGCCAACTGCTTAAGGAAACCATCAAAGATATTCTTGTCTGGCTGAAAACCCGGCAAGGCCCTTATGTAGACTTTGTCGGCGACCTGAATGACAAGTGCGGCACGGGGTCCCCCTGCGAACAGTTTCGCGCCGATCTGCGGAATTTTATACAGGAAATGGGCGCATTATCCGACCGATTTCCCATCATAGCAGAAACAGGGTTGGATAAAACCAGTGATATTATTTCCAAATTTGTAGACTTGCCGCCACCGGTGGTTATGTGGGCATTCTACGAATCATGGCAACGCGCACCCATTCTGCAACAATTGCCCATGGAGCTGGAATTGATTTTTGATGAATTGAACGATCCGGAACTGTTTTCTCTGAACTTGGCGGGCGCCCACAACTTTATTCTGTCCAAGCCGCAATTATCACTGGCCAAGTTCAGACAGGTAGCTGCGACGGACAGGTTTTGCGACCGGAGCATCAACCAGAATAGCTGGGATCCCATACGGTTGAATCGTATTTTATTTGTTCTGGGTTATTTGAAGACAGGTCTTGGCTTTACAGTCGATACATTGCATGACGATTTGAATCTTTCACTGGTAGGCGAAGGCTCTGCAACTCCCGGCGGTAATCCTTTGGCTTTTTATCTGGGCCTCGTAAAAACAGTTATTGAAATAATCGAATTAGCCATAGAAACCCGCTTTAACAATCTGGAGATTTGTAATAATCTCCGTGGAGCGAATAATGGCGGCGCTACAACCGGAGGGGGTAACGGGAACGGTGGAGGAGGTAACGGAGGTGGTAATGGAAACAACAATCCAAGTCCGGCATACTTAGAGCTCGATGGAAATATTGGCATGAAAGGCCAATGGATGTTTATAAATATTATCCAACAGGAAATTTCCAATCACACTGAACATAGAGCCTATGGTCAGGTGGCAGAAAGGGTTAGCTTGAAAATAGGCGAATAGTTGTGGATCTTTAAAAGAGGCACATAGAACCCTTGGGAACTTCCCCTCCCAAGGGTTTTTTCTTCTGAACTATTATTTTCCCCAGTAATGGTTGACCAGGCCGTGCTTCGCTAAAATCTTTCTGTTTGACTTTGGGGGCTTTTGATCAATAACCCAAGGTCAGTGGATCTTCGACCCCGACCAGGTTCCATTGACTGTAGTGTGATTCCAATCCTGGTTTGTCGGCTCCCGGTCGCAACAGGATCCCCTAAAGAATCGGCGTGGCCCATCCCCCCCAGGCTTTGAACAGGCGTGTTTTGATCTCTTTGGAGTTGAGATTCATTTCCGGATAAGGACCCACCGCCCTGTAACGTTTATAAAACTCCGGATGATCGCTGGGACAGGGGGACTGTTGCTCGCGCAACTCGAAACTGGTGCAACAATAAAACGGCCAGACATCAAAAGCGGGGAGAGATCGCCAAAGCGATTCGAACATTCCTGAAATAATAGAAAATACCGGAATCTTCCAGCGTCTGGCCACCACCCAGCTGTTCTGCGGTTCGGTATCGAACAAAATGCTGGTTTGCAGGGCCTGGGCGGCCCGTTCGTCCCAGATGACAAGCGCGGCCTCGGTGTTCAAATTATCAGAGCGGGGATCAAAATTGTGCGATCCGACCCAGGCAATCCGCCCGTCCACGACAAAAGACTTGCCGTGCAAACCCGTCCGGGGTCCGGGCGAAAGGTTTTGCCAGATATCGCTGATTTGCTCCAGAATATTTTTAGGAATCTTCTGCTTTTCCCGGATCAACTGGTCATAGTTTCGATTCATGACCCGCACATCTCCGGGAACCGGCTTGAACTCGAAAATGCGTATATCCAGATCATGAATCAAACGTTTCTTTTGCTTAAGGGAACTCCCGTATACGGGAAAATTATCCGTCGCCGCCAGACTGTTGGTGGAAATGAGGATATCCAGATCGGAATTTTCTTTGCGCAGCCGCTCAAACTGTCCCAGGGCAAAATCGCTGAATACCAGATAGGGGGTCTGGATGACCAAGGATTGACGGGCCTGCTGGAACAGGGCTTCCCGTGCGGACAGGGTATCGGGCGACAACGGGGCCTCTTTATCCGTCTTGCCCGGTGCATCCGCAAAAAAGTCAACGCGGCCATGAACTTCCGTGGCCGTGGCTACAAAACGATGTTTGATAAACTCGTGATCCGAGGCCTTTCTGTCGAATTCCTGCAATCGGGTGACAACAGGAGCGTTCAAAAGCTCCTGCACCGGCTTGGTGTCTTTAATGCCCACCAGTTGGCGGGCGACATCTGTGAGGTCCTGAACATAAACCGACAACTCATGCTTCCAGTATTGAAGGAAGGATCGCTCCATATCGCGCACCACACGCCCCGCCACCAGAACATCCAGGTCCTTGAAATTGTAAATCGGGTCCATATCAAAATACTTATCTTCGACATTACGTCCTCCGGTAATGGCGATCTTCCCGTCCACCACCATCAGCTTGTTGTGCATTCTCTGGTTGAAGGCTCCAAACTGGAATAAAGCGCCTTCCAGCATTTCCAGATAGTTCATATGAACTTTGTCGAGAACCGGATTGTAGATTTTGATCTCAATATTCTCGTGGGCCACCGCCCCCATTTCCAGACGCGGTCCCTTCCCCATAAGACCCAGCTGGTCGACCAGCACCTTGACATGTACGCCGCGCCGTGCCGCCTTGAGGAGTTCCTGGCAGATAAAATAAGACGTGTCGTCCTTTCCCCAGATAAAACTCTGAATCAGAACGGAGTGCCGCGCCGATCGAATCAAATGCACCCGCGCCACCAGGGCATCATCTCCATACTCCAGAAATCTCACAAAGTGCCGGGAGGAACCTGCCTGGTGCGCCGATGCGCGATCGGCCAGTTCCTGAAGCGGTGAGTCCAGAGAGCAGTCGTGAATTAATTCCGGGGAACAATCCAGGGTCGTGTCAGTATATTTTTCCAGAGCTTCATCGACTTCCTGCGGATCGACACGGAGTCCCGCGCAGGAAACAAGGAAGAACAACAGGGCCATCACCACACACCCAGTTATTGCCTTTTTTTTGGAGTCGTTCATATCTGGCTACAGACCTCGCTCACGAAATGAGTGTCTCAGTTTAATCCGGCCCTGGATTGGATCGCCTGCTCTACGGCATCGATATCCCCGTTTATGATAAACCCCAGCAGACGGCGCAAGAAATCTACATCCCCATGCACTCGTTGCCCGCTGAAATACATGAGAACGGGATGAAAAGGATCGTCCCTGCCGTCGCCCTTCAACAAAATCTGCTCCGGACTGATGGAATGTTTTCCCAGAGTTTTGGTGGTTTCAAAGTCGATATCGAAAAACGCCCGGTACGCCAACTCCGAACACACAATGTCGGTTTCCGTATTGACGTTAAAATTGAAGTCATAATCCTTACCTAACTGCTTGAACACCTCTAAAAGGTATGCCTTCTTTTTGTCCGGGGTCAGGCAAAAACGGGGCCCGGAAGATCCCTCCGCGCATTCGTCCGCCCGGAGCACAACCAGATCATCGACATTTAAAAATTCCTGCAAGCTATTGATTTCCACACCGGGGCGCAACGCCTCCACAATATGCCTTCCCTGGCGGATAGACTCCTGAAAGGGCGGCCCATCATAGGAATAGCGCTCCTGCGCTATCTTGTAATAGCCGGGTAGCTCCTCCCAGAGTCCCGCTTCCCGGAGCTCCTTCTCGGTTCCCACCCAGATCGCCATATGCCCGTAAAATCCGGGAATGAACTTGTCCGTAAGGCGGAAGGGAGTTTTTTCCAACAGGATATCCAGAGGTTTCATTTGCGAAACCAGATCATCGTACTCTGCTTGGGCAAGATCCTTGAGTTTACCGCCACGGAAATTAATGATTCCCGTGCTGTTACCAAACCCCTTGCTGAGCAAACGTGTCGCGTGAAAACGGATTCGAAACCACTCGTCACGAGGCCGCTTCGTAAGCATTCGTGCCCTGGCATAAATACGTTCAAACAAACCCTTGCCTCGAGGATCTTGCTTTAATTCCCCGTAGGCCAGACTATCCTCAATAATAGAATCCAACTCCTGCTCCAGCGGATCAATGGATTCACCGCCCTTATGACGGTTTAGACTGGATAACTTCCAGTAAATTTCAAGAGCATGAATTAATTTTTCGGACTGATGATACTTCTCATAATTAAGCCAGATATTTTTAACTTCCTGGCGAACACTCCATTGCGAATCGGGGATATCGTATAACAAGCTTCGCCTCAAAGTTTTATTTTGGAAATACGGCTCCAAGCCCATCGCAAAGTTATCCAACAGCAAAAGTGAAGCGGCCAAAGATACTTTGAATTCTTTCACAAAAGTCCGGCCTCGCAAATCCTCCGGGTTGAGATGATACACGTCTGCCTGGAATTCATTCGAAAAACCGTCCTCCCCAAAATCCATTTTATTCCTGGACACTCTTCCAGCGCTGTCCTGATACCAGGTCACCTGACGCTCCACATACGTGCCGCGCTCCGTTTGAATGCGGAGCCCGTTTTTCAGATCCATATGAATATAGGGAGAGCCCAGGAGTTGCATTAAAGGTCTTCGGATGCGACGGACGTAGCGGGTAACCAGGGAATGCATGGCCGTCAGGTCCTTTGACAAAATCCTACCGTTACGGGAATCCTGAGAACTTTCGATGGCTGGGAAAAGGGCAACTGCCCGGCTTCTCCATTCATAGGATTGATCGGCAAAGGTCAGGAGCGCGAGAGTTTTTCGTTCAGTGCTCTCGGGGTCAGAAGAGGGAAACTGCTGAGAGTCGGTGGAAGCGGGAAAACCTTTCTCTACCTGCAAACCCCTCCCCGAGGAGCAGGCGGACAAAAGTAAAATGATGAGCCCTATACTGAAGCTTTGGTGAAGTGTCACGCGTGTTTTCCAATAAAATTTTAGATTCACGGAAAACCAATATCGCCTCAGCCCAAATATACCATTTTCAGCCATGAACACAAAGCGGGCACTCCAACCACCTCTCCCGGCTATAAAGAGAAATTCAAAGGGCACCTGTAAGAGTCGACCAGGCCATGCTTCGATTGGAGCCGCCGGCGTGGCCGTTCGGATTGACAATCAACAGGCCGATATCCTGCGAATCCTCGAACCAGGAAAGTGCAATATCCAACGCCTCCTGCGGAGCGATGCCCTGCTCCAGCATTGCGTAAGTCCGGTAGGCGGTGAGGTTGAGTGTGATCGATTCGCCATGACCCGTGCAGCAAACCGCGCCATGCTCGCCCGCGTACAAACCACATCCGATCAATGGCACGTCGCCGACCCGGCCCGGACGCGATCCGCCGGTACCTCCGGTGCTCAACGCAGCGGCGAATTTTGTGCCATCAAACACCACCGCGCCCACGGTATCGGTACTCGGCGCAATGGAGTTGCCCCCGGTCATGTCCACCTTCTCGAAACCAAGTTCCAAGGCGTATTGAAGCGCATCTTCCCCGGTCAGTAACCGGTTTTCAGAATCGGCCACATGGCGGGCGACGTGTATGGGATTTTTTATGTGCTGAAGGGCCGAGACCGCCCCGAACCGCCTGTGGCTGTCCATGCAGGCGGCATCCATCCGCACCGTTCCATCTGTGCGTTTGCGCGATCCGGTGCCGGCATTGAAACGGGGATCGTCTTCCAGAATTTCCACCACCCGGCAGGCCGCTTCCAGAACCGGGGTCCGGGCTTGCAGAAGCTCCAACCCGAGCTGGCAGGCGCGGTCGGTGCCGTCGGAATGGGCGTTGTCGGAGCCGGCCCCGCCGTGGGCCAGTATGATGAGCTGTTTTTCGGACATATTATTTCCTCTTTGGACTGCTGGCGGGATGGGGTATGATGTCCCATCCATTCATAGAGCCGGATTCGAATTATGGTCAAATTTTGTTTGCAGTGCAAGAACGCGTTCTGGGGCGGCCAATATTGTCCAAAATGCGAGGGCGAGATCGAACTGCTCGATGCCGCCATGCCGGAAAATCAGAAATATCTGAGCGAACTCAATATCGACGTTCGGCCCAAGTATTACGCCCGAAGCTCCATGCTACTCACCTGCTTCGGGTTCATCATGGCCCTGCCGCTGGGAATGTTCATCTTTATAAGAGGAATGGGTGAATCCGGAAATGTCGGCCTGTGGGCGGCCATCGGCATCGGAACCATCGTGCTTATTGCCTGGGGTGCCTGGGCTCTCTCCGCCAAACTCTTCAACAAGCAGATGGAAGCGGTCGAAGACATCAAAGAACCGCAGTTGGACTGATCCTCCCCTTACCGAATTAAATTTTACCGCAGAGTGCTCTGCGCTCTCTGCGTCCTCGGCGGTGAAAGGTGAGCTTACTCGTAAGTGCCCCGGATCGGATAGTCGTTCTCCCGAATCCATTCTACGGTTTCGGGCAACTCCTCCAGATTGGACCGGTTGAACGGGGTATTTGAAATATCAATCAACTGAACTTTACCTTCTGCATTGACGGCGAACATTCCAGGCTCTGGAAAGGGCCGGTCCGTTTCTTCCGGGGAACGTGGATGGGAAATATAAAGTCCCAGATCCTGCATCTGTTCAATGGAAAGCCCGAATGCCACAGGAAAAGAAAGCCCATTCGATTCTACCATCGTCACAGCTTTTTCTTTAGGATCCCCCGATAAGGCAACCACTTCAACACCTGCCGCAAGAAACTTGTCTTTCAGGCCTTCCAGCTTTTTTAAGTACTGGTTACAGAGAGGGCAATGCAGACCTCGATATATAAACACCAATTGCCAGTTACCTTCACTTTGCGGTTTTCCCAGGACAACCTCTCCACCACTAACAAGCGGAAGGATAAATTCTGGGAGCCGGCTTCCCGAAGAAAGTTTCTTATTTGCCATAATAATTCCCATTGTTACAGGTGATTGATGTTTCGATCAGATCGCTTTTTGGCCGATATCGTTGCGGTAGTGTACCCCCGGCCATTGGATTTTGCCGACCGCCTGGTAGGCTTTGACAATCGCCGTCTGCACGTTGCCTCCCAGGGCAGTGACGCCAAGCACCCGGCCTC
>Ga0224501_10004413_pt1 | contig 11111 bp, 8 predicted proteins | sample SF_Oct11_sed_USG_4_FD_169105 | JGI IMG/M metagenome (GOLD analysis project Ga0224501, IMG submission 169105) | Sediment microbial communities from San Francisco Bay, California, United States - SF_Oct11_sed_USGS_8_1 | ecosystem: Environmental > Aquatic > Marine > Sediment | place: USA...
GCGTCAAATAATGCCCAACAAGCATTACAAAGCGCGCGCGGGGGATTTCTTGAAAACCGAAAAACCAGCACTGACCATTGGAATCGAAGAAGAATATCTATTGGTTGACCGTGAAACGCGCGAACTGGCCAGCGACCCACCGAGCGAACTATTTGCTGAATGCGAAAAGCATGTCCCCGGTCTGGTTCGCCCAGAATTCATGAAAGCTCAGATAGAGGTTGGAACATCTGTTTGCAAAACCGTAAGCGAAGCGCGTGGGCAACTGGCACATCTTCGAAGCACAATTCGTGAAATTTCCGCCAATTACGGCCTGGTCCCCATAGCCGCTTCCACCCATCCATCTTCCGAATGGAAGGCTCAAACCCACACCGATAAAGATCGCTACAATGTTTTGGCCGATGATATGCAGGTGGTGGCGCGCAGGTTGTTAATAAGCGGTATGCACGTTCACATCGGGATTGAAGATAATAATTTTCGTATCGATTTGTTAAATCAGGCCAGCTATTTCCTGCCACATCTTTTGGCGCTTAGCACATCTTCACCATTTTGGCGCGGCGATGACACCGGGCTGCAATCATACCGCATTAGCGTGTTTGACGAATTGCCCAGAACCGGGCTTCCGGCACGGTTTGAAACATATGATGAATACCGCCGACATATTGATGTTTTAATTAAAACTGGCGTCATCCCCGATGCCACCATGATTTGGTGGGATTTGCGCCCATCGGACAAATTTCCCACAGTGGAAATGCGAATAACCGATATCTGCACCTATCTTGATGATGCGGTTGCCATTGCCGCACTGTATCAATGTCTGGCCCGAATGCTTTATCGTCTTCGTTTAGGTAACCAGCGCTGGCGCCTATATGATAATATTTTAGTAAACGAAAATCGCTGGCGGGCACAAAGATATGGCACCGAAGGCGGCATGATTGATTTTGGCAAGGCCGAAATGGTGGATTTTAAAGAGCTAATGGAAGAATTAACCGAACTTGTCGCAATAGACGCCCAAGAACTTGGTTGTGTAGATGAAATAAATCATATTCACACCATCGTATCGCGCGGCACATCTGCAAGCCTGCAACGAAAAGTTTACAATGAAAAAATTAAATCAGGGGCCTCTGCACAAGATGCACTAAATGCAGTGGTTGACTGGCTGGCCGAGGCCACGCATCAGTATTAGCTGGCCAGTATTAACCGCCCAGTATTAGCCGATTAGGCCAATTTCTAAAAAACTTTTCCACAGCCTTAAGCCGTTTTTCCACATTGCCGTGAACCGTTGGCGGGGCTAATGTCCGGGCGATTGATAGTGATTAAACAACAAACAGGATAATCAAAAAAATGAGCGATGTTGGCGGTATAGCGGCAGATAAGTTGCGTTCTTTTGTTGAGCGCATTGAACGTCTGGAAGAAGAAAAAGCGGCACTAAGCGCGGACATACGCGAAGTATATTCCGAAGCTAAGGGTTCTGGCTTTGATATCAAAATTATCCGTCAGGTCGTGCGCCTACGTAAGCTTGATCAATCAGAACGCCAAGAACAAGAAGAACTGCTAGATGTTTACCGCCGGGCGCTGAACATATAGCACCAAAATCTTGGCCTAACCAACCGCACCCGACATATGGGCAACGGCGGTAGAAATGCGCCTTACTAGATCGTAAATATCGCTTAATGGCTGGAACAGTTCGCGATGTTCGCGCTCGTAACCGTGTTCGACATCGGTTTGGTACGTTGCTTTCTCGCCAAATGATTTTGCATCGGCTGGCGGTTCTGAAATAGGGAACGCACGTTTCAAAACCACTAATGCATGCTCTATATCAAGGTGCAATATTTCGTTTACCACATCATCTGAACTTTCTGCCATGTCTGAAAAACGTGGCAACCTGGCAACGATAAGAAATATTTCGTGTATTAGGGCAACCCGAAGACCGTGCAACAAAACAAGGTCAGGATAGCTGTTGGCGGCAACGCCAGGGAGCATCTTTTCATTTCTGACCGAGGCCAAGCCCTTGTCCAAATAAATGGTATCGTTAAGAAAAATCCGGTACGTACGGTTAAGTTTTTCATGACTGGTACTGTGGCGCAGCAAATGCGCTAGGCGCTGCATTTGTTCGGCGCGCGATTGGTCTTTTTCTATTCGTGAACGGCGCAACCAAATGGCTGGGTCAAATAATGATATATAGCCATGTAATGCATCAAGGTTGGAAAGATGCCGGGCATATGCCGCCATATTTACAAAACGCGAAAGACGATCAGAGCTTTGATAGACTTCCTCAAAGCGGTCAAAGTCGCGCGCTATTGCCTTGCCCAGACCGCTTATGGAATTTGAAAAATACCCCAACTGCTGCAAAATAGCATTGTGCGGAATGGCGCGAACTTGGCGTGGGTGGGCCAAATCGACCCTGGAACCGCCTTCGTGTTGACGCTTTACCTTTCTTGAACCGGTTGAATAAAGAAGGTTGGTTCCAAACAAATCCAACAAAGCGGCGTAGTTTGGGTTTTCCAGCAGGCGTTCATTGAAACCTTTAACCGACATGAAAAAATCGAGCGAGAAATCGGTGTCGGTGTAAAATTCGTCCGGAGCTGGTTCTTTATCCTGCAGGGCGTGTTCAATTAAACGACAAACCGTAGCAAGGGCAATTTCCGGGCAGGCAAAATAAACGTACCCATCGCCACCTTGAAAGCTTACTTCCTGTTTTACATTTATGCCCGCTTGCTTGAATGCGTTTCTTGCTTCGGGTGGATATGTATAATCCAACCTGTCGGAAAAGCTAAGCGGGTGGGCACCGCGACCGATTGATTCGCCATGGGTATCAAAAATAACCAGATCAACCCCGCTTATTCCCGCCCTAGTTATGCGCCGCGCCATTTTTATGCGCACCCGCTCTATCGCCAGCGATGCCGGAATTTGCCCGACATAACGCCCAGCATCGGAAAAGCCGGTTTGGATGCACATCCGTCCGCGTTTTTTTATGTATTCAACGTAATGGGGGTTTTCCAATAAGTCCGTTACAATTTCATGGCCATGCTCCAGCGCCGCCCCTGTTTCAAAAAGCGGGGAAATATCAATTTTATCTGCCACACCGAATAGCTTGGCAAAATAAAGCGCGGATAAAACCGTGAACGCAGTATTGCATTCGGCAATAAGAAACCTGACCGGTTCATCACTATCAACATATTTTAAAAATTTCGCTACCAGCATAAATATACGCTTAGCGGTTGTGCGTTCGCGCATAATGGAACCAAAATTAACGCTTACTGGCTCGACCTCGTCCAACAGGTCACTAACCGCACGCAAATACGTTCTGCGGTTGGCCGGATCTTCGGGCGAGGTAATTGGCCCGATTTCATGGCGAATTGCGTTGGTTAGCTGGGTTGCATTAATGCGCACGTGGGTCTGGGCAAAGGCCAAACCGAAATTAGCCATTTCCGCCCTAAGCACGGCAAACATTACCGATGCCGAATTGTTTTTGGTCGCCTCAGCCCCCAGAATTTCAATTATTTCGCCGAGCGACACTAATCTATGTTCGGTGCTTTCAGCCAAATGACGGGAAAAATTACCAACCCCATCAACGCTGTCGGGGTCGTTTTTCAAACGATCCATATCGCCGGACAAAACATTTATTTGTTCTTCAAGCAGCTTTCTGACCTTATTGACGCTTTCGCCTGAGCCGGATTCCGCCAAGCCGCTAGATGCAATTTCGGCAAGGCTTTCCAGATAATCTTCCAGCGCAAGTTTTTCCAGATACATGCGTGCCGACAACGTATCGGACCAACCAATGTCTGAACGGCCATCAAGGTCATAACCCACCCAGCTTGCAACGCTAAGCAAGCGTGGCTTTAAAAGCTGCCAATCATTGGGGTAAATTTCGGCGGCAACATTAAATATAACCCTATAAACCCTGCGTATGGCACGCCTGATATTGGCGATGGCCATAAGGGCAAATTCTTGTTCGTCGTTTAAGGTTATGGCCCCGCCTTTGCCTTCGGCATTTTCGGCAACGGTTGTGGCCAGCGCCATAAGGTCATCATGCGAAAGGGCTGTGCCTTGGTTGTCGCAACCGGTTGCAAGCGCGGCAAGGGTCGTAGTCAATTCTTGTGATATTGAAAATGTAGGATGCGCGGTTATTACAATGCCGAACACTTCACGTTCTGCCAGCGCGCGGAATTGATCAAACGAAATCGCTTTTCCATCTTTGCCTTGAGCCAGATTTTTAAATAATTTTTTTAGAATTTTTTCATTTTCATCTACCGAGCATTCACCAACATATTCACGAAGCTTTTGCGCGCGATAAAAAAAAGCATCCATCGTTAATAAACGGACCAATTCTTCCAATCCGGCAAGGTCAATACGCCCTTCCTGCACCATGTTGGAAATATAAAATGCCAGCCGACGAATGGGCGATTGCAGATGATTTTCTTCGGCTTCTTTTTCATAGCCTTTCAAGGCAACGGTAAGCTCTTCGCGCAACGCACAAGCGCCCGGCAACAGGGATTTTTCGGCATTCAGAAACTCTGCGGGCGAAACTGCGTCCGTCTTTGACATTGTGGTTCCTATAAAAGCAATCTATTCCGACCCCCCTGCGCACTACTGTTGCGCAGGAAAGCATCATTGGGGAGGGCGTGTTCACACGCAAGGGTTTGTAGTATATCTGGGTCTTATTTGCAATTGGTGGGCAAAAAATCCCTATTTTGTACTTATATCACTGACAAAACGGGCAAATATATCCTCAACTGCCTTTTCCACCGCCGTAATTACCGAACCGACCGAATTGTTATCTGCTGCAATCTTTGATTCGTATTCATTCAGCACAATAAGCTCGCCGTCCAAATTACGCCTAAGGCCAATTTCAAACGAAGCTACGCCTGTGTATTTGTTTCCGGTATATATTTCCAATCGCTTAATCCGGCCCAAAACCGAATAATCAGACGACACCCGCATTTCCGGCGTTACAACCCGATTTGCAACACCTGCCGCACGAAGATAGCTAACAAGGGCATCTTTAATAAGTGTCGGCGGAGCCTCAATCCAAAAATGGTAATGATATTCACTAACGGCATTAGGGTTAGCATCGCTGCTATAAAGAATTGGGCGGTTTGAAACCGATCCATCGGCGACAAAACGCGATACCTCAACCGTTGCATCTTGCAAAGCGTTGCTATGTTGGCTTGTTGTTGGTTGCGGCGCAATGCGATAAAAATTATCTTGCGGTACGCTTGGCGCTGACGCGCACGCATTTAGCGCAAACAGCGAAACTGCAATGGTCATTGCTGTGAATATTTTTTTCATGCTTTTATCCATTTTTTCTGTCCTTCAGAAAATTGGGTTACTTAAAACCATTATTGCCCGGGGCCTTTTTCAGATGGCGCCGATCCGGAAAGTAATAACCCTGGGTTTTGTCTTATTTCACGGCTAAATTCGAACATATTGCGCGCAGTGCCTTCAAGGTTTTGATTAACCGCATCAATATGACGGGCCAGTGAGTCGGCAACATGTTTTAGATCGGCAATTGATTGGCGCACCTGGGCGCGGTTTTCGCCGACCATTGATCCGGTGGTATCAAGCAGCTTATCAAGTTTGGTTTGGGTTTCGCCTAAATCTTTTGCCAACGTAGCAAAATTGGCCGTTCCTTCGTCAATGTTTTTGGCAATACGCGGTGCACGTTCAGACAGGTCATCGGCAAGGGCGGCAAATTTTTTGACCATACGTTCGCCGTCTTCTTCCATTAGCACCCCAACGGTTTCAACCGTGGCGGCAAATGAATCTGCGGTGCGGTTTATGGTTGCCAGTAGCGGACGGATATCGTTTTCGGCAATACTGTTAACCTCGCCCGCCATATCGGACATTACGGAAAACAAATCAGCGGCTTCGCGACCCGAAACCTGTGCGCCGGGCTTTAGCGCGGTTGTTGATTTACCGGCATCAATATTGATGGAAATAGCAGAAAGAAGCCCAGCCGCACCAATGCGGGCAATTGAATCGCTTGGGATTTGCCATCCTTCGGTAACTTCGAAATTAACCTTAAATTTCATGGCCCCACCTTCAACGATGGGGGTTACCTCTTCCACTTGACCAACGGGATAGCCTTCATAAAAAACCTGGGTTCCAAATTTTACCCCGGTAACGTTGCTGTAAATGGAAAAATATTTATCCGTTGCCCCGGTTCGCCCGGTTAGCGTGGCAACGGCCATTATTATGCCGACCAGCGCGGCAATAACAAAGCCGCCAACCGCAACGTAGTTCATTTTTGGCGTGTTCATGCCAATCCCCCTTTTATATCTTCTCCGGTAAGTCTCTTCATATATTCATCCGGGTCAATGGTTTGATCTTCCGAACGACGGTTTAGCAAGTTTTGTATGCGTTCGGATGGATGATTTCGTATTTCCTCGACCGTTCCCTGAAACAATATATCGCCACGATCCAGCATGGTAATTCTATCGGCAATTTTAAATGCGCTTTCCAATTCATGGGTAACCACAACAATGGTCATACCCATGGCTTCGCGCAACGTAAGTATCAAATCATCAAGCGCGCTAGAAACCACCGGATCAAGCCCAGCCGACGGTTCATCAAAGAAAAGTATTTTTGGATCCATGACAATAGCGCGCGCCACGGCGGCGCGTTTTATCATGCCACCGGAAAGTTCCGCCGGCATAAGGTTTTCAAACCCGGCAAGGCTTACAACCTCTAGCTTCATCCGCGCCATGATTTCCATGGTTTTACGGTCCAAATTGGTGTGCTCATAAAGCGGTAGCATAATATTTTCACCAACCGTCATTGAACTGAACAGCGCACCACCCTGAAACGCCACCCCAAGCTTTTTTCGCATATTGAAAAAATCTTTTTTGGATATCTTTCCTATATCGTGACCAAGAATGTTAATGGTGCCAGATGTTTGTTTTTCCAACGCCATAAGATAGCGCAGCAAGGTTGATTTGCCCGAACCCGAACCACCCATGATAACCATTATTTCGCCTTCGCGAATATCAAGGCTTACATCGTTGAGTATCCTTCTTGTGCCGTAATAGGTAACAAGGTTTCTTACCTCAATCACGTTGCCGGGCGTGATGGCTGGGGCGCTCTCTTCTTTTAGCGGTGTTGCTGTCATTTGCAATTACCCCTTAGCCTATCTTGTAACCATAAAGGCAAAAAGCATATCGGTAACCACCAATGCGGAAATGCAATGAACAACCGCACGGGTTGTTGCCTTGCCCACACCTTCGGCACCGCCACGAACCATAAAACCGTTAAGAACGCCAATCAGCGCTATCAGCACGGCAAAAATTACGCTTTTGCCCAGCCCATGCATAAGATCGTCAACCGAAAGTATATCTATGGTCTGATCAATGTAGGCGGCCATGGAAATATCCAGCGCAACCCCGACATAGACCCCCGCTGCCCAAAGGCCCACCACATCGCCAAAAAATGTAAGTGCCGGAACCATAATAAGGCAGCCCAGTAATGCAGGAACAACCAAGAAACGAACCGGATTTATTCCCATTACTTCTAGGGCATCAATTTCTTGGCTTATTTTCATGGTACCAAGACGCGCGGCCAAAGCCGAACCGGACCTGCCGGCAACCAAAATTCCGGTTATCAATGGGCCGAATTCGCGCACCATGGAAAACGCAATGCCGATAACGACCCGGCTTTCGGCGCCAAATATTTTAAGCGTGTAAATGCCTTGTATGGCCAACATAATGCCGATGGTGCCGGCCATCATGCCGACAATGGGAATTGCGCGAATTCCGATTTCCATCATTTCGCTAAAGACCGAAGCAACCCTAACCGGTTGTTTGAGGTTTGGCCCCATAACCAGCCAATAAATGCTGTCAGATAACATCACGCCATAACGGCCGACTTCTTCAAGTATGCCTACCGCCGAGCGGCCGACACGGTCAAAAAATCTGGATGATGCTTTTTGTTCGACTTCGTTGGCCATGTCAGGTTCAATTTTCACCATTCGCAGAAATGGCATTTTCCAGTGTATCGTGAATAACAAACACGCCATCAAGACGCGCCAGTTTAAGCACCCTAAGTGGGGCTTCACCGATGGCGGCCAAAGAAAACCCTAAATTTTTGGATCGTGCGGTTTGAAATGCCTCAACCAGCGACGCAACGCCAGAACTGTCCATATAGCTGACGTCAGACATTTCGACCACCAGCGGTTTTTTATTGGCAATTAAACCCAACAATTCACCCCTTAGTTTAGGTGAAGTCTGTAGGTCTATTTCACCACTAAGCGCAACTACGTTAACGCCCGCCGTTTCTGAAACTGATATTTCCATTCCCTCTCCCCTGAACGCTGAACAATTTTTTAAGCCATTTTGGCTGTTATTGTATTTTCTTAAATTTAGTCCACTGTTCTTATTTCATCTTATTTCAATGATTTGGTGAGCACCAGAAGGTTTCCTTCGTTATTTTTTTTACCATCGTTTGGAACCTTGAATTCAACCTTGTCCATTACCTCGTTTATAAAATGGGTTCCAAGCCCGCCAGGACGAACATCACCCAAGTCACGCGGATGTATTTTTTCAGGGTCAACCCTTTGGGCAAAATCACGAATTTCTATTATAAGCGATTGTGCATTACGGGATATGTTTATAATCATATCCCCGGCATTTACACCATCATAAGCGTGCCTGATGACATTTTGACAGGCTTCATCAACCGCCAGCACTATATCTTGCGTGGCATCATTACTAAAACCACAATTTGCCGAAGCACTTTCTGCCACCCGACGCACAAGCTTAAGGCTTTCGGCGGTGGCGGGAACCACAATCTTGGCCATTCTTCCATAACCGCCGGACCCATCAGATTTATTTTTATTATCTTGTTTGGTGTTTTTCTTTTTACGCTTGGCAAATGCCATGGCGTCATCAACAACCAAAATCGTTACATCATCGCGAAGCGCACTTGAACCATCTTTAATGTGCTTGGCTATGGCGCTTATGCGCTCCCTTGGGAGAGAGTTTTTTCCATCATTTATAAGTTTTATAAACCCGTCCGCGCCCAGTTCTTTTTCGCCGATATACCCTTCGGTTACCCCATCGGTAAAAACATAAAATGCCCCACCATCAAGATTGATGATTGTTTCTTCAGGGGGTTTACCCATTGCAATATCGGGTAAAATTCCGACAGGCGGCATTGATGCCGGAAACGAACGAACGGCTCCATCCGCCATAACAAGCAATGGTGGCTCGTGCCCGGCATTAGCAATGCGCACGGTTCCTTCCTTGGGGTCATAGATCCCGATCATCATGGTTACGAACATTCCACGCGAAGATGTCTCAACTACTTCGGCATTTATTCTTGCAATCAGGTTTCCGGGGTATGGGGTTTCCTTGCCCAAACAACGAAACAGGCTAGCGGTTTTTGCCATTAATAATGCGGCGTTCATTCCCTTGCCCGAAACATCGGCCAGGGTAAAACACGTGCGCCCGTCTTCTAGTTCAAAAAAATCATAAAAATCACCCGATACCACCCTTGCGGCTAAGTTTACACCGGCCACCGGACTATCGGTTTCGCCATCGGGTGGAAGCAGGCTTTTTTGGATTTCCGCCGCTAGCTCTAGCTCGCGGGCCATTTTTTCCTTTTCCACAAGCTCGATCGCCATGCGTGCGTTCAAAATTGCCAGACTTGCCGATGCGGCTAGCGTTTCAAGCAGTTTAAGGTCTTCGTTGCTGAAAAGATTATCGCCGCCATGCTTGTTGACTACTTCAATTGCACCAATTTTTTCACCCTTGACCCCAAGCGGGGCACAAAGAATTGACCGGGTGGTAAATCCGGATTTTTTATCAACAACATTATTGAAAGAAGGATCCTTGGAAACATCGCGAACTATTTCACCGACGCCAGCGCTAACCACGCGCCCAACAATTCCGTCCGTTGCGTTAATTGTAAGACCGGAAATATCAACCGGGCCAAAGCCGGCATGACAGACAAGTTTGTCGCCATTTTCGTCCAAAAGAAAAAGTGCGCCCCCTTCGGCGTTTAACATGGCGGCTATGCGCTCTAGGCCGGTTAAAAAAACCGATTTTATATCCCCAGACGCAGCAAAATCCCGCCCCATGGACGCGAGAATCTCTAGCTGCTTTGTATTTTCCATTTCGCCAGCCAATTACTTTCCCCCCAGGCATGATTCTGCACCAATACGCCCCAATGCGCTATTTTTCCATAAATATACATAAATGCAAAAAATGTAATATAAACAAAGTGATCATCGCCAATAATGGGCATATTGGTAGATAAATAAGACTACTTCCGCGATGATGACCCTACTAATCAACAGGAAAAGGCGACTGTTAGGATTATTCTAATAAGCAAAAACACCATCAAATCCCCTGAAAACCGCCAGTTTCATTGGGGTTTGGGGGGATAACTAGATTGACACTCGGGTCGCTACATAATATTGAGAGTACGGCGTTGACTTAAGTCAATGTTGACTTAGGTCAATTTTGAATAACGCCATTATATTCGCCGATGCGGGGGGGTCTCGCAAAGGCACAATCAACATTCACCCAATTCATGGGGAGGGACAATGACAACAGACGCACACGCATCCGCACACGCGCACGCCCATCACTGGGAGTGGAGCTGGGCACCAATGGCCGTAGTCGCAGGAGCATTTTTGCTTTTGCCTATTACTTTTGCCGGCTTCTTCGTTTATGAAAATACCATGGTTACTGCCATTGCAGGCGGTCTTGGTGTTGTTCTTACGCTTGCAGGTGTTGCCAAATGGGTTGACGAAGGCCTTACACAAACACCACTAATTGCAAACGTTTCAACGGTCGGTCTTCCGATATTTATTCTTTCTGAAATTTTCATCTTCCTGTCACTGTTTGCCAGCTATTGGATGATGCGCCTTGGCGTTGAATCCTGGCCACCAGCAGGAACACCGGAAATTAACAAGGTTATCCCGCTAATCATGACGGTTATTCTTGTTACCTCTTCAATCACCATTCATATCGGTGAAGAAAAGCTGGAACACGGTGATCGTTCCGGTTTTAACAACTGGCTGATCATTACCATCATTTTGGGCGCTGTGTTTCTTGGCTTTACCGTCTATGAATACAACCACCTGATCCATGCTGGATTTATTCCATCCACCA
>Ga0224501_10004414_pt1 | contig 11109 bp, 9 predicted proteins | sample SF_Oct11_sed_USG_4_FD_169105 | JGI IMG/M metagenome (GOLD analysis project Ga0224501, IMG submission 169105) | Sediment microbial communities from San Francisco Bay, California, United States - SF_Oct11_sed_USGS_8_1 | ecosystem: Environmental > Aquatic > Marine > Sediment | place: USA...
CGGCGGCGCGCTGGTCGCAGGCGGGGCTATGCGGGGTGGGCTGATGGGGGGGGCGGTAATCGCAGGGCGCGCCGCGGGTGGGGCAGTGATCGAGGGAGCCGCGATGGGCGGCGCAGTGACCCCCGGTGGCCCGGAGACCGCGCGGGGGGCTACCGGGGGAGCGATAGGGCGCGCCGCGGGGGCTGCGCTCATGGCTGGAGGCGCGGCCGGGTGGGTGAGGGGAGGGGCGCCGGGGGGCGCGCTGAGGGCAGGAGCCGGCTCGGGGTTTTCGGCATCCGCCGCAGCGGCCTCGATCTCTTGCAGCTTGGCCTGAAGCGCCGGGTGTGTGGGAAAACTCTCCAGCGCGTCCTGCAGGGCATCGCGTGCGTCGTCTGGAAGGTCCTGGGAAAGGTAGAAGTCCGCCTCATCGAGGGCCTCTTCGACTTCCTCGGGTAGCTCGTCGTCTTCTTCGACATCCAGCGTCGGTTTCGGAGTGGACACCGGAGCGGCCACCGAGGGCGCCTGGATCGGAGGAGGGGCTGCGGGCGAGGGCTCGGGGGCGGCGATCGCGAAGGAGGGCGCTTCAGCCGCTTCGGGTGCCTGTGCCGTGAGAGCTCCGTCGTCGAACTCGGCGCCGTCATCATCGACGAAAGCGATCTCTTCTTCGTCGGCGCCCCCGTCATCGTCATCGTCATCGTCATCGACGAAATCGAACTCCGCGTCAGCTTCTTGGTCGCCGGCTTCTTCGTCGTCCAGGAAGATGACGTCATCGTCATCGCCCTCGCCGTCCTGCGCGCCGGCGTCCACTTCGAGGCTCGCGTTGTCGGCGGAGGCCGGCTCCGCGGCGGGCAGGGGGCTGCGCAGCTCCTCCAGACGATGGGTCACGGCGGGATTGTTGGGCGCCAGGCTGGCCGCTTCTTCGATCAAGGCCAGCGCCTCATCGGGACCGCGCAGATGGGGATTTTCCGACAGGATGAGTAGCTGCATCACAGCCTCGTCGGTCTGGCCCGCCTGCAGGTAGGCGGCCTTGAGTCGTTTGCGCGCTTCGACGTGATCGGGATCGATGTCGAGCACGCGGTCGAGCTGCGCATGGACCTTGTCCCACATGCCGTAGCGCACGAAGACGTCGCACTCAGAGAGCATGCGCGAGACCTGCGCGTTGCGATCCCGTGGCTGATGGTCCAGGTCGGGGTCCTCGAGCACGATCTCCTGGGACGGATCTTCCCGGTCGTGCTCGAACGCGGGGCTGTCCGACCCGTCGGCGAGGTCGCCGTCTTCGTCCGCGTCCTCGTCCTCGTCGAGGATCACCAGTTCATCGAGATCGTCGTCCTCGACGATGTCGATCTCGTCTTCGGTCGGCAGCGGACCGCTCAGCTGCGAAAGCTCACCCAGGCGTTGTCGGGCCTGGGCATCGCCGGGCGCCAGTTCGAGCAGCCGGCGCAGAGTCTCGACCTCGTCGTCGGTGGCACCTTTGGCGGCGTGAATGCCGGCCAGCTCGCGATAGACCGAAATTGCTTTGCCCGGCTGTTCGAGCAGCTGGAAGGCCCGGGCCAGCAGCCCTAGCGTGGCGGGGGCTTTCGGATCCGCCTTGAAGCAGGTTTGAAGGTGCGACAGGGCGGGTTTTGGCTGACTGCGTTCGATGTAGATCGCGGCCACGTCCAGCGCGCGGTCGATGTCCTCGTGGCTGTGAAAGAGTAGCCGCTCGGTGACTTTCACGTAATCGTCGACGCGGCCCTGGGCCTTGAGCACGTCGGCGCCGCGGCGAAAGGCGTCAACCGCCTCATCGATGCGGTCGGCCTTCGACATACCCTCGGCGTAGCGAATTGTGGCTGCCACGTTGTTGGGATCGAGCGCGCCGATGCGCCCCAGGGCTTCGAGCGCGCCGTCGGGATGGCCAGCTCGCGCGTAACCCTCGACGACCTGTTCATAGGTGCTGAGCGCGTCGCTGGTCAGAGACAGCGCTTCGTACATCTCACCCAATCGCTGCCAGATGGAAAGATCGGCCGGATCGGATTTGAGCATTTGCTTGAAGACCGCCACGGCCTTCAGGAAAAAACCCTGGTTGGCGTACTGCTCGGCAACCACGCGATAGGCCTGGTTGCCCTCCTTGATCGCGCCTTGTTTCGTGTAGAGGTCGCCTAGCTTCAGCAGCGAGCGCGCGTCGCTCGGGTCGGCTTCGACGACTTTCCTGTACTCGACGATGGCCCGGTCGATCTGCCCTTTGGAGAGATACTTCTGCGCCGCCTTCTGCGCTTTGGCCCGGTCGACACTCACTTCAGCTGTTCCGGGGTCGCATCATCGACGACGATCTTGCCACGCTTGCTCGGGAGGATTCAGCAATTCGCATGACCCCAGGGCTGCTGCTCCAGGAGTGTCCCTGGGGGTGTCCCCGGGGGTGCTCCTGGTTGTGCAGAAACCCGTGGAATCAAAGGAAAAATTCAATGCCGGAGCTAGTCTACGGGCGGCCTCGGCGGGGGGTCAAGTATCGCTGCTGACCGCGATTCGTCCGGCCAGTGCGCGTAGCCCGAGCAGGTAGCTGTCAGCCCCGAAGCCCAGCACCGCTCCAACGCAGGCTCCGGCGGTCAGCGACTGCTGCCGGAAGGCTTCGCGGGCGTGGATGTTGCTCAGGTGGACTTCGACACACGGGCCTTGAAAGGCCGTCAGGGCGTCGCGAAGGGCCACCGAGGTGTGGGTGAGCCCACCGGGGTTGATCAGCACGCCCGCGACACCGGTCTGTTGGGCTTCGTGGATCCAGTCGATCAGCACGCCCTCGTGGTTGCTCTGGCGGGCCGTGAGTTCGAGGTCCAGCTCCGCGGCGAGCTGCAGAAGTGCGCGGTCGACGTCGGCCAAGGTGGTGGCCCCGTAGATCTCGGGCTCGCGGGTTCCCAGCAGGTTGAGGTTCGGCCCGTGCAGGGCCAGCACGCGTGTCGTCACGGTATCGGTCCGCTCGCTTTAGCCCGAACTATTCATGAAGGTGCGTCGCGAGGGCGCGGAAATGCCTTGCGGGACAGCGTGGCGCGGAGACGAGAATCCGCCGGCGTACTTGCGGTACGTCGAGGACGGCCTTTCGAGTACTCGCTGTCATGGAAGTTAGTTCCGCTCCCGCAGTAGATTATTGATGAATCATCCGGGTGACCAGGTCACGCCGGTGGGGCGCGTACATCGGCCTAGACGAGGTTTTCGAGCAGCTTCGGGGCCTGGATGCGCAGCAGGTAGCGGGCCTTGCCCATGTTGCCGCTCGGAGCCACCGTCACTGCTACGAAATACTCTTCGTTCAGCAGCCGGATGATGGTCGTCATGTTTTCGGCGCGCACCGAAACCTCGTTGGTGGTGCCCAGCTCGAGCATCTCGGAGGCTTGCTTCACCTGGGCCAGGACCGCGCTGTACTCGGCGCCCACGGTCTCCACGTTGGCGCCCTCGGCGGCGGCCGCGTAGGTCTCGACAGGAATTCCATCGAAGCCCATCAAGATGCCCGCGAACGCGCCCTCGGTCTGGTCGACCACCTGCTGCAAAAGCTCTTGAAACATGGGACCTCCACCCCTCGCGGGCGTCCCATGAGTCTACTACGAATTGGGGGGTCGACCTAAAAAGAAACCAGCCGGGCAGCGGCCTTGGATGTGGACTCGGACTTGACAGCGGCGACCGAGGCGGTAGATGTGGCCGCACCACGCGGACGTGGCGGAACTGGCATACGCGCTAGACTAAGGATCTAGTGGGGGCAACCCCGTGGAGGTTCAAGTCCTCTCGTCCGCACCGCTCGCCCGAGGGCGAGCGAAGGTGCTGCCCGCGCGGCCCGGTCGGAGTTTCCGGCCGGGCCGTTCGTGCGTTTGGGGCTGTACCGGGGTTCAGCGGGCGCCGGCGCGCTCGAAGAGACGCTGCAGCAGCAGGACTTCGCCGATGATGGCCGCCAGCCGGCCCTGCACCAGCTTCAGCGCGCCGTTCATCAGGGCGTGGGCGGCCGTCTGGCGCCCCGCGAGCAGCCCGTCCCAGGTGTCGCTCGAGGCTACAAGGACCAGCGCTGCGCGCCTCTGGACCTCGTCCCGGGCGGCCGTCTCCAACGCCCCGCCTTCGGCGCCCAGCGTGAGCAGCAGGGCCGGCTGCGAGGCGTCGGCCTGAAGCAGTGCCAGCGGCCCGTGCGTCCAGCCGCGCGCGGCTTCGGCGAAGTCAGGATCCTCGGCGAGCGCCGCCGACAGCGCTTCGCCCCAGGCTTGTGAGTCGAATGCCAGCGCCATGCCGCCTCCGGGGCCAGGGAGCGCGCAACATAGGGGAGCCCAGGGCGGCGCGCAATCACCGCCAGCCCTGGGCCAGCGAAGAAAGAATTTCCCCCTTTTGCCTGCGCCAGCGGGCACGTTCGCGCCGTGCGTATTCTGAGAATTCCTCGCTGTCCCTCTGGTACTGCTGCGGATTGTCCCGTGGGCGCCGTCACGGGACAAATAGGGAAATCTTTTTCTTTGCTGGCCCTTTGGTAGTGTCCGCCCCCGATGTCCGAGCTGCTGCGTTCCGTCTTGCTGAGCGACCTGGGGTTTCACCATGGCTTCAACCTGCGCCAGGGTGGCGTCAGCCAGGGCCCCTTCGCGAGCTTCAACCTGGGGCGCAGCGTCGGTGATGGGCCGGCTGCCGTGGAAGAAAACCACCGCCGCTTCGCCGCCGCCGTGGGCTACCCCGAGCGCGCGCTCTTCGAGACCAGCCAGGTCCACGGCGGCGCCGTGCATCGCGTTGCGGGCGAGCAGGTGGTGAGCGAGGTGCGCCTGCACGAGGCCGACGCGCTGGTCACGGCCGCCGCGGGCGCCGCCATCGGTGTGCGCGTGGCCGACTGCGTGGCGGTGTTGCTGGCCGACCCCGACAGTGGCGCCGTGGCCGCGGCCCATGCGGGCTGGCGCGGCACCGTGCGCGGTGTGCTCGAGGCCGCGGTTGCCGAACTCGCAGCGGTCGGCGGAGGCCGCCCGGCGGTTTTCGCCGCCGCCATCTTCCCCCACATCCGCAGCTGCTGTTTCGAGGTGGGGCAGGACGTGGCCGACACCCTCCGCGCCGCATCGGCGGTCGACCCGGTGCGCATCGTGCCGGGCCAGCTGCGGCCGCGGGTGGATCTCTCGGCCATCGTCGGTGCCAAGCTGCGCGCCCTGGGGCTGTCTGAGGAACGCATTGACGACGTGCCAGGCTGCACCCGCTGCGAGCCCGAGCGCTTCTTCTCCTACCGTGGGTTGGGGCCCCAGAGCGGGCGGCACGTGGCCGCCATCGTCGCGCGCGGCGGGGTGGCCGAACCATGAGCCGCAGCGACTACGCTGCCGCCATCGAGAGGCTCTTCGCCATGCAGTCGCGGGGCATCCGGCTCGGGGTCAGCCGCATGCATCAGGCCCTCGACTTCCGCGGCCGTCCCGACCGGGGCATGCGCTTCATCCAGGTCGCTGGCACCAACGGCAAGGGCAGCGTGGCGACGCTGATCGCCCGCGGTCTACAGGCCGCCGGCTACCGTACGGGGCTTTTTACCTCGCCCCACCTGCACCGCTACGTCGAGCGCGTGCGCATCGACGGCCGGCCCCTGGGCGAAGCCGAAGCAGCCCGCCGCATCCGGGCTTTGCTCGACGCTTTCGACGGGCCCGACGCCCCCGAGACGACCTTTTTCGAGCTGACCACGCTGCTGGCCATCGAGACCTTCGTCGAGCGTCGCTGCGACGTGGCGGTGCTCGAGGTGGGCCTCGGCGGTCGCCTCGACGCCACCACGGCGGTGCAGACCGAGCTGTCGGTGATCACGCGCATCGCCCTCGACCACCGGCGCATCCTGGGTGACACGCTGGCACTCATCGCGCGCGAAAAGGCCGGCATCCTCAAGCCGGGCGTGCCGCTCATCAGCGGCGTGCGCGAGCGCGAGGCGCGCGCCGTGATCGCGCGTCGCGCCCGCCGGCTCGGGGTACCCGTGTGGTGGGCCGGTCGAGACTTCGAACTCGAGCCGGGCTCGGGTGCGAGCTTTGGCGTGCGGCTGCCGGACGCCCGCATCGACGGCCTGCGTCTTGGCCTGCGCGGTCAGCATCAGCGCGAAAACGCCACCATCGCCGTGGCGGCGCTGCATCGGCTGCGCGACCTCGGCTTCGCCCTTGACGACGCTGCCATCGCCGCCGGCCTGCGCAAGGCGCGCTGGGCCGGACGCATCGAGCGCGTGGCGGGCGAGCCGAACTTCCTCTTCGACGCCGCCCACAATCCCGACGGCGCCGAAGCCTTGCGCGCCTACCTGGCCGGCGAGCGCAGGGCCGCGCGGTCGGGGCCAGGTTTGGGGCGCCGGGTGCTGCTCTTCGGCGCCATGGCCGACAAGGACTACCCGGCCATGCTGCGCATGTTGGCGCCCCTGTGCGACCGCGTCATCTACTGCGCCCCCGACATGCGGCGCGCTGCCACCACCGGAGCCCTGCAGAAGGTGCATCCGGGCAGCGCGGCCCGCGGCATGGCCGACGCCCTGAACCGGGCCAAGCGAGCGGCGGGCAAGGGGGGCGAAGTGGTGGTCGCCGGCTCGATCTTCCTGGTAGCCGAAGCGCGCGCGGCGGTCACCGGCGTCCGCAGCGACCCCCTGATTCGCATGTGAAGCGAGAAAGAGAAGCGAACATGGAAGAGCCGTCCGCCACCGAGCCGGGCCCCCTCGCAGGCTACCGCATCGTCGACATGACCCATGTGGTGGCCGGCCCCTACGCCACCCAGATCATCGCCGACCTGGGCGCCGACGTGATCAAGGTGGAGGGGCCCGACGGCGACCTGATGCGCACGGCTGGCAGGGGCCGCGAGCACGCCGACATGGCGCCCATCTACTTGACCATCAACCGCAACAAGCGCTCGCTGTCGCTCGACCTCAAGCGCGAGGGCGCCCGCAAGGTGATGGCGCGCCTGGTCGCCACCGCCGACGCCTTCATCACCAACGTGCGGCTCAAGGGCCTCGAGCGCTTGGGCCTCGACTACGAGGGCGTGCGCGCCATGCGCCCGGACATCGTCTACGTGCACCTCCTGGGCTACGGGCGTGGCGGTCGCTATGCGGGGCGCCAGGCCTACGACGATCTGGTGCAGGCCGCCTCGGGCCTGGCCGACCTTCAGCCCAAGAGCGACCGCGGTGGCGAGCCGCGCTTCATGCCCACGCTGGTGGCCGACAAGACCACGGGCCTGCACGCCGTTTACGGCCTTTTGGCGGCGCTGCTGCACCGCGAGCGCACCGGTCGTGGCCAGCGCGTCGAGGTGCCCATGCTCGAGGCGATGGTTTCCTGGAACCTGGTCGAGCACCTCTACGGCCAGGTTCACGTGCCGCCCAGCGCCCAGTGGGGCTACACGCGGGTTTTGACCCCCAACCGCCGCCCCTTCCGCACCCGCGACGCCTACATTGCGATCATGCCCTACACCGACAAGCACTGGCCGCTCTTCTTCGAGCTGGCCGGACGCTCCGACCTCTGGGATCGCTGGCGCGACGCCAGCGCCCAGGATCGCAACCGCCACGTGGATGAACTCTACTCAACCATTGGTCAAGTCACCCAGAGCCGCACCACGGCCGAGTGGATGGAGCTACTGGACGCCAACGACATCCCCTGCATGCGCATCAACGCCCTCGATGATCTGCCCCAGGATCCGCACCTGATCGATCGCGGCTTCTTCCGCGAGCACGAGCATCCCACCGAGGGGCGCTACCGCAGCATGGCCCATCCGGTCGACTTCTCCGAGTCGGGGACACCCCTGCGCCACCACCCGCCGCGGCTCGGTGCCGACAGCCGCGAGGTGCTCAGCGAACTCGGCTTCGAGGATGCCGAAATCGATGGCCTGCTGCAGGGCGGCTCGGTGGCGGAGCCGGACGCGAAATAGGGTTGACCACGGCGACGGCTACGGTCGCTCGGCGCCCAGCTCGGCCAGCAGCGTCAGGGCGCGCTCGGAGATGCGCGACAACTCGGCGGCCAGGGCGGCCCGTTCGGCCGCCGGGTCGAGGGCGGGCTCGGCATCGGGTGCCGGTTCCGCATCCTGCGAGGCGACCCGCTGGCCTTCGCCGTCGTCGTCCGAGGGCTCGGCGGCTTCCGCTTCCTCGGACGCGCTCGGCCCGGTCCCGATGCCGTCGGTCTCTGCCTCGGTGGTCACAGGGTCGGTCTTGGCGCTCGCCACGGCCACGGCCGCGGCTCCGGGTCCGGCGCCGGAGTGCTCGCCCAGCTCGCCGAAGTGGTTGTCGATGGCCTCTTCGACGCTGGCCAGCAGCTGCTCGCGTAGGGCCTTGACGGGGTCGCCGCTGGCTGGCGTGGGCCAGGGGCCGTAGTCGGGGGCTTGCCCAGGGCCGCTGCGGTCGACCCAGCGCACGGCGGTCTCGCGCACGTCCACGTGCACGAAGCTGCTGTTGGGGTAGAAGCCGACGCCGGTCTCTGACATCGCGGCCAGCCACTCGGCCAGCTCCCCGTTCTCCACGCCCTCGACGCGCAGGTCCAGGGCCGCGCCCCGTCGATGGCGGCTGCCGGCGCGGGCGCGCGGGCGGTGGCCGGAGACCAACTCGATGGTGCGCCCGGGCCAGCGCGTGGCGATGGCGTGCAGGCGGTCGAGCAGTCCGGCCACGACGGGCCTGGCGGCTTCGTCCTGCGCCTCGTCCGACGCGTTGCTTTCGGAGCGCGGTTTCTTGGCACGTGCCAGCTGGCTGAGGGCATCCAGGGCCTCGTCGCGCAGGGGCCCCTCGCAGCGGGTCAGCACCAGCGTCTGCTCTTCCACCGGCGGTCCCATGCGTCGCAGCAGCACGGGCAAAAGACCGCACTGGGCCCGGCCTTCATCGGCGGCTTCATCGTTGTGCTCGAGTGCCACCGGCTCCACGACCCCCGGCTCGGAGGTGCTGGCAGCGCCGTTGTCGGCTTCGCGCGCCTGGGGCGCCTGTTGCACCGCTTCTTCGGTCGCGCCATCGCCGTCTGTGCTGAGCGCGGGCTCGAGGTCGCGGCGCACTTCCGCTTGCAGCCCACCGGCGTGGGCCAGAATGAGGATCAGGGCGATGCAGAACTGGCGGTGTGTAAACATTACACCTACATGTATCCAGCCGCCTGATAGGTCAATTTTTCGGACATGCCCTCCGGGGCGTGCCCTGGCGGCCGCCGGGCGTGCGTGCTACAACGCCGGCCGCTCGGCCCACGGGGTCCCACTCCGTCGCCGTCGCACCTCCCGATCGAGCGGCTCCAGAACGGGGCCTGACGTATCTACGGGTGGTGGCGGCGAACGCTGTTGGGAAATCGCGGAATCGCCGGCCGGTCACCCCACGGTGGGGGGCCGAAACCAAGCACGCCACCCGGCTCGGACGTTCAGCCCGGTGCCCCATCGTGGGGTTGGCTGGTCGCGGATGGCGGACGATAACCGGAGCAAACGAGCATGACTGACGAAAACGTTGAGAGCACAAGCGCGGCCGAAGCCGCCCCCGAAGCCGCCCCCGCCCCCGAAGCTGCGCCCGCACCCGCAGCAGCCCCGGATCTCGATCCGCTGCTCATGGAGGACCTCCCGGGCATCGGCCTGCGCGACCTGATCGCGGCGGGTGTGCACTTCGGTCACCAGACCAACCGCTGGAACCCCCGCATGGCGCCCTACATCTTCGGCGCCCGCAACGGCATCCACATCATCGACCTCGACCAGACGGTCGTGAAGTTTCAGCACGCCCTGCGCTTCGTGGCCCATACCGTGGCCCGCGGCGGCCAGGTCCTCTTCGTTGGCACCAAGCGCCAGGCCCAGGAAGTGATTCTCGAGCAGGCCAGCCGTGCCGGCCAGTTCCACGTGACCGGTCGCTGGCTCGGGGGCACCCTGACCAACTTCCAGACCATGAAGATCGGCATCGACCGCCTGCGCAGCCTGGAGCAGATGGAAGAGGACGGCACCCTCGACGCGCTCACCAAAAAGGAGGCCCTGGGCCTACGGCGCGAAAAAGAGCGCTTGATCAAGTTCGTGGGCGGCATCAAGGAGATGAACGGGCATCCGGCCGCCATCTTCGTCGTCGACCCCAACCACGAGCACATCGCCGTCAAGGAAGCGCGCAAGCTCCACATCCCGGTGGTGGCGCTGACCGACACCAACTGTAACCCGGACCTGATCGACTACGTGATCCCGGGCAACGACGACGCGATCCGCTCGATCAAGCTGGTGACCTCGGCCCTGGCCGACGCCTGCGTCTACGGGCAGAGTCGCCGCCGCGACTTCATGCAGGTGGGACGTCGCGACGACGGCAGCGGTCCCGAAGTCGAGTTCGCCCGGGCCCGCCGCTCCGGCGGCGCGGGTCTAGGAGCCGCCCAGGAGCCCCCCCGCGGCTAGAACAGCCGACGGTTTGTTGAACTACGAGGAGCTTTCCGATGGCCGAGATCACGGCAGCGATGGTCAAGGAACTGCGCGAGCGCACCGGCGCTGGCATCATGGACTGCAAGAACGCACTCGCCGAGTGCGAGGGTGACTCCGAACAGGCAGTCGAGCTGATCAAGAAGAAGGGCCTCGCCAAGGTGGCCAAGAAGGCCGGCGCGATCGCGGCCGAGGGCGTGGTTCACGCCTACATCCACCCCGGCTCCCGCATCGGCGTGCTGGCCGAGATCAACTGTCAGACAGACTTCGTGGCGCGCAGCGAGGACTTCAAGGAGTTCGTCGACCTGCTCGGCATGCAAATCGCCTCCATGGGTGCCCAGTACGTGCGCCGCGGGGAGGTTCCGGCGGCGGATGTGGACAAGCAGAAGGAAATCTTCGCAGCCCAGCTGGCGGAAGAAGCGGCCCAGACCGGCAAGCAGAAGCCGCCGCAGGTGGTCGAGAAGATCGTCGATGGCAAGGTCGACAAGTGGCTGGCCGAAGTCTGCCTCGAAGAGCAGCCGAGCATCACCGACAGCGACCGCAGCATCGCCGCTCTCGGTGACGAGCTGTCGGCCAAGATCGGCGAAAAGATCTCGGTTCGCAGGTTCGTGCGTTACGAACTCGGCGAAGGCATCGAAAAGAAGTCGGCCGACCTCGCCGCCGACGTTGCCGCCGCGCTCGAAACCAATTGAGTCAAGCCCGCTGCTGCTGGCGTTCTAGGTGGCTGGTGTCAAACTAGCGGGCGTGGATCCCGGAGCGCCGTGACCCCGTGTGGGGCAGCCGAGGACCGAGGAAATACAGCGTCATTTTCGCAGCGGACTCGGATGGCGCACT
>Ga0224501_10004415_pt1 | contig 11109 bp, 7 predicted proteins | sample SF_Oct11_sed_USG_4_FD_169105 | JGI IMG/M metagenome (GOLD analysis project Ga0224501, IMG submission 169105) | Sediment microbial communities from San Francisco Bay, California, United States - SF_Oct11_sed_USGS_8_1 | ecosystem: Environmental > Aquatic > Marine > Sediment | place: USA...
AAAGGAAAAGTCTGGCACGGGCTGATATGTAATTTAAACAAACAGGGTCATGAATACTGGACCGAGAGCACCATAGTGCCGTTTCTTGATGCCACCGGCAAACCTTATCAATATGTATCTGCTCGCACCAACGTAACAGACTTTATTAAAGCTGAAGAAAATCTACGCCATGCAAAAGAAGAAGCGGAAAATGCCAATCGTGCAAAATCACAATTTCTATCCAGCATGAGTCATGAATTACGTACACCGATGAATGCCATTATCGGCTTCTCACAATTATTAAAAATGCAGCAAACTCCGGGACTCAATCAAACCCAGACTGAGCAAGTTAACGAGATCATGAAAGCCAGTCATCACTTGCTGGATTTAATTAACGAAATTCTTGATCTGTCACGAATCGAAGCAGGTCGCATCGATCTTTCTGTAGAAACCGTTAAGATCAGTCAGGTTCTGGAAGAGTGCATATCACTTTCCTTGCCATTAACGAAAAAAAGAAATATCAACATGTCTGCCGAGTGCGACTGTTACAATAACGCATATCAGGTACGTGCTGACCGCACCCGGCTCAAACAGGTCATTCTTAATTTATTATCCAACGCCATTAAATATAACTCTGCCAATGGCTTAATCACAATCAAGTGTGAAAAAATCAATAATCTTATCCGTATTAATATCACAGATACAGGAGCCGGCATTTCGAAAGACAATATTAAATATCTCTTCCAGGCCTTTAACCGCCTGGATGCTGAAAACTCAGAAATTGAAGGCACCGGCATCGGACTGGTCATCACTAAAAATATTGTCGAACTAATGGGAGGGAATATAGGTGTTCACAGTGAAGAAAAGAAAGGCAGCACGTTCTGGATAGAACTACCTGAAGACGCAACTATCATACCCACCATTATTAGCAGTCCTGACGCAGCTGATACAACAGTCAATAATTTAAATCAGAAAAATCGTATCATTTTATATATAGAAGACAATCCGACCAACCTGAAACTGGTTGCACAGGTTCTCGGCCGAAGACCATACATACATCTGCTTAGCGCCCATGAACCTTTTTTTGGTTTGGAACTGGCAACTACACGCAACCCTGACCTGATATTATTAGATATAAATCTCCCCGGCATAGATGGTTACCAGGTCATAAAAAAACTCCGCCAGAATGAAACAACAAAAAACACACCCATTTTTGCAATCAGCGCAAACGCCATGCCTAATGACATCAAAAAAGGCATGGAAGCCGGTTTTGATAAATATTTAACCAAACCGATTAATATTAATGCATTATTATCAGCAGTCGATGAAGCCTTCACATAATTCAAACGCATATAACTCATCACACAAAGGAAATAAAAATGAGTGAATTAAAAAAAATAATGTATGTTGAAGACCAGCCTGATATTCAGATGGTAGCAAAGGTTGCTCTTGAATCAGTCGGTGGCTTTGATGTACTTATCTGCAGTGGCGGCGAAGAAGCACTGCAAAAGGTTATAGCCTTTGACCCTGACCTCATATTACTCGATGTTATGATGCCAGGCATGGATGGCCCGACCACCAAAAAAGAACTGGAAAAAAAACCTGAAATCGCCAGCAAACCAGTTATCTTCATGACCGCCAAGATTCAGCCAACCGAAGTTGCTGAATACAAAAAAATGGGCGCTCTGGATGTTATTCCAAAACCCTTTGACCCAATGACTTTATCAGATCAGATTCGAGAAATATGGACTCAAAACAATCTCTAACCCCGGCAAACAAATGAAACAACTCGCAATCAATGCAGGCATAGCACTACTTGTTTGTTTATCTTTAACTCAAACATTATTTGCAGCCGAATACAAAATTGCGGTTCGCGCCATAAACGGCATTGAAGCAGGCACAAAACAATGGCAACCAACCATTGATTATCTAAATCAGGCTATACCCGAGCATAACTTTATACTGGTACCAATAGTAAAACTTCAAGATATACAAGCAAGTGTTGCCGTGGCTGAAGTGGATTTTGTATTAACGAATCCCTCATCACATGTTGAAATGATGGAGCTATATCAAACCACAGCACTGGCCACATTAAATAATAAACGCGGCAGTTTTTCCCTCAATAAATTCGGCTCCATTATCTTCACGCTTGCTGATCGTGATGACATACTGACACTTGATGACCTGAAAAACAAAACTCTAATTGCTGTATCAGAACCAGCCTTTGGCGGTTGGCAAACTGCATGGCTTGAATTATTAAAACACAACATCAACCCTTACAATGATCTAAAAGACTTAAAATTCGCCAACGGCATTCAAAGTGATGTCGTTTTTTCGGTACTTAACGGCAAAGCCGACGCCGGTGTAGTACGCACTGACCAGCTCGAACGCATGGCAGAAAAAAATGAAATAGATTTACGTTATTTTCGTATTCTAAATAATAAACATATCACAGACTTCCCGTTTTTTCTTAGCACCGACCTTTATCCGGAATGGCCGTTTTCTGCATTATCTCATGTCAGCAACTCCGTTACTGAAAAAGTCAAAGTCGCATTATTTTCTATTACACCAGACACTACTGCCGCCGTTAACGGCCATTATAACAACTGGCTTGAAGCAGAAGATTACCAACCGGTAAAAAACCTGATGATCAAACTTAGAACAGGGCCATTTACGCAATATTAAAATCATCAACTAAAATGAAAATATCACACAAAATTAGTCTAACAATTATACTTCTGGTTTTAATAACCACATTTCTGACTGCCAGTATATTTTATATTGAAACATCAACCATCCTGATCAACAACACACTTGACAGAATAAGCACCTCAATTAATAACGAAGGCCTTAAACTCAAAGAACACATTAGCAGCCAGCGCAAAGATACGCTAATGCTTAGCAAAATCCCAAGCATTAATCAAATCGACAACCAAGGGCTTTCATCAACTGACTGGAAAAAGAACACACAAGAATTATTTATCGCTCTTATTCAGGCAAATCCGGATTATATACAAATCAGGCTCATCAACACAAAAGGCAAGGAAGTTATTCGTGTTGACAATATCCAACATGCAATCAAGATAATTCCCGACAGAGATTTACAGGACAAGTCACAATCGAATTACGTCATTACGACACTGAATCTTTCGGATGAGGAGATATTTCTATCTGAAATAAATTTAAATCGAGAAAGAGGAAAAATATCGACACCTTTTCAAGCTGTTCTAAGAACCGCCACACCTGTTATAGATAAAGCAACCAATACAAAAACTGGAATTATTGTTATTAATGCCGAAATAAATCATGAACTCAATAAAATACAATCCGTCATACAAAATGAAGGGCGCAATATATATATCACAAACGACCATGGTTACTACCTTCTGCACCCGGACAAAGATAGAACCTTCGGCTTCGACCTTGGCAAACAGTATCGAGCACAGGAGGACTTCCCTTTAGCCTCAAAACTATTTAAACCCGGCAATCAGGACTCCAGAATCTTATTACTGCCTGACCATACTCAATCAAACAATATAGCAATATTCACTAAAATACATTTTGATGAAATAAATACCGAAAGATTTATTACCGTTGGCATTACCGAATCATATTCAGGCATTCTTCAACATGAAACCCAAGCCTTATACAAATATTTATTATTTTCTGCAATTATTGTAGCATTGAGCCTGGTTAGTGCATTGATCCTGTCTTTTCGCCTGGTAAACCCTCTACAGAAAATAATTAATGCATTAAGTACATTCAAAGATAACACATCAACAACAGAAATCCTGCCAGTCAATCATCAGGATGAAATCGGAATTCTGGCTCGAACATTCACTCGCATGTCAGAAAAAGTCAAAGAATCGCAAAATAGTCTTAATGAACTTAATAACGATCTTGAAAACAAAATTAATGAGCGCACACTTGCCCTTGAAGAATCCAAGCGTATGTTACAAATCGTTCTCGACACTATTCCTGTTCGTGTATTCTGGAAAGATATTAATGGAAAGTATTTAGGCTGCAACACATTGTTCGCCAATGACACTGGATTCAATGACCCAAAACTTATTATCGGGAAAACCGATTTCGACATGCCATGGAAAGATCAGGCACCATCATACATTAATGATGACAAGAATGTTATTAACATTACGGCTAAAAAATTAAATTACGAGGAACCTCAAACCACGCCAACTGGTGACATTGTCTGGCTTGAAACGAACAAAGTCGCTCTAACAGATGCCAGCAATAAAATTATTGGCATCCTTGGTACATATCAAAACATTACTCAGCGTAAAATTAACGAATTAAAACTAATTGAATCCCAGTCACGCCAGCAGGCCATTGTACAAAATATGATTGATGGTGTAATTTCAATCACCCCAACTGGGATAATCCATAGTTTCAATAAAGCTGCAGAACAAATATTTGGCTATACACCCGATGAGGTACTCGGCAGAAACGTTTCCATGTTAATGCCCGAACCCTATCATTCCGCTCATGATGGTTATCTGCATAATTACATGACAACTGGCAAAAAGAAAATCATTGGCATTGGACGTGAAGTTATGGGCCTTCGAAAAGACGGATCTACTTTTCCGCTCGAACTTGCCGTTAGTGAAGTCATTACTGAAAATGAAAATATTTATATTGGCATTGTACGCGATATCACTGAACGAAAACGCATTGACAAAATGAAGAACGAATTTATTTCAACAGTAAGTCACGAATTACGCACACCACTGACATCAATAAGGGGAGCGCTCGGCCTTATCAACGGTGGTACTTTTGGACCGATTCCACAACAAGCTGACGAAATGCTTAAAATTGCCAGCAACAATACCGAAAAACTACTTTTCCTCATTAACGATATTCTTGATATTCAGAAAATCGAATCTGGAAATATAGCATTCAGATTCGGTAATTTAGAATTAACTCCTTTTATAAAGCAGGCCATTATTGACAATGCCGCTTACGGTGCTCAATATAATATTTCGTTTGTACTTCAACAAACTGTAGACAATTGTTTTGTTTACGCAGATCGTGATCGTCTTATGCAGGTAATAAGCAACCTTATGTCAAATGCTGCTAAATTCTCCCCTCCCGGAGGTAACGTTGAAATCACAACAGCAAAACATAATGACATTATACGTATTTCCATAACTGATCATGGACCTGGCATACCAGAGGATTTTCAACCAAAACTGTTTGAAAAATTTACCCAGTCTGACAGCTCAGATACTCGTCATAAAGAAGGAACCGGCCTGGGGCTTTCTATTACGAAATCCATTATTGAAAAACACGGCGGCCGTATTGGCTTTATATCTAAGCTCAATATCGGATCAACTTTTTATGTTGACCTGCCTTTATCTAATAACATTACACTAACAAATGATAACCAGGAACCGACCCACCTGGAAACAACTCACAAATCCTGCATTCTAATTGTTGAAGACGACCATGACGTGGCTGCATTAATCCAGCGTATGCTTGCAGAATCAGGCTATGAATGTGATATTGCCTACACAGCACTCCAGGCAAAGAATTTACTTGAAAAAAATGGCGATCAATATCGACTCATGACGCTTGATATCTCTCTACCTGATGAAGATGGCATAAATCTGCTTATTGAACTGAGACAGCAAAGTCAATACAGAAACCTTCCTGTCGTTATGATTTCTGCTAAAGCTGATGAAGCAAAACATACAATAGAAGCAGGGGTTCTCGAAGTCGTTGACTGGCTCAACAAACCTATTGACCAGAAGAGATTAGTGGACGTTATCAAACATGCTGCAAGAAAATGTTCCGTAATCCAGGTTCTACATGTAGAAGATGAAGATGATGTTCACAGCATTATTTCAGCCATGCTAAAAGACCAATGCAGACTCGACCGAGCATCCACTTATACAGAAGCCATGCATAAAATAACCCACTATAAATATGATCTTATTTTACTCGATATCGGCTTACCCGATGGCTCTGGCCTGGATCTTATCGATACCATTAAAAATTGCATACATCCACCACAGGTTATAATCTTCTCTGCTCAGGATGTTACTCCCGAATATGCCAAACAGGTTAATTCTGTTTTAGTTAAATCACGTACCACTAATCAGAAACTTCTTGATATCATCAAAGATATTATCGAATAATAGCAACACAATAATTTACTCCATTAAAAATCACCACATCATTAAACATGGATAACGATAACCCTAAAAAGATTAATGATAAACGCTTATTCCAGCGCTACCCCTGCGTTGGAATTACGCTTATGTACTCACCACTGATCAGTAAAAATGTCGACAATCTTGCTGACCATTTAATCAATGCGACAACTAATGACGCCAGCTTAACAGGTCTTTCATTCGATATTAATCAACAGCTAAATCCTGGTGATAAACTTGTTGTTCTTATTAGCATACCTGAACAGCAGGCATCTGAACGACTGATAACAAATGTTCGCTGGTGCAAAAAATTATCTACCCATGTTTTTCGCGTGGGTGTTGAAATTGATCTATCTGAACTGATTATTAATGATGCCCCTGGCACCCATATCAGTATGCCCGTTAATATTAGCGCTGTTCCTGCCGAAGCAGAAATGCGCTGTCCGGCCTGCATGCAAATCAGCACGTTTACTTTTGTCAGCCATCAAGCCATTCCTGGCAAAGGCAGCATGCCACTGTACAATTGCTCTAACTGCGATTCAACACGGACTTTAATTGGCATGCTTTCCAGTAACAGACATTCAAAAATATAATAATAAATTTTTATTTATTTTGATCTTTCACTATCGATATATAAGTTGCGGGGACCTGCAAATAATTAAAGGCAGCAGCCGTTTTTTTATAACCCCCGCGTCTGAATAACTCACTAAGATTAATGCCGATACCAAAATAAAGATTTCGCTCATTCGTGACTGCAGGATCATAAAAACCGCGCGCGTAATAACCTAGTTGCAATTCAAGATATTTTGAAAACCCACCACTTGTCTTTTCAAAACCGCTCAACTTTAGTGCAATGAGATATTTTGAGTTTTCATAATCGGTTGTAAAGTCAGTGCCCGTAGGATGAAGCCCATACTCCCAACGCATATCTATTTTACTTGCCAGATTTTCATTCTCATAAAGATAATAGCCAAGCACGCTACCCAATGCATTCATCCAGAGATCTTCTTTTGAAAAGCCATAATCACTGAATGAATCCCCCAGCTCCATATAGCCCCAGACAGAAAATGATGACAAAGCACCATAAAATGCAGCATCATGTTTATTAAAACACCAGTAGCTAAATAAACTGGAAAAACCATGAGAAGTTACATAAGAGGTATATAAATGACCAAGCTTATCAGCGCCACCGTCATCGGTATCGTTTCCAAACCAGCCTTCCGATTGTGAATGGGGTGAACGTGAAAAATAATCCCACTGCAACACGCCCCATACGGTGACTATACCAACACCTGTATAATTGACTGACATTACTTTGGCAAATTGTTGTTCGCTTGTGATTTCTGCCGCACAGGTATCGGCATACCCAGCCGCTGCTACCGAATTAACAGATAGACACATTAGAAAAATCAACAGGACCTTTGTTGTCATTTTTTCAACTGAAAATATTAAACTGACAAATATTATCGACTTATATTCTCCTGCCACCATTGTGGAAAGTCTTTAATTGAATCTATCACTGCATCCGGCTTAATTCCCTGTTCAAGATCAACTGATCTGAACTTACCTGTTCGCACCAGAATCGCATTCAGGCCTGCCTGCTGAGCCCCTTCTATATCCCCTCTGATATCATCACCCACCATCAGTGTCTGCTCTGCCTTGCTACCCAGCATTTTTAATGCTGCCTGATAAAACAAACCATCAGGTTTGCCTAACACCAGCGGGATGACACCTGACGCATGCTGTAGCGCAATAACAAAGGGGGCGACATCCAGCCGCAGCCCATCATCTGCCTGCCAGTAACGGGTCATACCCAGCGCAATCAACACCGGTCTTGTGTCTGCCATTAATAAACGAAAAATCTGATTCAGAACAGTGAAACTCCAGCCTTCTCCTAGATCACCCATCACTATGGCCGCGGGATTAGCCTTACCATGCGACCATAACGTCAGCTCACTAAACTCGGACTTAGTGACCTCGGGGACATACAGTGCCACCGGTTGTTGATTAATATTTTCTTTCAACCATTGCACCGCCGCCAGTGGTGGCGTCAACAAATGAAACTCATCGATCTCAAGGCCCAATGCTGAAAATTTTTCCTGCAGGGCTTTTCGAGATCGTGATGTCGTATTGGTTACAAACAGATAGGGAATATTATGTGTTTTGATCCAGGAAAGGGTTTCCACAGCCCCCGGAATAAGCTGATTACCCTGATAAAACACACCATCAAGATCAAACAGAACGGACGTCATTATTGTTCCTGAAAATGGCTACACCTGATTTATTATAACGCCGGCCTTTTTAATTATTCACTACAGATTGCACAGCTATTTTTAAATTTAACCAACAGGCTTCAGTAATCATATTAACTGACGAAATCAGGCCAGCATGTCTTTCAGGGAATCCAGATGTGCACGCCCTCTGGCTTTGCTGGTTTCGGGATCCAGCTGACGTCCACCACCTTCCCATTCCAGATCATCCTCAGGCAACTCATAAAGAAAACGACTCGGTTCACATTCTACATCCTCACCATATCGACGACGGTGCTTGGCATGGGTAATGGTCAGCTCTTTTTGTGCCCGGGTCAGACCTACATAAGCAAGGCGACGTTCTTCTTCAAGACTGTCTTCTTTTAGACTGTTACGGTGTGGCAGGCACTCTTCTTCAACACCAACCATGTATACATAAGGAAACTCCAGCCCTTTGGCGGCATGAAAGGTCATTAAGCGCACGGCATCGGATTTATCTTCTTCCTGATTACGCTCCAGAATATCCATCAACGCCATATGCGCCAGTAATTCACCCAGGTTGTCACCTTTTTCTTCTTTAGCCAGGCGCGCTAACCAGTCCAGCAATTCATCGACATTCGCCATGCGACGTTCTGCTACTTTTAATTCACTACTCTGATCTTTTAACCAGTCTTCATAACCAATTTCCAGCACCAGACTGCGCGCAACTTTAACCGGATCACCACGTTCTGCATTATCACTGTGCTTATTAATCCAGTGAGTAAACTGTTGCAAACGATTCAAGGACCGTTCATTCAGATATTCCTGAAGACCCATTTCAAAGCTGGCTTCAAACAAACTGATATCTCGCTGGTTCGCATATTCACTAAGGCGTTCCAGTGTCGCCGCACCAATTTCACGCCGCGGCGTGTTCACAATTCTCAAGAATGCCGTATCGTCATCGGGATTGGCCAGTAAGCGCAAATAAGCCATGATATCTTTTACTTCTGCCCGCTCAAAAAAAGACGTCCCACCACTGACCACATAGGGAATTTGCATTTCACGCAAATATTTTTCAAAAATACGCGCCTGAGAATTACTACGGTATAACACAGCGTAGTCACTGTATTTGGCCCGGCTCTGAAACTTGTGGGTATTGATTTCAACCGTTACGCGCTCAGCTTCAGCTTCAGCACTGGTGCATTCAATGACACGCACCGGCTCACCATAACCCAGATCACTCCATAACTGTTTTTCAAACACATGGGGGTTATGACTGATTAACTGATTGGCACATTTCAGGATACGACTGGTAGAGCGATAATTCTGCTCCAGTTTGATCACTTTGAGACGATGATAATCTTTACTTAACAAGTCCAGATTTTCAGGTCGCGCACCACGCCACGAATAAACCGACTGATCATCATCACCTACCGCGGTCAGTCGTGCATGAGCACCGAGTAACATTTTGACCAGTTGATACTGACTGGCATTGGTGTCCTGATATTCATCCACCAGAAGATAGTGCATACGTTTTTGCCAACGCAGCAAAGCCTCATTATGCTGCTGAAACAACAGAACGGGCTGCAAAATCAGATCATCAAAATCAAACGCATTATAGGCTTTTAACTGCCGTTGATAGCGCACATAAAAGCGAGCAAAACGGGCATCAATATCATGCTCAGCCTCAGCCAGCGCCTGCTCGGGCAAAATAAAATCATTTTTCCATTTTGAAATTCGCCAGCGCAGCTCCTCGGCATCGTCCAGATTGCTGGCATTATCCTGTTTATACAGGCCTTTTAATAAACTCAGGGTGTCAGTGGTATCAAAGATACTGAAACCTGATTTATAACCCAGTGATTTATGTTCCTTACGCAGAATACGCAGGCCCAGATTATGAAAAGTCGACACGATCAGGCTACGGGTTTCATCCTTACCCAGAAGACTACTGACACGCTCCTTCATTTCACGAGCTGCCTTATTGGTAAAGGTGACGGCAGTAATGTGACCGGCACTGATCTGACAGTCACGAATCAGGTAAGCAATTTTATGGGTAATAACACCGGTTTTGCCACTGCCCGCACCGGCCAATACCAGAAGAGGACCATCAATATACTTTACAGCGGCACGCTGCTGGGGGTTTAAGTCAAACAAATCATTCACCTGAATCTACGATCCGCTATTCTATAGTCAGATCCAGAATGCGCCTATACCACCCGGGGCATATTTACAGTCTGCTTCACATTTTTATTAACCTGACTTGCATGATCAGAATCTCATGCTAGGATCTAAGCCTATGAAAATAAACAAAAAAACAGGGCTTATTGAAGGCGCGGAATATATTCCGTCACCCAACGCTGATGAACGCCCGGAAAATTCAGAACCGGAACTGATTGTGGTACACAATATTAGCCTGCCACCGGGGGAATTTGGCGGTCATTACATTCAACAGTTATTTACCAATACACTAAATCCCGATGATCACCCCTATTTTCAGGAAATTCACCAGTTACATGTCTCCGCCCATATACTCATTCACCGGAATGGCCAGATCACACAGTTTGTGCCCTTCAATAAACGCGCCTGGCATGCGGGTGTTTCCTGTTTTAAGGACAAACCACAATGTAATGACTTTTCCATCGGCATAGAACTCGAAGGCACGGACGACATTCCCTATGAACCCGTGCAATACCGGCAATTAGCAGATATGATCATTGCATTGCGCAAGTGCT
>Ga0224501_10004416_pt1 | contig 11106 bp, 9 predicted proteins | sample SF_Oct11_sed_USG_4_FD_169105 | JGI IMG/M metagenome (GOLD analysis project Ga0224501, IMG submission 169105) | Sediment microbial communities from San Francisco Bay, California, United States - SF_Oct11_sed_USGS_8_1 | ecosystem: Environmental > Aquatic > Marine > Sediment | place: USA...
CTCTGTCTTCTCAACGACAGCCTCTCTGTCCCCTATCTCGCCTAAGAGGAACCAAGCCTCGGAACAGGCATTGCGCTCGTTTCCTCTGGATGTTGAGATCAATATATTGAAGTCGCCGAGAATCATTCTCGAAACTCTCTTTTCTATTGCCATGACTCCTTCCTATAGTCCTATGGGAAGATTGGGTTATCTTGAAGCTATTGAAGCCTTACTCAGAAAAGCATTCCGGTCTGCTCTAGAACGGGGTTCGGCGGGAGCTCTCTCTGTAACACCTTCCGAACGTCTTCTACATTCATCTGAGCGCGCGCTAACTGGGAGTTGGCAAAAACTTAACTGCGCTTCAGAAGATTGAAGTCCACGAGATGTTGGGGTCAGCAATTGGTTGTAAGGCGTCATAGCCGAAGCTTCGCGCCGTCACCATACATCATCCCCCAGAGATGCTCCCAGACTCTCACTCTTAAACATTAGCATGATCACATCTGCAGAGAACAAGTTTATAATTCGCCTTTTCTCCTTCTTATAGAAGCCACGAAAAGAGGGGCGAAAAAAGATTAGAGTCGCCGTCTTCGACGAGAATCGATGCAAGCCGAACCGATGCAGTAGAGAATGCATAAGATTCTGCCCAAAGGTTAGAAGCAATGTTGAGGCTATCCGATTCGAAGACGGAAAGCCCATGGTCTCCGAGATCCTATGCTCAGGCTGTGGCATATGCGTGAAGAAGTGCCCCTTCAAGGCTCTGTCAATAGTCAATCTTCCTGATGAACTTGCGGAAGAGGAGAGCCACCAGTTCGGACCTAATAGCTTCAGACTCTTCAGGTTCCCAACACCCTCGACCGGAATCGTGCTTGGATTGATCGGGCAGAACGGGATCGGGAAATCGACAGCTCTGAGGATTCTCTCGGGGAACATAAAGCTGAACTTGGGAAAATATGAGAACCCTCCGGACTGGCCTGAGATCATCACACATTACCGCGGGTCGACTCTCCAGGCTTACTTTCAAAGACTAGGCCAAGATGAACTGAAGGTAGTCCACAAGCCGCAGTACGTTGACAGAATTCCAGATGTTGCGTCTGGTACAGTCAACGAACTACTAGAAAAGATTGACGAAAGGGGGCAGCTTAGACAGCTTGCCAGGCAGCTCCAGCTTGACACCTTCTGGGAGAGACCGGTCAAAGTTCTCAGTGGCGGTGAACTGCAAAGGGTGGCGATAGCTGCGACGCTATGTCGTGAAGCCGATGTATATCTTATCGACGAGCCCAGCAGTTACCTAGATGTGAAGCAACGGCTTGAGGCAGCCAGGGCCATAAGAAGCCTGAAGAGTGAAGAAAAAACGATCGTTGTGGCTGAGCATGACTTGGCTGTATCAGATTATCTCTCAGACCGGATCTGCATCTTCTATGGGAAACCAAGTGTGTATGGAATAGTCTCCAAAGTCCACGGAGTGAGGACTGGAATCAACATCTACCTTGAAGGCTACATCACTGATGAGAATATGCGTTTCAGAAAAGAGAGCGTAATCTTCCATGTCAAGCCTCCATCGCCTGAGCTAATCGTAGGAGAAGCGTTACTGAACTGGGACAGCATGGAGAAGACCTATGATGACTTCAAGTTGACGGCTGAAGAGGGAGAGATCAGAAGAGGTGAGGTTATAGGAATACTGGGACCCAACGGAATAGGGAAAACTACCTTTGTCAAGCTTCTAGCTGGCATCGAGAAGCCAGATTCGGGATCGTCTCCGATAGAAGGTAGGCTAAGGGTGAGTCACAAACCCCAATACATCTCAACAGATTATGAGGGGACCGTTGAAGAACTGCTAAGGAGCGTAGCAAAGGAGAATTTTGCATCAAGCTGGTATCAGACCGAGGTCTTCCAACCTTTCAACCTAGAAACAATCATAGACAGACGGGTAAAAGAGCTTAGCGGAGGCGAACTTCAGAAGGCCGCGATCGCAGCCTGCCTATCTCGTGAAGCAGACCTGTACCTACTTGACGAGCCCAGCGCCTACTTGGACGTCGAGGAGAGGCTCTCTATGGCTAGAACTATCAGACGGATCATCGAGAACCTCAACGTTTCAGCCTTCGTGGTTGAACACGACGTTGTCGCACAAGACTTCATAGCAGATCGCCTGATGATCTTCACTGGGAATCCGGGGAGGTCGGGCATGGCTGAGACTCCGACTAGCCTTGAAAATGGGATGAATGCGTTTCTGAAGGACATGGAAGTAACCTTCCGACGTGACCCTTCAACCAAGAGGCCCAGAGTCAACAAGGAAGGCTCAAAACTGGATAGACACCAGAAAGACATAGGCCAGTACTACTATGTAAAGTGAGACTTACCGTATTCTAGAGCAGCTCAGCAGGCGTCTTCCAGACTATGCATGAACAGATGATGAAACCCGTTGCCTACTCTCAGGGAGTCGGAATCTACTGTAGCAGCAATGGCAGATTCTCTTTCTTCAATAGTCCCTACGTAGCCCACCATGGTTTTTCCGCTGTTGACATTTACCCAGGATGCGCCTATGGTGAAGCTGCGCCCTCACCTGTCATGGGCAGAGTAGTGAAAGTGAGACATGTGATGTGCCCTAAAGGCAGCCATTTCGAGAGTTCAGCTTTCGATTGCGCGATTCTCCTCGAGAGCTTAGAGAATCCAGAGAGACTAGTCAAAATCCTGCATGTTGAGCCTCATGTCGAAGTGGGAGAGGTCATAGAACCTGGCCAAAAATTGGGCATTCTCTTGCGATCGGGCTACTTCGACTTCTGGACTGACCCTCATATCCACGTAGAAATCAGAGAACCGTCCGACCCTCTCCGGGCAAGAGGCGGCTTCAAGATCGAGGGGCTGATAGAGATCGAAGAGAATGACCCCCTTGAGGAGTTGAGAGGAACAGTAGTTGAGACTAGACCCGAATATACTCTGATCTCTTTAGATAATGCTGTTGAGGTTGGCTTGCCCGCGGATATAGATGGCGACATGGGGATTCTGGATGCTGGAATCCCCCATTATGGATGGATCGGAGCGCATACAAACGGTGAGCCACCCATCGGAGCGGATGTAAAGATATGCGGCAAGAAGATAGGAACCATAGAGAGCGTTCATCGAAATATGTGCCTAGCCAAATGCTCCGATTTCGATCTCCGCTTAAGAGGAGTTCAGGTGGGCTTATCGTTATTTCTGAATCTGTCCTCAAACCCTTCGATAAAGATCGTACCCTCTAAACCAGGAAAGCTCAAAATAGAAAGGTTTGAGGAGGTCTCATTGGACATAAGGCACAGGTCGTCATTTGAATAGGGCCCCAGTTGGAGACCTGCGAAAAGATTATTTATCTTCCTCTGACGATTGTAGACTCATGCATTCTCAGTCCGTCATAAATGAGTTGGAAGAAAAGGCGCTTCTCATAAGAAGAGGCATTCTTGAGATTATGGCCGGCGGGAAAAGGGGCCATTTAGGCGGCTCGATGTCCATCGCCGATATCATCGCAGCACTGTATTTCCATCAGATGAAGCTTGATCCCAAGAATCCCGATTGGGAGAGCAGAGACCACTTCATAATGAGCAAAGGGCACAGCGTTTTGGCGCAATATGTTGCTCTCGCCGAACTTGGATATTTCCCAAAGGAGGAGCTGAAAAAAGTCAAGAAGTTGGGATCTATACTGCAAGGCCATCCGGATAGGATTAAGGCGCCGGGCATCGAGGCATCAACTGGCTCATTGGGCCAAGGGCTCTCTATCGCTTGTGGCGTAGCGTCAGGTGCCAAGGTAATGGGGAAGAGGTCTAGAGTTTATGCCCTTATTGGCGACGGAGAAAGCAACGAAGGGATGATATGGGAGGCCGCTATCTTCGCTGCACATCATAAGCTTGACAATCTAACAGCAATGACAGATCAGAATAGACTGATGGCCTCTGGTAGAACTCTTCTGGGCCCATTGGCTCCGAAGTGGCGTGCCTTCGGCTGGGAGGTTTCCGAGATCAACGGGCATGGTATGGGTGAGATACTGGATGCGTTAGATGAGGCGGCGAGCATTAAGGGTCAACCGACTATGATAATCTGCCACACCATCAAAGGACGTGGAGTCTCCTTTGCAGAAGACGTCTCAAGTTTTCATCACTGCTCATTGACTCAAGAACAGTATGAGACGGCGATGAAGGATCTTCAGAATGGGAGATGAGCAATATGGAAAGGCTAGAGGATATGCGGGATGCCTACGGCGAGAGTCTAGCTCAGCTGGGTGAAGAAGACCCAAGAGTGGTTGTTCTCGATGCAGACCTCTCCCATTCTAACAAGACAGATATTTTTGCAGGCAAATTTCCAAGCAGATTCCTTGAGGCGGGGATTGCGGAGGCTAACATGATCGGGGTGGCGGCTGGATTGTCGATAGCGGGCTTGATCCCATTCGCGCATACTTTCGCGGTTTTCGCCACGGGTAGGGTGTACGATCAGATCAGAATCTCTGTCTGTTATCAGAATCTTAACGTTAAGATTGTGGGCACAAGCGCAGGCTTATCCGATGCCCATGACGGTGCGACACATCAATCGGTGGAGGACATAGCTCTCATGCGCGTCTTACCGAATATGACTGTAGTAGTGCCCTGTGACGGCATAGAAGTAAGGAAGGCCGTCCGTGGCATACACAGCGTCGTTGGCCCGACTTACCTCAGGATAAACCGCATGCCGATTCCACTCGTTTGGGAATCTATGGAGGATTGCCGATTCGAAGTTGGAAAGGCCTTGACAGTGAAGGAAGGTTCCGATGTCGGGGTAGTCGCGTCTGGGTATGCCCTGTGGTTGGCCGTACAAGCCGCTGAGGAAGCATTAAAGGACGGCATCAGCGTAGAAGTTCTTGACCTTCATACGATCAAACCGATCGACCGCGAGTCAATCATGAAGGTCGCCAGCAAAACTGGAGCTATCGTAACCGTTGAGGAACATAGCATAATAGGCGGTCTCGGAAGCGCGGTGAGCGAAGTACTCGGCGAAAATGTTCCAGTTCCGATTGAGCGCATCGGGATTAGAGACAGTTTCGGCGAATCTTGCCTCAATTATGAGGATCTTCTAGAAGCCCACGGGATAACTGCCGGCAATATTGCTACAGCTATCAAGAAGGCTTTGAAGAGAAAGAAGAAGTAGGCAAAAGGTATGAAAGCTGCAGTATGGTACGGATGCAAAGAAATCAGAATCGAAGAGGTCCCGAAACCAGATCCGGGACCGAACGACGTTCTTGTTAGAGTCAAAGCCGCCGGCATATGCGGCTCTGATCTTCACGCTTATGAGGGTATCTCCAAGAGAAGAGTCCCACCGCTTATCATGGGCCATGAGATCGCAGGAGAGATCGCGGAGATCGGTGGTCACGTAGAAGGATCACAGATAGGTGACAGGGTTGTTATCCAACCCGTGCTTTCCTGTGGGGAGTGCGAGCAGTGCAGATCCGGAAACGAGAACGTCTGTAGGAATATACGATTCTTGGGGTTGCATGTCTCTGGTGGTTTCGCCGAATATGTGATGGCGCCTGCAAGGAATTGCTATACAATGCCAAGTCGTCTGAGGTTTGAGGAAGCTTGTCTAGCAGAGCCATTATCTGTCGCCGTCCACGTCGTCAATAATGTGCCAGTAGGTGTTAACGGGACGATTCTCATCGTCGGCGCCGGCGTTGTCGGATCTATGGTAACACAGGTCGCACGGCTTAGAACTTCAGGAAAGATAATTGTGACGGACATATTGGATTCCCGGCTAGATCTAGCAAAGAAACTAGGAGCCGATATCATGATTAACCCGCAGAAAAAGAACGTGGCTGAAGAGATACACAGGATAACAGGGGGCAGAGGCGTAGACGTGAGCATCGAAGTTGTCGGCATTGAAAGCACGGTTCAAGATGCTCTAGCGTCAGTAAAGAAGGGAGGAACCACAATAGCCATAGGTCTACTGGAAAAGAGCATGAAAATAGATGTGATGAGGCTTGTTTCAAGTGAGTTGAAATTGCTCGGCTCATATCTCTATAACGACTGCGATTTCAGGTCTAGCATTAACCTTATAGCCGAAGGCAAAGTTAACCTGCAACCTTACTTAACTCGCATTCTTGCACTAGATGACGCCCTCAAAGGATTCGGAGAAATGGCAACGAACAAAGAGAAAATTCTGAAAGTGATACTGAGACCCTATTGACTGCCGCTGCAAGGGTCGAATTGGCCTCTTCAAGTTCTTACGAGAACTTTCACAGAGAGACGTGCGTTGGCAGCTGTGTCAAAGGCCTCTCTAGCCTTCTGAAGGGGAAGCTGATGGGATACCAAGGGCTTGAGTTTAACCTTTCCCTCGAGGATGAGTCTTATGGCTTCATTGAAAAAGATTCCGCCGTACTCTGGTCCATGAACCGTCATGGATCTACCTACGATCACCTCTGGATCGATTTCAGCACTTTGAGAGTAATGAGCGATCAGGCATATCCTTCCGCCCTGCCTGGTGAGGGAGAATGCTTGCCTGAGTGTGTCTAGGGCGCCGGCACACTCAAAGGTCACATCAACTCCCTCGCCGTTGGTCAAAGCCTTGACGCGCTCTTCCAGACTTTCTTTTGTCACATCAACTGCAGTCGCCCCAAGATGTTTCGCAAGCTCAAGCCTTTTGGGCGATATCTCGCTGACGATGATCTCTCCAGAGCATTCATTTCGACAAAGCTGTAACAGGCAAAGCCCTATCGGTCCAGCCCCAAGGATCAGGACACTCTCCCTTCCTTTCGGCTTTGGCTTGGAAAATCCGTTCAAGGCAACTAGGAGGGGTTCTATGAGGGAGGCTTCCTCGTAAGTGATCTTCTCGGGAACTTTGTGAAGCCTCTCGTCGGCATAGATGATTCGAACATACTCAGAGAAGGCTCCTGGGCCGCCATTGACCCAATCGACGCCTAAGACGACTTTATCGCCTACATTGATCCGCCTTACGTTCTCTCCAACCTGGACTACATCGCCACAGTACTCATGCCCGGAGTTCAGAGGATAGCGAAAACGCTGGCCATAGCACGTTCCCAAGTATCTATGTACATCGGATCCGCAGATGCCGCATGTTCTAACATGCACCAAGGCATCTTCAGGACCTATTGATGGCGCCTCCACCTCTTCAACCCTTAGATCGCGAGGCCCATATATGATCGCGGTCTTCAAACCAAATCCCTTCGTATCAGTATGTGTACGATGTCAGATGCTTATGAAAAGATCTGGCTTATTACTTTGCATACGCCGGTCTTAGTCTTCCCGTGTTATCTTCTCCTCGGTCACGTGTACGAATATGAAATCTTTTATACTGCCTCCTTCAAAGAGCCGCAAGGTTCAAGAGTTGAAGATAGAGAAGATTGAACCTTTCTTAGTTGATAGATGGCTCCTTGTCCGGGTCTACACCGACGAAGATCTGGTTGGCAACGGAGAGGCTGGATTATGGGCTCACCACAAGATGGTCTACGAAGCCATACGTGAATTTAGCCAGTACTACATCGGGAAGGATCCAACTCGCATTGAGCATCACTGGCAGGCTGTCTCGAGGAACACCCACTTTATGGGATCTGTTCTCAGCGCGGCGATCAGTGCGATCGACATAGCCCTGTGGGACATTGTAGCCAAGTCCGTCAACCTTCCAGTTTACGGGCTTCTGGGCGGGAAATGCAGAGACAAGGTAAGAGTCTTCAGCAATGTGACCGGCGAGACATTGGAGCAACTTGTAGAAAGTGCCTCCAAGAGCGTCAAGCAAGGCTTCACAGCTCTTAGGGTGACACCCTTCGCTAGAGACACGACAATGCAAACACCAACGAAGGTTATTAAGACCGCTGTGGAGATGGTCAGGGCCATTCGGGAATCGGTTGGACACGACGTGGACTTGGGAGTTGAGATCCATCGGAACCTCAGCCCTGGTGAGGCAGTAATCTTAGCCAGGGAATTGGAGCCTTACGGCCTGTTCTTCTATGAGGATCCCGTCGGCCCTGAGAGCATCGATGCTCTGGATTATGTGGCGCGCCACGTGAACATTCCCATAGCCACCGGAGAACGCTTCTACAACATGTGGCAGTTCAAGGAGATCATCGACAAGAAAACCGTAGGCTTGATCCGACCTGACATCTCACTCGCAGGAGGCTTCACCCACTGTAAGAAGATTGCTGCCCTTGCCGAGGCCTCCTTCGTGAGCATCTTCCCTCACCTCATGGGAAGTCCGGTTAACACCGCAGCACAAGTCCAACTGGACGCGGCTATACCCAACTACGTGCTCCAAGAGAGCAACATCGTCAAGCCGCCTCTTAGCGAAATCGTCGATCAACCAGTCAGGCTAGAAAAGGGCTACATGATTGTGCCAGACCGCCCCGGCATCGGTGTCGAGGTCAACGAGGATGCGCTCGCCAAATACCCATACAGGCATAGGAAGATTACAGGAGACTTCTACGAGGACGGGTCTGTAGCCCACTGATGGGATGTGCGAGCTGGCTTGGCGAAAAGTAGCTAGCTTTGGCGTTGCCATGGGGGTGAACGACCTCAGTGACGGTGCACAGCCCTGCTCGAAACGAGCTCTTGAATTGTAACTAGGCATTAGTCAGAACAGTACGTAGCCGCCGCACACGGGTATGCACTGGCCGGTTACGTAGTCTGATAGATCTGTTGCAAGGAACTCTACAACCTTTGCACAGTCCTCGGGCCAACCCAGGCGTCCGAGCGCGATCTGGCTCTCTAGGAATTCCCTTCTCTCTGGTTCGTTACGGCCCCATGCTATTGCTCTGGATGACAGGATCCATCCTGGGGCGATACAGTTCACATTTATGTTGTATCTGCCAAGTTCGGCTGCAAGGATTCTGGTGTAGTGAATGATGGCTGCCTTTGCGACACCATAGGGCATGCCGCCTCCCCCCACTGTTGTGTGTAGACCGGCTTGGGAGGCAACATTTACGATCTTGCCTGATCTCTGTTTTTTCATCGGAACCGCAGCAGCTTGGCAACAGAGGAGGGTGCCCCAGAAGTTGATGTTGAACTGGTAGAGGAAATCCTCTTCTGATGCGTCGGCCGCCCCCATAGGAGCATTTTCCGGTGCTCCCGGACGTTTTAGGGCGCCGCCGGCATTGTTGACGAGGATGTCTATCTTTCCGAATTCGTCCAAGATCTTCTCGAACATTTCGTCTACTTCTTTCTTCTTCGTCACGTCAGCTCTTATGCCGAGTGAGCGTCTTCCTATGTTCTTGACCTCGTCCATAACAGTAGCGGCTGCGATCTTCTCGTCGAACTCTTTGTATGCCTCTAGGTTGATGTCGTTTACGATAACGTCCGCTCCGAGTCGCGCAAGCCGTAAGACATAGGCCCTTCCTAGGCCACGGGCTCCACCTGTGACGAGTGCAACCTTTCCGAGAAGTTTAGGCTCCAAGACATCTGACCTCCATCTTGAAACAAGCGGCCATATGTCGCTTTGCACGCACCATGTCGATTTCATCAACGATTTTCGACAACATGGATCAGCCTCGCATAACAATCATGGCATTCGTCTTATAAGCAATGGCGTGGGTATGTTATTCGCTAGATCGTTAGTCCTGGGAAATCTAGAGAGGATTGTGATACAGCATTCGAGGACATGCGAGGGAGGCGTGGAGACTGGCTTAGATCTCTGCAGAGTTATTCGTAGCTACTGCCAAATTGAATCTGCTGGATTGGCTCTGAAAGTTAAATGACTGATGAGGAAACGGTCTGAACTGACTTTGATCCAGTATTTAGCCTACTTTCGGATGGAAGAATTACGCCGCAGACTAGTCCGCTGCAGAGGTTGACGTTCTGACCAGTGTTGCGATACCGAGGAACATAATTACCAATCCAAGGATAGCGAAGGGATCGTTTACCATTCTGTAAAACTCGCCCACTCCTAAGGCTACTAGGCTATCCCAGTCGAGATGAGTGTTCTGCCACATCGCCCAGCCGATAAGAGATGCGACTAATCCGCCAATTGACCTAGCTAAGCTCAAGTAGATTGGCCACCTGTCTGAGATAGAGATTTGGAATACTTATATCGGTTATGAACCATAGGTCCGAACCTGAGGCTCAGATCGCTTGAAGAAGAGAAAGGTTAAAGTGAAATACCTTTGTCTTGGGAAAGCACAACTGGGCGGAATTCGGCAAGGAGATGTGTTACGAGGCCCCCGTGAATGTACCGTGGAAAGCTACGGCTGGCTTCGAAGTTCAACGCTATTTGGAAAGGGGTTGCTGGAAGCTTCGCTAGAGAGTGCGATAGATGTGGACAGCCTAGACTCTACTCGGTCTTTGATGCCTATATATCTGGGGATACACCTGACTGTTTAGGCTGCTCAACTGCTTTTCGCTTCGCTCGGCCACTGATCAAGCGCGTTTTCGGGAAGACAGATCTCGGTGAGGGCGAGTCGAAGAAGCTAATGTGCGACACACTTGTGCGCAAGAGCATGTTGAATGTAGTTCGGGGCATAAGTCATTACGGCTTGAGGACGCCGCAGCCGACAGCCGTCCCGGTAGTCATCGTCTGGAACTATACCAATCGCTGCAACCTCAGCTGCATACACTGCCATCAGAACTCTGCAGAATCGGCAGAGAGTGAGCTAACAGCTGAAGAGGCCTTCAGAATTATCGATCGGATGTGCGAGGCGGGAATCTCAATACTCACTTTTTCTGGCGGGGAACCTCTTGTCCGTTCAGATCTTCTCCACGCGATCAAACGGGCCGATGACGGTGGAATCCTCTGTACCGTCGCCTCAAACGGCACATTGATGACGAAACAGGTAGTTAAGGACCTGAAGGAATCAGGGGTTAGAAGGGTTGAGATCGGTCTGGATGGTTGCACAGCTGGAACCCATGACTTCCTGAGGAATACGCCTGGAGCCTTCGAAGCGACCATACAAGGCATCAGGAACTGCGTAGAGATAGGGTTTGATGAGGTATGTGCAACGATGACACTGCATGCTAAGAACTTTGGCGAACTACGCGGCACCGTCGAGCTGGCGGAAGAACTAGGCGCAAACAGGTTCTACTTGAACAGGCTGATTCCGGCAGGCAGAGGAAAAGCGGTTATGAATCTCGATGTCGCTAGAGAGGAGAGGATCTCTGCCTTGGAGTACATCTACAAGAAGTTCTATGAAAGCGT
>Ga0224501_10004418_pt1 | contig 11102 bp, 9 predicted proteins | sample SF_Oct11_sed_USG_4_FD_169105 | JGI IMG/M metagenome (GOLD analysis project Ga0224501, IMG submission 169105) | Sediment microbial communities from San Francisco Bay, California, United States - SF_Oct11_sed_USGS_8_1 | ecosystem: Environmental > Aquatic > Marine > Sediment | place: USA...
GAGTGAATGAATGAATCATATGGATCCTAGGCCAGCGAGGCAGTAAAAGCTCTTTGTTCTCCCATTATTCTGAGCTGGCCTGTTAGTAAATACTGAAGGCTTTATACCTCTGTGATGGGATTTACAGTTATAGGATTAGTTGGATGATGGTTACATTGTGGTGGAATAGCCAGGCCCGCTCTGGGTAGCGATTACGAGTCTTTCTTGATAGAAAAGCCATTTCCATCTTTCTTGTGGAGCACTTGGATCGTAAGGCCATTTATGAAGTGCTTTAAATCTCGATTGGGGTCTTTGTCTCCAAACTAGTTATTCTTTGTTGTATTGGAATGTAGGTACCTCTGATATTACCACAAGATGAATTAATCTGTTTGTTAATGGCAAGGGTTTCTTCAATTCTGAAATATTTCTTTGTGCCACTAACTGGTAGGATTGGAGATTCTAAAATAAGCCTTTAGAGCAGTCATAGCACATGACAAAAGTCAGCTGGTGTTTTCTTGTAGTCTGGAAACACTGCATTGCATTATGCTGCTCAGTTTGGTCTGGAATCATGCGTCAAGGTAAGGAGATTATTCATGCATCCTAAACCCATTCTGATCTACATGCACATAATGAAGCAATACCGCTATATGCTATATCCGTTAACCCTTTGCCAGCGTGTACATTTTTCAATGTTGACTTTCACCATAATTAGACCAGTTCATCGTCTTTTCCACACAGCTAAAACACGCCGTACCAGTACCTCTGGGCCCCTCATAATTGGGCTAGAGTCAGGTGTGAATGGTGAATTGGCAAGTTGCCTCAGGACAGGTCTCACTGTAGCTTGCGCCTTCCCCTGTCAAACCACCCTCTGTCCACCAGCTGAACCTGACGATCCCACTATCAGTCTAAGAATAATAAAGAATGTTGTTTTTTTGGCAAGCTATTCCCCAAAGATGTTCTCAGACAGCTGAGTTGACACTGGGGTCCCAGTGACCCAACCCTCTAGGGCTTCTGATCTTAGTTACTTCAAATCACCAGTCCCCCGGTTCCCTATTCTTCTGAGTAATCCCAGTCTCACGCAATACATGTATATGCAAGTGGATGTCCGTCCACCAGTCACCGACCCCATTTTACTGCTAAGTCAGCGATTTACAACAGCTTTCATTGTAGTTACTGGTAGCTCGAGACGCTCCACTCTTCACAGAAAATAGCTCTAATCTCACGCCTTGTGAAATGGCAGAAAAAGCTTCGCAAACTGCGATAGCCGCCTTTTTGGAATCCAAGATGGTCTTTTGTGTAAGCTTTTCTTACGATTATTGATGTGAATGTTCTCTCACCACAAACCTACATATTTCGTAACATGTTTATCAGTCACTCTAGCAGTCAAATTGTGTACGCACCACGCGTTTATGTAACAAAGCAGACACATCCCATAAATTTGATAAATGATGGGTAATCTGTCAACTCCCGATTGACTTTTCTAAACCTGAACATGTCCAACTTGTCAATGTGATTGTAGTCTCTGGGTTGTAGCCAACTGCACCAAAATAAAGTGTATACAGAGGGATTGCCATTCAGTTGTATAGTACACATGTCATCACAAGCTAGTAGTTAGTGGATCGAAAGTTTGACTTGTTTATTTTCGCTACCAGATGTCCAGTACTCCCTCAACAGTACTTGGTGCACTGTGAATCAACCTTTGTACTATTTTCACAGGATATTGATGAGGGTGCTGAAAGGCAGACTAGTCCTGAGCAGCTGGAGAGGTTAGATGATTACACAGGTCTCAGACCACAGGATCTCCAGGAGGCCAAAGATTCACTGATTGTAGAAACAGCTGACATGCTTAGAGTTCCACTCTTTACTGCCGAGGCTTTACTCCGTAACCATGGTAATTAGTCATTGAATGTCTTTATAAACTGGTTTTATTGACGAACAACACCGGAGACTGGAATTGTTCAGTACTTTACTCGGTTTATATGTGACCATTCAACTGAGTTATACAATGAGTATGCAACCAATGAAATCCCGCTGGCTCCATGTGACCTCCACCCTTGAGTGAAGCAGATTTCCATCCCTTGCCTTTCACTTTTTCCACGCTTCCGTTCTGAGATTTCACAGTGATTCTGTTCATTACCTACGCTAACACCAGGTAGTTGTTGGTTACACATCGCATATTCGAGAGGTGCCCTCAGATATCCAAGAGGTCTGAGGTCTCCTCATTCGATGCCTTGCTGACTTTCAGTAGTCATACTTCATATGCACTATTATCTGACCAAGGGATTATTGCTGATTGTTGATAGACTGATAGGTCGACTAGCCACAGTGTATTGTGTCCTTGACTGAGATGTCGTCAGGTTACCGTTGTACGTATTTGGTTCTTGGTTGCCTTATTCCTTGCTAATCAGCTACGCTTGAGCTGATTAGATCAAATTGTGATTACGGATCACCGATAATGCACATGTCTGAATTTCTTTCTAAATGGTGAATTAATAGTGGTGGAAACCACTGCTGTATCTCTGCCAAATATCACCAAGTTCATCATTTAAAAAAATTCCTTTACAGACCACTTTGCGTCTGGTTCGACTAGTATGAAACACACATTGAACTGGAAAAACACTCTTTTATGGTAAAATTCCATCCTTGTTGCGATCTTTTTCTAAAGTATGCACTTGTCACCGGAAGTTACAAAAATAGAAGTTACGCTTCTCCTATGACATTTTTTGTTGTGTTGGTGAAGGTGCTCGGTTTGATACTTGGGTTTTTCACCAATTACGGTTTAGCACAAAGCACCACAATCTGGTCAGTATCAGTGGTCCACCGCAAAGTGAGGCCTGTCTTTGTTTTGGGCTAGGATATATGCAAGGAGCATACACTCACAACAGAGGCCCACCATGACTGGGCTTCAAACCCAGGTTTTGACGGTTGTGGATCCAGCGCCCTACCACTGAGCTATCTCATAATCCCTAGGAGGTTCTCTATAATATCATCCGGATAATTCCCGTGTGTTGTAGAGTGGTCTCGAGAGGGTTTGTTGGAGGCATGGATTGCTGACCCAAGAGCGTGTTGTGATAAAGCCGGAGTTGCACATCCTGCCAATCTTGATGAGCCGACATCTGCAGAACATGAACTAGAAGTATCTTCACACAGTGCTCTATCACCCACTGAACCAGTTAGTACATATTCTGCTAATCGTCATAATTCATCCATAATCGCCCCATTTTTAGAAGCTTCCAGTCTCTCCATTCTGTCTTGCTCTGTGATACACTAGATGTCGCTTTTCACAGCTTATTCCTGGTGAAGGATTTTGTGACATTGCGTAATGTGCTTTTCAAACTGAATCAAACGTTGGGAATGGTTTTCTTTGGTTTTGCATCCATTTTTGGTGACTAACATAGAGACTTGGTTCATGTACTCTCTATGTCTACCTGATGGAGGATATTGGTGACTATCACAGAGAGTTGGTTCACATACTCTCTATGTCTACCTGTTGAAATATATTGGTGATTATCACAGAGAGTTGGTTCATATTTTCTCTGTGTCTACGTGATAGAGGATATTGGAGAAGAGTAGCCGGTGGTTGATCTTTCGCTAACCAACACCTGAATCCTAGTACTCGCAGCTAAGGGGACAGAATCTTTCTGCTTTTGGTATACTGCAAGCTATTGTAACTTATAACTCATTCATTATACATCTTCATAAGTTTCATCCATAATGTATAGGACAAGCCGGTGTTATCGTCTGTCACAAATCAGACCATGTTAGTAAGTGTATGTTTGGCCTGTTTTAGGATATCCTATTTTCTTGTAGTGCGAAATATGTTACGAGGAGATTGGAAATGAAGGAACAATCCCCATGATATGTAGTCATAACTTTTGTAAGGATTGCTGGCAGAAGTAAGTATGAATTTATTTTATTGTTCCGAGAAAGCATCATATTTTGATGGACCTCCTAACCCGAAACTTGTTCTGGATATATTCTCGGGCTGTACCTAGAGTAGGAGCCCTTGCCTTCTTTTGTATCCTGACCAGTGAAAGAGGTTTGGAGAAATTGGCCTACCGAATCTTTTGATTCGGCATTTCCCAGGGTGCATCATTAGGAGAATTTTTGCTTGTACCTGCATACCTATAGAAAAGGTAACTCTATCTGAGGGCCTGCTTTGTTTAATGTCGGGATCCAAAAACTACGAGAGTGCGAAAGGAAAAAAGTTTTGCCCGAGCTGGGAATTGAACCGAGGAACCCCAGCATGACCAAGGTTAAACCCAGAATCTTTGATCTTAGGTCAAGCAATCTAGTCGAGCTATCCCGCCTTTCCCTATACCCCTTCCCTTTCCAGCGCAGTTGAGAGTCTTTTTTCTCACTAGTTTTGCTGTGTCAACACCACTTGAAAGTGTGATTGGCGATATTTGTGCTTACTTTCATTTTGGCCAGACTCCTTCCAGCCAATTGTAACCATTGGTACATAAAGGATTAGGACTGTAATGACCCTTTAATCTGGACTTCTACTGACTACTTGTGTCCTTATGCATGTATTTGACATAGGCTTACACTACGGTTCAATTTATGTGAAGTCGTACAGCTTCCATTGAACATTAGGTATTGGTGCAAAGTAAAGCAAATCATTTTGATATGACATTGATCCGTTGATTTCGAGATTTAGAATCTATCGCCCCGTATCTGCTCGTATGCCTTTCAACTGAAGGCTGATGTTTCTGTTAAATGGAATGTATCAACCTATTTTCAATGAGTTAACTGAACCTATTACAGAACTTCAAGTCAGGGTCATCAGTTTGTTTATGCTACCTCAAAATACGTGCAGTCCTCCTGGTGACTATATAAAGCCTCATTCAGTAGTACCAACTAAAAAAGCCTTCTCAGCATAGTATGACATGGCCAAATGCACTAACCCGTCAAAGTGCATTTGGGAATAGTAATGTCAACTAAACATTACATCGGGTGCATTGCTGTCCGTGAAACCTTACCGTATATACTGTATATTGTATACACCTGATGCGAGCAGAAAGCCCCCAATGACTGTGGGGGAACACTGAGTCTAACACTTCATAACTCAATTTCTGCATGCTGGTCAAGATACAAAGAAAAATTTAATGATAACTCTGTTATGTCGGCATGTATTTTTTTGCCTTATCATGGCCATTTTGTATTTTCAGTTATCTCCACACGAAGATAAAGGAAGGAGATGCTCATAATATCCTGTGCCCAGGACACTCTTGTCACAGACTGGTACCAGTCGAGGCAATAGAAAGAATCGTCTCCCCAACGATGGCTAGACGTTATCTACAGTTTGATATCAAGGTGCCCATTTGACCGCTTCACCCAGTATTTCGCAGTATTGTAAAAGCCAAATCTGAACAATCTCTTTGTTTGTTTCAGAGTTCATACCGCATGTAAAATGCTGTGAGTCCACAAAATGCCTAGTTTACGAGAAAGTTATTCATAACCTGAATAATGTCTCTTTCTTCTCCTGAAAGTTTTGACCCTGCCATATGTATACTCCTTGAGCCCGTTGTTATTTTCATGGACTTTGACTAAAGTTAAACAAAAGCTTAGTATTTTATATAAACCATATTTAAACTGTATTTTTATTGTCACATACTATAGTTTTTGTGTTTGTTTTGCAGGCATTCGTAGAGAGTAACCCTCGGTTAGTTTGGTGTCCATATCCTGGTTGTGGCTTAGCTATCCAGCAGGACAGCAGTCGTCACGCCTCCTTCAGCTCAGTGACCTCGCGAGGATCCAAGCAGCCAGCCTCGCTAACAGCATCCTGTAGTAGTGGACATACTTTCTGTTGGTCCTGCATGTCAGAACCTCATGACCCGGCTACATGTGACCAATACAAAACCTGGCTGGAAAAGATTGCTCAGGTAACACATATAGATAACCATGTACACTCGAGTTATACATCAGAGGATTCAATTTGAATAAAAAAATTCATCTTGCATGGATAACTTAAACCAGACTATAGGTCTTGTTTACATCAAGGTCCATGGAAATTGGAGCTGGATTCTATTTAGTGCAAGCAAGGTGCCAGGAACCGAGTCCAGTAGACAGTTCAGGTCAAAATCCAGAGTAACACCAAAACAAAAGAACTGTTGTCAAACATAAGTGTGAAGCAGAGTTTTAAAATTATGTAAACTAGATGTATTTACCGAATCATGTTTAAACTGTTCCTGAGTTGAGGGGCTTTTAGGCTAAAATGCATGTCTCAGCCCGATAAATTTGCTATCCTTGGCATGGTGGATATAATTATGTCTATCAATTTTATCTTTGACCTTCACACTTGCATCCTTCCGAGGCTGAGCGCTTTTCTAACCAAGCCCTATTTAAAGTCAGACTTTTTGCTGTGTTGTTTTGACCGGTATATTCTGATCTTTTCACCTATTTCCTTCCACGAAGGGCTTCGATTCGGGAGGAGTAGACATTTGGTTTAGGAGATTATTGTTGCAACGAGGTTATATTTGAACAAGTCAGCTGATTCAGGTCAATAACTAGATAAGAAAACTACTCGCACTAAATCTCTTCCCCTATACTAGTGTAGAGATATAAAATACTCCGTTTTTGTAGTAGGCTTACCAGTGACCAGTTGCCAGTCACTCCATGGCTGTTTGAATCACCGCATTGAAAAATGGAAGGCCCAACCAGTGAATAAGGGTCAAGATCACTCCACAGTTGTTAAAGATCCACCACTCCCTTTTAGTGAAGAGTAGTCTGGTTCCAGAGAGTGATGTGTATACAAATGGCTTCAGTCTTGAAGCTCAGGTTTTTTAGCTTAATCAGTTTTCTCCATGTTCAGGTCAAGAAGGATGAGGTGCAGGATGTTGAGAAGAGATCTGAAATAGCCGCTGTTTCATTTTGGCTCATAAACAACTCCAAAAAGTGTCCGAACTGCAAGTCTCCAATTGAGAAAAATGAGGGCTGTAACCATATGAAATGCTCAAAGGTGAGCATTTCCTATCTGGGACACTAGTATTGTTTTTTGGTTGTATTCTGGTTTTGCTGGTATGGTAGAGTCGCCAGGTTAGATAAATTGTTCTTTTTCGCCAGTTGCGGTTTAGCATAGAACATCACGAGTGAGCGGGTTCATATCAAATCATACACCACCTCATGGCGAGGTTTGTTTTTGTTCTGAGCTCACAATCACAGCGGGAGCCTGCCATGACTGGGATTCAAACTCGGGTTCTCATGGTTGCAAGCCCAGTACTCTACCCATGAGCTATCCTGCTATCCCGATGGTAGGGTGAAGCAGTGGTTAACAGTCGGGGTCCTTGGCTCGATTCGCAGTTTGGGCACACTTTGTGTTTCATCCGCCTTCTATATGGTACATGCTACTGCGAGTAAAACCTGTTCTAATGACGTACCCTTGAAAATGCTGAGTCCAAGGCTCGGCCCCAATATTTGCAATATCTACTACTCCAGTCATGAGACAAAAGGAGGCTGAAATTGTGCAAAAACTACTATAGTTTGGTATGGGCTCTTTAGATTGTCACAGGCTTCACAAAACCCGGTTTATTACTAGATCATCAAATCAAAAGACTTTCTCTTTGCAGTGCAAGCATGATTTCTGTTGGGTCTGCCTGGAACCATGGAAAAAACACAACTCGATGACGGGCGGATTTTTCCGTTGCACTCGCTATGAAGTTGTTGAGAAGGTCGATGAGCAGCATTCTAATGAGCTGAATAAAGCCACTGATAATTATAAAGCTCTGCAGGAACTCAATAGATTTGTACATTACTTCACTAGATATGACAACCACAGACACAGCTATGAAGTGAGTATTAAGTAGGAAGATAAAAGTCTTGTCCTCTACCATCTGGCAGTCATATGTGCGAGCAGTGTCTGATATGTATATATATATATATTTAATTCAAAATGCACAATTGTCCCTATTCCAAATTCGCACAAAATTTGAGGATTGTCCTTATAGAACTATGGGCTTTTAGTGCAATATGACACTGGATTGGCTTGACACTCGGGATAGATCATAGTTATCATAGAGTTATGAGAGGATAACTCTATGGGATAGATGTCCTCCCCTCTCCAATTGCAATCTGATCTGTCTCGAGCGCCTGTCTCCCAGAGACAAAATTAGTCTGGTCAGACTTGCGGTCTCAATCAAATGATCAATGGAATTGCTCTTCATTGGCTTACTCCCGGCACAACACACACACCACCAGGTCAGGCTTGACCATGCGCTTTAGTGGGGAAAGTTGGAAACAGTGTGGCTTTTTTTTGCTCCTGTTGGTCAAACCAATGAGTTCCTGCAGTTCAAATGTTTTAGAATTCTGGTTCTTTTGGTATCAGATCCTGTAGACCACATGCGAAGCTCGGTGCCAACATAGGCAAAAAGAGAGCCATAGCTTGTTGAATCTGTGAAAGGATTTAGTAGACAAGTGAGACAATAGAAAATTTAGTCGAGGATTTCTATGGCTGTCTGTTAGATGTCCAGTTGACCGGAGCTTCACAACTTTGTGACAAAATTTGTAAACAAACTCCAGCAGGAACGCACCCAACTATTCCACGGTTTATCTCTGGGTTAGTACCACTGCGTTTGGCATATGGTAGTGGTCCTCGCCATCTGATACTAAAAGAACAACAATTCTAAAACAGCAAGCAGATCAGGTCAAGTTTGAACTGCAGGAGCTCATTGGTTTGACCAGCAGCAGTAAAAAAAGCCACGCAGTTTTCAACTTTTCCCAGACTATAGAGTTGTCTCTTGCCTATTCACTCTCAAGTATATCACACAACTACGCTGGTAAAAACATGTTGCCAACTTATGAAAAATAAAAGATTGACTTTTACACGAAATCATGAATAGATTCAGTTACGGGTTTTGGGAGATATCAATTCAACACATTTTTATGGGCTGTGATATGAGCAGGGAGTCTGGTGGACTTGGAGTCTAGTCAAACCAGTCACAAACACAATGTGAACTGATAAGCATTAGGTGTTCTAAAAGCTGGAGTCCATTAAATTTCTCTCTGCAATTGTTTTGGTTATGTTGTCAGATGCAAAGGTAAATCTTTAAATTGAAAGTTGATGGGGTTGCATATACGTACATAGTACCCCTTTTCAGATTTTCTGCTTGCGAACACTTCTAAAGGCGTTTTTCACTCCATCGGGCGTCCGGAAGCTCGAAACGGAGAAATGGAGTGAAAAGGCCTCGTCCGATCAGCCTCGGACGCTCTCTCGGATGTCCGACTGTTTGTTTCCCAGAGACAAAATGAGTCCGATCAGCCTTGGATGCCCGACTCATCAACCAATCTACCACGGATTACCTAGCAACGTTTACTCGTTTCAGGTCTCACACTAGGATCATCGGAAAGGCAAATTTGTTTGATTTCGCAACGATATTCACTCAGTTACCAGCACAAAGTTGCACTGGAAAAAGAGGCAACCTGTAGTGAAAGAATTGAATAGCGAGTTGACTTTCTTTTGAAATTATGAACAAAGAATAGTTGCCGTTTCCGGAAACACAGGTTCGGTACCATCGATTGGCTCCAAAGTAATCCGGGATCACGAGTCTGACGGATCTGTTTGAAGTGAAGAAGGGGCCTCGGGTCCAACGTCCGATGCCAAATCAGATGCAAACTGCAGCCGGACTGAGGCGGACCGGATGCCCGATGGAGTGAAAAAGAGCCTTTACCTGCCTCCTCTAGAACGTATGTCTTCATAGTACTCTTATCTTTTATTGCAGCTGGAAGCTCCGCTTCTTGATCGGGCTAAAACAAAAATGTCGCAGTTGGCTCATCAAGACTCTTCGACTCTTAGTAAAACTAAATTTGTCGAAGAATCAATTTCTGTTCTGCTCAAGTCAAGGCATATTCTACAGTTTTCATACATATTTGGATATTATCTCGAAGAAGGTGCTGCTATAAAGAAAATGGTCTTTGAACTATTACAGGTACAAAGCATTATTACTCCTGTAGTCTCTAGTATATGGATTGCACTTCCAATGACTAGACATTTTGTTATTGTTCTTCACATGCGTGTGATCATCATATTTAGCCAGGTTGTCATGTGTGAGGCTTGTTCTGCCTTTAGTGAGGAGCTCATTTGTACATGGTCTTTTTGTTGTTGCTGTAGACCAGGGTGACCCATAATCATCTCATAATCATCATGAGATTACAGACATTCTTTTCTTAGGAGGCTCCCCTGTTTCAGCTGTGGTCCTAGCCTTTGGTCCTCGCAGACTGGTGTTCTTGGGTACCAAAGACTTTATAAATCAGACCTTGGTTCTTAGTGCTGTGATGTTGATGTATGAGTCAACTGCAGCACAAAATCAATACAGCTCCCACGTATTGTATTGGTATCACTCTCAAGCTTCAACATACTTCCATTGTAGACTGAACTAGAAGAGAAAACAGAATATTTGTCAGAAATTATAGCTCGTCCCTACCTCAGGACCCCTAAAACACAGATTATGATGGTTACGCGACAGGTGGCGGACAAAACAAATGAGTTTCTTTCCTCCATAGCTAATGGCCTACTTCCTCAGGAAAAAACGGTTAGTCTGATTCGAGAGTAACAACTTAGTTGTTTCCATTGGCTGAGAGGGCAACTCTCAGCACGCCGTGCTGAAAGCGTGCTGAACATCAAAGGCGGTGTCCAGTTTTGAAGCTTGCGCTCTCTTGATGTTTTAAAAGAATCACTGCGTATTTACTGGCAAGGAAGGACGATTCCGCATTAAAATCCAGCCAATCGGGATTTTAAAATCGGAGTAATTTTCTCTTATCGGGAAACCGAAAATAGAGCGCTAGCTTCGCCCTGTAAATTAGGAGGTTTATTAAATACGATGACCAAGTGCCCTCATAGAACAACAAGAAATAGCAAGAACATCTCAAAAAATTTCAAATCTACAAAATTGTATGATAGAGGCTCCTCATGCTCATTGCTAAATCCTGATTTATCAGGTTGGAGCGATTGTCCGACCAGGCACTTCATTCTCTCCGATTTCTCTGGACCACCCATCACAACTCTCGGATAGTGATGACTCTGACGATAACGCTTCTTCAGGTAAGTTAGGGTAAAGTGGTGGCTTGATGGATAGCACGCTGAGCTTAGAATCCCAAGTCCATGGTTCAATTCCTAATTTGAGCACCTT
>Ga0224501_10004419_pt1 | contig 11101 bp, 10 predicted proteins | sample SF_Oct11_sed_USG_4_FD_169105 | JGI IMG/M metagenome (GOLD analysis project Ga0224501, IMG submission 169105) | Sediment microbial communities from San Francisco Bay, California, United States - SF_Oct11_sed_USGS_8_1 | ecosystem: Environmental > Aquatic > Marine > Sediment | place: USA...
GCGGTGCATGTCGTCGAGGAAGGCGTTGACCAGGGTACGATGGGTGCGCTGCTCATCAATGCACGACTGCTCACAGCGGGCCGCGCCGACACAGCTCATGCCGGTGCGCACAGCGGGGCCGGCACCACCCAGATCAAACCCCAGTTCGTTGATCTCATCAAAGGCCGGTTGCACGTTATCTGTGGTACAACCCTGGAACATAATGTCACCGGACTGTCCGTGGAAGGCGATGAGGCCTGAGCCATATTTCTCCCAGATATCACAGAACTTGCGCAGGATCGCGGTATCGTAGTGCATACCGGCCGGTGGCATCACACGCAGGGTGTGAAACTCAGCCGCATCGGGGAACATCGGCTTTTTGTCCTCATCCATCAACTCGGTAAAGCGCGGAATGATGCCGCCACCATAGCCGACAACACCGACGGTACCACCCTTCCAGTACCCTTTTTTGGTGTTGTAGGAGGTCTCCAGCTGACCGAGCAGGTCAACCGACATATCGTTATCGTTAGCCAGACGCTTGAGGCCGGTAACAAAGCTCGGCCAGGGGCCGCTCTCCAGTTGGTCAAGCAGGGGCGTATTGTGCAGTTTCTTTGCCATTTTAAATGCTCCTTACACATTCAGGTCGTTTATGACACGTAACTTAACTCGCACAACAACTGCTACTACCTAGCCGACATGCGGCATACAGTGGTGTTATGACAGGTGTGAATGGACATCACCTCAATAACATAGTAATTAACTCAAGAAATATCAACGCCTGAATTAGTAGGGAAATGGGCGTTTGAGTCTTGTGACGGTGTGGGATGGTTGTGTGATGCGGGAGAATGACAGGCTGGGTCTCTGTCAGAGATGATTGGTGGGTGCTGAGGGGTTCGAACCCCCGACCCTCGCCTTGTAAGGGCGATGCTCTCCCAGCTGAGCTAAGCACCCAACGCGGCGGGATGATAGTGAGTTGCCCCAGTGAGGTCAACTGATTATTTATCGTGATTTGCGACTCGTAGCATTGGATGCGTAAGGCTATAATGCGTGACGGATTTTCTGGCAGTTGCGTGCCATCACACTTTTCTTGTATCAGGGTTATCTATGTCTATAAAGACGCGCTTTGCCCCCAGCCCCACCGGCTATCTGCATGTGGGCGGGGCCCGTACCGCGCTTTTCTCCTGGCTCCATGCTCGCAAGCATGGAGGGCGTTTTGTGTTGCGGATCGAGGATACCGACCTGGAGCGCTCCAACGCCGAATCGGTCAATGCGATCCTCGAGGGGATGACCTGGCTGGGGCTGGAGTATGACGAGGGCCCCTTCTACCAGACCCACCGCTTCGAGCGCTACGAGGAGATCGTCCAGCAGTTGCTGGCCGAGGGACACGCCTACCGCTGCAACTGCTCCAAGGAGCGACTGGAGGAGCTGCGCGAGGGGCAGATGGCGCGCAAGGAGAAGCCGCGCTACGACGGCCACTGCCGCGAGCACTATGTCGACCCTGACGAGCCGCACGTGATCCGTTTTCGTAACCCTCATGAGGGGAGCGTGGTGTTCGACGACCTGGTGCGCGGGCGCCTCGCCTTCAGCAACGACGAGCTGGATGACCTCATCATCAAACGCACCGACGGCTCGCCCACCTATAACCTCAGCGTGGTGGTCGATGACCTCGATATGGGGATCACCCAGGTGATCCGCGGTGACGACCACATCAACAACACCCCGCGCCAGATCAACATCCTCAAGGCGCTGGGGGCGGAACTGCCGCAGTACGCCCACGTGCCGATGATCCTCGGCGATGACGGGGCGCGCCTCTCCAAGCGCCACGGTGCGGTGAGCGTGATGCAGTATCGCGATCAGGGGCTGCTCCCCGAGGCGCTGCTCAACTACCTGGTGCGCCTCGGCTGGTCACACGGCGACCAGGAGATCTTCAGCCTCGATGAGATGATCGAACTGTTCGATATCGGAAACGTCAACAAGGCCGCCTCCAGCTTCAATACCGAGAAGCTGCTCTGGATCAACCAGCACTACATTAAGGAGGGTGACCCGGCACGGGTCGCCCACCTGTTGAGCGTCCATATGGGCGATTTGGGTATTGACCCTGCCCTTGGCCCCGACCTTGTCGAGGTGGTAAAGGTGCAGCGCGAGCGCGCCAAGACCCTCGTAGAGCTGGCCGAGGTGTGCGCTTTCTTCTACAAGGACTTCGACGAATACAACGCCAACAGCATGAAGAAGGCCTTCACCGAGGCGGCCATCGCACCGCTGGAGCGTGCCCGCGCCCTGCTCAGCGGGCTCGATGAGTGGCAGCCCGAGGCGATCAAGCGGGTGCTTGATGAGGTGGTGGCCGAGCTTGAGATCGGCTTTGGCAAGCTGGGGATGCCGCTACGCCTGGCGGTGACCGGTGGCGCCCCCTCACCGGACCTTGATGTCACCCTGCAGCTGGTGGGACAGGAGGCGAGCCTGCGTCGTATCGACAGGGCGCTGGAGACGATACGCGGTTTGCTATAAATTTCCCTGCATATTGAAAACAGGATTTTGGTAGCCACTAAAGGGCTACGGAACAGAGCATTCAAGGTTATTACGAGATGAGCAACGACACGACGTCGACCCCGAAAAACTTCATTCGCCAGATCATCGATGAGGATCTGAAGGCGGGCAAGAATAGCGGCCTGGTGGCCACCCGTTTCCCGCCCGAGCCCAACGGCTACCTGCACATCGGCCACGCCAAGTCGATCTGCCTCAACTTCGGCATCGCCGTCGACTACGCCGGTACCTGCAACCTGCGCTTCGACGACACCAACCCGCACAAGGAGAACCTGGAGTTCGTCGAGTCGATCCAGAACGACGTGCGCTGGCTCGGCTTCAGCTGGGAGGATCGCCTCTTCTACGCCTCCAACTATTTCGAGAGGCTCTACGACTATGCGGTGGAGCTGATCCAGAAGGGCAACGCCTACGTCTGTGACCAGAGCGCGGAGGAGATGCGCGAGTACCGCGGTACCCTCAAGGAGGCGGGTAAGGATAGTCCCTACCGCTCACGCAGCGTGGAGGAGAATCTGGACCTGTTTAAACGCATGCGTGCCGGCGAGTTCAAGGATGGCGAGAAGGTGCTGCGCGCCAGGATCGACATGGCCTCGCCCAACATGAACATGCGCGATCCGACCCTCTACCGCATCCGCCACGGGGTGATCCACCATCAGACCGGAAGCGAGTGGTGTCTCTACCCGATGTACGACTACACCCACCCCATCTCCGACGCCCTGGAGGGGATCACCCACTCGCTCTGCACCCTGGAGTTTGCCGACCACCGCCCGCTCTACGACTGGGTGCTCGACAACATCTCCATCGACTGCCACCCGCAGCAGATCGAGTTCTCGCGCCTCAACCTGCAGTACACCGTAATGAGCAAGCGCAAGTTGACCCAGCTGGTGGAGGAGGGGCACGTGGAGGGGTGGGACGACCCGCGCATGCCGACCATCGCCGGGCTGCGTCGCCGCGGCTTTACCCCCGCCGCAATCCGCGACTTCTGCGATCGCATCGGCGTCACCAAGGCCGACAACAGCATCGAGATGGGGGTACTGGAGAACTGCATCCGCGAGGATCTCGACACCAGCGCCCCGCGCGCCATGGCTGTGCTCCATCCGCTCAAGGTGGTGATCGAGAACTATCCGGAGCAGGGTGAGGAGTGGCTCGATGCCCCCAACCACCCCAAGGACGAGGGTATGGGAAACCGCAAGCTCCCCTTCTGCCGCGAGGTCTATATCGACCGCGAGGACTTTATGGAGGTGGCCCCCAACAAGCACTTCAAGCGCCTGGTGGCCGGTGGCGAGGTGCGGCTGCGTAACTCGTACGTTATTAAGTGCGAGGAGGTGATCAAACGTCCCGACGGGGAGATCGTCGAACTGCGCTGCAGTTACGATGCCGATACCCTGGGCAAGAACCCCGAGGGGCGCAAGGTGAAGGGGGTGATCCACTGGGTCTCTGCCCGCCACAGTGTGAAGGCCGAGGTGCGCCTCTACGACCGCCTCTTTATCCACCCCAATCCGGATGGCGACAAGGAGGTGGCGAGCTTCACCGAACACCTCAATCCCGATTCGCTGCGCACCCTAACCCACTGTTATCTGGAGCAGAGCCTGGGCGAGGTGGGCGAGGGGAGCCGTTATCAGTTTGAGCGTGAGGGATACTTCTGTTTTGACCCGAAAAGCTCCACCGCCGAGGGGCCGGTCTTCAACCGGGTGGTGACACTGCGCGACTCGTGGGCCAAGATCGAGCAGCAGGGGTAATAAACAGGGGCGACGGCGGCGAAAAAGTATTGATGCTGTCGTCCCGTTTTGTTACATTCTGCGCCGCTTCAGGGAGGGGCATTGGAGAGTGTATAGGGAACTGTTTAGAACTTGCCTCAAGTAACTGAAAGAGGGCAAAAAAACAGATAATCGGGCTTGACACCAGCCGTTAAGTCTCTAGAATACACGCCTTCTTTCGGGGCTATAGCTCAGCTGGGAGAGCGCTTGCATGGCATGCAAGAGGTCCGCGGTTCGATCCCGCGTAGCTCCACCAAAGTACCAGTTTTACCGGTGCAACGCCGGATGACTGAAAACTCGTTTTCAGTCCCCTTCGTCTAGAGGCCTAGGACATCGCCCTTTCACGGCGACGACAGGGGTTCGACTCCCCTAGGGGACGCCAAATCAGGAAAGCCGCTGTTTACAGCGGCTTTTTTGTTTTTCCACTATCACACCACTTGATATTTGCTCTCCTGCATCAATATTAGCTCTATTAGCTGTTGCGAGAGAGTCATTACTCCACTGTCGGAGGGTTTACTATGGCTTACGGGAAGTGATGATGATGACAATAGATCGGTCGGCACTCGACGAGCTTAGGGAGATGCTGGAAGAGGGGCTGAATGAATTACTTGACGAATATCTGGATGATACGCCGTCGCAGTTGAGAAAATTAAGGGCTGCAGCAGAGGCCGGTGATGTGACAGAGATTGCAGCGGTAGCGCATACCCTTAAAGGTAGTAGTGGGAATCTGGGGGTGAGTCAGATCTACCAGTTATGTCAGTTGCTGGAGCAGGATGCTAGAGCAGGGCACGTCGACAATGTCGACACGTCTGTGGCAGAGATCGAGTCGGCTTTTGCAGCTGCCAGAGAGGCGCTGGAAGAGTACCGTTCTAGTTAGATAGACACCATCATGTCAGAAAAACCAATGCTCGAGATAGAACCGCTGCTCCTTGTCGTTGATGATGACAGAGTTACCCGGCTTACTATTACCAAGGTACTGACAAAAGCGGGCTACAGGGTGATTGACGCCGATGATGGGCTGCAGGCCCAACAGCAGATCGCTTTGCATCAACCTGAAATGGTTCTGATGGATGTCATGATGCCCAATATGGATGGATATAGCGCCTGTCGTGAAATTCGTACCAGGTATGACCATCAAGCCCTTCCGGTGTTGATGCTCACCGGTCTCAATGAGATGGAGTCTATCGACAAGGCATTTGAGTCCGGCGCGACCGACTTTATCACTAAACCCATTAACTGGACCCTGCTGACACAGCGTGTACGCTATGCCCTGCGCACCAAGGCGATGGGCAATGCCCTGATACGCAATCAGGAGCGACTCTCGCAGGCGCAGCGTATCGCTAAACTGGGCTATTGGGAGATCGACATCCTGAGTGGCCGCGTTCACTGCTCTGATGAACTCTATTGGGTGCTGGGTATGGAAACCTCAACTGAGGTTGGTGAACTCTCCAGTTTCCTTTCGCTGGTCGTTGATGAAGACAGGGATGAAGTAGAGAGTGCGATCAAGATTGCGTGTGAGAGTGGCGGCGCGTTTGAACTTGAATACCGCATCAGGCGAGCCGATGGAGAAGTGATCACGGTGCAACAGCAGGGACAGGTAAACTACTCAGCTGATGGCAAGGCTGAGAGTCTACTGGGTACCGTGCAGGATATCTCCGAGCGGAAGGCCGCGGAGGCGTTGATTGAATATCAGGCCTTCTACGATAGTCTCACTGACCTGCCAAACCGTCGTCTGTTTGGTGACCATCTCTCACATGCGATCTCTCTGGCACATCAGCAGCATCGGCAACTGGCGGTGCTGTTTGTCGGGCTTGATCGATTCAAGGTGGTGAATGACACCCTGGGGCATGCCGCTGGCGATCAACTGCTGTGTGAGTTGGCACAGCGCCTGAAGTCCCTGGTCAGGGATGGCGTTACGGTGGCACGTTTTGGTGCCGATGTTTTTGCCGTACTGTTTGAAGGGCTCGATGCGGAGACAGATATCTCATCATGTGCCAGCTCCATGATCGAACAGATGGCTAGCACGGTGACGATTCGTGAACAGGAGTTCTTCACCTCATCAAGTATCGGGATCGCGATCTTTCCGCATGATGGTAACAGTGGAGAGGAGTTGCTCAAGGCGGCGGATACTGCCATGTTCCGTGCCAAGGAGATGGGGGGGCAACAGTACCAGTATTTTACTGCGGACATGAACCTCAAGGCGCAACATCGCCTGAAGATAGAGATAGAGTTACGAAAGGCGTTGGAGCGTGATGAGTTTCAACTATTCTATCAGCCACAGATAGACGCCAGGACGCGAAGACTCGTTAGTATGGAGGCATTGATACGTTGGAACCACCCTGAGCGAGGTATGATATCCCCGCTCGATTTTATTCCGATCGCCGAGGAGAGTGGGCTTATCGTTCCGATTGGTGAATGGGTAATACGTACTGCCTGTCGTCAGACAATGGAGTGGAATCGCAAATATGGACTTAATCTGCGTGTAGGTGTGAATCTCTCCGGTCGGCAGTTTACCCAGCCTGATCTGATTGAAATGGTTGATGATGTGTTACAGAAAAGCGGCCTGCCTAACCACTGCCTTGACCTTGAGGTGACCGAGAGCGTCGCCATGGATGATATTGATAGTTGCATTGCGACCCTGAGACAGTTTAAAGAGATGGGGATCTACTCCTCTATGGATGATTTTGGTACAGGCTACTCCTCGCTAAGTTATCTGCAACGAATGCCACTGCATACCCTGAAGATCGACCGTGCCTTTGTTAAAGATATCGGGAAGAATGGGGAAAATGGTGAGATTGCACGGGCGATTGTTGCGATGGCGCATAGCCTTGGCATGAATGTTATCGCCGAAGGGGTTGAGACAGAAGAGCAACTTCAATTTTTGAGCGCTCAGGGTTGTGATGTGATACAGGGTTTTTACATCAGTAAACCACTTGATGTTATTAGCTTTGAACGGGGATTGAAATCTTTGGCGGCGTGAAGGGCGAGTGGATAATGCCTCGCCCTTCATCGCTAGCTATTTTGTGATCTGGATGTCGGCCTTCTCTTGTAGTGACTTAACGTAGAGTGCGACGCGCTGCTGCTGCAGTGCCTGGGTTAGTTTATCTTTCACTTTATCAAAAGTTGGCGGGTCGATCTCGCGGTTATCCTCAAGTTTTATAATGTGCCAGCCAAACTGGCTCTGTACGGGTACTTTGGTGTATTTGCCCTTGTCCAGCAGCGCCACGGCATTGGCAAACTCCGGTACCATCAGTTGTGGTTTGAACCAACCCAGGTCACCACCCTTTTCGGCAGAACCCTTGTCTGAAGAGTTCTTGGTGGCAAGCTTGGCGAAATCACCACCGAGGTCCAGCTCGGTGATTAACTGTTCAGCCTTTGTCTTGTCTGCAAGCAGGATATGGCGCGCCTTATACTCCTTGATCTTTTTGCCTTTTATCTCCTTATCATAGATATCTTTAACTTCTTTCTCCGTTACCGGATTTTTCTCGATCGCCTCCTTGAGTGCGACATCGACCAGAAGTTTGCGCTTGAGATGCTCAAGCTCGGCCTTAACATCCTTGCGCTTTTCAATCCCCTGCTTAACTGCATCCTGATAGATCAACTCCCGAGACAACAGTTCGCTCATCACCTCATTGGGGTCGAGACGTACATTGGGGTCATTGATGCCGCGGGTTGCCTCATAGGCAAAACGCTGCATGTCCTGACCGGTTATTTTGGCACCATTGACGGTGGCCAGTACCTGCTCCTCAGCTTGAAGCGGAGAGCTGATGGCAACTGCGGTGATAAATGGAATAAGGGTACGCTTTGTAAATAACATGAAGATGGTTCCTTAGTTTCGATTTTATTTTGGCGTGTCGGCCTGAATGGTCAGGGCGTGGATTTCACTTTGCATCAGATCGGCGACGGCCTCAAAGACCATGCGGTGACGTTGTACCGGCCCCTTAGCCTCGAAAGCGGCGGAGACAATACGCACCTCAAAGTGGCCGGCACCACCGGCACTGGCGTGTCCGGCGTGTTTGTGGCTCTCATCAATGATCTCGATACTCTCTGGTTTGAGGGCAGTCTCGAGTCGCTCACGGATCATCGCCATACGCTGCTCACCGAGGCTCATGGTAGTACCTTCTTAAATGGTTTGACGGTGACACTGGCGTAGACCCCAGCGGCCATGTAGGGGTCGGCGGCGGCCCAGATTTCCGCCTCCTCCAGCGAGGGAAACTCCGCCACCACCAGACTACCTGTAAATCCGGCGCTGCCGGGATCGTTACTGTCGATGGCCGGGTGCGGGCCGGCCAGTAGTAGACGGCCCTCATGCTTAAGCTGTTGCAGCCGCTCAAGGTGGGCCGGGCGCGTTTTTATTCGCAGCTCCAGTGAATCCTCAATATCCTGACTGATGATGGCGTAGTACATCTTACCCCTCGCTCTCCTCGTTAACCGTTTCATTGGCCTGCTCGGGCATGTGGCGGGCCAGGTAGAAGCCCTGGGCGATGATGAAGAGAAACATCAGACCGATGCCCCAATAGACCTTAAACGCAACCCATTCCTGTTCCATAAGTTTGGCATGTTGGCACAGCTCCAGCAGCTGTCCACCCAGGGCATCGCACTGGTCGATGTCGACCTTCTTGCCCGCTGCGTTGAATAGGGCCTGCTCTGCCTGCATATAAAAGTTGGCTACATAGATATTGGCTATGCCCAAAGCGCCGAAAAAGGCGAACCAACTTACGTTAAGGCGTTTCCAGATGACTTTTGGTACTTCAATGGTGTGGCCCATCATGCGTTCTGCAAAGGGTTTGTCACCAATGAAATGACTACCGAGGAATGCTAATGCGAAGAGCCAGTATACCGCGGTGGGTTTCCACATGAAGAAGGCGCGGTCTTGCAGCAGCAGGGTGGCACCACCCAGTACGGTGATTAGTGCCAGTGTAATGAGGTGCATCTTCTCGAAGCGGCGGTGTTTGAGCCAGAAGAGCAGGTTTTGCATGAAAGTGGCCCCGATTACCACAGCGGTGGCGGTGTACATGTCGTACATCTTGTAGGCGATTAAGAAGAGCAGAATGGGAAAGAAGTCGAAGAGAAATTTCATCGGAGTATCTTAGTAACGGGTCGTTTTACTGTCAGGCATCCATAAAGGGGGCTCAATCTACCATATCCTTAGTGTGATGGGCAGCGCAGGAGTTCCACAAATGGGCTACAATGCGCCCCCTATGTCACTACGATACGACCTTCACAGCCACTCTCTCGCCTCGGACGGAACCCTCAGCCCCTCTGAGCTGGTGGCACGTGCCGCCGCGGCCGGGGTGAATGTACTCGCCCTGACAGACCACGATGAGACTGGTGGTGTTGCTGAGGCTGAGCGGGCGGCAATAAAGGCAGGGATCTGCCTTGTTCCTGGTGTGGAGGTCTCGGTCACCTGGGGCAAGCAGACCATTCATGTGGTCGGCCTCAATGTAAATACCGGTCATGCTCCGCTACAGGAGGGGCTGACCCGCTCACGTGAGTTTCGCAACTGGCGTGCCGAGGAGATGGGGCGGCGCCTGGCCAAACACGGTATCGAGGGGGCCTATGAGGGGGCGGTGGCCCGTGCTCACGGCCGCATCATCAGCCGTACCCACTTTGCCCACTTTCTCGCCGAGAATGGTCATGCTGCCTCGGTGCGTGATGTCTTCAAGTCGTTTCTCAAGCCGCGTAAGCCGGGCTACGTACCGGGAGAGTGGGCAAGCCTGGAGGAGGCACTTGGCTGGATCCACGGCGCCGGTGGTCAGGCGGTGATCGCCCACCCGGCGCGCTACACCATGAGTGCCAGCAAACGGCGTAAATTGCTGGGAGAGTTCGTCGAGCTGGGTGGCGAGGGGCTGGAGGTGGTCTCTGGCAGCCACTCCCGTGGTGACAATTTCAGTATGGCGCAATTGGCGAAAAACCATAAACTGCTCGCCTCGGCCGGCTCGGACTTTCACGGCCCTGAGAACCCCTGGGTAGAGCTGGGACGATTGCAGACGCTACCCGATGGTTGCCGTGCTATCTGGGAGGGGTGGCAGTTGGATGAGTGTGCCCGGCGTGCGGTCTCCTGATTGTAGAGTGGTGTAATGAGTCAGTTTTTTCAGATCCACCCGGATAATCCGCAAAAGCGCCTCATCGACCAGGCGGTGGAACTGGTACGTCAGGGTGCCGTGATCGTCTATCCGACTGACTCGGGTTATGCGCTTGGCTGTCACATCGGTGACAAGGAGGCACTGGACCGTATCATTGCCATCCGCCGCCTTGATGATCGCCACAACTTCACCCTGGTCTGCCGTGATCTCTCGCAGATCAGCAGCTATACCAAGATGGACAATACCCACTACCGCCTGCTCAAGGCGGTCACCCCCGGGGCCTATACCTTCATCATGCAGGCGACCCGTGAGGTGCCTCGTCGTATCCAGTCGCGGCGTAAGACCATCGGCGTGAGGGTCCCTGATAACGCCATCGTGCGTGCCCTGCTGGATGGGCTGGGTGAACCGCTGATGAGCACCACCCTGATCCTCCCCGGGGAGGCGATGCCCGAGACCGACCCCTACGATATTCGTCAGAGCCTTGAGCATGCGGTCGATCTGATTATCGACGGCGGCTACGGCAGTTTTGAGCCCTCAACCGTGGTCGATCTGACCGATGATGTGCCGCAGGTGGTACGTCGTGGACTGGGTGACCCGGCACCTTTTGAGCAGTAATTGGATAGCGATTTTATCTCGTCATGGAACATTTAACCCTTTTTCAGAAGATAGCTGTTTCGCTTATCCCTGTTCTGTTTGCGATCACACTTCACGAGATGGCCCACGGTTGGGCGGCGATGCGTT
>Ga0224501_10004422_pt1 | contig 11093 bp, 9 predicted proteins | sample SF_Oct11_sed_USG_4_FD_169105 | JGI IMG/M metagenome (GOLD analysis project Ga0224501, IMG submission 169105) | Sediment microbial communities from San Francisco Bay, California, United States - SF_Oct11_sed_USGS_8_1 | ecosystem: Environmental > Aquatic > Marine > Sediment | place: USA...
CGTAAGCCTCGTCGGCGAACACGGCCCAAAGTTTCAAGGACGGTAAGGCGGAGCAGATTTCGTGCTCAACTATCTCAATTTGCAAGAGACTATTTGCTGTATATTCTGATGGCTGGTGCATTGCTTGGTGTGGTGTTCTTTTTTATATTTTCGAGTCGCTTTTCTATTTCAAAGATTGAAGTGGCCAGAGATGACCTTCATACGGATAGTTCTGTTATTTTGGAACAACTCAGTGGCTATAGGGGTAAAAGCATTCTTGTTTTTTCGAAGAAGGGGGCAGAGAATAAAATTAAGGAGGCTTTTCCGGAGTTTTCTGAGGTCAGGATTCGCAAGGTTTGGCCCGATACCTTGACGGTTGAGGTGGTGACGCACGAAATTGTGGCAAATGTGAGAGCCTATTATATTTTGCCGGAGGTCGAAACTTCCGGGCTTTTAGAGGAAGATGCGGTGACTTTGGATTTTTCTGAAGAGCTTGAAGCGGTTTTCGACCTGGGTTCAGAGGAAGAAGAGGAAGAAGGCCCTGAGCCTGTTGAGCAGAAGGCACTTTTAAATAGAGTGGGGCAGGCAATCTTTGATCGGGAGGAGGACATAGAACTAATGACTGTCATTGTCGAGGGTCTTACGCAGCCGATCGAGGATCGTCAAATCATTATTCCGAAGAAATCCATGGATTTTACTTTGGATAGCATCAGATATCTTCAGAACGAGTTATCACTTGAGGTTGCTGGGGTGAAATTTCTGCCGGTAGCTCGGGAGGTTCATTTGCGGACTGCAGTAGGAACATATATGTGGCTTAGTACTGAAAAGGACTATCGAGATCAAATTGACAGCCTGGCCCTCATCTATCATGCGGCCGAGCTGGACAAAGAAGATCTTTCTTACATTGATTTGCGCATTCGGGAAAAAATCATTTATTGTCCGAGGCGCACGAGTTGTGATCGCTAACTATTAATTATGCTGAGGAGTTTGCTCGGTCTTATACTGCTGGCTTCCATGAGCTCAGATCCCCTTGCGGAGGGTCAGTATCAGGTTGATCCGGGAGATTTTCAGCCGGCATCTCTTTTGGAACTGAGTCCGATACCGAAGCTGAAATCTGAGGCGATTGCCCCTGAAATTGGGGCGAAAGCAGCTATTTTAATGGACTATGATACGGGTCTTATTCTGTACGAGAAGAATATTGATGAGCCGATGGCTATGGCCAGTCTAACCAAGATCATGACAGCGATTATCATTCTGGAGAATCATGCGCTTGATGAGGTGGTAACGGTAGGCAGTGACTTCTCAGGTGTATTAGGAGTTAAAATATGGATCCGTCAGCATGAACAGCTTTATGTGGAGGATTTGCTTAAGGCTCTTCTCATTCGCTCAGCGGGGGATGCGGCGATGGCGTTGGCTGAATATCACAGTGGTTCGGTGGAAGCTTTTGTGAAGGAGATGAATGAGAGGGCGCGAGAGCTTAATTTGGTGGGAACTCGTTTTAAAAACCCGATTGGTTTGGATGCAGAGGGTCAGCACTCCACAGCCTTCGATTTGGCGATTATGAGCAAATATGCCATGCACATGCCTGAATTTAGAGCCATTGTGCAGTTGGAAGAGGCCAGCATTGAATCTGTCGATGGCAAATTCGACCACTACTTTAAATCGACCAATAAACTTCTGGACAGTTATTTGAATATTCTTGGGGTTAAAACAGGCACGACAGATGCGGCTGGTGAAAGCCTCATCAATTTGGCCAGAAATGAAGTAGGCAGAGAGGTTATTGCGGTACTCTTAAATAGCCCTAACCGTTTTCAGGAAAACAAGAGCATGATTGATTGGGCTTTTAGAAGTTATGTTTGGTAGTTAGGCTGAGGCTTGAGCGCGAGGTGGCGGTGGAAGATCCGGAGCCTGTGAGGCGGTCCCTGGACTGCCCCCCAGTAGATTGAGAATTTTGTGACCCCCATTTCTTGCCGTATCAAAAATCCGAAGGGTGGCCTTTTTTGGCACTGAGACTACTCCCCTTGTCTTTTCCAGGCCACTCCTGGCAATAGCCACACCCATTGTCATGGGTGCTAAGCAGATGCGGCCTACATCTTTAAGGGCCCTTCCCAATGCTTCGGAGGCGGTTTTGCTGGCTTCAACCGGGTGTGCCCCCAGTAGTTCGTATCCCGCCTTGAGCAGTCTGGCCGAAGTTCCAATCGGAAGATCAACATATGCTTTTCCAAGTTCTTTTACTTGTTCCCCCACAGGTTCTTTGCCCCTTATAAAATTAAGACTGTCCTCAATTTTGCCTAGTGCATTTGCTTTTAAGGCTCGTATGCTTTCCTTTCCTTCTTCCAGGTATTCGGCGGGACTTTCTGTAATTTCCGTCGCACTCATTTTTAATTGTTTAGTTTTTTGTAGATGTCTTCTATTTGCAGTTTGTCCTGAAATTCTTCCAGGTTTCTGAGGTCTTGGCTGACTACCTTGGCAAAAGTGACGAGGTCAGCATTTAGGGCCTCCTGAGCTTCATCAATTAGATCGTTCAATTCACGTATTTTTTCCTCCTCTTCGAGGGGTGTATTTTTGATGGCTACTTCCAGCGTATTAAAGTATTCCTGGTAGAGATCCATGGTCGTTTTGTAGAGGACCTGTAGCTCCATTGCAATGTTGTGCAAGTCTTGATTATCCATCGTATTATTTTACCATATTTTCTTAAAAATATCAATTATAATGGCTTGAAAAATGCCCCAAAAAATGGCAGAATCTGCATGATCTAGCTGTTTTTCGCAGGATTTATCTTTTGTCCTTCACTTATAGATAAGCACAAAGCAAACATAGAGGCCAGACTTGCCAGGCACGCCAGAATAGAAAATGGTGAACGCAGCTCAACTGTGGAGCCTTCAGCTGATAATAAAAAGGCTCATGACAGTGTTTTTGTGCGCCTCGTTTCCTGGATGGGGTTAGGGAGGGAGCGGTCCAGGTTAATGCGCTTTACCAAGAAGCTAATGGCCTTTAGTTTGGCCTTTTTTGTGTTCAGTTCGGTTGGGCCACTTTACAGTCTTTCAGAAGGTTATCAAGATCACGATGGGGTGAGTTATATCGATTTGGCTGAAGGGGAAGCCAGCAATCTTTTGGAAGAAATTATGACGGAAGACGGCTTTCTTTTGAAGCCGGCTTTGAACTCCACAGTTGGAGATAGAAGCACAGCAAATGAGATTTTTGCCTACGAAGTGGAGCCTGGTGATACCATTTCCTCCATCGCGCAGCGTTTTGGGATCAAGAAAGATACCATCATCATGGAGAACAATTTGTGGAATGCGAATCGTCTAAAGACAGGGATGACCTTAAACATTCTTCCTGTAGACGGAGTTTCACATTTGGTGAAGAAGGGGGATACCGTTTCTTCGGTTGCCAAGAAGTACGAGGTGGAAGTAGAGGATATTCTGCGACAAAATCAACTTGAGGAAGACGAAGAGCTTCTAACAGATATTGCTCTGATTATCCCCGGTGGAAAACGGGTGGTCAGCGCGCCAACACCGGTTTATGCAGGATCGAGTAGTGCACCAAGTAATCCTGCTGCTTATAACTATACCGGTGGTGGTGGGCGTCTGATTTGGCCGACTTTGGGTGCTGCTAAACTTACTCAGGGCTTCCGCAGAGGTCATTACGCACTTGATATCGCCAATCGAGCCAAAGGACCCATTTATGCAGCTGCCTCAGGTAAGGTGATTAAGTCGGCTACGGGTTGGAATGGGGGCTATGGCAACCATGTCATTATCGATCACGGTAATGGTATGCAGACGTTGTATGCTCATAATGAAGTAAACTATGTCACAGTTGGACAGTATGTGGATCAAGGGCAGACTATTGCCTGGATGGGGCGCAGTGGAAGGGTGTATGGCCCAACCGGAATCCACGTTCACTTCGAAGTGCGAATTAATGGGGTGAAGTACAATCCAATGAGCTTTTTCTGAAAACTTTAAAAAAGTTTTCAGTACTTTCAAAATATCTGTTCTCCTTCCTCACTTTCTCGCTATGGCTCGTCCCGCTAACTTCGGGGCCCACAAGACCCAAAGCGGCGCGGGACTACGCACGCTCGAAAGATTCGTCGGTCGCCATTATATTTTTGTGACATGAAGCACTTCTTTACATTCATCTGGCATGTGCCGCGGAATATTTTAATAGGGCTGATTTTGCTGTATCAAAAAACGCTTTCGCCAGATCATAGTTTTTGGTCAAAATGGGTGCATAGCAACGGCTACTGCAAGTTTCACCCGACATGTAGCGAATATATGAAATTGGCAGCCAAAAAACATGGCTTCCTTCGGGGCTTTGGGAAGGGAGTTTACCGAATTACAAGGTGTAATCCCTGGTCGGATGGCGGGGTGGATTTACCCTGACTAAAGGCCTAGGATCAGGGCATTGATGTTTATTGTTGTTTCGGTATTTCTGGCGATTTCCCGCAGGTCAATTCCCAGCTGACCCGCTTTTACAATGTAGGCGTAGCAGCCAAATTCAGCGTTATTCTGCAGTGTCCGTTTGAAGCCCTCCAAAAACGCTTCCCTAAAGCCAGGCAGATTCTGAAGTTTGTCTCTGGAAATTGTGCTGTGGTAGCCTTTAAATTTAAGCCTGGCTATGTCTCCGGATACAGTTTCGGCAGCGGCCAGCTGGCCGGATCTAATCAGATGCAGGAGGCCTTCGATGATTGTTGCCTCAAAGTTGACGAGAGGCTCTACCTCCTTGCTTTGACTGATGCCAAAAAGTTCCACTAATAATTTGACATTCCGGAGTCCATGAGATGATTGAAATGCTATTTCCAGAGATCTTTGGCAGGCTGCCTGAAGGCTTTGCCGTACTTTTTCATTTTCACCCTTTATTTCCAATTGATTTAGCAAATTCCTGACCTCATTTTGATAGAAGTCGACGTCCGCGGGTTCAGAAATGATTTCGTGTAGTCTGAGAAGTGTTGCGGATTGGGGTGAACTGCTCAGTGCTTCAGTTTCTTCTCGTTGCGCGTCTTCAAGATTGTATAAAAAAGCCCAGCTTTCAGCCATTTCTTCGGATAGCCTGGGAAACCGTTCGCGCAGTTCTCTCACTGCTCGTTGGTGAGGATTTTCCGGTTCTTTCTGGGTTTCCGGAGCTCCATCTGTGATTATTTCAGTCTTCGCCACCGACGATAATACTAAGAATTTGATCGAACATCTTTGTTTTGTTTGTTAGTTTTTTGATTGTTAGGCCTTCTGTTGGGCTTTTTATTGGGCCTGCTTCTGGGGACCTGTTGAGCTTTGACGGGTGGCTCGATTATTTCGGGTTTCACATCTTCATTCGATGCCTCTGGGGCCTCTGGGGCGACAGGGATTTGCGGTTTTTCAACCTTGAAATCAAGGTATTGGACTTTGGCAGGTTCCTCGGAACGGGGTTGGGCAGGGGCTTTTTCTTGTGTTGTTTCCACTACTTCCCCCTCTGCTTTGTTCCTCTCTTTTCTGTTTAGTTCTTCGGCCACAAGTTGGGCGTCTTCAGGGTGGATGTTGAGGCGATCGCCCTGATACTGGCGCACTTTTTCCAGGGTGTCGGTGATCAGTTTTTCGAGGTTGCCATCGCCTCGTCGCTTGAAGCCGGCGGCCCTAATGTGACCTCCTCCTCCCATTTCGGCGCAAAACTTTCCGACATCGGCGGCATTGGTGGTGGAGCGCATGCTTACTGACACATAACCCTCATCATTATACTTAAAGAGCATGATGATTTCCGCACCGGGAGCGTTAGAAAGCAGATCATCGATGATGCCTTCGCTCTCTTCGGCGTTGGCCCCTGTGTCTTCCAGATCCTGTTTGCTGATGCTGGACCAGACCAAACGATAAATAGGATCAGATTCGACTTTAGAAAGCACATTTCCCCATAGTTTTAGGGTGCTGAGCTGCTTGGTCTTGTAGATATTCTTGATGATTTCCTGCTGTCGGGCACCCTTGTCTAAAAGCTTGGCCGCAACCTCCATGGCCTTGGGTGAAGTATTGGCATGCTGAAAGCTGCCCGTATCGGTAATTAGGCCAGCCAAAAGCAGGGTGGCAACCTCTTCGGAGAGGAAGGATTTTTGATACTTCTTTTCCATGTCTTCCAGAAGGCCCAGCATGACTTCGGTGGTGCTGGCGGCCACTACATCAACCAGATTCACCTGCCCATAGTCCGTGTTGCTGGCATGATGATCGATGTTGATCAGAGGTGTTTCAAAAAAGAGTTCCGCATTCTGCTCATAGATAGGTCCCAGGTGTTCCAGATTGCCGGTATCAAAGGTAATGATCAGATCAAATTTGCCGGCCTCCGTTCCAAAAGTTACATCTTCGGGCTTATAACGTCCTTCGGCCGGTGTAACGACAATATTTACCCGGCTGTGGTCATCATCCAGTTTGTACTTGATCTTGTTCAGGGGCACCTTAGAGATGTCCACGGTGATCACAAAGTTCTTTGAGGTAATGGAGTTCTGTACGATGTTGATTGAAGGCAGAAAGTTCAGCACCTCCGGAGTTGGGTCATTGGTGACCGCGACCACATCCTTACCCAGCGCCTGAAGGGCCAGGCACATGGAAATCATGGAGCCCAGACCGTCACAGTCGGCTTTGGCGTGAGTCAGAAGCAGGATGCTCTGGCTCTTATCGATGAGGTTGTAGATTTGATCTTTCAGATTTTGATCCATGGGAGGCGTAAAGTTTGATGGGTATTATAGGACTAAGGTGTGTTTGTGTCAATAATATGGATGTTAATGTTTAATTATAGAACATATTTTTTAATATGTCAAGGGAAAGCCAGTTTAGTTTTTTGGGTGGGGGGCGGGCTAGCGCAGGAAGTTTTCGCCCACAATGTGCACGTTGCCGGCGCCCATGGTGATGATGGTGTCGCCTGTTTTTGCTTGTTCCTCCAGGATTTTGAGGGTTTTTTCAAAATTTTCGCCATGGATGGCGTTGGGAATCTGGGCGGCCAGGGACTCGGCGCTGATTTTTTCCTTGTCCTCGGCGCTGTCGCGGGCTTCAAAAATGTTCGGAATGATAATGAGGTCGGCATCGTGGAAGGCTTCTTTAAAGTCTCCAATCAGCTGGTGCGTGCGCGAGTACTGGTGCGGTTGGAACACGCAAATTAGGTGTCCATCCGGGTACTTATGTCTTAGGGCGCTGAGGGTGGCTTTGACTTCGGTGGGGTGGTGGCCATAGTCGTCGATGACTCGGATACCGTTTTTCTCGCCTTTGGTTTCCATACGGCGGGCGGTGCCGATGAATTCGTGTAGGCCCTGGGTGACGGCTTCTTTGTTTTGCGTTAGCTGTAGGGCGGCGGCGCGGGCGTGCGCGGCGTTCAGCACGTTAAATTTGCCGGGTACACGCAGACTAATTCCTTCGCATTCCGCTTGCCCGATGGGAACTTTGTGTCCGGCGAAGCCGGCGGCTGCTTTGCGGCAATTTTCATCTTCTGCATTGTAGACCAAAAAGCCGCCCTCGGGGATTTTGGCGATCAGCTCCTTAAAGGCTGCAATGTAGTCTTCCTCCGATTTGTAGTAATCCACATGTTCCAGTTCGCAGTTGAGCATGATGACGCCAAAGGGCCGGAAGCTCAGGAATGAGCGCCGATATTCACAGCCTTCGGCTACCAGCGTGCCACTCTGGCCGATGCGAATGTTTTTGCCACCAAAAGCCGGCACGCGGCTACCCACGATCACGGTTGGGTCCTCACCTGCTTCAGCCAGTGCCTGACCCAGCATGGCTGTGGTGGTGGTTTTGCCATGGGTGCCGGTCACCACAATGGTCTTTTTTTCCTCAGAGAGCTGGCCCAGGGCCTGGAAGTAGCTCAGACAGGTCAGGCCTTTTTCCTGCGCCGCCAGGTATTCCGGATTTTCGCTTTTGCTGATGGCTTCGGAATAGATCACTTGATCCGCATCCTTTGGCAGTTGCCCAGCTGCATGACCGATGAAAATGCTTGCGCCGGCTGCCTGCAGCGCCTGAGTTGTGGGATTTTCACCCATGTCTGAGCCGCTCACATCATCTCCGTGAGCCAGGGCCAGATAGGCCAGGGCACTAATGCCGCTACCGCCGATACCGATAAAATGAGTTCTAGGGATAAGGAGTGGTATAAATATTATAATTTGTCGGGTAATATGGTAGCACCTTTAATTTTAAAAGTTTAGAACGATGCAGCGGAGACCCTTTACATTTCAATTGTTTGTGATGGGGGGATTCTTCTTTTTCTTCTACATGTTCTTTGAGCTGTCCACTTCTATTTATCGTGATTACAAGTTGGAGTCCGAAATTGAGCAATTTGAACTCAGGATTGATGAGCTGGCGCAGCGGGCCAATCAAAAACCCTCGGACCTTAAATATCTGCAATCGGACCAATACAAAGACCGCTATGCCAAAGAAAACCTAAACCTTTTAAATCTGGGAGAGAAGCTGATCGTTTTACCTGGATCGGATCAGGTGGTGGAGCAAGGGCCTGTGGAACTGATGACGGATATTCTTTCGCCCAATTCTGTGTTAAATAAGCCAAAGCATGAACAGTGGTGGGACTACTTCTTTGGCCCCACCCTCACCGTGGAGGCACCCAAAGAAAACCTCATTCCACCTCAATTCTTTGAAGAGAGGGAAGACGAGGCAGCCTCAGGATAACTGATTTTAGAATGGGCGAAGGAAGAGCTCGGGAGCGAAGCTGGAAAGGACCCTGAACGGACATGTGCCGAGAAGGAAGCCTTGACGCTGAGCGATTGAGCGATGAGTGAGAACAGATATTTTGGATATACCCCTAGATTGAGTAGACCCGTATTAGTGAAGCTAGAGATAGCGACACTAACTGTTAACCTTTTTTAAAGGTTTTAGGTGTGGTTGCGGGGGCAGGATTTGAACCTGCGGCCTCCGGGTTATGAGCCCGACGAGCTACCACTGCTCTACCCCGCATGGGGATTATACGCATTTGATAGCCAAAATCAAATCTTAATTCCCGTCGCGGCAGTTCCCAAAAGGGCGTGTGAATAAAATACACACCACTATACGCACTTAATACACATTTTTTACATCACTTCTTTCTTGATGCTTCTAGAGGGTGGCTTAGGCAACTTTTGAGTCCGCCTTGCTGGGGGCGCACTTGGCCATGCCGGGGCCGGCGTTTTTTTCCACTTCATAAATTTCGCGATCGGGGCGGGAAAAAGGCAGGGTTACCTGGTTGCCACTCGCAAAGTTTAGGGTGACCATAAGGGTAGGGCGAAGGCCCGCGCTTTCCATCACAGTGCCGGCGGCTTCCGCGGCGATCTGGCAGTTCTTGGTGTAAGCCTTCTTAAAATCTTCAACAAAGTGGGCTTCGCTATATTCAAAATTTGGGAACTCGGCGCGAACTGCCTGAGTGAAGTCTTCTATGTCAGTTTGATAGTTGATGTGCATGACACCCGCTTGCCTGTCGATATTGAAGTCATAATGACTGATGCAATAGGGTACGGCGCGGTGGAAATACTTTTTATCAAACTCCGGATTACCTTCAATGAAGGCGCTCGGTTCAATATGCTCTTTATAGACACGCTGACGGCAGTTGTCCAACTTATCAAAAAGCTGAACCATAAGCGCCGTTTTACCTATTTTACGAGGGTCGTAATTGGCGTCATCTTTGCCGTAATCATTGTGGTTTAAAATGGCTTCGACGATAACTTCAATATCCTTTTCATCCAATCTTTGTTCCTTGCCATCAGCATCCTTATAGGTGATGATTTTGGCTATTTCGGGACTTGTTGGAGCGGCTTTTAGCAGCATACCAAGCCATTCCCGTGCTTCCCGTGCTCCGGAAAGAGCGTGTTGCTTAAAGTGAGCCTTGTTCCCCCCATGGTACACATCATTAAGGTCTTCTGCTTTGGGTGGGTCGGCGCGGTTATAACCGATGTCGTGAGTTATGCTCGCAAATCCGCCAAGTACCTGATCGCGGTGGCTGAAACCAAGCATCTGCATGCCGCGAACGGCTCCGCTGGCGGTACGCATTTGGTGGCCCAGATCGTGCTTATTGATATTCTTCTCCAGAAGCAGGGCATTTATTTCTTCAAAACGGCCCCGAATCGCTTCAATGAGGGCCTGTAGATACATATTTTCCTTCAAAAAACGCATGGCCTCCGCCTGGGTAGCCGGACTGTTTTGTTCGGAGAGGGACATCTTGGATGACATGTATCGTGCGTAATTAAGGTGGGTATTCTAACAGAATGTGGACTACTTGTCAATAACCTATTTAAGACAACTTGTCCATATTGTACACCTATTCATTTTTTAGACAAATTTTTGAGACATCATAAAAATAATTTCTTGCAAGTCTTTTTGTGTAACAAAGTGTCCAAATTGTCGTTTTAGATGGCGAACACGACAGATTTTTGATAAGCTTTCTGAGAAAATTAAAAAATAGGTTTAGGCTTTAAATAAGCCATTTAATTCTCGAACGTAGACATGTCTTCATCTCTAAAAAGGTGGTGATGTGCCTGCGCGTCGTGTTGTCCGGCTATTATAGCCAAAAGCATGAAACGCCGTTCTTTAACAACATGGGAGGTAGACACAGGATCTAATGTCTATCTAAACTTTTTTACCTCCGATGTGATGTCGGAGTTCTAATCAGGTCAATATACTTATTGGCCGTCGTTCCGATGTAAAAATCGGAATACCTATTATATAGCGAAGAAATTAAGGCTACTTTGTTTAAGGCAATGTACAGTCACAAAATTTAATTTTTACTTCGCGAATCTCTTTTATTAATTAATACCCATTATATTATGGATATTGCTCTAAAGTTGAAAAGAGCTGTAGCTACTGTTGCTGCTGGTGCACTTTTTGCATCTAGCGCTGGTGTAGCTCTTGCTCAAACGTTCAACGACGTATCACCAGATGCCTGGTATTACTCATATGTTGAACAACTTGTAAGCGATGGAGTTGTTGATGTTAATGACAACTTCCGTCCTGCAGACGCACTCAACCGAGCTGAGCTTGTTAAGATGGCTATTGTTTCCATCGACGGGCTTGCCGGTTACGAAGCGCCTGCTACCCCAACTTTCGACGATGTACCTGCTGATGCGTGGTTCTTTGACTACGTAGAAGCTGCTGTACAGCTCGGAATTGTTAGCGGTTACAAGGATGCTGGTG
>Ga0224501_10004423_pt1 | contig 11090 bp, 1 predicted proteins | sample SF_Oct11_sed_USG_4_FD_169105 | JGI IMG/M metagenome (GOLD analysis project Ga0224501, IMG submission 169105) | Sediment microbial communities from San Francisco Bay, California, United States - SF_Oct11_sed_USGS_8_1 | ecosystem: Environmental > Aquatic > Marine > Sediment | place: USA...
AACGCACAGAATGGGCGTAGGAGCGCCGATCGCCGTCTGAGGCGACCTACACGTCAGGTCGAATACGGCATCAATCGTGTCCAAGAAATCGTGAGCGGTACATTCCTGTACTCACTCCTGTTACTACCTCTTCTCCCCCGGCAAGATCCTGCATATGGGGTCAGACTTCGATATCTTGACTATCTCTCCACCTCTGTCGAGCATTCCACTTGACGTATGGTGGGATTTCTGCGCATCAGGCTCCTCTTCACTCACCAGCCAGAGCACAGAGACTGCCCCGCGCGCTACCCGATCATGAGAGCACAACCGGGGCCATGCATACCTATGGACTGATGACGACTCAGATGAGAATACCCGCTGCTTGTGGTGAACTCACCAATGAGTGCGCGAGTGGTGGAATACCAGGAGAAGCTACTCGACGCCAAATCGGTCGAGATTCAATGGGACGACCTTCTGGATACACTGAACATCGCCGTCCACACTCCACAGGGTCAGGCCATAGTGCAGCGCGGTGGCGGCAATCACAAGATCCGTGAGCGGAACACTTTGCCCTTTGCGTGCCAGTTGCTGCCCGATACGAGCCGCTCGCTCCCAGATCTGATCGGTTAGAGGAGCCTGCTCCAGCGCACTCAACTGCTTATCAAGAATGCCCCACCGTTCAGGCGTTTTCACGCCGATGAGCAATTCGGTTCGAATCGGTTGGCAAATCCAGACGGACCCGGCGATGAGCATTTCGACAAGCCGGGCCTTCAGGACATCCTGGCCTTTGCGATCAGCCCGAATCCAGACGCTGGTATCCACAAGACGAGGGGTGAGATCACCGGCGGGCATGGGTGCGACGACGGCGCCTGCGGAATGCCGCTTCGGTGGTGTCAAAAACCCCGCTGCCGAGTGACTTCGCCAAGGCCTTCCGATGCTCGAGCTTCACCAGTTCTTCAAGCGCTTTGGCAATGGTGGCTCGCTTGCTTCTCAAACGAGTCAAGCGACAGGCTTCGTCCAGCAGACGGTGATCAAGGGCGACAGAAAGGCGTTTGGTAGGATGCGACATGGCACCACATTATCGAGATAATGGTGCTCTGTCAATCTCTGCCTTCCTTCAAGCCCCAACACCGCACTTTCATACTCCCTTATTTCTTCCTCCCCGGCAGCACCACCTCAATCCCATGGTCCTGCGGCTTCACCGCCTCTCGGCCCGTATAGAACAGAAAGCGCGAGAGCCAGGAAGGCTTCACCGTGGTCGTCTTCAGCGTGATCGACTCGGTCAGATCAACTCGCTCCTCGTCGTCGCCCCACTCGATTCGCGGCAGGACGGCTTCCGGTCGCGATGAAGGTCCCTGTCCCGTCTCGATTGCGCCCCACACCCCGGCAAACGACTCTTGCTCTCCACGCAAGAGCTGCCCAATGAGATCCTGGTGAGGGGTGAACGGTGAAATTGGCGAGACTGGCGTGACATGCGGGAAGGCGGGAGAAGCAAGATCGTCGCGCAAGTCCCGCTCGTCCCGCTGACTCGACACACCTACGTCGAGTGCCGACGGCAGCCGTCGCACCCCGACCGGAAGTGTCTCGGTCATCAGTGCCTGCCCTGAGCCTGGTCGAAGGGTAATCGTTTCATCGCCGTAGCCCAGCACATGGCCCATCTCATGGAGCACGGTTGTCAGCAAATCAATATGGCCATAGGCGTCGCTGCCGGAGGCAGCTTGCAGCTGCCACGGCGTTGCGCCGAGTGTTGAGTTGTCAGAATCGAATGACGAATGACTATTGACGAATGACGGACCAGACACAAATTCTTCGGAGAGGAATGGTGTCTGGTCAACGAACCACCCCTGCCCCGCGGCATCGGCATCGAGCCAGATGGTCGAGCCCCCTTCGACTCCGCTCAGGGCAGGCATCATCCAGGCGAGGGTCGAATCCGGCAGATCGGCGATCCGCACCTCCACCGTCACCAGGCCGTCCGTGTCCGGAACCAGCCCGCTTCGGATCCACTGGGCCTCTGCCGCATTCACAAGCGGAGCAGTCTGCCTCAGCGTCACAGGCTCCGTGATCGAGGTCTGGAGATCCTGCGAAGCCTCGTCCAGCATCAGGGCCTGCGGATTCGTATGTGCCTGGATATTCCCACCAGCCAACACCTGTTCAACCGTCTGTGCACCATTCCAAGCGCTCGCGTACCAGAGTTGATTCTGTTTCCAGAGCATGAACGCCACCGTATCGTTCGTGCCCGGTTCACCTCGATCGGTTACCGTCGCAATCAGATCCAGATTCCCACCCAACGTGATGGGGTTGAGCGGATCGGTGATGTCTTTGAGATTGGCTTTGGCAGTAATCACCGCCTGATGCGTCAGGGGATCGACGTCCTGTACCACTAACGAATCCGTGCTGTTCGTCCGAATCTGATAGACGTGCCCTTGCTGCCGGATGATGAGATTGATCTTGCCTTGGATGTTCGTGAGCTGTTTGTTGAATTTGACGTTGAAGCCAAAATTGGTTTTCTCGCCCTGATCCCCGGCATAGAGCCCGGCGCTGCTCTGATTAAGCAGATACCCGCCCCCGGTGATGAAGTTCTGGAGCGGCTTCGACACCGTGACCACGGTATTATCCTGAGCGCTGTCACGACGATAGAAGCCATCCACAATCATGCCAATGGTGTAGGACTCCGCATCTTGCTTGCCGAGATCCACCGTCCAGTCGTAATCAGCAACACCAGTGGTGGGGTCTCCGGGGTCCAGCACCGCCACAGGAACCTGTTCCGCAATGATCGTATTCGAATCGCGGTTGATGAACGTGACCGTGGATTGGGTGACGACACCTGCATCGGGATCCTCGCCCGGCAAGATCGCCGAGATATCCTGAATCGTCACGCGGAGCGGCACAGTTGCCGTACTGGTATCGATGTCAGCCGTCGAGAGCAGCAGCGGTCCGATGTACGTCGCCTGTACGTCTTCCGATACCGGATGAATGACGACCTCCTGCACAGTGATTCCATCATCTTCATCGGTCACAGTGATGCGAATGGTGTAAACCTGCGCCGGATCGAGATCAGCGATCTCGCTGATCGTCCAAGAGGCCGTGCCCACTTGGTTGGCCGTGCCCGTCAGCGCCAGCCCGCCGGTGAGAGTGAGGGCGTCGGGGAGACCCGCTGTAAAGGCGGTCCCATCGGTACTCCAGGCGGTCGTCACGTTCAGCGTATCCGTCATGACATCAGTCGCGGTAATGACGATCGGCACAATCGGATCGCTGTACTGCACGGCCTGAGTGAACGGAGTGAAGGTCACTTCCGGCGCCACGTTGGCAACCGTGATCGCGATCGTCTCGCTCGTGGTGACGACCCCGTCGCTCACCTGGATTGTCACCGGGTAGGGGCTGGCCCCCGGGCCATCCGTCGGGGTCCAGGCGAAGAGACCGGTTGCTGCGTCAAACGTGGCACCAGGGGGAAGGCCGCTGGCGCTGTATGTCAACAGCTGGGTTGGGTCGTCGACATCAGTCGCCGAAACGGTGAAGGTCAAGAGTTCGCCTTCGTTGACCGTCTTGTTGCCGATTGGCGCCAAGACCGGAGCCACGTTGACCTCGTTCACGCTGATCGTGACCAGTTCGCTCGTGGTCACCACACCATCCGTCACACTGAAGGTCACAGCATAACTGCCGGGGCCCTGATTCTCTGTAGGCGTCCAGACAAATTCCCGCGTCAGCGGATTAAACGTCGCCCCGAGCGGCAGGCCCGTCGCGCTGTACGTCAGCGGTTGAACCGGATCATCGACATCAGACCCAGAGATCGTGAACCGGAGTTCAGTCTCTTCGTTGACGCTCTTGTTGCCGATCGGCGCCAAGACCGGCGCGACGTTGACTTCATTGACAGCAATCGTAATGGTCTCGCTGTCACTGAACTCCCCGTCGCTCACGGAGAACGTCACCACATAGTCCGCCCCACCCTGCGTCTCTGATGGGGTCCAGGTAAAGATGCCAGTTGAAAAGTTGAAAGTGGCACCGTCGGGAAGACCCAACGTGCTGAACGTTAACAGTTGTGCCGGAAGATCCAGGTCCGTTGCCGAGACGGTGAACGACAGTGGGGTCTCCTCATCCACTATCTTATTCCCGATCGGATTGAGCGTCGGCGGCGTATTGGTCAGTTCCAACACCTCGACGGTGAAGGTCTGAGACGCCGTCAAGGCCGGGGTTCCCGCATCTGTCACGTGAACGGTGATCGCGTAGAAACCAATGGGCTGCGTCCGAGGGACGGACCAGGTGAACAACCCAGTTGTCGGATCAATCGTCGCCTCAGCAGGCGCCCCGGCACCCAACGAGAAAGTCAGGACTGAGGACTCAGGACTGAGGTTCGAGTCGTCCGGATCGGTCGCGACGACCGTGAACTGGAGTGTGTGGGCTTGTTCGACTGACTGCGTTGGAATCGGCGCCAGCACCGGCGCATCGTTCACCGGCGTGATCGCAAACGAGACGGTTGCGAGATTCGAGAGATTGATCCCGTCGCTCACTTGGTAGGTGAAGGTGTCGCTGAGGGATTCTCCGCCGTCGTGCACATAGGTGAAGCTGCCGTCGGCGTTCAGATTCAAGAGACCGTGCGATGGGCCGGTGACCAAAAGGGCGGACAAGCTGACAGGAGGGGAATCGGGGTCGGAATCGTTGGACAACAGTCCTGAGGACTGAGGACTGAGGACTGAGCCGCCTTCGGCGAGGGAGTAGGAATCATCAACCGCGACGGGGGCGGCGGTCGGGGTGCCGTCGGTCAAGAGCACATTGTCGATCGTGACCGTGCTCGTGCGGGCGCCGAAGCCGAGCAGGTCGAAGGACAATCTCGCCGCCGTGCCTACCGGCAAGCCGGTGAGGTCCACGTCGACGAGGAGTGCTGAGGACTGAGGACTGAGGGCTGAGTTCAACGGAGTGACAGTCACAAGGGGACTAGTGTAGATCGTGCCATCGGCTTGGATGTTCAACAGTGAATCAGTCTGGGTGAGGCCATCCACAACGCCGGCCAATGGCGTCATGGTGCTGGCTTCGAGCAAGGCAACTTCAAAAGCATCAGGCGGGTGAGGGGTGAGGGGTGAGGCGTTAGGGGTTAGATTGACGTCCAACAGCGTGAAGCGGAGATGGGAGGCGCCGGAGGGAAGGGTAAAGAGCTGGGACAGGGTCGAGATGACGGTGCTGTCTTCGGAGAGGACGGCCTGCCCGTTCGCAATGGTGACGGCACCAGAGATGTCCCAGCCATAGTCAGCTGATGACTGATCGGTATTGGCAAAGTTCGAATTAAACACGCCTTCGTGTGACGGCAGTTGGGCAGCCCACAAGGTTGAGGTTAAGGCTGAGGTTAAGTTTGAAGAGTTACTGGCTGAGAGCTGATGGCTGTTGGCAAGAGTGTAATGCGCCATGTACGGAGCCCACGCCTGAGACTGGTTAGGGGTAAGGGGTGAGGTGTCAGGTGAATGGTTGGAATCGGAGTCAATCGGCCCGAGGTCGAGAGAAGACGACAACCGTCGGATGCCGGGGTCGATGGAGCCGGCCATGAGGCGTGTACCATCCACGGCGGAACTCACATGGCCAAGCCCCATCACGTGCCCGAGCTCGTGCATCAACACGGTCAACAGATCGATATGGCCATCAGCGGCGCTGCCGGGGGCAGCTTGCAGCTGCCATGGCGAGGAGTCAGGGGTAAGGGGTGAGGTGAATTCTTCGGAGAAGAATGGTGTCTGATCGATGAACCAGCCATAGCCAGCGGCGTCGATGTCGAGGGTAATCGTGGTACCCAACGTCAATGCCAGATACCCATCCGGCAGGTCGTCGATCGCAATCGTAGCGCGGCTCAATAAGTCGAATTGTTCAGCTGAAAGGACTGAGGGCTGAGGACTGAGGACTGAGTTGTCCGTCGACTCAGCACTAGACAAACCAGGTAAACCATCAGAAGAGTTGACGGATTTCCGATCCGGCGGTAACGTTGGGCTACCGAAGGAGAGATGATGCTGAAGCGCATCTGGATTCTGTTGGTTATCGCTCTGACCCAAACTGGTTGTGAATTCAAGACCGAACCCTATGGACTCATGGGCATGACCCTGGATGCTCGGAATTACCTTGAGACCCGCAAGCGAGATTTCCTCAAGATCGAAGACATGGTCGTCGGTGATGGACCTGTCGCATCTTACGATCGCCGTATCGAAGCCATCTTGGATGTTCGCTATACCGATGGCACCATCGTCTTCCAAGGCCCCACGTTCTACTACAATGGGTTCGATACCATGCCAGATACCAGCGTCTACGACAATCGACACTTGAGCAGGGCACAAGAAGGCATCAGATTGGGCATCAATGGCATGGCCGTCGGCGGCACACGGCGTATTATCGTTGATCCCCACTTGACCTGCGCTGAGGCTGGAAGAGACCCCAGCCCCAAGTATTCCTGTGACCTGGTTGGGCCAGGCAACTTCGGTCCTCGAACTAACGTGCGTCAAGAAACCTTGATTGTCGAGGTGAAGCTGACCGAATCCTGCATCCCCATTAAGCTGAAAGCCTCTATCTGGCCCCTGTTCAGGTATTATGGAGAGATCTTCTGCCAAGACCAGCCGACCCCCCAAGTCGATCCCTCCGCCCCCACGTGGCGTTTGTATTAGACTGGTCCAGTAGCGTTGCGCCACCGCAAGAGACTCGACGATCCCACTCTCTGAGAGCTGCGCGTCCCTCTCAGTCGCAACACCAATCACCTCCGTTTGCAACGCCACACCGGTCGGACCAAGCCTGATATTGTCGAGCCAGACTTTTGCCTGACCGGTTTCCCAAGCAGGTTGCCCCTCTGGAACGGTCAGCCGGAATATCAACTCACCCACTTCTCCTCGCAGATCCTTCACGATCGCCGATGTGGGATCCAATGGATTTTGGCGGAGAACCAGCGGCATCTCTTTCGATGTCCGATAATCGGCCGCTCCGCTCGGCGGAGCTTGTTGCACGGTCAGTGTTGAGGAGACCTTCCCAAGGGGGTACTCTTGGCCACCTACTTTGATATACACATCCAAATCCGGCTGTCGCGGCGCCAACATACTATTACTGTCTCGCCCAAATTCAATGCCCTGAACGCTATAGTTGAATTGAAGGTATTCCGCGGTCGGCGCGATATAGAATCGGTTATGGATAATGGTGGGATTGTCGATACGGCTCAGCTCGACAGCATAGTTCCCGGCTCCGTCCTTCTTGATCGCTACCTTGCGACTCGCCGCTTCGAAGGAACCTCCATGGAACGACCATCCGGGAGTCGAGAGCGCATCCCGTGTGAAGAGGCCAGGATAGCGGGCCAACCCATGGAGATTGCCGTATTCAAAGTTCCCATTGAAAACCGTCGGCACGGCCGGATCCAACCCAATCGGCACTTCGGTATTGTTGAACGAGATCGGCACGCCTTGAATAATCGATGACGGGCCCGCTCCACCCTGTGGTGAATAGAACCAGCCGGCGCCGATGCCTTCCCAGGGCGCATCCTGCGCTGTGCTCGCAAATCCATTCGGCACATACCAGGGAATGTCCGTGCCATTGAACGGCGCGAGGTTTCTATCCGCCAGCGATCGGAAAATGGGTTCCGCATCTCCACTGGCCGTACTGCTGAATTCCTCAATGGTCAGATCGACCGTCCCGGCATACCAGCGCCACACGCGGCTATGGGGACCGGCCAATCCAAAGATCGAGGGGGCAACCCCAGGAATACCCAGATCATCCTTGGTGAACCCAGCACGCGCCAACCCGTCACTGAACGGTGCAGCACCGCTTAACGAAACATTGATATCAAAGCCGTCGATCGCACGGCCGTTCGGGGTAAAGGTCAAGGAGTCATTCCCAAGTTGCTGGAAGTAATTGTCGGCAAAACTCACGTTTTCCCAGCGCTGCACATCAGGGTCCTTGAAGTCGCCATAGGAGATCGTCTGCAGGTCAAACTTGAGATCTGTCAGGCTTGTCATAATGGGGATGCTTTTGGCTATTTGCTCTAGCACATACCCAACAAATGCTTCGCCTGCTCCCACTAAAGCTCCTCCGATGCCACCGATGACAAGCCCGCCCGCTGCTTTGATCAGCACATCAGCGGGAAGATCAAGCGAGGGTTGATTGAAGTCATGGGGATCGAGCGTCGTTTGCTGAACCGGCACGTTGGGAAAGTATGTGCCCAGTCGTTGGATAATCTCACTATTGACGACCGCTCCTCGGCTCAATCCAATGAAATGCAGGGGAGAAGCGAAGAGGGCCCCATTCAGGTTGCGGTTGAGTTGGATCAACGAGGCGAAGATGGCATCGGCCGTCGCTTCTGAGAACCCGGAATCGCTGATACTGGACTCGGTAATCCAATCGGGAATCAACACCAAGGATTTGCCCTGGAATTCTGTTACAGAAGTAACGTCCAGTACCTTTCCTTCTGGACCTTTAATGATCCATTTCCCATCGAGCTTGTCATATTTTGCAACAAGCCCCCCACCTCCCGCCTCGGCGATATGATCGCCGAGCTCAAAAAAGACCTTGGGAATCTCGCTGACACCGATAAAATCTCCAAGATACCCCGCGGAATTGAATGACGGTTGGAATCCATGTGTCAGGATCGTCACGCTGCTGAACGGCGTCATGGCCGGGGCCTGCTCTAGCGTGAACGCGCGCGACGCGGCGGCAATGACATTGCCCCCTCCATCGTAGATCTTGACGCCAATGTAATAGGTCTGCCCCAGCGTCAATGCGCGGAGTTCGCCCTGTTCCAATTCAAGATCGTACTCGAAGACATCGCCCTCCTGCGTGAAGCGATGTGTCGCTTCGACCCCGTTGAGGATGCGATGGCGGGCAAGATCCTTCTCGGGGAATTCCGGCGTGCCTTCCAAATCGGTCGGGAAGAGCCCCTGTCCAGGCCGGAACGTACTCAGATAGAGCCGGCTGGTCGCCCGATTTCGGATCGCCTCATCCGCCCAATCAACCGCCCAGCGAAAGACCGGGGTCGTGTCCCCCTGTTCTGCATCCGGGAGAATGGCGGTGCTTACGGCATCGTCCTCTCGTCCAAAGCCGATCGTGACTGGAAGCTTGTCTGCAATCGCCAGCCCCTGCGGGAACCGGCCCGTACCGATCGGCGCCAGCTGGATCGCGGGATTGATCGGATGATAGATATGGTCCCCCGGCACATCAGGCCCGGCGAGCGGCGTGGTTTCGAGCGTCGTGAACACCCCGTCCCGCCGAATAATCGCCCCACCTTGATTCTCCGGGGCAGTCAAGGTGTTATAGAGCAATTGCACGTCGAACACCCGGACGGCATTGTCTCCGCTGAAGGCGGCATAGAGCGTCTTGCCATCGGCAGACAGGGTCAGCCCGTCGGGTATCCCCATGAATTGTCCGGAGGTGGCGGCTACCAGCTTCGGGGTACCGAAGGGATCTTCGATGACGCCGATATTGCCGCCCACGCTCGTTCGGAGGATATAGCCGGACGCCAACCGTTCATCCAACGTCAACCGTTCGGTCAGATACGGATCGCGGGACGAGTCATCCATGAGGATGCGGTTCCAGCCCGTGACGAATGCATAGTCCTTTTCCTGCGTAGCGATTCGCCCATCCGGCAGGGTCCTATCGGGAAGCGTACCGGCCGGTAAGATGGCAATGGCTGACGCATCGTTGACATCAAACGTGTCAAGCCGCGAGCCAAGCGTCATCGCGGCATAAGTCACGCTCAAGCTGGTATGGCCATCATTGGTGGCACGGATAAGCCCGAATCCATTCGCATCGGAGCGGCGATTAGTAAAGGTGACGAGACGTGAATCTATCGGTGAGGCTTTGACGAAATAAGGCTCTTGCGACACCGTCTGTTGAGCGACGACCGTCCAGCGCTTGATGTTCCCGTCCTTGAGATCGGTGTCGATCACGAGGATCTTGCCGTCTGGATAGTTCTCCTTGCTGAAGGCCGCTGCACCTCCCTTTACAGGGGCGGCTACGTAGAGATGCCGTCCGTCCGCCGTGAGGTCCATGCCTCGTAACCCCTCCGGGGCAGACGGCACGGAGATCTGTTTGACCACGGTGTGATACGTCGGGCTTGTCGGCAGAATATCGATGACGTAGATGAGTCCCACGTTCTGATCAGACACATAGAGATAGCGGCCATCCTTGTCAGCCACGGCCCAATAGGGACGAGAACCTGGCAGGTCAATACGCGTCTGCTCCTTCATCGGATCTGGATTGAAATCCGCCGCTTGCAATGTGTAGGTATCGATCACGGCCACGCCCTGCCCGCTGAGAAGCGTCACATAAGCGCGCGTGAGATCGGGGGTGACGGCCACGGACCGCGGACCGGCACCGAGCTGATCACCCACCGGAATGCGGGAAATGATCTCATTCGTCCTGGTATCGATTGCGGTGACATTCCCCTCCACCGTACTGGCGGCAAAGAGGATGTGGAGATTGATATCGAGTCTGGTCGGCGTACTGGTGCGGTCTGCAATCACCCACGTCTTGGGCGTAGTCCCAGTCAACACCGGGGTCTTGCGGGTGACAGAGAGATCGCTGACCCCCAGCATCACGTCCTTCGGCACCGTCACATGAATGGCATTGTCGTTGCTGGTGAGCGGATCAGGTGTGGCCGTGACACGGAAAGTTCGGGGGATCTCCTCCCCCGCCACGATCATCCGCCCGAGTTCGTCCTGGCTGGATCGCTGACCTGGCCGCATCGGCACATCGAAATTAACGACGAGGTCGATGATCGCCGTGCCGTCATTGGGTGCGGACGGATCGTTCACATCGTAGGTGAACCGGCTGCCGGTGAGAGTCAGAACGACTTTCCCATCGATCACAGACACCTGCGCGCTGTCGATCGTGGGCGGGGCCGCCGGACCGTCAGTCGGATCGGTCACCTGATTGATAACGGTGGTCGTGAACATGGTGTTCACCCCAGCCTGTACCTGCACCGTCTCGGCCGTCATCTGCGCCACGCCAGTCGGCGAGAACTCAAAGAATTCGAGCCGGATCGGTCCGGTCGGCAACCAGAGATCAAATGGTGAATGAATTTCCTGTGCGATGGGAGCCCCGTCTGTACGTGCCACCACCGTGAAGCTGCTGCCTTGATCCGGGAAGAACGTATTCAGCTTACCGTTTAC
>Ga0224501_10004424_pt1 | contig 11089 bp, 7 predicted proteins | sample SF_Oct11_sed_USG_4_FD_169105 | JGI IMG/M metagenome (GOLD analysis project Ga0224501, IMG submission 169105) | Sediment microbial communities from San Francisco Bay, California, United States - SF_Oct11_sed_USGS_8_1 | ecosystem: Environmental > Aquatic > Marine > Sediment | place: USA...
ACTCAGTGACTCAGTGAGTCAGTCACTCGTGACTCAGAGTCAGTCATACATATTGTCATACGACATGTCATGAAATGAATTGAATGATGAATGAATGATAAACACAATGTTAAATTCAACTTAAATACTCCATAGAGTGACTAAAAGACTTGGAGTTAGAGGTAGGAGATGTACTATGCTAGTGGTATCTCTGCTACTACCTTAGTAACTGGTAGGCAACTTTCAGTTTCACTCTCCCAGGCGTTGCGATCATTCATTTGCGCGTTCGTCTGCTCACAAATCAGCGCTGCTAAGAAAAGATATACAAGTTACCGTGCCTTTGTGGTTAATACACACGCGCGATATGATCACGTTGCGTATGGTATGATATAACTCTTTATATTGCCGACAACAGTCGCGGCGATGTCGCTCTAGTATCTGAGTAGCGACAAGACTGTGGTTGCTTCACGATGTAATGACGCTCAGTATAGTGGTAGTAGTCGATACGTGTTGTTCTCGCAGTACATTTCATAATATTTAGTCAACATTTCCAGTCTCTTAGTGTGTATTGTACAACTATAACTTGTATAACTATTTACTTTACGTTCACAGTCTCGTCTGCAGCTGGCTTCTTGTAATACTAATAGTACAGTTGATTACGCACAAGAGTTGAATCAGGTAGCCCACCTAGCTTAACAACAACTGATCGGTTTCGTTATTGTCTCATGTCCGGATGATCATTTGTATTCGACATGCTAACGTCTAACGAGTCGATTGATTGTGAATGTGATTCACTGATTGCTTGCTCAGAAGTCAGTTGCTGTTCTCAATAATTGAACAAATAAATAATCTAATCTAGTTCTTGGGATTGAAAGTCAGTCAGTGACCGAGTCACCCAGATACTCAGTTACTCACTGACCGTTACAGAGAGTGACTAACTACGAGTAACTCTCAGTCTCACTCAGAGTCAGAGTCAGACCAGAGTCAAATCCACTCGGTTCCACACTTTGTTTGGAAGTGACGAGTGAAGAATACTCTTACTCTACTACTGCTAGTATTAGTATTACTATTAGAGTCAGACTTAGAGTTTAAGTAACTTAGACTTAGAGGAGAGTAACTTGTAACTCGCTAACGCAACTGTAACTTGTAAGTAGCGCGGTGAGGCAGACACCGAAACCTCGAATGGGACACTCCGACAGGCATGCGATGATAATACACAACACCCACACGATACTACTAAGTAACCCTCTTAGTCGTACTCTTACCCTTGCCTTTACTGAGTCTTACTCATAGTCATACTCTTAGCCATAGCCATCCTCGTTCTGCTACCAATAGTTACACTTACAGAACTCTGACGGTAACACTAGCGCAGTGATGATATGATAATGATGGCATCAAATTTTGTGGAGATTATCATCTGTATGAGGTCTTTCAGTTTCACCAACCAAGAATAATATATAGCATAGGGGGAGAAGAAGTGATTGATCAAGGGTCAACGGTAGCAGAGATTGGTGAATTTGGTTTAGTAAGGTGAAAGACACTTCGCATACATATGATGCCGATGTGTCCAGAGTGCTTAGTTAGTATTTTACTAGCCAAACTGACTAAATAAATGGGCTGAAGACTAAACTCTGACACAATATTACAGACTATAGAGATCGTTATGTTATATTTTCTATGGATTGACCATTTACCCGTTCTTGTGATTACATTAGATGGTGTCTTTTCCTTCAGTAGGTGTGAGGTGATGTGGCATGGCAGACGAGAAGGATCAGAAGTGGGGGTGTGAATACTGCACCTACAAAAACTGGCAGGCAGCTAAAAAGTGCACCATATGCCAGGCACCTCGCCCGCCCAAGTTTATCACAGAAAGTGGAGAGGCTCAGGATATTTACCAAGTGGGCTCACTTGCTTCCACCCCTCCACAGCCTGAGCCAATCAAACACAAACAGTCTGCCAATACCGTGAAATGGTCATGCTCCAAGTGCACCTACCTCAACTGGTCACGTTCAAAGAAGTGTACTGTCTGCTTGTGTCCACGACCTCAAGAAGGCCAGCTCATCCCGACGATGCAGCCTCTGACTGTAAACATTGCGTCTACCAGCGGTAGTAACGAGCTCATTGCTTCCAACAGAACATCTCCAAACAACCGGAACTCTCCCTGTACCTCACCACACGCTAATCGGAATAATGACAAGAACACAGCACTGGCATCTGTGATGAAAAACTATCAGAATAAGTGGATGTGCAAAGTGTGTACATACGAAAACTGGCCCAAGGCAAGCAAGTGCAGCATTTGTGCCACCGCACGGAGCAACAGTATCCAGGACATAGCTAGCATATCACCGGCACTCAGTCCAAACTCCACTCACTCACCTCCCAACTCACCGCGTGGAGCAGCTGCCTGCGCTCCCAGCAACAGACCCCGGCGTGCTGAGAACCTAAACTCGACACTATATAAAATTCATGACCGACTGTCAGAGCTAGACTGGCTGTGGCTGAAGGCATGCGCCAGCGTCACTGAATGCGATCGCCTTGGAGTGGAGGCATACCTGGGATGCGGTGGTGATGTGGCTCGTCAGCTCACTCTCGAGGAAGTTTCCCTGCTAGGGGGAGGCAACAAATTCAAAAAGGGACATACGCTAGTCCATCTAGCTATACAATCAGAAAGGGAAGACATACTAGCATTGTTGCTGACCGCCAGTGTAACATCGAAAACCAGAAAAAGACTGCCACCTCACACATGCCCCGATCTCGCTCAGGAAATTTTGCGAACCGTCGCGTGCTCACTGCGACAACGGAAGGGAGACTTCCCATGTTTCTTCCTACAAGAGTCTGTAACCTATGCACTGCCTGTTGGTGAGTGGTGTTGTTATGGCAATGATAGACTCTAACTATTCTACTCTAGTAACCTATAATGGCGGTGTTGGCCTGATATCAAAACTGTGGTTTTATGAGGCGTGGGCATAGCCTGACATGATCAGACTGTTTGATAAGAGTATGATGAGCCTGTGCACAGGCTGGTTATGGTACATCACGCAACTCCATCAAATTAAGACCAATTTTTCAAATGAAGACCTCCGAATACCAGTGCTTATGATACCTGTAAATAATTGTTATTTGTCATGATTTTAGATATAGAAGACTTATTACCCACGGTTAAGAAACAACTACTCAGTGATATCTTGGATCAGGATGTTCAGAGAGGTAGGTGATAGAATCTTTTTGATTGGAGTTCCTTGTGGATGATTCATGCTTTCACTCAGGTGAGTCACTTAGGGCTGGTGTTTGTGATGGGGTCTGATGGATGAGAGCTGTACATACGCCAGACTCTGCATACTCTATTGGACTACCTGATATAACATAGCCTGGTGACATTGACTTGTGATTGAATCTGATATCGTGCTGGTTGGTAGAGGCAATTAGCTGGCAGCTATACCAGTATCCCTATTTTATGCACACTAGAGCCCAGACACAAGTTGTCACTTGGTATTGAACTAGTCTATTGTTGTATTGTATCACTCTACCTCCGGATTGGCCTTGCGCTTGACTGGGCACATTCCTTGTGTAGTGATTTCTCCTGGGGCGGAAATATCAAATGTTTACATAACAACCCACTATACTGGGTCTTCCCAAAAGCCAATTGGGGAGTAGAGATATAACAAACACCGTATATCCACACACACTTGGGGCTGTACCTCATCAAAGACTGGACTATAATAATGAGTCTAGGTACTGCAGGCATAGAGGTATCCTATGCGTGCGGGTGACAATTGGTAAACCTTCTTTGGCTCTCATGATGTGCAGAGATTGCATCGATTCTGGGATTCGTTGGTCGTTTTATCACACAGCTGACATCTTCTGTTCATGGTACTCGGATTTCGCTCATGGTGACATAAATGGAAACGGCGTAGGCTCAGCTGGTTTTTCTTGCAAAGATTGCTAGACTAAGGATTGTAGCTAGAACAGTGTTGCTTTCCACATTGATTTGAGGGCGTTCATTAATAGACAGATTTACCTGCCCATAACTACAGCTTTGACAGTGCTGTGGTGAGAACCTATAATCTCTGGTTTGCCACTGTAGAGCTGGAGATTGAGGAATCTGTGATAAATTGGAGCCTAGAGCTGTGTGATTCATTCGGTAGTCGTCTCTATGCTCTGTGGAACAGGAGTGCTGGTGATTGTCTGCTTGACTCGGTACTGCAAGCCACTTGGGGCGTGTTTGACAAGGACAATACGCTACGGCTGGCACTGTCAGATAGTCTCACTGAAGGTGCCATGACGTAAGTACAAGGCTGTGACAATAACATCTGGGTAATTCTACAAGGATACAAATACGTAGTTTAAAGCGTCTGCCTTGGGTTTATTGGTAAAAACCAGCTGTAGCATACTAGTTCGAACTGCACCGCGTAAACTTGTTTATCCCCCCCCCACTGCGAATTAAGCTGATGGAAAAAAGTAGTGGCTCAACCAGAGTGCTGTAAACACATAACAAATGGTGATTTATTTCGTTACATCAGTAAAAGCACGAGAATCCTATGGTTAAAAGTTTTCTGGTACAAAACATTTTGGTGACTTTAGCCAATCGAGTGTAGTCCCAGTGATGACATGTGTCAGGTTAGTGGCATTCTGTAACTGTAGTACTCTCTGCCACTCCCAGAAATGTTTTTTGGCAGCGTATGGCCTTCATCCTGGGTAAAGGAAATAGTGCCAAATCACTCACCCAAGTACTGTCCATCACTGAGTAAACAACTAAAGTAAAGATAGACTGTCATTGCTAACTGAGCCTGCATCCCCAAGTTAAACCATAGGCAATAGCTTACTCAATGTTATTTATTCCCTTTGGCGAGGGTTCCGTGTGACTTTTTGTAATAGGCCTAGTTTGATACACAGTCAAAATATGTCGTCAAGTCGGGTCATGCGAATAGCTGATTATTTCAACCTACATAGCCCATATTGCTCACATTGGCCACACTTGACAGGTTCTATCCTCGCTGGAAGGAATACGAAAGTAGACAGGCTCAACTCTACGAGTTCACTTTAGATGAACAGCAGTGGAACCAGGACTGGTCATACATACTTAGCTTAGCCAGGCAACCAGGTATGATACATGAGTAAAAGTATAAGTGGTTCAGCCATAGGGTTATTCTCTATGGGTTTTGTTCATATACATGTATATCCTGTGTGGTTATAGGTTGCTATCCATCATCAGTCGGGTAGTAGCTATTAACTCTGTGCTGCAACAGTGATACTGTGAAATCCCACTCGACTAGTACAGTAGTGACTATGTGTGGTGTTGGGGTAGCGGTATTACGTAGATCAGAAAAGTATTCCAGTGAGGCTAATAACGAAAGCCCCTGGAGAACTAGGCTATGAGCCAAATCAGTGCTTTCACATTGATAACAGCCCCGGGAGTATGCCAGTGACCCTGTTCATTACTCTTCCCTGCATTTGCATCGCCCCGGTGCAGACCAGACTATTGACCCATCTTTAAAAGTTCAACTAAGGATAAATCTCTATAATCCTAGGTATTTCAACTTCTTAAAAGCCTGTCTGGTGAATAGGCCTAAATAATACCCAACCAGAGCACTGGATGTGTTTCCCGCGTACACCCGAAAAGGTGGTCAATGATTTATAGCTGGTCACTGTGGTGTAGGGCAGAACTCTTACTTGTCCTTTGTGTTGGTCAGGTTCAGCGCTGGAACAAACGCACATCTTTGCATTGGCTCATATATTGCGGCGTCCAATCATAGTTTATGGTGTGAAATATGTCAAGAGCTTTCGTGGAGAGTCTATTGATCTGGCAAAGTTCCAAGGTGAGTGTCTTAATGAGCCGATATGATGATGATCTTTTGGAAAAGGAGTTTTTTTTCGGAAAATGACCAGAACAAGAAATGGCTGGAATATGCACCGGATATCATGAGTCTGGGAAGATTCATATACTCTGATCGGCGCAACTGTGGCTGGTGCACTTGGCATGCCTTTGGTGATAGTCCGTGCTGATTATGCGGGATAATCTCTGTTTTTAGTACAGCATGAAGCCATTTTACTATAAGCTTGTTACAATGGCAAATTGCCGTTCATGTTGAGATGTAAATCAGTCCGGTCAGTGATATCACCCGCACTATGAATGGCTGTGATGTCTAGCAGTTTGTAAGCGAGTTCAATAATTTCTATTATTGTGATAAAGATCACACGCGGTTACCTTTATGAATTATATAAGCTATCATATCTGATTTTGTCTATCCGCTTGAGTATACCACTTGTGCAAATCAGATTGAATACAGAACATAACGTATAAGCTATGGTTACTATTTGTAGGGATTTATTTGCCCCTTTTATGGGAACCTAATTTCTGCTGGAAGTCTCCTATAGCCCTGGGCTATACGCGTGGACATTTTTCGGCGCTAGTCCCGATGGAAACGGACCCTTACAAAAACATGGGTGCCGGAGCCCCTCTAGATAATAATGATGAGAAGGTCGTATACTTACCACTGATAGAAAAAGATGGCCTCCCTCTTCCACTGCACTTCCTTAGTCAATCGCAGGTAAGCATACTGATATGTGTGTAGGGTTGTTGGTAAATTCGTAAGTAAGCTTACTGCTACTGCTGACATAATCTTAGATTATGCAAAACTTGTAAATCACAATCAAATCTCTTTTGTGTAATGCCCAACTCCAATGCATTTACTCGCAGCGTGTCCCGGACAATGACATCAGGTTCACCACGAGGAAAATACCTTTTTATCACTTTGCAATCAGAGCGGAGTTTCAAAATAATACCCGAAGTTTGAAACTGTCATTCGTAACTTCAAATTATGCCCTTGGTGTATGAAGTTGGGCGCGCATGTGTCAAGTCAAGATGTTGAACTTGTGCTTCACTGGCCAATAAACTGACTAGTAACGCTTTGGGATGCAGTGTTAGTGACAAACACCTTTTGGCAGGTATTTTAACTCACATTGATCATACGTGACCCCTTCCACCACTAGTGATGATGTCTGAGCTTATTTCATGCGTTTTCCGTTTCACTAACCCATAGCCCGAGGTCGGTCAGGATAGCTCAGTGGGAAAATGAATGAATCTCACTCTCTGTCCTCACCGTGGCCCGGGTTCAATTCCAAGCCGTGGCGGAGTATTTCAAGGGATTGTTCCCTGGCTGATCACACTATGCCAACCCCTTCTGAGCCAGCGTGGCTGAAAATGGCTCAATCTACCCTCTATGGCATCACACACCCTTTGGACATCGAGGAGGAAGGCCGAAGACAATGGCTGAAAAGAAACCATAGCCCAAAACTCACCTAGAATCACTCGTTATATTAGGTTTTAGTTTTAAAATACGGTGAGGGGCTTTATACTGTTCATCCAGCTGTGGAAAGGCTCATACACAATCTGCCAATGCAAAGTTTTCCTCTTTCGGATGTTATTTTCAAAAAGGTCATGCTATTTATAGATTTCCAACAAGAATCTGGATAGGGGAACGTAACTACGTGCATAAAATGTTTAATCTTTTATGATAATTCGCACAGGTTCATGAAACTTCCCATGTTTTAGATGAAACGTGACCACACGGTGCTGCAAGACTGGCTCATTTGTCGTGAGATCGCCGGTGTGATGTGTGCTGAGCAGCAATATGGTCGTCGACCTCCGCTGGTTCAGCAGATGACCGAGGAGTGGCTGGACAGGTATCGCCATCTGAGTCAGGCAATGCTGGCTGCTGGCATGGGTCGCCGCGTTGCTGCTAAATCTCAAGAGTCATGCGATACAGATGAGGAGTAACCTGCCAGAATGTGGGGCTAAACTGGGTATGGGGCTATGGAGTGTGAACTGTGGGTATTAGTTGCGTTTGGCTGTGATGTCCCTATGGCGTTACCCCCTGTCTAGTGCAGGTTTGGGTACGCGTTTTACCTCATTGATTTTCGGTCAATTGTGCACAAAGTATTTTTGTTTAATGCTATGCATTGATTTTTAATCACTGCGACCCTAGAGAGCCAGTGGATCAGTAACCCAAATGGTTGTCAGAAATGTTTATTGCTGCTGTATGCATGCGATGATTTGTATTAGAAGTCTATTGTTGAATCACTGTATTTTCATATTAAATTTATATAGAATAAAGAATTCCACCGTGCATGCCCGCGTACAACAACTTCTAGTTGTACTAAAGACATTTAAATATTGAACTAAAGAAAGCATCTCGTCACACACAGACTGGGCGTGAACATGGCTGCTTTACAAGAAACGCGTCTGGCAGACTCAGGTTCACCATCAGGCCAAATGGTAGCGAGCGGCTGCTCACTGCCACTCTCGCCTGCAAATCTGGTCCCATCCACCTTCTCAGTGCTTACGCCCCTACCCTAGGTGCCGAAGCTGACACCAAAGACCGCTTCTATGAGCACCTCAGCTGTATTCTTCACTCCTTTCCCACAAGTGAGCAAATATTAGTGCTTGGCGACTTCAATGCCAGAGTTGGCACTCACCATGATGCTTGGCCAATCTCCCTCGGGAAGTTTGGCGTGGGAAAGATGAACGAAAATGGCCAGCGTATTCTCGAATTGTGCACAGCTCACAACCTCTGTGTCACCAATTCATTCTTCCAAACAAAGCCACAACATAAGGTCTCCTGGAGACACCCCAGGTCCAAGGCATGGCATCAGCTAGACTTGGTGTTAACAGGCCGCCGATATCTCTCTGGTGTTAAATTGAGCCGAAGTTACCAAAGTGCCGTATGTGATACAGATCATTCCCTCGTCTGTGCAGTTGTGGAGCTGTTGCCCCCAAAATGACACAAAAGCACCCCAGTTGGAAAGGCAAGGATTGCCCCCATGCAAAATTCGGGTGCTGGAGCCAAACGGAGATTTGTGGAGCTGCTTCAAGGTTCACTCCATCAACCCACTGACGACACAACTGCTGACCCAGTACTCATGTGGACTGGTCTTAGAGATGCCCTCCATTCCAGCGCCGTGACTTCTTTTGAGAAAAAGAAATCTGACAAATGTGATTGGTTCACGGCAAATGAGACCACCTTGGCTCCGCATCAAAATGCGAGGCCTTGACACTCTACAAGACTACCCCCTCCACACAAAACCTGGAAACTCCCCGCAAGTCCCGGCTCTTGGTCCAAAAAGCCGCTCGAAAATGTGCAAACGATATCTGGCAGGGCCTTTGCCAGGAAATACAGTCAGCAGCTGACGCGGGTGACTTGAAGGAGATGTATAGAGGCATTCGCCAAGTAGTAGGGCCCAAGCTTAAGAAAACTGCCCCACTGCTAAGGAAGTCTGGTGAAGTCTTAGTCGAAAAACCTCAACAGATGAAACGCTGGGCAGAGCACTTCTCTGACCTATATGCTCATGAGGAGAAGTTGGTTGAGTCCGCTCTCGATTCCCTCGAACAGCTCCCCTTGCTTCATAGTCTCGACCTCCTCCCAACGCAATTGGAAGTCTCCAAGGCAATAGACTCTCTGAAAATGGGCCGTGCCCCAGGCTAAGATGGTAAAACACCTGACCTGTTGAAATGTGGGAAGGAGGTGATCTCAGGTCCACTCCTCGAAATAATGTGCAAGTGCTAGGAACTCGGTTCCATACCCCAGGACATGAGGGATACACTCATTGTTGCTCTATACAAGAACAAAGGAGACAGGAGAGATTGCAACAACTACTGGGAGTTTCTCTCCTGAGTGTAGTTGGAAAGGTGTTTGCTCGTGTCGTTCTCAGCCGTCTGCAACAGATTGCCGACCGTGTTTATCCAGAGTCCCAATGTGGATTCCGATCTGCTAGGTCGACAATTGACATGGTCTTCTCAGTTCGTCAGCTTCAGGAAAAATGCAGGGAACAAAATCAACCACTGTTTATGGCCTTCATTGATCTGACCAAGGCCTTTGATCTGGTCAGCAGAAGTGGTCTCTTTGCAGTGCTGGCGAAGACAGGCTATCCACCCAAACTACTGGACATCATTTGCTCCTTCCACACTGGGATGAAAGGGAGAGTCCTTGTTGATGGTGTCATCTCAGAAGAGTTCGATGTAAAGAGTGGAGTCAAACAGGGCTGTGTTCTAGCCCCCACATTGGTTGGCATTTATTTCTATTTGCTTCTCAAGAATGCCTTTGGTGCCTCAATTGAAGGTGTCCTACTGCACACTCGCAGTGATGGCAAACTGTTCAATCTAGCTCGGCTGAAAGCACTAACAAAGGTCAAAGAAGTGTCAATTTGTGAACTGCTCTTTGCTGATGATGCAGCCTTGGTTGCAAACTCTGAATCCGAGCTACAGTGTCTTCTTGACCGTTTTCCCACCTCTTGTCAGCTCTTTGGTCTAACGATCAGCACATCCAAAACTCAAGTGATGGGCCAGGGTGCCCCTTTTGGGACAGGGATTTCTCTTGAGGGAAACTCCCTCGAAGCTGTCCACCAATTCAAATACCTGGGCTGCATTCTGTCTGACACTTTGTCGCTTGACTCTAAACTCAGCACACATATCGGAAAGACTGCTATTGTAATGTCGAGTCTGACGAAACGTGTGTGGCAAAACAGGAAACTATCTGTAAAGACTAAGATAGCAGTGTACAGATCATATGTGTTGAGCGTCCTACTGTACGGTAGCGAATCCTGGACCTGTTATGCCATACAAGAAAGAAAACTCAACAGTTTCCACATGAGGAACCTGCGACGACTACTGGGCATCACCTGGAAGGACAAAGTTGCAAATGAAACCGTTCTCCAGCGTACTGGAATGTCCACAATCCTGTCACTTCTCAGACAGCGCCGGCTTCGTTGGGTGGGGCATGTAAAACGAATGGCAGAGGATCGAATACCTAAACTCATCCTTTTACAGCCAACTCCGCGAGGGTTCGCGAAATGTTGGCCGTTCAAAGCTACGTTTTCGTGATGTCTGCAAAAGGGACATGAAGCATATGCAAATGGACTGGGCCAATTGGGAAAAACTTGCTGCCGATAGAGAGACTTGGCGTACCCAGCTCACTCGCGGTCTCGCCAGCGGTGAGGTGTTGATTCACTCCATTGCAGCAACTCGTCGAGAAAATCGGGCCTCACGCTCCTCAAATAATTCTGTTTTACCATCTTCGTGTGTGACCGCTCCATATCATCGAGAAGAGGAGTCCTG
>Ga0224501_10004425_pt1 | contig 11089 bp, 7 predicted proteins | sample SF_Oct11_sed_USG_4_FD_169105 | JGI IMG/M metagenome (GOLD analysis project Ga0224501, IMG submission 169105) | Sediment microbial communities from San Francisco Bay, California, United States - SF_Oct11_sed_USGS_8_1 | ecosystem: Environmental > Aquatic > Marine > Sediment | place: USA...
CGTCCCGTCTGCCACGGCGATCGCATCTTCCCCCGGTAGCACGGCGACCGAATTGACCTTGCCGAAGGCATCCGGCCCCTCGGCCTCGAACCCACCGAGCACCGCGCGCTCCACCAGGCGGATCTCTGGCAGATCATCGAGATCGAGCCACTCGAGGCTCTCGCTCGCCCCGGAGCTACACGCCTGTACGCACGCCACCAAGGCCAATGCCGTGAGTGGCCAACCGCTTCGCACGACGCATCTTCTACCGGCTACCACTGCAAGTGCTCATGGCGGATCTCCCACTACGTTGTCGCGGTCTTCGAGCCGGCGCCACGACACCACCCGCGCCTCCCCATCGTCCCTTCCTGGACTTCCCGCAGCATCAGTCGTCGACCGTCAGGTCCACCACGATCTCCCATGCCCGACCACCTTGGCGGAACCACCCCGTCATTCGCACCTGCCCCATCAGGGAGGAATCGAGCGCCTCGATGCGCCATCCCATCTCATGGATATCCACGGTGGGGACGCCACCGCCAATGGTAAAGTCTCCCTTCATGACCTCCGCCAGTACGGAGTTGTCCCAATCGAAGTCGCTCCATGCCAACGAAAAGGTCCCGTCGATGACAATCCCGGGCAAGAATCTGCACTGTTCCCACTGGTTGAGGATCGATGGAAGACCGGATGCGAAAACCGTGACCGTACTGGTACCGCAATCGAGCGTGTGCACATGATCACCCCGCTGCGACTCCAGCGTCTCGTCGAAGAGGAAACCAGCGAGATCGGTGCCCACCTGAAAGAGGATGCGCTTGAAGTCGACCGCTGTCAGCGCGGACAAAGATCGACCGGGGTTGGGAATCGTCTCTAGATGTATGCCGTCTACCGGAAAGACGTCAGCCACGATCGATCCATCGTTCACCGGCACGTCGGTCCCGCCTACCGACACCAACGCACTGGCCAGAGGGAACCGGCCTTCGAGCATGTTCTCGGTGGTGAGTGAGTCCGCTCCACCCGCCCGAAGTGTGATGCTGTCGATGACCAGAGCCGGAATCCGGCGTGTGGTCTGAGCGTCGAAGGTGACAAGGAGGTCCCCACTCCATATCAGACGAGTAGCACACTGCCACTCCGATGCGTAGTCGCAGAATCTCGGGCGATCAGTGCTCGGGCTTTCGGTCCAAGCCAGCTCGCCGCTTCCACTCAACACGACTCCTCCGCCGAGGTCACACCCACTGAACGTCACGATGCGGCCGGAATCCGAGTTCCGATAGTCGATGACTCCCCGGCGCACGCAGGGAAGGAAGTTGTCCAAGAAACCGGCACCCTCCCGGGATACGGCCGCAGCGACGGCTATGACCGTGAATCTCGGCCCGAGACGAATCAACTCGGCTTCTGTGGCCGGAACTGCGTCAACCTCTATGAATGGATCCGGATCGACACGTGTGATCGAATCCGGATGGACTTGTGTGAGAGAGTCCAGGCCGGTCTGTGTGATCGAATCCGGATCGGGATCGGTGGGACCGATACTCTCGCCGCAGCCCGTGACCCAAAATGGAGCCATCAGGAGAAGGCACGGGATGGTGCGTCGGTTCAGACCCGCCCGGAGACGAGCTCGAGGTGGTGCGGAGTTCACCGCTCCGTCCTTCATTGCGGCGGCTCCAACGAGCCGCCTGACGGGTGATCACTCTGCGGGATTGGAATTCCCCACACTAAGGGGCCTTTCCAAGATGAGGCCGACCGATCGTGTGCCGCAATCACTTCGACATCGACCAGCCCCGTTCCTAACTGCGCTCGACAATGCCCTGTAAGGTGAAAGCGCCTCTGACCCGGCGCCTAGCCTCAGACCCACATCTAGCCCGAGCCAACTGAACCGTGTCCCGGCGCTCGGCGGTCGTGCCGATTGGGACGGAGGGCACCGAAAGGTGCCCGGAGCCGGAGATCCATCCTGTCAGATGCCGTCGCCTACAAAGACAGTTGCAGCCCTCCCTGCCCGACGATCCACTCCAAGCTTCTGACTAGACTGCACCCAGGTTGGGTGAGAGTACGCCGCGATAGCGATCATCCGGCTCCGGATGAAAGCAATTCCACTCGTTTTCGAATGCTCGTCGCTGAGTCCACGAACGACCGCAAGACTCATACTAGCTCGGCCTCCTCGACAACATGACCGACAAGTTCACCCGTGACAGGACTTGGTGCCTGCACATCACGTATCCACAACTGCATACCATCTTCCCCACGCCATTCTCCTAGCCGTCGAAGTTTGCAGGCGTGCGATAGTACGCCCGAGCCCCCGAGTGGCCACCCCTCGATTCAGGTCGCGTCCGAGGCCGAGATGAGAGGCCGCTCCTCTCGTCATCAGGCGCGTCTCGCTTCGGATCCGAAGCGCCGATGAGAACAATGCCTTCGATGACCAGAAGGGCCCCTGACGACGGCACACTACGTCACTTTCGCGAATCCACGGGTTTCGGGAAAGCTGCGAGAGGGGTGGGGGTCTACGGTCGGGTTCATGCAAGTCCCCCATGGACCCATGATCTTCACTGCCCCGTCCACCCGCCACCATCCCACCATCCCACCATCCCACTCCTCGACCCTACTGACTCACGGGTCGGGGCGTCGGGCCCAGCTGCAGATGGAGATACGTATAGGTCAACGCCATCGACTCAGCCCGTTGCTCGGGCGTCACCCCGGACCCGTGCCCGCCTTCGACATTCTCGAAGTAGAGAACGTCGTGGCCCTGGCTCAGCATCAGAGCCGCCATCTTACGCGCGTGCCCCGGGTGCACCCGGTCGTCCCGGGTGGTGGTGGATATGAACGGACGCGGGTACTCGACCCCCTCAACGACGTTCTGGTAAGGAGAGTACCGGGAGATGTAGGCCCACTCCTCGGGCAGATCCGGATTCCCGTACTCCGCCATCCAACTGGCGCCGGCCAGAAGCCTGTGGTAGCGCTTCATGTCCAGGAGCGGGACCTGGATCACGACGGCGTCGAAGAGGTCGGGCCGTTGGGTCATGGCCGCTCCCACCAGCAGGCCGCCATTGCTCCCCCCCATGATCCCGAGGTGATCCGGGGAGGTTATTCCACGGGCGATGAGGTCTTCGCTCACGGCGATGAAGTCGTCGTAGGCGCGCTGCCGGTGCTCCTTCAGCGCGGCCTTCCACCAATCGGGACCGTACTCGCCGCCGCCTCGGATATTGGCCAGAACAAAGATCCCTCCACTCTCGACCCACACCTTTCCGGTCGCACCCAGGTAGAACGGCGTCTGTGAGTTCTGGAAACCACCGTAGGCGTAGAGGAGGGTGGGGTTTCTTCCGTCCATGGGAACCCCCTCGCCCCGGACCACGAAGTACGGCACTCGCGTCCCGTCCGCTGACGTGGCGAAGTGCTGCTCGGTAACGAGCCCCTCGCTGTCGAACTGGTCGGGGAGCGTGCGCACCTCGCTCACCGAGCCGTCCTCATCGGCGAGATAGAGTGTGGTCGGTTGCGTGAAGGAGGAGTATGTGAAGAAGAACCGGTTGTGATGCACCGACGACGCGCGCACCCCGACGGCGCCCATGTCGGGAACCGAGATCTCGTGACGGGTCCACCCGTCATCCTCCCGCCGGTAGCGGTGTAGGCGACCCTTCACCTCGGTGAGCTGGTTGACGATGAGATAGTCTCGGGTGGTGGAGATCCCGTTGACGGTGGACCGCTCGTCCGGATCCACCACCATCTCAATCTCACGCGCACCAGCCAGGTAGTCGTCGAACCGTGCGCTGACCACAGCTCCCGCGGGGTAGGTGCTCCCGCCCACGGGCCAGTCCGAAATGAGCAGCAGGATCATCCGGTCCCCGAGGAGCCCCATCTGGGCGTCAGAGGGGACATCGAGCTTCACCAACTCGCCGTCACGCATGAGGTGGTACTCCGTGTCGAAGATGGTGATGAGCCGCATCACCATCGTGACGGGTCCCTCGGACGTCTCCTGCGTCCCGAGCCACATCCCCATGTCCTCGCGCTCCGCCTCGGCGATGACGGGTGCCTCTTCCAGTGCCGTCCCTCGATTCCACCGACGCACCGCTCGCGCGTACCCCGATGTGGTCACGAACGTCTCGTCGAGATTGTGGGCCACCAGAATCGTGCCTTCGTCCACCCACGCCGTCGTGTTCTTGGAGACCGGGACGAAGAAGCCACCTTCCACAAAGGTGCCCGACTCGAGGTCGAACTCACGCACCTCGTTGGCGTCGGAGCCGCCCGGGGAGAGGCTCACCAGGCACATGCGCTCCTCCGGGAGGAGGCAGTCCAGGCCCCTGAAGGCCCATGGCTTCCCCTCGGATTCCGCCAGTGCGTCCACGTCCAGAACCGTTTCCCACTGCGGATCGCCCGACAGGTAACCATCCCATGTCGTGCGCCTGAGGATCCCGCGGGGGTGCTCTCCGTCGGTCCAGAAGTTGAAGATCCGATCACCGGAAATCATCGGATAGGCGATCCTGTCCGACGAGGTTAGCAACTCCAGCGTGTTCTCGTAGAGCGGCGCGTAGCTCGGGAGAGCCTTCAGTTCGGCCCGGGTGACGGCGTTCTGCTCCAGCACCCATTCCATGGCGCGCTCGCCCTCGACCTCTTCGAGCCAGAGGAAGGGATCCTCTACTTCCTGGGCGACGGTGGCGCAGGGTACGGCGACGAGAACCAGCAGGGCGGCGAGCAGGAGACGACTACGTTCGGTGGACACGACGACCTCCGGGAAAGCGCGTGGCGGTGGAGGGCCGGCATTCAGAGCGATCACCGACCGCCTCCAGTTCGAAGCTATGTCTCGCCGTCGAGGACGGTCAAGCAGCCACTGCCCACGCAGGGGGGGGCCCTACGGATCGATGGCCAGTGTCCTCCCGCTCCACACACACAGCCGGGATCCTTCGACGCAACTCTGCCCCTATCCCGAGCCCGTTCATGACTGGACACGACGCGCCTCGCGCCGTGAGCCCGTCCCATGGAGTAGGCCGGCATGAGGGTACAGATGAGTTTCCAGGATGCAGGTGAGGCGCAGCTACCCCTGCATCGGCGTCACGCCGGGCGACCCTCGATGGGTGTTATCGGCCGACGCGTGTTCCCGCACTATGGCGTGTCGAAGCTCGCCAACGTCAGGCTGGCTTCTTCGACGATCTCTTGCCACTCGGGTATTGCATGAAGTTCCTCGACCCTTGCCGGTGTCTCCCGCGCGTGTATTCCCGAGTAACCGAGAGCCCCCAGGCGCACTTGAAAGAAACCGTGGAAGCGTGCCAGTCGGCCTAACTCGGCCTCAGTGAATGCCTCCTCAAATAGCGCAGTTCCCGGGTAGTAGAGATCGTCGAACCACATGCAAACAAGTTCAGTCGGCGCGGCAGCTGTTGGGACGTCACGTTCGTATTGCCGCTGAGCTCCCAAGTCGGAGAGGAGACCCAGGAGAGAAAGCACGTCGCTGCGGAGTCCTCTGCTGGACGCTGCGGACTCGTTACTCTCGCCGCCAGGACCCGCGGTCGTCGGGAAGAGCTTCCTCAGTCCGCCTATGAAGTGGTCGGCCAGCTCCATAGGCCAGCTGGACCACGCCCATCGCCAATGACCGCGAATAGCACTGAAAAAGAGCTTCGCCGCGACCACTGTTGCGATGATCGCTGGCACCGCTGCTTCGGGGCCCGCGATCGCAATCAGACCAGCCAGCCAGAACGCCATGCCCCGAAGAGTATCCCGAATAGCACGGCGAGCACTCTCATCCACCAGGGAACCTCTGCACAAGCAACTCCATCTTGGCGATATCATCCAGACGCGTATAAGGAACGTCGGGATCATGGAGAGCAGATGGGCCAGCAGCGAACGTTTGCGGGGATGGCATGGGATCGTAAGGGGAAGGTGACGCGTCGGGAGCGGTTCCTGCGGAGATGAGCACCGTGACTCCCTGGGAGCCCCTGCTGGCTCTGATCGAGCCGTATTATCCGAAGGCAGGCAAGGGGCGCCAGCCGCTGGGTCTGGAGAGGATGCTGCGGATCTACTTCGTGCAGCAGTGGTTCGACCTATCGGATCCGGCAGCGGAGGACGCGATCTACGACTCGGAGTCGATCCGGCGCTTCGTGGGCGTGGAGCTGGGTGAAGACAGAGTCCCGGACGAGACGACGATCCTTCGGTTCCGGCACCTGTTGGAGAAGCACAACCTGACGGAGGCGATCTTCGCCGAAGTGCGCGGCCTGCTGGAGGAGCGGGGGATGCTGCTGAAGTCCGGCCCCATAGTGGACGCGACGATCATCACGCGCCGAGTTCGACGAAAAACGAGGAGAAGAAGCGGGACCCGGAGATGCGGCAGACCAAGAGGGGCAACAACTGGTACTTCGGGATGAAGGTGCATGTAGGTACGGATAAGCGGGGCCTGACGCACAGCCTGACGGTGACCGATGCGGCGCAGGCCGACATCACGCAGCTTCCTGAACTGATCCATGGGGAAGAGAAGGAACTCTATGGAGACCGGGCCTACTGGAGCGAAGAGAACCGGGAGGCGTTCACGAAGAAGGGAGTGCGATACCGCGTGAACCGGCGCGGGACTCGATCACGCCCGCTGTCCGATCAGTGGCTCGAGTACGACCGGGTTCGCTCGAAGGTACGGGCTCGAGGGGAGGATGCCTTCCATGTGGTGAAGCGATTGTGGGGCTTCGATAAGGTGCGGTATCGAGGGCTAACGAAGAACGGCGCCCGAGCCTACACGCTGTTCGCGCCGGCCAACCTGTACCTGGTACGCAAGAAGTTGCTGCCCGCGGGGGCGAGGTGTGCCCTGTAGCAGGAAAGGAGCCCACAAGCGCGCCGTAGCAGCCCCGATGGGGCTTAAATCCGATCGGCCCAGTCCATTCTGAGGCGCTCATCATGACCACACTCGCTCAAGCCACCCCATCCCTGCCCTGTGCAGAGCTTCCCCAGCCCACAGAGGCGAATGAAGTCCGCTCCGTCCGGGTGGTATTCGTCCACGACCGTTCCGATTTCTTCTTCCGTTCAAGGGCTCCGACCGGACCGCTCCGTCAGCGCCCGAGCAGTGCCCGCACGGCTGCCTCGATCTGCTGGTCGCGGCCCGAGGTCATGACGTCTGGATCCATCCGTTGGCGGATATCCGGCTCGAACTGGTTGTTCTCGCCGAAGAGACCGTCCGGCGTGCGCCACCCGCCCATCGGAATGCCGAAGACGAGCGTGGGATCGATCTGCGCCTCCCACCAGACGAACGTTCCGGTTCCCGGAACGGGCATGCCCACGGTCTCCCCGAGCCCCTTCTCGCGGTAGGCCAGCGGGAAGAGGTGCGCGTCCGAGTAGTCGCTCTCGTTGATGATCACGACGGACGGGCTCGTCCACTTCTCGTACGGCTCCACGCCGACCTGCTGACCGTGCGGGATGATGTCGAAGTACACCGTTCCGCTCAGGAAGTCCGACAGCTGCTCGTGGATGTTGCCGCCTCCGTTGAAGCGCGTGTCGACTACCAGGCCCTCCTTGCCCCAGGCCATCCCCATCGCCTCGTCGAACACGGTGCGCATGCTGGCGTCGTTCATTGAGCGAACGTGAACATACCCGAGCCGTCCGTGCGAGAGGGAGTCGACCACGGCCCGACGCCGGCGGACCCAGCGCTGGTACATGAGCTGGTTGTTCGCACCTGTGCTGATGGGCTTGACCGTCTCGTCCCACGTGGCGTTCGAGGCCGGGTCGCGCAGCGACAGGAGCGTGGGGTCGCCCACCTTGCGGTTCAGCAAGAAGTAGAAGTCCAGGTCAGGCGTCACCGCCGCGCCGTCGATGGCCGTGACGATGGTCCCTGCCCGGATCCGCGATGCGGCCTTATCTGCCGGCCCCCCCTCGATCACCTCTGCGACGCGCACACCGCCGCCCGTCCAGCCGTAGTCGAAGAGCAGGCCGAGCTCCGCCGTCGCGTCCGCGTTCGGTCTCACCGGCCGGTACCGACCGCCCGTATGAGAGACGTTCACCTCGCCGAGCATCTCGCTCAGGACCTCCGCGAAGTCGTAGTTGTTGTCGATATGCGGGAGGAAGCGCGCGTACTCGGCGCGATAGGCGGGCCAGTCGACGTGGGTGATTTCCGGGAGGTAGAACTTCGCCTGGAACTGCCTCCACGCGTGGTCGAAGATGTAGGCGCGCTCGTCCGCAGCCCGCACCACCATCTCGCCCGTCGTGCGTAGCGGCGTGACGGTTCCGTCCGACGTCGCGACCTTTACGGGCTTGCCGTCCGCGAGGACGAAGAGGAACGAGCCGTCCGGCGCCATCTCGGCGCTCACGCGATTCGCGCCCATCTTGGCCAGGAGCTTGGTGTCGCGTGTGCGCGTCTCCGTGACCCAGACGTCGTTGTCGTGATCGAACTCGGTCAGGTAGAAGAGCTTCTCACCGTCCTCCGACAGGACCCAGTCCGATATCGGGGACGTGTTCACCGTGAGCCGCGTTTTGCGGAGATCCAGCCCCTCCCAGTCAATGGCGACCTCCGCATCGGTGGAGTCGGCCGCCCCCGCGCTGTCCGCCTTTTCGGCCTCCCTGACGACGGCGAGTTCCGCTTTGGTTAGGCGGAAGCGATCCCAGGCCGCGTGCGAGAAGAACATCGCGTAGACGTCGCCGCTCGTGAGGTTGCCGCCCTGGGCGCGCGTGCCCTCACGGTCCGAGCCCCAGATCATGGCTTTTCCGCCCATGACCCACTTGGGGCCGCCGTGGTCGTAACCGCTCTTGGTCAGGTCGTGCAGCTCACCGTTGCCGTCCGCCGCCACGAGTCCGACCTGCGGTGTGAAGATGCGGTTTTGCAGCCCGTACTGGACCAGGAACCAGCGCCCGTCCGGCGACCACGTGTAGTACTGGTCGCCGTCCGCGTAGGAGTAGTTGTGCTCCGCGGGAAGGATCGTGCGACGCTCGCCACTCTCGAGGTTCACCACCCGGAGGACGACCCGGTCCTCGAGGTAGGCGACCTCCTTCCCGTCCGGTGAGAAGGCCGGCTGGTACTCCTCCGCGTCGGTCGCCACCACCACGCTCTCCTCCAGGAGGGTGGCCGCGTGGAAGAAGGGCTCCTCCGCGCGGGTGATGGTGGTCGTGTAGACGTTCCAGCTCCCATCCCGTTCGGCGGCGTACACGAGGGAGCGGCCGTCGGGGCTGAAGCCGACGCTCCGCTCCTGCCACGGGGTGTCGGTTACGCGTTTGGTCATCCCGCCCTCGACGGCGCTCACGAAGATCTCGCCGCGGAAGACGTAGGCGAACTCCTTGCCGTTCGGCGATAGCGTGGCCTCGGTGAAGCCCTGGTTGACGGGTACGGTCTCGTCGATGGCCGAGCGTCCGTCCTGTGCAATGCGGATGGCCACCTTCGTGGGCTCGCCCCCGGGCGTCATCGTGTAGACCTCACCCCGGAAGCCGAAGCACAGCGTCCCGTTCCCAGCCCGCGTCAGGAAGCGGACCGGGTTGTCTGCGAAGTGCGTGAGCTGCGTGCTCGTCGCCGGAGTCGACAGCGAGCTGCGCCAGACGTTGAACGAGCCGCTGCGCTCGCTCAGGTAGAAGAAGCTGTCGCCGTCGGCGTCGAAGACCGGATTGCGGTTCTCCCCCTCGAAGTCCGAGAGCTGACGGTAGCTGCCGTCACCCGCGTCGTGGACCCAGACGTCCCGCGTTACCGACGAGGTATGGTGCTTGCGCCAGGCGTCCTCGTAGCCCTTCACGTCTTCATAGATGATCTTGCCGCCAGACACGTCGACCGTTGCGTTGAGGGCAGGCACCGGCAGCACCATGCCCACCCGTCCACCCGCCACCGGCACGGAGTAGAGGTGTGTCATGAGGGCGATCGGGAACTGGGCGTCCGTGGCCAGCTGCTGGCGGTATCCCGAGAAGAGCACGGAACGGTCATCCGCGGAGAAGCTGCTGGGGAGCTCAGGCGCGGAGTGGAACGTCAGCCGCCTCGCCTCACCGCCCGTGGCCGGCATGACGAAGACGTCGAAGTTGCCGTGACGGTCCGACGCGAAGGCGATGGACGAGCCGTCGTGGCTCCACACCGGGGCGAACTCGTACGACTCGCCGAGTGTGAGGGCGCGCGCGGTCCCCCCCGCAGAAGGAACGGCGTAGAGGTCGCCCTTGTAGGCGAAGACAACGGTGGCACCGTCCGGCGAGATCGCGGGGTAACGCATCCACAGGGGCCCTTCCTGGGCACGGAGGGGAGCGATGCTGACCACTGCGAATGTGATAACGACGGGGACGAGGGCGCGGAGCGCTCGGCGGACGTTCTGGACCATGAGGCCTCCTGGGTCGCGCGAGGAAGCGGCACGATCACGCCAAGCCGGCGGCGCGGTCGTGCGCCTGTTTGTTAGCGGCGCCGCCCCCCCGGCGCGACTGCCGATACTTGTCCTACTTAACCGATATCCGGCTAGGTACCTCCGTCAAGATCTGCTGGGTGAGGGGGGCTCCCGGCAGAAGTCGTTCAAATGCAATCAGGCCCGAGCGTGCACGCCGCGTACACCATCGCGATCAAGTCAGCTGGCATTATCAACACGCCGACTGCGAGAACGGCGAAGCCCGCCTTCGGGGGCGACGCACGGATGGGAACCAGGAAGGCTCCGACAAGGGACGAGGCGACGAGCGTCGGCAAGACTGAGAACCCGCCGATCAAAGCCGCCGCCCAAAGCGACAGTGGCTCCTCCAGGACGAACACCGTCTGGAAAGCCCAGTAGGCGGCCATTGCTGCGAACACCAAAGCCGCCCCATAGCCGATGACCTTGAAGCTGCGACTGCGAACAGCCCAGAAGCCGACAGCCGCCGCTCCAAGCGTAGCGGGCGAAAAGACAGGGTCGTAGAAGCTAAGCCAGTTTCCGGAAGTCACGCCAACCTCTCCTCCGTAACCACATCACTAGACAGTCTGTGCCCCGCTGCCTTTCCGATTTCTGCTAACGCTGCAGCGGTCTCTGACGCCCGACTCTGCAAGAAAGCTCAGCCCGCCACCCGCTCACAACCTTCTCGTTTCCAGCAGCTACACTGACAGTGCGCCACGCGGGTGTCCCGAAGGGCCGCGCCCCGAAAGGGGCGCGAGCAGAGACCCAGCCTGTTATCGGACGCGCTGCCCCTCTGGTGGGCGGAGCCGCCCCACCAAGTCAATTCCACAGCTCACCCTGCAAATATCTCC
>Ga0224501_10004427_pt1 | contig 11087 bp, 14 predicted proteins | sample SF_Oct11_sed_USG_4_FD_169105 | JGI IMG/M metagenome (GOLD analysis project Ga0224501, IMG submission 169105) | Sediment microbial communities from San Francisco Bay, California, United States - SF_Oct11_sed_USGS_8_1 | ecosystem: Environmental > Aquatic > Marine > Sediment | place: USA...
CTTCGACCAGTTACGCCATAAACGGTTGCAGCCTTAAAAATCAAAGCATCATTCAAGTCGAGTTCAACAGGTCTCTCAAAAATGCCTAAAAGAGAAACGCGCCCGCCTGGAGTGAGAATTTCAAAAGCCTGCTTAACGGCAGAGGTCGCTCCCGACATCTCCAACGCAACATCTACACCCTTGCCGTCTGTTACATCTCGTATAACGTTAACAATGTTCTTGCCCTCCTCTCTGGCATTAAGAACCATGTCTGCACCCATTTTCTCAGCGAGTTCCACTCGAACCTTGTTGAAGCCACCTGCTGTGGCAAGAATTTTTGCTGCACCTAGCTCTTTTAAAACGGCTATTGCCATTAACCCAATGGGCCCGCAACCCAAGACTGCAACGTCTTTCCCAGTAATATCTTCAATATGGTCTTTAGGCAAAACAGATTGAACAGCGTTTCCAAGAGGCTCCTGAATAGACGCAACCTCTGGATCCAGCATTGGGTCATTTTTCCATGCATTTCTTTCTGGTAACGCAAAATATTCGGCGAAAACGCCGTCTGTGTCAACGCCCAAAATTTTTAGGTTTTGACAAATATGCATGCGGTCGGTTCTGCACTGGTAGCATGTGCCGTCTACGATGTGCGTTTCCGCTGAAACCATGTCGCCTTCTTGCAGGCTTTTAACATTTCGACCTAGTTCAACAACTTCACCAGCAACTTCATGACCAAAAACCACGGGAAATTTTTTTATGCGGTTTTGTGCCCATTGGTTCCAGTCCCATATGTGAACATCTGTTCCGCAAAGGGAAGCTGCTTTCACTCTGATTACAACTTTGTTTTCTCCAGCCTTTGGGACTTCTAAGGTTGTAATTTCCGCTCCTGGTTTCGGATATTTTTTAACAATTGCATACATGTTAACTCAACTCCAACCTCTTGGCACCTGAAACTTGTGACTTAAAGATTAGCAATTTATTAAATACTTGCCTATAAAGACAACGTGCAAGACCCAAAGGTGAAATCTAGCTTGAAAATGGGCTTCATCGTCAACCCAATCGCAGGCATGGGCGGCAAAGTTGGACTAAAAGGAACGAACGGAGTGCTAAAAGAAGCTCTTGCTCGAGGAGCAAAGCCTATCGCGCTAGCCAAAGCAAAAGAATTTCTCGCAAAGCTAAAAGAATTGCAGCTTGAGGAGTCAATTGGAATCTTAACCTGTCCAGCTCCGATGGGCCAACAAGAAGTAAAGGCTGTCGGGTTGACAGCAAAAATTTTGCCGATGTCTCTCGAGTCTGAGACCACCGCGGAAGACACCGAGCTGGCTGTTAGATTTTTGGTGAAGTCTAAGGTTGATTTGATAGTTTTTGTTGGCGGAGACGGCACAGCACGAGACATATTAAATGCCATGCGAGAAGTAAACAACGTACTGGTTTTAGGGGTTCCTTCAGGCGTCAAAATGTACAGTGGCATATTCGCTGCAAGCGCCCTAGACGCTGCAGAAGTCGTTCAAGCCTTCCTAGAAAAGGCTGCTCAAACAATGGATTTTGAAATCATGGATGTGGATGAAACCGCCGTTCGGCAAGACCGTCTTTCAGTGAACCTGTACGGCTTTCTTAAAGGACCATTCGTGCCAATGCGCCTCGTAGGCAGCAAACAAGCAAGCCCAGAAACGCTTGATGAACATGAAAATCAAATGGCAACCGCGCGTTTCATAGTGGAAAACATGGACCCAAAAGCCACTTATATTCTTGGACCGGGCACAACAATCAAATGTATCGCTGATTTGCTTGACGTAGAAAAAACTTTACTTGGAGTTGATATTTACCGAGATAAAACCGTGATCAAAGATGTAAACGAGCAGAGAATACTGCGAGAGATTAAGGATTGGCAAAATGTTTGGATTATGCTGTCGCCTATTGGGCGACAAGGTATGCTGCTCGGAAGAGGAAACCAGCAGATAAGCCCCGAAATAATCAAGCGCGTTGGAAAGGAAAAGATTATAGTTGCAGCTACAAGGAGCAAGATTCAAGGGATTGAAGGAAAAATTCTGCGAGTGGATACAGGAGACCCAGAAGTCGACAACATGCTAAAAGGCTACATCAGAGTGGTCACAGACTACAGAGAATGGAGATTAGTGCCTGTACAATAAGCTCCAAACAGCGAAACTGTAACACAAATAATTTTCTTTGGCACACAAAATCAGAGCATATTCACCAAATCTAAATAATAATATTTGCACCAAGCACAAATATTAAAATGGCTATACCCTAAACAAGCTAAGAGGAGATGAAGTATGAGTGAGGAGTGGCGTCCGCCTGCATGGATGTACCGCGACACTCGTCCTCCAAACGACGATGCCTACTTTGAGAATGTGACTCGAGTTATTTTCATTGCAGGCTTAAGTTGGAAGATGATCGACAAGAAATGGCCCAATTTTAAAAAAGCCTTCAAAAACTTCTCCATAAATGAGGTTGCTCGTTTTAATGATAATGATGTAGAGCGGCTTAGGAATAACCTTGGCATAGTGCGCAACCGCGCGAAAATTATGGCAACAATTCATAACTCTAGAAGGTTCCAAAACATCAGAAAGGAGTTCGGGTCATTTCAACATTTCATTGACAGCCTAGACAAATCTAACAACTATGATCTGGTCATTAAAGAGTTAGGCAAAAGATTTAATCGTGTAGGGCCTTCTTCAGCACGCATTTTCCTGTATAGTGTTGGAGAAAAAATAGAGCATTCAGAGGAGTAATCATACCGAGAATAAGTCAAGTCCAATGAAGTCTATTCGCCTATCACTTGAACTACGATTGTCCTTTGTCTCGGATACACGTCGGTTTCAACAAAGACCAAGGATTGCCAAGTGCCTAAGACAACTCGACCGTCAACTACAGGCAGAGTTCTATCTGGACACAGAAACACCGATCGAAGATGGGAATGAGCGTTTGATGGATGCCGATAAGACGCGCGTTTCGGAATAAGTTTTTCCAAGGCATCCTTTAAGTCCGCCATCAGGCTGGGCTCGTATTCAGTTAGGATTAAGATACCAGTTGCATGTGGCGCAAACACGTGAGCTAAACCGTTCTTAACACCAGACTTCGCCACTATGCCTTGAACCTTATTGGTGAGGTCTGCAAAGTCGATTTCACCCCGCGTGGAAAACCTGAAACTTTCATTAAAGACCTTCATCTTCTAATCCTCCAAACACAACCTGCATTGATACTACTGAAAGAATAAAACTATTGGTCAATTCAATTTTGCGAGCAAGATACCTCTTCTGAACAACTGAGATGAAAGTTCCCTCTGCCAAGCAACCGAGGTAAACCGTTTAAAACTCAAATCAGATAGCTCATATCACAAATACGCAAGAAAGAATCTGTTGATGCTTTTGTATCCGGTGAAAGTCTTAACGGCTTTAGTGAGGGTCAGTGATGAAATTAGATATGATTAATACTTAGCTCACTAATATCACTTAATGCTATTTCTCTTATGGTCATGGAGGGAAGATTCACATAGGTTTGCCTACATAAAATGGTTAAGAATACATAAGTCATGTTAAAACGCTTCAAATTAAGCCTCTTTTACCTCTCTCTTGATCCCCAAAATTTCTGGTGAACTCCGGTGAGAACCGTCGCTACCATGCGCTCTCAGTGGATACAAAAGCATACACAAGCGCAGCTCTTTGAGATTACCTTATAAATCTAAACTAAACAACATAGGTTTGGTGCGTTCTATGTCGTTTAAAGTTGGAGATGTCATGATTAAAAACGTAGTCACGGTTGATGCAGACGCCACAGTGAAAGAAGCAGCAGAAATCATGAACAAACATGAGATAGGCTGCTTGGTTGTTATGAAAGGGAAAAAACTGGTTGGCATTTTAACCGAACGCGACATGCTGAAAAGAGTTTTAGGCGAATCCAGAAACCCAGAAAAGACCAAGGCAAGCGAAATAATGACCACGCCAGTCATAACAACTTCACCTACAACTGACCTCGTAAAAGCAGCTAAACTCATGTTTGAAAATAACGTGAAAAAGCTTCCAGTAGTGTCAAAAGGAAAACTTGTTGGTATAGTCACGCTTACAGATCTAGCACGCTTCCAACCTCAAATTATTCGTTTACTTAAGCGAATAATAGACGAAAACACACCAAAAAGAATGAAAAAGGTTATCGACTACTACATAGTCTAAGAAACCATCTGTAAAGAACGTTAAACCCGCATCTTTTGTTATGTAATGCCCTATTCAAGTTGTTGGCTTAGTTTTCCGATTGTCCTTTCTGAGTAGCCTAGGTAGTTGTTTACTGTGTCTATACTTTTCCATGCCATCCATTGTCTTATTTCGTTTAAGGTTACGTTTGGGTTGTTGAGAAACTTCACGGTTCTGTTAAGCCTAAAGTAATGTGGATATTTTTTCGGAGCCACTCTTTTAACTATGAGCCATGCGGTTACTGGGTTGAAAGGAAAGACCCTTTTGCTTTTCGTTGTACTTTTCACTCTTTTGAGAATTAATTCCACGTAAGGCAACCCGCGGTTAAGTTTGAAAGGTGACCTTTCAATACCATGTTTCTTAGACGGGATATTCACATACAAAAAATCATCTGTGATTCTGAAGTTTCCCGTGGTTAATTCTAAAGCCTCAGCTTTTCTGCAGCCAACATAATAGAGCAAAGCTAAGAAGGCCCGATGCATCAGTGGTTTAACGAAGCTTCCATGCTCCATTATTTTATAGAACGTTTCCTTTTCCATTTCGCTTTTCTGTTTTCCATGTTTGTATTTTCCCATGTCAAAACCTCCAACACCATAAAATCTTTTGAACACTTTATGCTAAAGTGTTTAATTTCCTATGCTTTTAAGCCTTTTCCATCATGGAAAACTGCTAAAAAACCATAATTTTTTAAGTCTGATACCAAAATCAATGGACATTGCAGGCGAAAAATATGCCGAAAAGATATACCAATAATGATCTTCAGAAGCGACGCAGGAGAGGTTTTCGCAACGAAACTGTTCTGGTTAAGATGCTTCAAAAGAACGGCTACAACGCTGTACGCGTGCCTGTCAGCAACCCAAGCATAAATCCTTTACCAGACATCATGGCACGGCGCGGTGAACACATCTATGCTTTTGAAGTGAAAAATGTTGATTATTACGCTTATTTCCCTAAAAGGCAAATTGACAAATTGTTTCGTTTCCTCAAAGAGTTAATTCCTGTTCCTAAAGAATTCAAGCATGCAGTGTTAGCCGCACACATGGGCAAGAAATGGATATTCAAAGAAATAAGCTGGGAGAAATGGGATAAGGAGAAACTACCTAATAAAGAGCGTATTCTAAAGAGAGACAAAGGCAACTTTAAACTGGAAAAAGGTGGCAGGAAATAGCCTCTATGTAAAATGGTGATCTCATTGTGAGTGAGTCTAAAGCTGTGTTGAAAACTTTTCGAGGAGTAATTGTAAATTACAGAACGGGCCCCAAAACTCAACGACCAAAAGAATACATCGTCCAATTTGCAGGCGTCAAATCAGCTAAGAAGGCAGCTCGGTTAATAGGTAGGAAAGTTGCATGGCCTGTTGGAGAGCGCAAGATTAGGGGCAAAATCGTGGCGGTTCATGGAAAGAACGGGCTGGTTAGAGTTCGGTTTCGAAAGGGATTGTCAGGACAAACTGGAATACAAATTGAAATAGTTGGATAAGTCTGTTGACTTCCTGACTAAGAGAATGACTCGATTTTTTTCTCTTTCTCCGCATTCAACACACATTAATTCTACGTATGTATCTTTATGTCATCTTCGGAATGCAACGTTCAGCTCTTCAAACTTCTTCAACAGATGAGAAACTGTCTCATTTGAAATGGAATAGAACATCCATTTCCCTTGTCTTTCACCACTGATGAGTCCAGCGTTTTCTAGAATATTTAGATGATGAGAAATTGTGGGTTGCGAAGTATTGATTGCCAGGTTTAGTTCACAAACACACATCTTTCTGTAAGTCAAAAGCTTCAAAATTTTCAATCTCGTAGAGTCTGAAAACGCCTTGAAAGGCTTGGCTTCCTCCTTTAATTTCTTCAAGGAAATGCTTGCCGAAAGTGCGCATGCACGCGCGGGATTCTTGGAATCTTTCCATCTGCCGACATGAAAAATTTCGTTGAACTTGCCCATGATTTTATCCTTTGCTCTCGCAGTCCATGCATATATCTACTTCTCTATTCGTCCAGAAGGTTTTTCCACATTTTATACAAACAATCTTACGAAGTAACCCTTTATCTCTTGACTTAACCACAGCGGAAGCTGTTTCCCTTCTTGGAAAACTTATGGCTTTCTTAGGGCAAACCGGTTCGCATGCAGTGCAACAATAAACGCACTTGTAAGGATGGGCAACTACAACTTTTCCTTCTCTTATTTCAAAAACTTCGTTTGGACAGAACTGTATGCAGCGCGGCGCTTCAAGTATCTTGCAGCCATCGCAACGATCCGGAAAAACCGTTGGGTACCAGACAGCGCAACGATCTGTCATATTTTACTACTCTCTCACGAGTTATCATGTTGTAACAATAGATTTAAATACTTAAATTTATCCTTAGCCACAGTTCTGTGTATAATGGGAGATCTACTAATGATCGAGAAGCCTTACTTGCGTTGCTCGCTTGAAAAGTTGTAACCATGACTCGTCTGCCGGGCTTGTCAAGAAATATATTTAAATACGTTATTCTATTAATTATTGAAGGATGTGTCGGTGATGCCTGAACTTAGAGTAAGCAAGAGACTGACTCGATTGGTGGAGTCAGGAATTTGCCCTGCCGAAGATGCATCAAAATACACAAATGAACTAAAACAACTAGCAGACGAAATTGCTGACAGCAAGACAACTGACAAACAAAGTAGGTTCTTCAAGGCGCTGGCTGATGAGACAAGACTGAGAATCGTCAAGCTTGTTGAAGTTCGGGAGATGTGCGTTTGCGAGGTGATGGTTGCTCTAGGCTTAACCCAACCTACAGCTTCTCATCATTTGGGGATCCTAGAAAACGCAGGATTGGTGAATGATAGAAAAGAGGGAAAATGGGTTTTCTACAGCATCGCCGATCAGAAACTGATTGAAAATATGCATGAATTGGGTATTCTTTAGTCAACTATAACCGAGAATATATTACGAACTGCGAAATAGGGCGCTCAACTTCAGTTGTTTGGCCCTCTCTGAAAGAGCCTTTTAAGCCCGTCCATATGTCACCATCCTTCATTATGTGTAGATAAACGAACAGTCTGCCCGAGACCTGGTTTGCTTTAAAAGTAACAATAAATTTAAATATCTAAATATGTATCTCATATTTCTAAATAGACATATGCCTGCGAAACGGTGAAGAATATGAATAATAATGGTTTGACTTGGAAAAAAAAACTGGTTGGCGTTGACGGTTCAGAATATGCAGAAAGAGCGTTAAAGCAAGCGATAGAGATTGCGAAAAGATTTTCGGCTGAAATAACTGTTGTGAACGTTTATCATTCTCCGACAGGCCAGGAAACAAGTCAAGACATCTTGAGCAAAGCCAACAAAATGCTAGAAAACACTGGAGTCAAATTCAAAACCGCTTCGGTTCTAAGTGTGAATACTCCAAAAGTCATTAATGATATGACTGAAGACGAGAAATTCGACCTTGTTGTAGTCGGAAGCAGAGGAATGGGCACCATCAAAGCCTTCTTGATAGGAAGCGTCTGCAACAAAATATGCTACGACTCACCAATCAGCGTCCTCATCGTAAAGTAAACGAGAACCTTGCTGGGAGAAGACGACATTGGCTGAGAAAAAAGAAGTTACTCTTGGAATTTTCGAGAAATATCTCACACTATGGATCGCCATTTGCATAGTTGTTGGCCTTTTATTAGGAAGGTTTCTTCCAAGCTTTGGCCAGTATCTAGACTCTTTGAAATTCGCTCAGTTATCTATTCCAATAGGCATTTGCTTATTTTTCATGATGTACCCCACCGTGGTGGGCATTGCCTTTAGTGATGTTAAGAAGGCTGTAGGAAAACCGAGACCCATGCTTTTCACCATAATTGCGAATTGGGTCATTACTCCACCTTTAATGACACTCTACGCGAACCTGATCCTTCAAGGAAACCCGCAGTACATTGCTGGCGTCATACTTCTGGGCATGTCTCCCTGTACGGCGATGGTTATGTGGTGGATAATGCTGGCCAAAGGAGACCTGGCTCAGGGACTAATAAACACAGCCATCAACGCGCTACTGATGCTGGCTCTCTACGCGCCTCAATCAGCGTTCTATCTAGGCGTAAGCGGCATACCTGTTCCATGGGATCTGATCGCCATGAGCGTAATCGTTTTCATAGCCCTTCCAGTATCCTTAGGGGCCGTTTCCAGAAAGTTACTAATAGGAAGAAGGGGAAAAGAGTGGTTTGACTACACTTATCTTGAAATTGTGCGTAAGATATCCATCATTGCATTGCTGCTTACTCTGATCGTCATGTTTTCCTTCCAAGGAGAGATAATCCTTAACAATCCGCTTCTGGTGGCTTACCTCGCGGCGCCAAATCTACTCATTTATGCTACAATGATTACAATAACATATGGAATATCTTGGCTGTCAAACTGGGACTACGCAACGTCAATAGACACCACTCTTATCGGTTCAAGCAGCCACTTTGAAGTGGCTATTGCAGTAGCAACAACTCTTTATGGACTTAATTCAGGCGCTGCCTTAGCCACAGTAATAGGACCTCTGATGGAAGTTCCATTAATGCTGGCTCTGGTTAGGTTTGGTCTAAGAACACGCCACCTATTTCCAAGAAATAAAAGGAAATTTAAGACGTGAAAAGACCAGAAGTCTATAATGAAAGAAAAAGAGTTTGAACATATGGGCAAAAATGTTCGAGTCAAAAAATGGGAAGAGTTCAAAGGATTAGCTATCGAAAAGAAGCCGAAGAGCATCGTTTACATCATTGCCCAAAGCATTCCAGCCAAGAATCTAACAGCCCTCAAGCTAATTCTACCCGTTGAAGACACGCAGTATATCTTCACCGACTGTGCAAAAGGCGACAAACTGAGAAAAACAGGAATTCCCATTCACACCGATAAGAAAGGAAACCGTTTTATCGAAGATGATGACGTGAAAAGTTTCCTTAAGACACAACTACGAAGAGAGGATTTCCAGATTCTCTCTTACTGGACGATCTAACAAGAATGCTTAGCACTTTATTAACTCAGCATGTTACCGCGTGGGCTTTTGGTTGCGTAAACCTGTAAAAGCCACTTGCTTGGAGCAAACATAATTTCTTTTATATATAGCAGTTTTTGATATGTGAATTTTTGAGGTAAAATAGATTAAACGAAAACTAGTGGCTAATCGAATTATGCTGATTTTGTCAATTTTTTCCTGAAAAGATCTTTTGACTGAATCTATTGTGAATATTTTGTTAATTTGTGCTTTTCAGATTTGATTTTTATCGAGAAATGTGTTAGTGAAAGTGTGTAGGCTGGCAGTTCATTTAGAAAGTTTTGTATCTTTAGAATGGGTACTATTGGGACTTTGTTGTGGAATTTAAAGGGTCCTTGTGTAAGTGATAAAACTGTTGGAATGAATATGGCATGCTTCCGTGTTTCTAGTCCTATTTTTTCATAAACCATTGGAAAAGCGTCTGCCAAGGCTTTGGTTCGCTTTATCTGCATCTCAACTGCTTTCACTATAGCGGCTCTACTCCAGCCATGATGCCAATGTTTGCAGTCTACACAAACGATTAGAGGCTCCTTACATGCTAAAAGGTCGATTTCGAATCGCTTTCCTGCATGTTTAAAATGGAAATTGCTTGTTACGTTGTAATTGTTGGCTTTGAAAGCCTCAGCAGCTAAGTTTTCAAACTCCTTCCACTGAAGAAAACTGCACACGCGTTCAAAATCTGCACCCAACTGAATAGCACGAACTGCAACCCTTACACGTCGAGTTGGCGTCGCCTCAACTACGCCTCGCCGTTGTTGACAAAGCCCATCTTGGCAAAGTTTCTCTAAAATTTCATTAACAACTAGCATTGGAATTCGAGAATCCTTACCAAGAAGTTCTTTCCGAAACGGTCCTTGCCTCGTTAATTTTAACAATGAAACCAGAATTTGCCTTTCAATTACCATCTTTGCTCAAAGTTATTTTAGAGAGCTCCTATTTTACGATTGGGTTAATGAAAACTCATTTTGTGCATAAAAAGGGAAAGCTTGCTATGTTTGTGAAGGAAGATTTTTTTTTGGGTTCCGATGAAATTTTTCGTTTGAAACCTGAAACAGATGGGTTCAGTTACAGAGTTTTGGATAGTTAAAAGAGGAGGAAACTACATGCTTTTAAATGATTTACATGAACGGTGCAATCTAAACTTCTGTGGAAGTTGAAAAAGCATAGGAATTACGTTGAAAATACGCAAGTTCAGCTAATAATTAGGACAAATATTTCTAGATAGTATAAACGTTTAAAGCCAACTGTTTTCAATTTCACGTTAAAGGTGAACAAGCATGGCGGAAGTTGGAAAAACCCTACATGAATCACTGTTCGGCCAAAAGCGTAAAACAAACAAATGCACAAACTGCAATTACCCATTAGAGCTCTACGAAATCGACTTCAAAAAGAACAGAAAGATGCTGAAATGCCAAAGATGCGGTTTATGCCATTACTACAAGAAGGACCTCGTTGGCAAGTGGAAGCTTCAGAAAGCAGTCAAACCGGATTTCCAGAGATAACATACATGTGTATGTAAAACTTAACAGTAACTTAGACATTACTTCATTTTATGAATCGTTATCTAGCCGAGACTCAAAAGTCTAAGCAGTTATATGAAAGGGCCAAACGTGTTTTTCCAGCTGGAGTTTCCTATTTTATACGTCACATAGAGCCTTATCCCTTTTATACTGCGAAGGCTAAAGGAAGCAAACTTGTTGATGCAGATGGAAACGAATACATCGATTTTTGGATGGGCCACTACACGCTTATTTTAGGTCATAGCCCGCCAAAAATCATGAGGAAAGTAAAGCGGCAAATTGAAAAGGGAACACATTACGGAACATGCCACGAACTGGAAATAGCCTTAGCCGAACAAGTTGTAAAGATGGTTCCAAGCGCTGAGATG
>Ga0224501_10004428_pt1 | contig 11087 bp, 5 predicted proteins | sample SF_Oct11_sed_USG_4_FD_169105 | JGI IMG/M metagenome (GOLD analysis project Ga0224501, IMG submission 169105) | Sediment microbial communities from San Francisco Bay, California, United States - SF_Oct11_sed_USGS_8_1 | ecosystem: Environmental > Aquatic > Marine > Sediment | place: USA...
TAATGTAGTCATGATTCTAACAGGCGCAAAGAGTTTGTGTATGCCATACGCCACTGCAAATGTTGAAGCAGTCTCTAGTGATGATGTGGTAGATCCAAGATCGAAAGGTAAATAGCTTAAAAGTGCCATCACATCCACATTACTGGAAAAAAGAAAACATAACAGGTAATGAACTGTACACAGATTCACGAGTAACAATTACAAACAATAAAATAAAAACGGAGAATAACAGTGGAACATAGAATATCTATGGAGTCATAAGAACGATAAAGCCAAAGAAAATTCTGATCTTTTTTCTTAAATTTATTACTGGTTTAGAGTTCTTTATGAAACCAGGCCAGAGTATCACGGGCTAGAGAGGTGATAGTCACAGTGAGTCCTGCACCAAGTCAGAGAGTGATAACAGACCAGTAAAGAACCAGAATAAAACCCAAAGACCGAAACCCACAACCGCCAGAGCAAAGAAGACTTTCTTCTAGAAACACCAACTATCAATGAACAGTGACAGACTTTGTAAGACAAACAAGTAGTTTTATACCTGGCTACTAGCAGATAGAAACCTCCAAGTGACATCAAGGAGATACCAACATGAAACACAATAACAGTTGAGCCGTAGTCCCTAACAGCTGCCTTCAGTTTTTGCACTCTTTCGTTCTTGTTACTGGGCGGAGGGCCATCTGAAGGGGGGCCTTGTGATCGGCTGTTAGCATCACCGGCAGAGTACTCACGTACCTGGCCTCGTGACAATTTGTGATTACTGGCCGCTTTGCGCACTTCAATGTCATACTCGGCAAACACCTGGGCCAATGAGCGTCGTCCTGCTATATATCTACAAAAGTGAGGGCTTCAGCTGTGTGGACTATGAAGGCATATTCATGCAGGCCGGTTCCAGACACCGATTGTCAGCATCCAGTTAATGTTCGCCGATATTGTTAGCTAGAAATGTTGTTCTGTGTCGTTTAGCACATTGAGCTTTAGTACAGATTTTCCTGAACAGGTCGTGCATGAGTCCACTGATTGGCTCAGAGCATGATTGCCATTGCCTGGGCATCACTATCTTATCAAATACTCATTGAAATACAATTGTGTCTGAAATTGGCCGAGGACAGGGACCCTCACAAAGGAAACAGTTCAACCCTGTAACACATAGTAACATTTTTCACATAGAAGCTTGTAGTTCAATGGGTCTGATTATTACGAGTATACAGGGGGAGGTAGTCGATCACAATAAAGGGTGTAGTGGCCTCCACACAAACACCCACTTCATCAAAAATATCAAGACATGGCGCCATAGATTACATGGGAACTCGGCATGCACGAAGCCATTTGATAGGCAGCCTAAAACTGTTAACAGGATATAAAAAGACTTCCATTGACCAAACTAGAGATAACTGGGTTGCTCAGCGGTAGAACCCCATATCCGGAACGGGGGCCTGGGTTCGAATCCCGATCATGACTGGTCTCTACTGTGAGTGTGAGCTCATCACTTTAATCCTAGCTCCTACCAGTCCAACAAGCCTCAGACTAAGTGGTTCACTCAATTGGATAGCCAAAAACTGGAGTAGAACAATACAATAAAATAAAAAAAAACTTATACATGTGTTTACTTACTCATTGGCAAGTTCCTCACAATGAGCACGGTTCTGAGTACTCAGACAGTTTGACAACCACAACTTGAACTGAGCGCAATCCTCTCCCTGGACACCTTGCGGACAAGGAGTTTCCAGAATTTGAGAGGCGTAAATAGTATTACCTATTAAATATAAGTAAAAACATGAGCGCTTACCGATGCTGGGGTTGTGTTATCATGGCAATTAAACCGAGAATTCAAAAATGCATGTTAATCAATTGAAAACAACCTAATCTTATCCGCTCAATCATGCGCTCACCCATTCATTCACTCAGTCTGTTAGTCAATCAAACACCAAAGATAGTTACCCTTCTAAGCATTTCCACCGCTTGGCTTACTTATCTGATATCGGATACAATCAGTCAGCCAACATTAAAAAATAGACAGTCTCAAAGACCCGGTTGTATCCACAGCCACAACAGGAGACTTCATGTGTTCTATGGCCTACACAACTGAAACTGGTTAGTAACTACCAACTGCAAAGAGTAAGTCAGCAGACCTTCCTCGTGCGCCCATGTTTTTAGTAAACAGCACATAAACTAATGTAAACTTTCTACCCTCTCTGGTGTTATGAATTCATCATAGTACCAAACTGAGACAGGGGTAACAGGTAATTCTCACCATCACCTTACCATGTTCATCAATCATGCCCGATTCCGTTTTCACTGAAGCCTGTGTGGAGGTACTATAACGCTTATATTGATGAAGGTCTGTTAAGCGTCCTTGTGTGTACTTGTCCTACAAAAGCCATTCAACCATAAAGTAATCCTCCATAAATGAGGATTACTTAGTGTATTACACCTCCCACCCCACACCTAAACTTTGCCGCGGAACACGCAAACTAGGTTTAGGACATGAATTGATTACATAATCATTCTAGCGACATCCACTACTAGAGACAGAAAAAATAGTAGAAATTACCTCTCGACGATTTACACCCCCGGGCATGTTCATGTGAGAGGGGGTTTTTCCATACGGCTCTGGCACTTGCGATTGCATACAACTGCTGAGATTAACACTTGGCGAGTGATTATAGACATCAACATGCTGATCACTAGACATGTCTGACTGGTAGTCTTGAGTGGAGCTGTGCCCACTGCCAGTGCTGATCTCGGTGTTTAGATCATGGCGCTGTGAAGCCTGTTCTAGTGAGTTGCTACTGGAAAACCGATGCATCGGTTGACCGTGAGTCTCAATTTCTTCAGTGTTGGAGTCTTTATCCGTGAAGGGTATTGGCTTGCCATCACTGCCATCATTGTCTTTGTGTCCGGTAGACATTAGACAGGATCGAAAATTGTTAAGAGGTTTCACGGAGATGAGCTTTCCATTGGTAGAGACACTGGTGGAGGGTCGAGTTCTGGGTTCGAATGTAACTGCAAGCCTCAGCGCATGATTGAAATTCCCACTGCGAGTCGAATATAAAACTACTAATCTGGGTGCTAGCGCCGAACCCAGAAGAGCATTCCTAAACAACATGATGACGGTCGAAGGTTAAAGTCCTCCAGTCCCTTATTTCTCTCTGTTCGCCCTAACCTCATTCACTCAAAGTCAAGCCAGCAGGTCTTTTGCAAGTCAGTCACAACAAGCCATCACGCACCGGATGCCTGCTCAATTAGACTGGAATGCACTTTTGTAAAACCGCGGCCGCGAAACAAATATATTTACGGTGTGTGTCGCTCAAAAGGTTTTGTGATCGTTCACCGACGATTTTTCTCATCGCGTTTAGTGAGGCATTGATGCTTCTAATTGGTCCATTACAACTGACATCATCAAAGAGATTAGTTTCGTTTTAGAATAACAGCATGGGTTGTTAGTGAAATGATATCTGCTGGACATTCTCCGTCGCCTGGGTCTCCTTTGACAAGCCTTGTCACGGCATTGCCTGAGATGGTCATAACAGTTCGTATTTCATCTCATCTCAACATCAGCTTTGTGTGAAGCGAGATAAGCCTGTCTAGGCATTTCCGCAGGCAGCAGCACACAGCTCAACTTTAGCAAGCCAACTTGGAGACATCACTAGCCGCCTGGAGTAATACCGAGAGCAACACTGACAGTGTGGTACGAGAACGACGACGACGCCTGCTGAAGCAACCATTATCCGCACCAGCGTTCAACAGGGGAGACCAGCGTGCAAGGTGTGTATAATTGTTTTGGAGTTGGATTCAGATCTGGTTTTTACGTATGCGCCACCGACGTTAATGCGAACTAACTAAGCTAGATAAAAAATAAAAACTGAAAATGCTTACTCAAAATGGCTTACACTGCCAAAAACGACCAAATGAATGACGGCTCTATCGCTGCCAATGAGAGTTGTAATCGAAATTTTTATCCCTTCGGATCCGCAGTAGTGCACAACATTCAAAAGTACAAAAATAATCTGTATGCACCGTGCATAAGGCTCAAATATCGTGTCATTTGAATTCAGAATGCTTACATTGCTCTGGTGCTTAGACGAAACTATATTCGAAGGCCTTTTCGGTGTCCTTATGGTTGTAGTCTCATAGTCTGTATATGCTGTTCTAAGTCACATTCAACCATCAATTTCATCGTTTCACTGTTTCAAACTGGGATTGTCTTCATAGATCCAAGTAGCCTACAGTCTACAGCATAATTTGTTGTAGATATTTGACATACGGTGCCCGCTAGCTATAGAATGGAATGCCTTTATCGGAGAAAAACTAAACAGCGTACAATATGTTGTGTGCATCTATTGGATGGAATTGTGTCTAAGTTCTCAATTGGGGTAAGTTTGGGTAAAATATCGGTCTATATGAGTTAACTCAATTTAACATTATAGGGGCAACCTATGTATTCTTTACTGTGGTATCTCTAATAAAAATAATTATCACACATTATCATACTCCAAATGGTGGGCTAACTCGATATAATGCCTGGTGAATCGATTCCTTACAAACCAAGTTGGTGAAGTGACGTAGTGAAATGGCTTGGTGGGTAGCACATTGAGCTCAGGACCAGAGCTTCACTGTCAAGCTCTGGGAGTAGCGACACTGACCTTCATCAGATTTTTTCACTGTGTCGGATTCGGAACATACAGTCTAGCAAGCAAGGCCTGTTAATCTTCCCATATAGGATACACCATGGGCTATTGTGGAAACAAGCCTCAGGCTGAGAGATACTGTCCATAAAAAACATGATCCTTTACTAACTTATTCTCATCATAATCTGTAGTTTGTAGGATTGTTATCAAAATATGATCGAGCTACGCAAATATGCCGGATAATAGCCAATAAGAACTACCAAGCCTTTCACCAACCCACCAAACGATTAAGAGAAAGTTTCTCATTTTTATATTTGATTAAACGGTGAATGTTTGGTAGAAGACATAACTATAACCTTTTTTTCTAATTTTGGAAAATTATAACATTCTATGAGCTGTAAGCGGTTTAGGGGTTTACCCCGGTTTAGATGTAAATAACTCAACATTTGGGGTTTTTGAGGCGTGTGTTTGTCAAGTGGCACCTGCAAGACTGGCATCCATTGTTATAGGTGCAACTCAAGCCTTAATTGACGTTCATCCCATGTATCACATGCCAATATTATACAATAATGAAATTCCTATCAAGTCAATACATCATCAATTACCCATTGATCATCTAAACATAGCTACAAAACACAAATCGATTTGCTCAGTTTCAGTGACCAATCTATTGTATATATCCTAGCACATATCTGTCACTACCTTCTTGCTAATTACCTACAGTATAATATTCAGTAATACTGGTTCTATGGCGCCATTCCTCATTCCCTCTGCCATAGGGCGCAATTCCTGAGCTGTAATTTATCAATCAAGATGCACTGAGGAATTCATATGGCCCCCGCTACACATGTTTCAACAATTCCAAAAGTAATTCAAAAGTTTTGATGTATCTCTGTTGGTTGCGGGTTGGTGAATTGCTTGCACGCAGAAAAGGCCCTATATCAATGTAGTGTGGCTATGGCTTTTATAGAATTTATGCTCGTCAATACTGTCATCACAGTCAGTGCTTATCCGGGGCGCAGTCTGTGGCCATCTTTAATGGTAACAGGATATAAGTAGCGTATATAACCAGTGCATCACTGGATTCTGTTTAGTGATCTCCATAATAGCCCTAGCATGAATGCTCCGAAAGCTGGTTCTATATAGTTTTTACATTCTGATCAATATAATATACTCCAATGTGCAAGAATAACAAACACTGTTAGTTATAATCTCATGGAATGATATCATTACATCATTGCTTTACAGTGCAGCAACACCAATATAGGAAAGAATACATGTGCAATTATATAACAAATATAAAACGAATCATGTTGGAAATAGCATTGTAAGGACAAATCGTACAAGCTGTTATCAATGAATCAGACATCTTTTCATTATTTCATTATTATTCGAGATGTATAAGACTTTGCTTGCAGTATGTGGTACCAGCTCTGTCCCCTGCATTCATGACTAAAACTCTGCTGCATGCCCAATTTATATATATATATATAATCCTTCACGATATATAGGTAATATGTAGCCAGTGAGGAAGCATATTGACCAGGGAGTATTCTGAGGGCAAAATAGAGTTTTCCGCGTGACTTGCTAACCAAACATCAAGAATACAGCAGATTTTGAGGGGCATTGTCTGTCCGAATAGCGCTGTCAATCCGTTTGTGTCGATTGCAAAAACATTCTGAATTAATTCCAATATCTGTCACAAGCTTGAGTTACTTCTTGATAAGATCTTATAGGTTTTATGCCCTCCTGTTTAGATAGATGATCATATATTTAAAAAGCCATTAACTAATGTTGTTTCAATTACCCAACAAAAAACTAAATATTTGAGAAATAGTCGCTGATACCATTGACTGCTTTATTTAAACCTACACTATCAGCTCTTCATGTTCGCTGGCCTGATGCCAGAATCTCTACATGCACTTATCAACACTATGCCATTATATTACATCAATGTTGTATATATGAAGGTCTGGATCACAACAATTGTATGCAGCAGGGATCAGTACAAACAATACATGATACATACAACCGAACAATGTCAGAACTAAGCTAATCAGTGACTTGTTGCCAGATAGTCCATGGTATATCCCATTTATTTAGCATCGCTGGGATGGGATAGCGCAATAGAGGGTTGGGCTCATAACCATGAGAACTGGGATCCATATATACCCTAGTAACAGCGGACTCCCGCGCTTTGCATTAATCCTATCTCAAAAGAGGCAAGCTTCACAGTCACTATGAGATGGAGGGTTGAGACTGAACTGTTTGTGGTGCTCCATGCTAAGCCATAACCAGTAAACAAACCAGTCTCTTACTCCGGAGCTATCACCATTACGGTTAGCATCATTATTCGAATCCGAGGTTAAATAAACGGCACCCTAAGAGTCAAACCAGTTACCTGAATGCTATCCACTAGTTAAGTCTTTTCTCTTTCTGTAACCATTGCATCACGGTCTGTGCTGACAGCTGCTGTTCTCACATGTTGTAGTGGGGAGACGAAGGTCAGGTTCTCCTAGATCATGTCTTTAATCAGTTGGATTTACTCGAACGTGGATATTTCGGCATCAGGATAATGGACAACTCAACTAAACATTCAGTAAGTGTGTGCGTGTGCGTGCGTGTGTGCGAGTGCGCGCGAGTGCGCGCGCGCGCGCGTTGGTTGCGTCTGTGGCATATCTCTTGGTATATTGATGTGATTGTCTCGATCATGGTTTATAATTGTATATCAGTTATTGGGCATGACAAATTGATGGAATAGTTTGCTATATTTAGCTATATAAGCGATTTCTATTTTTCCCTAATTGTATTGGCCATGTTGACACTCTGTAATTAGGTAATGAAGAATAACATCTAGCTCCTCAGCTATGATGATGGTATTTATTCTCGCCTTTTGTAGTTTTGGTTGGATCCAGACAAGAGAATACTACTTCAACTGAAACGTAGGTTTAATATTAAATCTATTGAGATGTGAAAGGCATCTAAAGGCTTGAAAACCTGCTTCAGTGATCCCATAAAAAGAAGGTGTTATTGGATTGCATATATGGATAGAAGATTGATACCTCTGTCATGGAGGGCCCATTGTTTGATTATTCAATTTTCAAAAACAGAAATGGAAAAAGGAGAGGTAAAACAATACTTTTATTCCTCGCAAGAAAATTCATCGCAGCTAGTACCGAGTTTACAGCTTTGATGGGAGGTGATCACTTATAAAGATTCTTTATGTTGGATTTGGGTGCCTCTTAATTGGGATATTAACATTGCTGTGCATGCATCAAGCATGTTTGTACACGCGATTGATTCTGGGAGGCCAGCTCATTGTATAAAAACTCATAACGTGTGTTCGGGCATCTGGATAATTCAATCAATGCTCCGCTAGGCAAAAGTCATTGAAAAATGGTTGGCCTCAGATTTTCTTTTACTCAAAATGCATTGAATAGTGCGTAGGTTAGGCCGGGTATAGACGCTCTTTTGTTCTGAATGTATTATATCAACGAGGATCTAAACTGGAATTTTTCAACGGGCTCGAATTAAAGTTTGAATGAATTAAATTTTTTAAGGCCATTTGGTCTGAAAGAAAGAATTTGGTTATCTTGCAACAAATCATTTGAACTTCCACAACCAGGGCACTGGTGCCAAGTCCAGATCTGTTCTGTAGACTGAAATTCAGTGTTCTCGAGGGCTGTGAAATGAACCTGAAAGGCCCAAGTACGCTGACGCGAAATGAAGCACAGGGATTTCGCGTTGGTTCGTGCCTGAAAACTGAAATATACATATCCTGATACTTTAGCTGGAATCTCTACAACGCTAAATGATGCAATAAATTGAATTAAATATTTTTTATTTGCAGGCAATGGCGTGGAGTTAAATAATGCCATGTTCTATCTGAATGTCAAATTTTATCCTACTCAGCCGTGTGACTTACGAGAAGAACTAACCAGGTACTTTTCTCAGTCCATGCTGATCCAATTGTGCGTGTCAAAATCAAATATCCTAAGTATGAGTATTTGTTTCGTTTGCTCTAATTAGCAGACCTAGAGCACCTATACATCTTTGCATATCGAATTCTCACTAGAAAGTTGTTTGTCTCATCATCCATGCTACGTGAAAGAATGGAAGATATTGCTGCACTTCTCCTGGGGTGTTATATGATCTACTGCATTGTAGATATCAATTCTTTTTACAACTCAAACGGGATGTGCTATCAGGAAGACTACCAGTGCCTTTCTCCACCTTGGCCAGACTGAGCGCATTAGCTGTACAATGTAAGACATTTCTACTGAGAACAATAAAAATTGACTTGATTTGTGACTCTGTGCATCCAACCTTTCCCTATAATGCGATGTATATGAGTAACCGCCAGTCTGCCCTTGGGGCTATTCCATTTATTCCCAATTATCGATAGTAAAGCTCATTAGATGATTAACCACGGAACTGTTATAGTACAATGACAGTATATCCCATAGATTCATCGAAAAAGTTCATTACGGAATACACCGCTGTTGGTTTGTCTACTGGATTTATCTACAAAAACACATGTCGATTGTGCATACACCCTGTAAATGTCCATATGTGCATTATGTCTGATATTCCTGTCAACCTATAAGCATAACCAATGGCTGTGTGTTATGCGAGTCAAGGGTCTTATTACTAAGTTTTTTACCTCTTCACTGTTAGGGTGAACTGGCAGTGTTATTTGAGGCTTAGCATAGGGACAGCATAAACATTCCACCTCGTAGTGAGGCTTATTTTGTTTTGAGCTAAGATTAAAGTGAGGAGCTCACACTCAAAATGGGAGCCTCCCATAACTGAGATTTGAAGCCAGGTCCTCACGCAATGGGCTGGGCGCTCTACCACTGAACTATCCGGCTACCCCAGAGCTAGCAGTAAAACAGGTTTTTTCTACCCGGGCACTTGGCCATCTTATTTAACAGACCTCCTAAACTTGGGGCTTGTTCAAGCGGTAGGAGCAGTGACATAAAGGAGTTCCTTTATGTCACTGATAGGAGCTAGGGTAAATGGGAGGAGCTCATACTCACAACGGGGCCTCGTCCTGGCCTGGATTCGAACCCAGGTTCTCACAGCTGCAAGCTCAACGCCTTTACCGACTGAGCTATCCCGCTATCCCCTAGCTATGAATACCTATGGTATTTACGTGTAGTAGTCCTTTCGCTTTTTTATGGTTTTTTATTAACCCAGGTGAGCTCGGCGATCATGAAGCCCATATCGGTACAGACTATCTTTCTGAACTGAGGCTCGCACCTAATCAACCAGAAGAGTTGAAACAGGTGATCGCAAGAATCCACCGAGAGGAGCTCCGGTGAGGAGGGCGTGGTCATAGTGATCTCTATATGCTGACCTGAACATTCCGCTTATTATTAACTTGAATGTGCTTTAAAACAATTAATATGTATTGTTTCAATTGTGTGGATAGAGACTGAAGTTCATCGTCCTTTGGACTTTGTTAGATTGAGGCGCTGTACATCATAAGTGAAGTAAAGGTTCCCCTTAGCCAATGGCCGTCTGAGGAATGGCTGCTAGAGAGCCACAGTGTTTTGGCAACGGTGTAACTGAGGTGGAGGTGCCACTCCTCTTTCTCCGCGGCCTTGAGCTTCCCCAGCTCTGAAGAGAGCTGAGTACCCATTCCCTGGGTGAACAGTGAGAGTCTTTAGAAATCCTGCCCACAAGCTGTCTTGAACCCGGAACTTCAGTGCCAGTGTTGGGCGCTCTAACCACTCACTCAGTCATAGCACCTCCAAGCACTGTATAGCCCTGCTATAAATCGTACATGCAGTAAGGGCCTATTCTCTTGATTACCTTGCTACCTTTGCAAAATCAGGACCGTGGGGCTGTTTGCGTTACTGAGTGTTACACTAACCAGAACCTCTATCTTTCAGTGGCCTGACTCCAGCAGAATGTGAGTATAAATATCTTGACACGGCCAAAGACCAAGAGTTCTACGGAGTCGAGTTTCGGGACGTCATAGTAAGTAAAGATGGCTGCCCTAACTATTCATCATGTTAGGCCACATATTGACGTGAAGAAAGGACGGGCTTTCACTGACTTATTTTTTTTATTTCAGGGTGCTGAAAATGTGGAGTATAGAATTAGTCCAAGTCCTCATGGAGTCCTTGTTTACAGAGGGAAAGCACGTATTAATCTGTACCATTGGTAAGGCCAGTTGACGTATGCCCGGTGCTGCTTAGGGGTCAGGGCACTCATGCAGATAATGCCGCTCATCAGTTGCACAATTACCACAACCTCATCGATTTATCTGTCATTCTTATAGGCAACGGATTGAGAAGCTCAATTTCAAAAGGAAAGTGTTTGTTCTTCATGTCAGAGACAATGGGGTGAGTTTACAGTGGCCCTCAATTGGCCCTCTTTTGGATCATTCTGAAACAATAGATATCATATCCTTTCAGTTAATCCTGTCAGTCAATTCAACCATCGAATTGC
>Ga0224501_10004430_pt1 | contig 11083 bp, 9 predicted proteins | sample SF_Oct11_sed_USG_4_FD_169105 | JGI IMG/M metagenome (GOLD analysis project Ga0224501, IMG submission 169105) | Sediment microbial communities from San Francisco Bay, California, United States - SF_Oct11_sed_USGS_8_1 | ecosystem: Environmental > Aquatic > Marine > Sediment | place: USA...
AAAAGTTGGTTTGAATAACTGCATGGTGCGAGGCAGCCACTGCAGCAGATGTTAGAAATGAATGTAAAGATCAGAATTTGAGCAAGTGTGAAGTTTAGGCAATGAGATGTGAATACCGCCACTCCGCAAGATATCTGTTTAATTTGCCGCTCAAGAGTACAATAAGAATGCGTACATAAGAACTACTTCATCTGAGCGCGAGCTCAGACTAGACTAGATCTGTCATAGTCTATAGAAAATTTTCCGTAAAACACTTGATTGAAAAAACACCACAATGAAATCATACGTTGAAACCAACATCTTGCATTTTTAAGATGGTTTTTCTCTGAAACAGACCTAAGCTTTTCATCTGTACTCACATAGTGTGGTTTGGCGGGGCCATTCTTATACCCTGGGGTTCCATGGTTCAAACTGGTTCGGATAAACACCCAGTGTGAACCATGGAAACAAGAGCTCTCGTTCGAACTCATTTGTTGTGAACTGGGTAGTGCGCACACATTGGTGATTCGCGCCCTGAAAACACCTAGTTTGCACGAGTTCGCACCATTTAGGAGGTAGAAACTTGTGCTGTACTTTATCCGTGTACTCCATAGCCGCTGGTTTGTAACTTTTCGGATGATGAAACTTCTTAGTTTATTAATATCATTACAAATATTCACAGTCGTTTCAGACTCATCTTGGAAATATAATACTGGGGTAATTTGTGGAATGGTAAACAGTATTCCACAGAAATTTATATTTGATCAGTAGATCGGGGCTCAAATCGAACCATGGAAACTAATCTGTTTTTCGGTTCGGCCCAGAGCGAACTCCCCCGCTTCGACCCATTCAAATCATGGAAAGCTAGTGATACATGAGGGGTACCTAAGCCGCTATCCATTTGAATGGACAGTGATCTTCAGACTCTGGGCCCGAATCGCTCTCGCTGTCAGTCTGAGAATCTCTCACATGATCCCCAGTTCTTACTGTTCCAAAACATGTCCAAGGCTGGTAGATCCGTTAAATTGGATGATGAGTAGGGTATAGACCAATAAAACAAAGAAATTCAGTCATTGGATCAGTTTCTTACATGTTACAGTGACATCATAGCCCAACACTAGTCATCAGCTTATGATGCATGCATGTATCTATGCGGTGTATCATTCCTCCGTGACAGAACATACAGTTCCACCCAGCTTCTTTAAGCCCAGGGTAACTGAGCAAGGGTTTATCAGGATAGTCTCTTCTAAATGGCGGGAAGCAGTCCGATAAGCCTATTGTATCAGCTCTCAAATATTGTGTTAGGGCTACTAATCCCTGATGGAGAGAGGATACATTGAAAGGGCTTTGTCGGATTAATAGTGTCTGGTTTGACGTTCAGCCGTTAGTGTATTGTCTTGACCATCCTGTACCACTGTACACACCCTTGGCCTCGGTCGCGTGTTACACCCAGCTATGTGTTTCCAATAAACAAACAGGATCTGCGGGGAGGGTGATCAGACTATATAGGCGCATTAAACCTTGCATCTAATTCCGCCTATAACTACCCCACCTGACAGCATAGCTGTCCTCGTGTCCTCATGCTGCTAATGTTGGCAGCACATAGATTTTCTCTGCATGATAATGGCCTCTTCCAGTAAACTCACTGCGCTTCTGCTTACTGCAGTCTGCCACCTAGTCATTTAGTGATGTAACCTGTCCAGCAGCTTTCAGGTTCATCAGGCTTCTAATTGGAGTCAAAACTCGGTTAATTGCATAGAGTTATCCTCCCTTTCTCGTTTTGGAGATATATTATTTCTGGTAGTTCACTATGACTGCTCAATGCGTTTTTCTCACTGTAGATCGCAGTTAGAGAATGACTACAGGAGGAGGACTTTCTATCTGGTGGCGTCTCTATATCTACGCTCTACATGGATATTTCACGGAGATAGGTATGACGCTTACATGTAGATATGAATTTGGGAAAGAGCTAACCCTAAACTTACTGCCAATCCAGTGAGATTTTTTTTCATCGGTGCAATTTTTGTGGGGGATGGCTATTAAATTTAGTGTATTATGGCACTACTCTGCACTGTCTATAGCCCAATACACTGACTTTTATTGTATTTTTCATCATATATGATAACTTGTGACACACTTATCATGATATCAGCACATGGTCACCTCTTTCTTAGCCAGGTCCGCCATCAGTACTCTGCGGTTAAAGCTACCGGGTATATGAGTCATCATGGTATTGGCCCCGCCCTAACCTCTTGATATCTCCACTGTAGGTTTTACAGCCGCCTGGGAGTTTGTAGTAACTTATAAATGGACACTAATGGGTACCACTTCTGTATGGACTATACCCATATATGGTATAAGCGGGCTAATTGTGGAGCAGCTCTATCTTAGGCTAACAGAGTATCGTGTACCTTTGGCGCTTCGCGGAGTAGTGTATGTTCTGTGGACTTATTGCTGGGAGTTCTCAACAGGTACGCTATTTTCATATTGTTCCATATGGGTACTTGCTCCTTTTCCTAGACAGACTTTCTAAACCTCAGACCTGCTTGAATGCAGTAGAAACTGTATGAGAATTATCCCTGAAGCGCTCACATGTGTAAGGAGGGCTTAGTGAATAGTGCACTGAACTTGAAACTGGGGCTCCTGGTAATTCCCGGTTTCGGCACCACAAATCATTCTGTTGGATAAAGAAATCTGTTCGTTGTGTAACCTGCACTATTGGGCAGTCAAGTGCAAGTCCCTCTAGAAACGCTCAGTCAAAGACTCAATAGGCCAATTTCTGCATACCCTTACCACTAATCAGAAAATGAAAGAAGACTTGCGTAGCATGGTCGAGGTTTATACTCTGAATATAACCATATTAAGCCAGTCCCTATAGTGACTGACCTGCCCTCGCTATCCCCGTACCTGTTGTGACTCCAGTAAAACTCCTTACAGGGGCTAGTTCGTCGCCCTCGGCTCTGTCCTGAGCTAATACTATGTGATAAACCAGCTAATCTACCAGTGGCCTGGTCATGACAGTACTGACCTGGTTACGTAACTCATACATTCCATACCATGTCTCAGTTTACCGCTTGCCTTCTAGTCGTGTGCCAGAAATTGTTTTGAGTTTTCCATTGCCAGCACAAGATGTACATACCCACCCCACTATTCAGTTTAGCCATCCCTATAAAAAAACTTCTGTAAGCTTGCTTTTGTCATTCAGCATGTATTAGACATGCCAGTTTTCTGGTCCTTGTCCTTCACTTAGGTAATATCGAGCATGTGCATGTCTCATGTATTCGGACACTTCGGCCTATTAGCTTGTTGTTTCCTAAGCGACCGGACTCAATACTGGTCCCATAGGCGGATAACTTTGTCTACCTTCCCGTTTGTAGGTTATCTTCTTCGGTTGTTTGGTGCGTGTCCATGGAATTATGAGGCGTATGAGTGGGATTTCCTCGGTTTGATATGTCTGGAGTATGCACCCCTCTGGTATCTTGCCTCACTAGCCTATGATAGAATTTTATTACACTATACACTTCATCTACAGTGGAAACCCGCTCGAACTGTGGGTAGATCAAAATCCCAATAGGCAGTATCACATTATTTTATAACTTAAGCGACTGTGTCAATCTTTTGAGTTTTATGGTTTTCATAGTCATATCATAGAATCAAAATCTGTCCATTTTACAATCACAGGTAGTCAATTCCGTCTTGATGACAAAAAGTGCTAGTTTTCAATGCAAAGTATTACTCATGATTTATTTGAATCCCATAATGTGATGTTCAATTTTTGTTAGTCCTTTTGTTTTGTGCACACTTGTACATCAATTATAAAGTCAAAGCAGTGTTTGTTCTCTTCTTTGTATCAAGTTCGATCACCCTTAGGCGTTAGCTATTATAACCTGTGCTATGATCGTGATAGGAACAATAAAGTTAGGACTACACTGTACGTACCCCCTCACTTCCGGCTGCCTTGTGGCCGAAGAAATAAAATTCTATCATTCGCTGTTACTCTGGCCACACTGAAAATACTTTGAGATCGTGCATCAGTCCGAGACTATTAGAAAATGGCTAACTACACATCAAGGAGATGGCTCGGTTAACAAAGCAACGATATATACATGTACTTATATAACCAAATCTGATACTTGGGATATGGATGATGTGATAGCTAAGTAGACAGCGCGCAGGGCTTCATGGTTCAGTTCGATCATCAGTTTGTCTTTCGCTCTCATCTGATTTGTACCGCGATGTTAAATAGCAAATTCCTACCTCAGAAATCTTTTCTATGGGGCACTTTATGGACTATCTCGAAGTACTCTTCTCTGTGTGGGGGAATATTGTGGGCCATTCTGGAAATAACCCATTGCACGACTTAATGATGCTATTAACCATGTAAAGGAAGAGGGTGATAGTTCTATCTTATAATTTTATTGTAACACACGCAAACAAAATAGTTATTAAATCTCAAAGAAAACATTATCATATCAGAAAGATGTAACAGTGTTCAATTGCAGAGTCGATAAGAAAAGGCCATGCGCGTAATAAATTAAATATATAGGACAACATTTTCAGTGATAATTCTTTTACTGCACAAAGCGTTGCATAGTGTTTTGTGACCCGCATAAGAATGTTTGGTCGAGAAAAATTCATAAGAAAGAATATCACAATAGTCAAAACGTCGGTGATGATCACGATGAGGGTTTCTGTTATGATTGTCATGACGATAGTATGCCGTGTCGAGGCTGTTATTCTTTCAGTTCGCCAGAAATCTGACTGAGAGCGGATGGGGAAGATATCACCATCATGATAAGTGCCACCATCTATAATACACAAAATAATCGGGGTAAAGTGGGACTACATGTTACTGGCTTCTAGCAATATTGGATGGATAGTATGAGCAATTTTACAAATGGTTTAGATGTAAGACAAGAGTGTGTGAGCGGGATAGCTCAGTGGTGAAAGCACTGGGCTTGCAATCCTGATAACCTCGGTTTAGATTCAGGTTACGTGGGCCACCATGTGAGTATGAGCTCCTCACACCTATCCTAGCTCCTACCGCTCCAATAAGCCTCGGGCTTAGGTCCGCTAAATAGGATGGCCAAGTGGCCGAGTAATTTTGAGAGGAACAAAATTGAATGTGAGATTTAGTTGTCTTTTTTACCCGAAGTCAAACAGTTCAGATAGTTATTTGAAACTAATTTATATAAATATTCTATGCAAGGCGGGAATTCTTTATCTAACACCTAGATCAGATTTAATAGGAAATCAGATAGATTTAAAGATTTACATGTAAGTGCCTATATAATCTTCTGTAACAAGTCACTGCTGTATCGTAGACTTAGACTTACCGAGTCACATTCCTGCTGAATCGGAGCACTAACTGGCTGGATAGTTTCCCAGGAGTTTGTCACAAGGAGGTCTTTCCTGAGAACAGAAGAAATGTTGTCATACAAAAGTTTCCTGACTGATGGCTCAAGGGTTGTCATGGAGTGGTACGAGCTGAAATTATGTGAAGCGCTAGTATTGGCAGTGGGAACTTAGCATGGTCAGAGGCTCTAGCCACTAACCTATGTCCCACTATATGACCAAATTTTATATGCTATATAGTGGGCACTACCCATTGGAGCTAAGGCCACCCAGTGAAATATGTCGTATGTCACTGGGCCACCTACCCACAGTCTACCTACAGCAAATCGAAAGTAAACCATTTTTTTATCTTAAAAGCGAATCTCTGTGGCTGTCATCATTGGATTACTGTTATGCGCACCGCTACTCCACAAGGTTTTTATAAGCATGCCACCTTCTGAGTAACTTTGGAGCTAGAGTATGGCAGAAGCTTCTGATAAATTTTGCAGGGAATAAAAAGAAGAACTTCTCCTGCTGTTGAGGTATACTTACAAGGTAATAGCGGCTGTGAAGCGGTTAGTATAAGACTCCGTCTCGTACAGAGCGAGCATGTCAGTGTCTTTGCGAGAGATATAACCCATGGTAAGTTGTAGCGGTACGGTAATAACCTAAGCTGAACTGTGTGATCTCTTTGCAGATTAGAAAGCTGTTGTGATTTTTTTCACTCGAGCCCATCGCTTTTATACAGAAATCCGCTACCAGTGTCCGGGTTGTGTAACATAATTAGATATGTTGCTATGGCTACCTTCCCATTATAAGGTATATGTGTTATGGATTAACAGAAAATGCCGATTCAGTTTGTTCACCCATGATGACAATGCTATGTCGTCAGCTGATTGTGTCATAGAATATCTTGTAGCTCGCTCGTCAATGGATGGCGCTCTGGGAATAGCTGCCGTCGCAGTGGAGCGCTCTCTGGTGAGCAGATGCGTTAAAAAATACAAGTGCTGTCAGCCGAAAAGCATACTCGTGATATCGCGATCTATAAGTATTAAATTGAAATAGGGTGTATTTTGGTGTTTATTTATCTCATGCAAGATGAAGAGTTATTTTCATTATGGTAATGAAAGAATTCTGATGAATTCATCAGAATATACATGCCACTTTCTGCACTTTATTAATGAAATTGAGGTAGCCGGCTGGTTCCATGGAGGTGAGCTGGACCTGTAATCGCATGGCTAGTTCCATGGAGGTGAGCTGGACCTGCAATCGCATAAATGTCGGAAACTGTATATAGCTTTTTCGGTTCTCAGGTGCACCAAGGATCAACAAGGTCATGGACCAGACTTTAGAAAATCATAATATCAGATAAATGATCATTAGGAGACTTTCTGCTTGCACCCGCGCGCTCCATAGAGAAGGTAACTCTATGGAAGGGCTTCCTTTATTTAACATTGAGATCCGAAACCAATGAGAGTGTTGCGAGAGACAAAGTTTTTGCCTGAACTGCGAATCGATCCCGGGAAGTCGCGTCCAAAGCCCAGTTTGCTATCCACTAGGCTATCGCTTCACCCGCAACTGCTCATCAAAAGAAATATTATTTGTGAATATGATCGTAAGGACATTCAATTCCAAATTCCTTGGGCCAGGGTGATTTGACAGGCAGGCTTATTATGAGATAGATGTGATGGTTAAGAGGTGGCTTGTTGATAAATACTGGTAGAAATTCACCGCACATTTATCACAAGGAAATGCCCATAAAGTGACTCTTCGTTTTTCAGCACCCAATTCATCCCTAAGCAGGTAAGTATAAATTACATCTACTTTTTCTTTAAACATTTGGCGCTTTACATTTAGAGTCATCAAGCGACAAGAACTTATATTTTTTCACTCTCACATTTCCACTACCACAAAGGGATTCGGGTTTTATATGAAGCCCTCATTTAAAAATGTCTGCTCCCCTTCGTTTTGTGAAAGGGGCGGTGGCTGAGTGCATGGTCAAAGTCTTCGTCTCATGGCACTGCAGCTATCAGGTTTAATACAGGTTATGTGCGCGATTTTTCACTTCGGCATTTCCACTAACGCGTACCAAGAGTCGTGTTCTATGAGGTGCTTAGTTAGAAAGATCTGCTCTTTTTTATAAACTTGTTTACAAAAATCTATTCCTGTTTATTCAAAACCAAGGGGCGAGTTTCCTATTTAAAATCACAAAGTTTTTATTCTGCTTCAGGGCATCACTAATGGCTTGTTTTCAGGATGGTCGAAGGTTTGCCTCGTAGAGGCAGTCACCCAGTATTACAACACAAGTGCGCTATAATTGAGGATGGCCCCGCTAAAAATAGCTCCCAATAGCTAGTCTATCATGTAGACAAAACACTAGGAAGAAAGCTAGTCATTTATTATAACGAACAAAAACCTATGACTTCACAGACTAGCATACTTATCCCATAGGAGCAAATGTTATCAATTAAAAATGACTTTTTTTACAATTGTTTCACGAATGCATTCCATCATCGCAGCTACTACACACGTCATTTTGTTTTGTACTGGGATGACATGCAGGCGTATTAGATTATTGAGCAAACCGGAATGACCGATGCATCCGTAAACCTACACCAAAACAAGCTATACGCCATATGCCATCATGGGGTTAATATTATTTTATTATTTAACTTCTCTGCGTATGCCTTTTTGCAACTGTCTTTTAACCCACACGAAAATGGCTTGTTCTATGTGGTAGGCAAACTCTCTACCCCTATGGTTTTCTTTTTGTCCTGGCTCTAGAATGCAATAATTTTGGCCTGTTTTCTGGTGGCCTTGGTAAATTTATTAGGCAGCTGATTTCGAAAACACATCAAAACACAAGCGCACAAATTTGCTTCACAGTTTCATGGTTACTGTAGAGTGTTGTAGATGAAATTGCCAATGTGTTATGCAACAACCCATAAGCCAGCAGTGAACTTTAAAGTTGGATACATGTATCTTGTTTTCCATCTCAAATTTGTTAGCGTTCTGTTGCGACGATAGCCATCAGCAAGGTTTCAAAGCCACACTTCCATTTATTCCTACTCTATAATGCGATAGTAAAGGCTATCAACTACCATCATAGCTTTAGTAGCCTCTGCGGAAGTCACTCTATGCATAGTATTCTTCTCTGAGCAAATAAGATTAACCTTTCTAACCCGCTGATAGATAAACAACAGCTGGTTTGTGGCTAATGTTTTGCAAAGTGATAGTAAATTGTGTACTAGGCACGTACACAGAGCCACCTGATGCATCGATATACAACTGGTGTCTGTCACACACCCTATCACTGGTACGTTTTGGTGTGAGTATGTCATGTGATCTATTGTAATTCATACCTATCTGAGATAAGATAAAAATATCATTTTAGAGTTATGACATGCGGCTAAGAAGACAAGACAGAGGCCGGACTTTAGCATGACGACCGAGACCGGAAAACCCGATGGTAATCGAATTTACCATCGCAGTAACTCAGCTCAAGGTGGAGGGCTTCCTAGGAATCCATCCTTCCATAGGAGAGCCTCGTTACAGGCCTCATATAAAGGTCAGAGAAGACAGGAAGCTGGAATCGGTGCTGTAAACTTCGTCAGGAGTACATCAGTAACTGATACATCTACCCTTGCTGTGCTGCGTTCGTTCACTCGCTCGCAATGGTTGACGCTAGCAACTCAGAATATACTGATATTTTGCTCCACGATGGCCTACTCTCTTCTCAGCCCATTCTTTCCAGATGAAGCTGATAAAAAAGACGCCAGTCCATTTATGGTCGGACTTATTTTTGGAATTTATGAGCTCGTCATATTTATACTCTCACCGATATATGGCATGACGGTAAGTTCATCACTTTATATTGTCGTCTTTCATGGCTTTATCATTGCTGGGTCTCTTACAAGATGTCTTTTCCATTATGGTAAAGCTGCTGGGTTAGATGATTGCTTTTTTCACCAGTTACAATAATTTGCATGACCATGACTGGGTCAGTATTAATGCTCCACCTCATAGTGAGACTTGTTTTTTTTGGAGCTATAGGATCAGTGTAGGTTATGGAAAGATCCTTTTCGGTGAGATCCTTATCCCCTTATTCTTGTTTGGGACATACTGCCCTATATACTGTATATACAAGGCAACTTCCCTACATTAGTGATGTCTATTGTTGCTATCCTAGTCTAGTCAATAGTCTGTTCAAGCAACTATTACATTTTACTCCATTTTGTCTAGCGCCTCTGCCAAGTGAGCTGCGAAAACCTGAAATTTAGTGGCTTGATGTCCGTCTATATGAGTGGGCCTGTAATTTTATAATTCCGCTCACTCGGAGAGTTCTCAAAGAATTTCAGCTGACAGATGAAAGTCTACACAGGGTGAAAATTGAAACCAGTTCATATGTTTTCAAATCTTTGACCTTAAGATAAGGTCACACACACACGCACGCACGCACGCGCGCGCGCGCGCGCGCACGCGCACGCACGCACGCACACACACACACACACACACACACACACACACTATATTCATGTAAAGCCCTGAATCGGGATAAACTACAGCCATTTATAACACATAGTGGGTGTACAATGCTATATTTGTACTGCTAAAAAATTAACAATTCAGGATGATTATATATGTTTAGTTTCGCTCTTCGGATCCTGAACAAGAACATCATAATAACTCCCTTGACAGGCAGCAGCTGTCATGGTCTATACAGGATTGAGCAGTGACACTTTATTACACCAGTGTAGGCGAAATTACTACTGGCAACTTAATATGAATGAATGTTCCCAGATATGCCTGTCAACTCATTAAAATTTTATCACCAAAGCAGCCTTTAAGTTGCCGCACGTCTAGTCGCTATCCGGGTGCAACTGTGGGGCTTATATCCGTAATTCGGTCCTCTGCAGTAGTGGAATAGCGAGCTAGCTTAGCAAATAGAGTCTTTGGCTTAAGATCATTTTATGCTGGGTTCTATCCCTTCCTCGTCCTATCAGCCTCCCACGAATATGGTCTGCATGTTATGTTAGCTGCTAGTTCGTACACAGAGAGAAAATTCTCCAGTAAAGATGGACTGCTGCAGCAGATCAGTAGCGTTTTCTTGGTTCCCTTATCAATCTGGACCAGCTTGCCCCAGCTACAAACCAATGAGTGCTTCTTCATAGATCAACATGTACACGAGCTTAAATCTACGATCCTGAGATATTGAGCCAAGTGCTTTAGCAACTATAGGTTTTCCTGCTATTGTATAAATGACTGACATATACAGCTATACACTTTTTCCGAGAGATACTTTGGTAAACTGCGGAATAGCTAATATGAAATTCATAGAACAGAACAGAATCAGGCTTTGTTTCTTATCGAGATCCTGGCAGAGATAGCACAATCTATTTTCGGAGATTATGAGCAAACTTGGCCATTTTTTATTTGGTTATCTAGCACACAATAACTAGTCATCAAATCACATTAGAAAAGTAAACTTATACAATACGTCTATTCGCGTGCGTACTCGTGCCAGTGATCGAAGTTCACTGATCAACACAGGAAGTGAGGTACAAGGCATGCACAGTGTCTCAACAGGATGTGACAATTGAGTACAAATGATCATTTTAAAAAAGGTCTATGTGCTCCATAGAGAAGGCTACTCTATCTGGGTGGTCCACAGTGAACCCATACAGATGGTCCCTCTATCTGGGTGGTCCACAGTGAACCTATACAGTTGGTCCCTCTATCTGGGTGGTCCACAGTGAACCCATACAGATGG
>Ga0224501_10004431_pt1 | contig 11082 bp, 6 predicted proteins | sample SF_Oct11_sed_USG_4_FD_169105 | JGI IMG/M metagenome (GOLD analysis project Ga0224501, IMG submission 169105) | Sediment microbial communities from San Francisco Bay, California, United States - SF_Oct11_sed_USGS_8_1 | ecosystem: Environmental > Aquatic > Marine > Sediment | place: USA...
CAACCACGCACACGGCATCAGACATTGCTTCAAGAATTTTTTGTGATCTTTCTTGCTCGGCGCGAAGGGAGTCTTGCAAATCATCCCTGATTAATGTCGCTTTTTTTTCGGAGCGCCACATCCAAGCTACCATCAATACCAGCACCAAAGAAAGAGCGCTAATAAGAATCAGAAACTTTAATTTAATTTCTTTTATAACTTTGTTAGATGCGCGAAATAAATGCTCAGAAAATACATCTTCCGCTTGTTTTAACTTATCGATATGTGCTGTCATGGCATTAAACCACGGCAAGGCCTGCGATTTTTGCAATTTTCCATCAACCCCATCATCAAGTATAAAATTCTGTGTATAGGATGTATCGCTGATTTCTTTTTTTGTTAAAATTTCATTCAGCGCACCACGTTGCGTGGGCGTAGCAATTGAATATAGTTCAGATAACCTATTGTTCTTGGCGCTAATCAGGCTGAATATACGGTTATAATCTTTATTGGAAAGCACGCCTGAGGAAAATGCCGCCGATCCAAGGCCGCGAATTTGCCCGGTCATTTCCTTTATTAGCGTAATCTCTCTAATTATTGTGATTTGTTCGTGCAAACCAACTATTGACACGCCATGCGATAATTCCTGTTGCAACAATAACAAATTTTCTATCAGATTTGTGTAATACGCAAAAGACACGCGCCCTTCGGTGGCGCTTGCCATTGTATTGCTACGCACATCACCAAGTTGCTGGATAATGCTAATTATTTCGATTTCCAATGAAGAAACTTGCTTGTCCGACTGTTCTGTTTCGGCGGAAAGAAGTTTGTTAAAATGGGATAGATTTTGATCTGTTATTTTATAATGGCTATTTAAATTACTCGCCATCTGGGTATTTTTTGCGCCAATATATAATGCAGATAATCCTCTTTCTATCTGAAGCTCGTGCACAAAATTACCAATAGAAGAAATAAATTGGGAACTCTCAATAACTTTATTGGCTCCTTTCCAATAACGCATTTCATTGTTTGCAACCAACAATGATAGGCCGAGCATAACCAATACGGTCACCGGCAAAGGATTAAGCAGTAGATTTTTCCACGGCGCGCCCAGCAATAAGCCCCCAAACCCCACCTTATATTTTACACATAATTATGCGCATTTAATTTGTGGTGGATACTACTCATTGCGGCTAGCGTTGCATTGATTACGGTCAAGGGGCTCTATGGGGGGCTCTGTCAGTTGACAGCTTTTTACAATAACATACTGATTAATAAGAGTTTTTTTGGATTAAGAGAAATGGATTAGCAGCAAAAGATTTAAATTGAGAAATCAATTCGATACCCCGGAAAAATGATTTCAGCTTGCTAAAAGCCAGGCTAGTGCGTGGATTGCGAGCAAGCCAATTAAACAAATTCAAATTGATTCAGATGCGAACATTTAACGGCCCCTACAGGGCCAACGCATTTGTGCCGTTTCAAGAGGTTAACCAAAAGTGGGGCAGCCAAAATCGAAGCATTGTTCAGTTGGTTACTTAATATAAGTGTCCCACTTTTATACTGGAGTTGGTGGCATCACCCGGATATAGGTTGGCACTGGGTAATTCGCAGAAAACTGGGGTAGCAAGATTCCACATATGCTGCGTTAGCGCCAGCCTCATCTTAATCTGGCTCTTTCCCGGGATCGGGAGTTGCTTACCAACCTAGACATTATATGGTTCATGCGTCATCTATATAACAATGACCATTTCAGTAAGATGTCGGGAAAGTAATGGCGTTTTTTAACAATATAAAATTAGCGGCCCGCATCGCGGCCAGAGATATGCGTGGTGGCGCGGGTGGTCTGTGGTTGTTGGTGGCCGGGGTCGTTATCGGCACTGCGGCTGTAGCAATAGTGGGGACAACAACACAAAGCCTTATGGATGATGCCCGCCGTGGGGGATTGGAATCTGTCGGTGGCGACCTAAGTCTACGCCTGTTTCATCGTCCACCCAGCGAAGACGAGCTTGCCACCATCCGGCGCGAAGGCAATGTCAGCATCACCGCCGAACTGCGCCCCATGGTGCGTGCAATAAAAAACGGTGCCACAATAGGTGCGCCTTTGCTGACGGAACTTAAAGGTATCGATCTTGCTTACCCGCTTTATGGTAGCGTGGAAACATTTCCCAATCTCAACCTCCACCAAATGCTGGCCCAACAAGATGATATTTATGGCGCAGTAGTAGACCCGACATTGCTGGCAACTATGGGTATTGAGTTAGGCGACAATATACAAATTGGCGCAACCCGATATCAATTGCGCGGCACGCTTGTTACCGAGCCCGACCGTGCATTTCGGGCATTTACCCTGGGGCCGCGCATAATGGTGTTAAGTGAAAGTCTTGCCGCCACCGCCATGGTGGACGAAGGATCTGAAGTTTATTTTTACACTCGCGTGAAGTTGCCTTTGCAATCAAACAGTACTGCCGATGCCAAGGCGGCGCTGGCGCGTATAGACCATGCCTTTCCTAGCTCCGGCTGGCGCATGGTCAATGCCCACGACGGTGTACCGGGGATGGAACGAACGCTAGCCATGGCGCACGTATTGTTGTTGTTTATCGGCCTGGGCGTAATGTTGGTAGGTGGCGGCGGTATTTCCGGTGCAGTGCGTGCGCATATTGCAAAAAAAATGGAGACCATTGCCATTTTGAAATCCATCGGAGCCGCGCCCGGTGTTGTTATTTTGGCCATAGGGTTTGAGGTAATGGCCGCGGCCATGGTGGGAATTGTTTTGGGAACCATGCTGGGTGCACTGGGGTCCGCCGGCATCGTGTCCGCCTTGACGGGCCACCTGCCCTTTGCGCTAACAGCTATCCCCGCCATAAAACCATTGGTAGCGGCGGCACTGTTCGGAATTTTGGTGACGGCATTGTTTGCGTGGTGGCCATTAATGGGCGTGCGCCAAATGAACGCCCGCGTACTTTTGCGCGAACGCATCACACACGCACCGGGCAAACACACCATAAATGTTTGGATGGGTGTCGGCGTTATTGCGTCAATGTTGGTGGCGCTGGTGTTTTGGGTTTCGCCCATGCCCCTGCTAACTATTGGGTTCCTGTTTGGCGCTATGATGTTAACTGTGTTTTATTTTGCCCTTGGTATTGGTCTATCGCGCATGGCCAAAAATTTAGCCGAAGGCAGCCACGCCAACGTGCGCCTAGCCCTTAGCAATCTCCATCGGGCTGGCTCACCAACTGGCCCGGTAGTAATGGCGTTGGGCCTGACGCTAACCCTGCTGGTGGTGCTAGATGCCATCGGCGTTACTGCCAGCCGCCACGTGCAACGCACCTTGCCACTAAGCGCACCTGACATGGTGGCATTTTCGCTCAACCCTGAAACAGCTATGCGCCTTAAAGACCAATTAGCACAATCTAAAATTGCAGGGCGCCAACGTATCGTGCCGTTTGTGCATGCCCGCGTGCAAGCCATTGGCGATGTGGCGGTCAGCGACCTTAAAATTCCGGGATCCATGAACTGGGTCATTCGCGGCGATCGCGGTGTATCGTTCACAGCCGAACCGTTTGACGATACCCAGGCACTACAGCCCGGTTTTTCAGTCGACGGGGGCGTAGCAAAAAAACTAGGTCTTGCCCGGGGCGACACCATAACCCTTAACATCAGCGGGCAGTTGCGAAAGGGGCCGGTTTTAAACTTCCACACCGTTGACTGGACGGGTTTGGACCTAGATTTTCCCATCATCGGAACGCCGGAAACATTTGCCGGAATTGCGCACACCTTTGCGGCATCGCTAAAAGCCACCCCCGGCAAAGATTTTGCGTTGGAGGCGTTGGTTAAAAATAATTTTCCAACTGTGCCCCTGATCCGTGTGGCAGATGTTCTCGGCTCATTAACCAGGGCTTTGAACACTGTGATCACGGGATTGCAGATGGCGGTGTTGCTGTGCGGGTTGGCGGCCATGGTGGTGCTGGCCGGCAGCGTGCTGCAGGGGCTTCGCGAGCGCACCGACGAAGCCATATTATTTAAAGTGTTAGGTGCGCGTCGGCACCAACTATTGGGACAGTTGACGGTAGAATTTCTGGGCCTTGGTGTTTTGGTGTCAGTGGCCGCAATTCCGCTGGGCCTAATCATTGCTTATGGCGTAACACTTGCGGCAGGCCTTGGCGGTGGAGATGGCGATATCGGTATAGCACTGGGCGGCGCTGTGATACTGGCCTTGATTGCAACAGTTGTTACTCTGGGGGTTGGCATGCTGGCGACGATGGGGGCTTACACCGCAACCCCTGCGAAAGTTTTGCGCAACCGCGGGCTCTAGAATGCCATTCGCCTTATTTAACAAAACGGTCCAATATTCATAGATAGGAAGATTGGCGACCCCTACGGGGCCAATGCATTTATGCCGTTTCAAGGAGTTAGGTGCAGGTGGGACAGCCGAAATTGAAGCATTGTTCAGTGGGTTACTTAATATAAGTGTCCCACTTTTTGTTAATTTTGCGATGTGCAATCACCACTATCACCGCCGGGCATAATGGCTTCGCAGAAATTTGTGCGGTCTTTAAGTACGCTGCTTATTTCGGCATTGGTTAGGTTTGCGCGGGTAAGGTTGGCGCGCTTTAAATTGGCGCCATTAATTCGCGCACCTTGCAGATTGGCGCGAGAAAGATCTGCTTCAATTAACGTAGTATAATCAATTATGGCGCCCGTTAAATTGGCCCCGCGTAATTTTGCACCTTGCAGATTGGTCATAGTTAGATTTGCGCCCGAAAGATCGGCGCCCACAAGATCAGCGCCCTCCATGTTGGCGCTTGAAAGGTTGGCGCCAGAAAGGATTGCGCCGCGCAAATTAGCGCTTCGAAAAGATGCACGGTTGGCAAATGCATTAGTTAACTTTGCCCCTTCTAGGCTTGCGGTAGTTAGGTTTGCATCGGTTAATTCCACCGCTTCCATATCTGCTTCGCGCAAGTTGGCAAATGTCAAATCAGCGCCACGCATGGTTGCGCCATACATTGATGCACGGGTTAAGTCTGCTTTTTGTAAATTAGCCTGCGATAAATCAGCACGAACGAAATCAACATAAACCAAGGTAGCGCTTTCAAAGCTAGTGCCGGTCAGGTTTCCACGATTAAACTTTACATTAAAAAGGTATGATCCCTTAAAATTACCCCCGGACATATCCATTTCGCTAAAATCTTCGTAGCGCAAATCACACTGTGGGCACGATTTGCCAGGATTTTCTGTATTGAAGCTTCCTTTTTGATAGACCCTTGTTATTTCCTCTACGGTGCCACAAGAAGATACGGCAACGGCAATCCCCACAATTGCCATTAGTGCGCCAATGGAGCGTGAATAATGGGAAATTTTACTTGCGATCGGTGATTCATTTTTTTTCATCATTTTAAATCCTGTCATTCGTCAGGGAATATAATTATTGGTGGTTCTGGCAAAGGCTTCAAACACCTGTGGTAGCTTAATGTTTCGCGCTTCCAATGCTGATTTACGCATTGAAACAACGTACTGCTTTGATGTTTGTATCGGAATTTGATCTATTGATTTTCGCCCACTTATTATATCCAGGGCCATGTTGGCGGCAACCTCGCCTTGCTCGTAAGGCGAAACCCCGACAGAAATCATTACGCCATCATCGGTATTAAAAATGTTCATCCCCAAAACCGGAATTGGGGAATTTTCCTCTGTCCATGTTGCGACTTCTTTGGGTGATACGGTGTTTGATGGACCGCTTTTTTTATCCATCGCAGACTTATCGCGATAAAGTTTGCGGTATCCGCCAACTAATAAAAACTCGGCCTCGTTAGCGGAATTGAGAACATATTCTTTCCACTCTGGAAATGTATCGAAACTTTTATGCCCATTATAAATAACCGGATCCCAACTTTCTGTTTGCATGTAATTATGGTCACGGTCGGCCGAGTGGGATTTGTCAGATATAAATGTTGCGCGCGGTGCCCCCCTCAGTCCGGTGCTGGCGGCAATTGTTTGCATCATTTCTGACAGCGCCTTAACTGGTTTTCTCTCATAAATTCCGGTTACGTTGCCTGCTTTATCGTATCCGTAAGGTTCAACACTGCCGTTTACACCAACAAAGACAATTTTTATCCGGGGGTGATCGACAAAATATTTGGCCGCCAGCTTTTGTGCATCATCATCAACCGCAATCAACACGTCTGGTTCCAGGTTTTCAATTACATTGCGAACGCTAATTCCCACACGCCTTAGATAATCTTTGCTGGTGTGGTTTTTTGTATCCATAAAATAATGACGGATATCAATCCAGCTTTTGTCAGCCAAAATACGGTCCAGGCCAACATCCACTTCTTTTGTCCAGATGTAATCTGTAGCGTAGCTCTGCAAAATCATTATTCTTGGTCTGTGGGCGCTAGTCCACATTACAACGAACACAAGCGAAATGAAAAAAGCGCTCATAAAAAGGATTTTTAGGTTTTTTCCCATTACAAAATCCCCAACGATTTCCAAAAAGGTATGGATGCATAAATTGCAATTATTTTGCACACAAAAAGAACAAAATGCATGACCGCGACCCGTTGGTCATCAGTGCGTGCACCGTGCCCGGCCATAGAAACAAATTGGGCATAAAAAGATGCCTGATAAGGCCAAATAAAAGATTCCGCCAACAGCAAAATAATAAACCCTATCAACCATGGGTTAAAACCAATGTGCAGTGCGGTGGGTATAAGTATTGATGCAAATATAATCACCGTTGCATTGATGGGCAGTGCCAAGCGCACCACAAACATAGTCGCGGCAACAATCAATACAAAGATTATAAAATTACCCGACATAAAATCGGCTATCCATGTAAGATTTGCCGTGAGGTATACATCAAGTTCTACGTGGCGGATTATAGAAACAAGCCCAACCAGCGCGCCTAAGAAAAACAGAAAGCTCCAATCGATTTTTGTGCGAAAATCATTTTTTTCCAAAAAACCAAACATTAGCAAACTAAACAGTATTGCCAATGCAACCCACGGAATATCTATGCGATGTATCGCCGACGTTAAAAAACTGGCCATCAGCGCAACAAGACCGATAATCCCTGCCCACTCTGGCGCAGATATGGGGCCCAACATATGCATTTGCTCGTTGACTATTCTTTTAGGGATGGCCGGGTTTCCGCTTGTGCGAAACAAAGCAAAGTTGGCAATCCAGTAAAGAACAAATAACACACCGCCACAAACTGATGCGGCATAAAGCCAGTGCAGCCATTGAAATAAAAATTGTTCTTGTGGTGGCAGCATGCCAAAGATCACGAAGTTTACCGATTTACTGCTAAGAAATATTGCCGAAAAAAGGCTTATACCGGACACAACACTTATTGATAACCTTGGCGCTTCGCGCGCGGCTGATTCTTTATCCATTGCCCCCAATAAATCATTTAAAAACGGGGTCATGATTGCGGTTCTACCGTTTGTGGTGGGAATTATCGGAGTTAAGAAAGACCCGGTTATGAACAATGAAAAATTATACCAAAGCTTGCTACTGGGCCCAACCTTTAGCAACCACAACAGCATTCGATAGCTTAAACCTGAAATTGAAATAACCGTACTTAAACCAAGAATGCTAAGCGCCATAAAAAAACTATCAGAAGCAAAGCCACTAAGTGCCAATTCCGGTGGTGCAACACCAAGGAGTATTGCGCCCAAAACCGCAAATAGTGCCGGAATAAAATCAGGCAATAAGCGAAATACCCACATCATTACCGTTGCACTAACAATACCCAATAAATACACCGCCTGCTCATTAGGAAGAGTATGGTCGCTGCTCAACAAATACCCAACAACAGCCAATGGCATAAGTAATGTCACAAACCACCCGACAACAACACGCGGAGATTCAAAAAACTTCTTTGCAATGCCCCAATTTTTAAATTCGTGTGGCTTGCCGCTATCAAAAAAACGTCCGCTAAATGACGCCATTATGCGCTCTTGAAACGGCTCGTATTTTGCTAACTTTTGCACCGCACTGGCGGGCAATGCCAGCACGCGCGATTGCCTGGTTGCAACAGCGGTAGCAACGTATGATTCCATCCCAATTGCCGCTTCTTCACCTAAGAATCCGCTATCAAGGACCACCCCTTCTCCGCTTCCCCTTTTTTCTCCACCAACACTGAAGGCGCCATCAATAATAAGGTACATAAACGCAGCCGGACGGCCCATGGTGTGCAGATCATCGCCCTTTTCAAGGGTGCGAATGCTTACGTGGGGCAATAACCGGGCCAAATCAGGACCGGGGCAAACCCCGAATACGGGCTCATTTCGCAAATAATTTACGGCAGTATCATTTTCTGCGATCATTTAAGCCCTGTCCCCGGATATAAATCTGAAAAAATTTTTTATTGATCGCAAAAATGGCGGATCCATGCGTTGGGCAAATTCAGCTTGGCGCAGACTTTTTGCCGCACGGGTAGCCATTGCTTCGAGGCACGCCATATCATCTTCGTCAAATGAACCTTCAATCTTGTTTAGCGCTTGCGCGGCACCAATTATTTCCCCTTCGGGTGTGCGCACCGGAACGCAGAGTATATTGCGGGTTTTAAATCCTGTTTGTTTGTCAACTTCTTGATTAAACCTGTCATCTGAATAGGCGTCATCAATGATAAACCCTTCGCCCGATTGAAAGGTGTGCCCGACCAGACCGCTATTGTTAGGAATGCGAATTTCGCCAGCACCCATACCGATAGCTTTGCGGGTATATAGCTCATTGGCTTTAACGTCGTTCAAAAACAGACTGGTGCGCTCAGACCCGGTTTCTTTTGCCGTGATGTCCAAAATAAGATCAAGCAGTGGGTCCAAATCAGTAATGCGTGAAGCAACATTATCTATGTCAGCCAACATTTCTGAACGTCTGCGTGGGCGTTTATAACTGGCTTGTTGCGACATGGGCTATTTTCACCAATAAAATTTAATAATACAAAAATTCAAGTGCCTGTTTTAAGCGCGAACTAATTGTTTCCATATTGGCCCATCGTTCCATAGTTACGTCACCGGTGCGAAATTCACGATAAAGGGTATTGTCTTGCATGTGATGAAACACCGATGCCCAGTTTGGGTAGGGCTTGAACCAATCGCTATAACGCGCCTGAAGCTCGCTCAAGGAGCGCTCATCCTTGCCCATACGATTTAGACTGTTGTTGCGCTGGTCTTTTGACTGGTAAGTATAAGAAGGTGGTCTTGGGGTTAATAAAATTAGCACAGATTTTTGAAAGTCGCGGGTTGTGCGGTTAGAGAAAAAATACTGAACACCCGGCAAGTCTTGCAATAACGGCACGCCATCACGGGTGCGTTCTGTTTCTTTTTCGCTAAGACCGCTTAAAATCAATGTTTCGCCAAAATCCATAACCACATTGGCATTTACCATTGTTTTTGAAGTATCAATACGCAGATCAAAGGTAATTGATGATGTATTTGGTGTGGTCAAAAATGTGCGCTCAGCCGCAACGTTTAATTTTATCCTGCCGTCATCAAGAAATTCCGGCCGCAATGCCAGCTTTACACCAATTTCTTTTTGCACCGAAATGGTGGAGCCATCACTATTTGCGCCACCAACCGCTGCGGCATCAACCTCGACGCCGGAAAAAAATTCAGATTGTTCATTGGCAAGGGCCACCAAAGTTGGGCGGGCAAGAATTTCATTTCTGGCCGATCCGGTATTGGCAATATTGAGCGAATAATTAATAGATGGAATATTAATTGCCCTGGTGATTGTGTTGGTGCGATCGGCAGAAAAAGTGTTTTTCTTGCTACTTGAAAAGGAAATACCGGCGGTAGTAAGCCCGGTTGAGCCAAACTGTAACGTAAGGCCATTTAGCAAATTAACACCTTTTGAGGTTGTGATGTCTTCTTCTGTGCGAATGATAACCACATCAACGATTGCCATTTTATAAGGGTCATAAGCGGCGGCATCTTCTTGCGTACTGTCGTTATATAAATTTTCAGCACCCCCCATGCCGTCATTCATGTCATTCATACCGCTTTGCGCTAACTGGATGTTTGTATTGTTGGCATCGGTTAATGTGACTGCATCTCCTGCACGGTCATATACACCCTTCCATGAAGCGACGCGGGTTTTAAGAAAACTGGTCTTGCGTTCATCATTGGTGATTTTGGCAAACCTGTTTATATAGGTGTTTGCCCTGTCATCATTACCCAATGCCGCCATAACAACGGCGGATGCTTGCAAAATATTGGGGTTTTTGGGTTCAATTTGGCGAGCTTGACCCAAAACTGCAGCGGCGGTTAATGGGTCTTGCGCGTAATACGACGTGGCCGCCATATTATAAAGAATGTCCGGATCATTTTCCCGGTAAAGCAGTGCTTCTGAAAAGTTTTCTTGTGCACCGGCAAAATTACGCTGCTCCATCTTCAGTAGGCCAGCATAATAATGCGCCATCCAATTGGTATTATCAAACTGAACCGCAAGCTGATAGCCCTGTTCTGCCAATGGATAATAGGTGGTGTCGCCCTTTAGCGCGCGAAGGTGATACGCCAAACCATTCATGAATTGCAGCGAAGAATTGGTGATATCCAGTTTCAATGCGGCATTGAATTTATTTGAAGCTTCTTCAAATTTTCCGGCTTTTAATAACTTAATTCCGCCTTCGGCTATAGTTCTGGCCTCACTGGTAACCGCGTCTGCGCGTTTTTGATCGGCAGGCATAAAGCCTGAATATTCATTTGTTTTTGCGCAACCACTAAGAACCATTGCGACAGCAATTGATGCTACAAAACTTTTTAATATATTGGTTTGTACAGCTGCTTTCATTGTCCACCACCAATATTGCTATAATTTATGTTTTGTTTTTGAAAATAACTTTCAGCACCAAAATGAAATGGAACGTAAACCCCTTCATTCACCATAGACTCAACGCTGGCGCCACTCATGGCCGGTTGGTTAGCCTTAATGTGTTCGAGGTTACCAAGTAAGGCGGATGTCATCTCTTCGATTGTTTGGCCGCTAACCCTATCCAAGGTAACAAGCACCGCCTTGGCCCCAACTGTTTTAACCGCACCTAAGTTACTTGGATACATACCGCCTGGAATGATGTTTCTTTCAATAAATGGTGCTTCGGCT
>Ga0224501_10004432_pt1 | contig 11082 bp, 8 predicted proteins | sample SF_Oct11_sed_USG_4_FD_169105 | JGI IMG/M metagenome (GOLD analysis project Ga0224501, IMG submission 169105) | Sediment microbial communities from San Francisco Bay, California, United States - SF_Oct11_sed_USGS_8_1 | ecosystem: Environmental > Aquatic > Marine > Sediment | place: USA...
CAGTTCACAACTGTGACTCTGACCCTTGTCTCTAGTCTAGATTCAAGTAGACAGTCAGAGTCACAGTTGTGAACTGATTCAACTCAGTCAACTGACTTCTCTTCTGAGTCAGTGATTTGACATTCACATTGATTTGAAATTGATCATGATGATTGAGAAAACGAAACAAATAGGAATTTACCACACGTTCTGAACTGGCCATGGCCGTTGTGAGGTTCTGCAAGGTCCGTCGTGAAAATTGAATCCGAGTTAGTGGGAAAAGATGACCAAAGACTAGAAGTAGAAAGGTAGCCAGTCACTGTCAGCACGTCGCGTGAACTAAACGATCAGTCTCTCTAGTCTATGTTTACAGTTACATACAACTCATAGCTCGCTCATGTGACGATGACTTGGTGCCTCTGACCAATCACATATGCTCTCCTCGACCAATCCAGGCGCTCAAATGGGTATTATCAGAAGAACATAACTCCTGCGTGAATGCGCGTCAATCTTCGAGAACTGTCATGTCTGCCTACTGAATTTTCCTTGTCATTCTCAATTAATCAACAAAGCCTTTTCTTATTTTGTCTGAACCGCCATAATTATGGGTAAAGATTATCTTGGAAAAGACCAGAGGAATGTGAAGGATGATGATAAGGAAGACAAGCCCATTCAAGGTGAGTCAAACCATTAAGGGGATTCTCTCCTATTGGCTGAGAAAATAAATGATTGAAATTTGAATTATTCAATCATTGATTGAATAAATTGATCTGATGATTGAGTGATTGATTGACTCAAATGACTGACTACTGACTAGTCTAGTGACTGATTGAGTCAGCCACTGACTGACTGAGTCAGTGACTGAGTGAGTAGTCAGCAGACTAGTACTAGTAGTAGTGAGCGAGTCACACTCACTGCCAGTGTCAGTCACTCAGTGAGTGCTTACCGATTTACTCACGTCACTGGCTTGCTAGTTTAGTTGTCTGGCCTCTGGGGACCAGTGACTGGGTGTGACACTGTCACTGTCAGAGACGAGAGTCCAGGAGTGACTCACTCGCCAACTCACGCAGTGAGTCAGTCACTCAGCGAGGGACGGACTCGAGCAGTCAGTCCGTTTCTGACTCACTCTCGCGGTCTCGGTCTCACCCACTGACCCAGCCATTGAATTTTGATTGATAATTTGATTAACACTGACACTTGGTAACTGGTAAGTGAGTAACACTTACACTAACCAGCGCTCACAGTAACAGTAACAGCGACAGTAACAGTGAGTGACTGAGCTGACTCACTCAGGTCACTGACACTGAGCGAGTGACAATGAATTGAATGATCGATTAACTCACCAAGTGATTGAGTGACTGAAGTCAGTTAGCGACTAGCCGTGACAGTGAAACTCAATGTCTGACTGAGGCGAGTGAATGATTGGCGTGGGAATCGAATGGATTTGATTTTAAAAATTGAATTGATGTGCTTAGTTAGTCCATCAGCACAGTCCATGAGTCGAATAGCCCATCAAAGCTGAAAGTCCAACGGAGAGGGTGATGGAGGGTTTTTTCTGCTTTAAGCCTTCTTTCTTTTTATCCCAATCAAAAATGGGGACTAGCTTACCCCATCGTCGATTTAGATGTACCCAAGTAGTAGCCTGAATCAGATACATTGTTTAGCGGAAGCACTTTGTTCAAAAAGCCAACTAGTGGTCAACTGGTTTCAATATTCTCATGCTTGGCTATCTAGTTGCATGACCTGGGTGGAGAGTTTTGCTTGTGGTTATCGGCAATTATATTTTTTGCTAATGGTAATATTGTTACATTTACAGCGCTGGATGAAGGTGATATAGAGATTTTAAAGACTTATGTGAGTACCCTACCTCTCCGTGAATTTGTGTGGACATATCGTTTTTTTTGCTGAATGGACAAATTTGACCACGAGTGAAAACTAGATGAGATTATTTTATACTAAACCGACAGCTTGTCCTCAAGATGGTCTGTAATGGTCTTCCACAGATAGGTTTTTCTTAGTAGCCGGCTTCTTTCATTTGACTGTTGAGTGGAGCCCACGCAGGGAACAAAGCCGGGGCCTCAGACTATCAGCCCAGCACACAGCGCTTCACCCCGATCACGGTGAAATGTAAACTAACCGGTAGCAAGTATGATTGATGCTAACCAAATTGGTAATGCAAATAGTCATTTTGCTTGGATTTTGATCTTTCTGTAGCTGCCTCCAGACAAAGACAAAAATTCCACCATATTTCCATTCACCATAAGCTCATCAACTATGTGCCCATGTCGTCTGCCGCTTGGTGCGGAACTCCCCTTACCGTTACTATTCTGTGCTTATTATAATCAGGGCGCTGGCCAGTACACCTCCATCATAAAGACACTGGAGACAGACATACAGGATTGTATGAAAAGAGTTAATGAGCTCAGTGGAATAAAAGAGTCAGACACTGGACTCGCCCCGCCAGCGCTATGGGACCTTGCGGCTGATAAACAGGCTTTGCAGAGTGAGTATACTGTCCTGTAGGACCCCAGGAAACAAATCCAACAGATATAATTGGATTTTAATTGCTTCCCTTTAGCCTGTACCAGTTCCTTTTTTTGACTTACAATTTTCCGGTTAGCAACCCGGTCATAACACTTCCTTATGGAAGAAGAGTGCGTATATGCAAAACAGAATTAAAGATTTTGTGCACTTGCACACATCACATGATTTCGGCTAAAAAATGCTTTGTGACTATGGCATTCTAGCCTTTCTTGAACTGTTTGAGTTCAAACAGGGTGAATTCACCTCACCAATGAGGTCCGAGTAAACCCAGAGCGGAAGACGAATGAATTGTCATAAATGCCCGAAGCTGTGTGTATGCTGTGGTAGCCATGTCCAGTCTGTCGCTCAGATGCTCAATTTTTTTATACACTCCATGCGCCTTTTTGCAGGTGAGCAGCCACTGCAGGTGGCAAGGTGCACGAAAATCATCAGCACAGAGACCGAGGACCCCAAATACATTATCAATGTGAAGCAGTTTGCTAAGTTTGTTGTGGATCTCAGTGACCAGGTTGCCCCCACAGATATTGAGGAGGGTATGAGAGTCGGGTGAGTATCTCGTTAAATGCTGCGCTCTAAGTACCCTTTGACTAACAATCTATGCCGGGTGTGCTGTGAGGACTAGTTTTGGATAGGATTGTGGAGCTGCGTCTTTTGCCCTCGCTAGGGCCATCCGCTTGATAATATATTAACATCAGCCTTTTCTTTATGTCCTTGGTCCTAGGTCAAAGCAGTTGCGGAGTTACATTCTCCTTTTAGTAGGGGGCCCAACTCTGTGTTGATTGTAGCGATGGCGATTATAATTTTTTAATGAGATGAATATCAGTAACTTGAATAATTATAGCGCAAATTGAAAACAAAAACGTGATCGGATTACTGTAAAGTATCAACATACTGGTGTTTACTCCCTTTCAAGAGTTGAGTCTTGTTGCCATTTGGTCGTCCTAGGCTGCAGAGTTGGAACACAAGTACGATATATTTTAGTGTTCCCCATCATTGCGCCCTTTATGTTGTTTGTATGCAATGTGACATGGCTCCTCATCCCTCACGCCCCACGCTCACCTTGTGAATCATCGTCTGTTTTTCAAAAAGCTTTAAGGGGTCAAGCCACGGTTGAGGGTAGACACACTTTCGGAGTTGTGTTCCCCATTCTTAAAGGGATGTAACTCCACATTCACTGCAGCGATAGCGAGTGGTCTTTCTCCTAAAAGCGAATATCGGTCACTCAAGTAACTACGGCCCAAATAGGCCAAAAAGAAACAAAATGGGATCTAATTACTACAACTTGGTAACCTAATGATCTTTACTCCCTCGTAACATCGAGTAGAACTCGAAATTGAGCGTAATAATCGAAGAAAACTGAAGCTATAGGAAGTGCTTTGCTGGGTTTTCCCTTGCCCTATATAGAGGCCGTTGCGTTCGGGCCTCTATCCTTGTGCAATAATGGTACTAACGCTCGGTGAAAACTGCACTTTGAAACCCTTTTTTCTATATTTTTGTTGTACATTCTCTCTATTTAGACTTGTGTAAATACAGGCCTAGTATGCACCTGCAAGAGGATTTTCCAAACATCACCGCGTAAGCTGACAAATCAATGCAAACACCAACAGCTCTGTGTTAATTTCTTATCTCGAGGCCAATTCTGTTGCGTCGACAGTCTGAAAAGTGCGTTGCTGAGGGCTCTAAGAATGTGCAATGGATAGTGCTATATCTAAGCTTCCATTTGGGCTGGTATGGGGGCCATAATTTGTTCATGGTAGACTTTAGAATCTGAAAGCGGGTGAAGACACTTATGGCCATGGATTAACCCCTTCAAATTCTCTTTAAAAAGTGGGCTACCTGGTTGGTCACAAGTCTTTGTCATTTGACCATAAGTATCAGTAGTTCCAGCTCTGCCTTTCGGCTCCAGTGGCAGGGTCCATAGCAGCTGGCTCAGGTGTTGATTGTCTCTTTCGCTGCTCGTAGGGTGGACAGGAATAAGTACCAGATTCACATTCCGCTGCCACCAAAAATCGACCCGACGGTGACTATGATGCAGGTGGAGGAGAAACCAGACGTCACCTACAGCGATGTGGGCGGCTGCAAGGAGCAGATTGAGAAGCTCAAGGAGGTGGTTGAGATGCCACTCCTCAACGTGAGTCAGCCTGCCCAATGCTATTACCCCTGAGCTCACCACTCCCCTCTCATAGCTAACGCCATATCCCGCGGACTGATAACCATTCTCCCCTGTCGTGTCCATTCTGTAGGTGGCTGTAGTTACTCCATTGATCTTTTAGCCAGTTGCATTGAATGTTGATGCCCTTAAACCCTCACGGCTCTATAGAGGGGGATGAGCTTTGTAAAAAGACAACTCCACACAGATTTGCGTCTAAACAAATTATAGTTTATGTCTATTCAGGATTAAATGACCAGTTCTGCCCTTTTGATCGACTTTCCATGTATTCTTGTCAATGGTAGGCTGCATACATGCCACCTGTCCAGGCTATCATTTCTCAGAGCCTCCTTTCTCAACGCCCCTAATCCACCATTCTATTCATTACTGCTTCTGATAGAAGCCTGAATGTCTACGCTATAGGGACGACCAATAGTCTTGCTTATTTTGTTAACAGCCAGAGAAGTTTATAACGCTGGGTATTGACCCACCGAAAGGTGTATTGTTGTACGGGCCACCGGGCACGGGTAAGACACTGTGCGCTCGCGCTGTTGCCAATCGTACCGACGCATGCTTCATCAGAGTAATCGGCTCCGAGCTCGTTCAGAAATATGTAGGCGAGGTGAGTTATTCCCCTCCATTCCCTCTCCTCTTCTCCGCCTTTACCACCACAGCAGCCCCACCTTCCCCAGTGGGATGTTGAATGGGATATAAGTGATGTCGTGATCAAATAGGGAATTGTAAGCGCTGATGAGAGGGCATTATTCGTAGCGACCCCTGTCGTTACAGCCTCAATCACTCTCAGCAATCCAGTTACGGCTCGCTCATACTTTGTTGTTTATCGTAGAGCTTTTGTGGAGGTTTAGTTGGTTTTTTTATGGTGAAATAGTGGTGGCTGCCTTGTTGAGTCCATGATGTAACTGTGTAGTGAGTTGTATGATGGCAACTTTGCAGGGAGCGCGTATGGTCCGGGAACTTTTCGAGATGGCAAGGACAAAAAAAGCGTGCATCATCTTCTTTGATGAGATTGATGCAGTCGGAGGTATGTTACCCCACCTATCCATATAATATGTCTCGGTCAGTCCTCTCATTGTCTGCGGTGGAAAGTTTTTGAGTATATGCTTTTCTAACTGGTGAGCAGTTTCTGAAATCTCGTTAGTTTTTCTTGTGAAACAGCGTCCCTCCCTATGTGGTGCTTTGTTGTTCCCATGGTACACCTAGGTGTAGTGTGCGGAGACATGAACTGTTTAGTGTATGGGCATTCAACAACTGATTTTAGGTGCTCGATTTGACGATGGTGCAGGAGGAGATAACGAGGTGCAACGTACTATGCTGGAACTCATTAACCAGTTGGATGGGTTCGACCCCCGTGGTAACATTAAGGTACTCATGGCGACAAATCGACCGGACACACTCGACCCGGCGCTAATTCGACCCGGACGTCTCGATCGTAAGATCGAATTTGGGTTACCGGACCTGGATGGCAGAAAGCACATCTTTACTATTCATGCGCGCTCGATGAGCGTGGAGAAGGATATTCGTTATGAGCTGCTCGCTCGACTCTGCCCCAACAGCACTGGTACGTACCACCTCACTGCTTATTCCCAGTGGCGCCACATTGCCAACTCACTGATATCGCCATGCTACATAAGAGCCTCTATAGATGAGAGGTTTTACACAGCTTTGCTGTGACTTGGAATATGAGAGAGAGCACATCCTTAGAATGCATTCTTTGCTTATGATCGCAAGGAGAGCAGGACTGTGAAAGACTCGGTGATGGTGTTTGGATGCTGGGGTTATGAAATTCATTGTCTTGGCAAGATTTGACATCAGTCATGGCTTGTCAGCAACCAGTCAGTTGTGTGCGAGTCGAATAATATTACCCTAGGTTATTTGATGCTCTCTCAAAATGATCCATCCACCTAGTCTTCTGACTATGCGATCAGGAATTTGTAGCTTCCATGGTAAAGCTGTATAAAGATATGCCTATGTCCCTGTCCCTCAACCTTGTGCGCCTGTAACAAGTTGGTTCTGTTGTATTCTCTAGGAGCAGAGATTCGAAGCGTCTGTACAGAAGCTGGCATGTATGCGATCAGAGCTCGGCGGAAAATGGCTACCGAGAAGGATTTCTTAGAGGCGGTTAACAAGGTCATCAAAGCATATGCCAAGTTCAGCTCCACACCCAAATACATGACTTATAATTAGAGACACTGTGTGTACTAGGCTATCTCTTAATGTTATTCTCAATAAATCTATATCTTATCGCATTCTGATTGTTTTTTTATGGTGGCGAGTTGAACAAATTGATCCGCCATTGCTCTAAATATGTATAACATGCATCTAATGCAGATTAGGTCTTCTCTATAGTCAGAAAGTTGTAAATAGCCATGGCATTTTCATTGCTGACGATCTAAAGCCCGCAGGTCAAAGTTGATCTAGCCGACTCAGTAGACTTTTAGAATTGCGGTATTACTATAGATGTAGTCCACTTTTACGAGGTCAATACTGTCAGGCCTGTAGCCTCACTAGAAGCTGCAGCATGGTCTCCCAAGACCATGCTGACTGATGGATGCCAAGAAAGGGGAGTGGTCTATCCATTGTATCACCACCGCGTATTGCAGAAGTATGATTTGCACGTGAAGTGTTTAAATGGAGGTTCAAATGGATTGAGCATAGTACTGGTGTATACTTCAACCCCAAGCTGCGGGTTGCACTGGTTTTACCTCGGTGAGAGGGACAAAGTGCTTTGTCCCTCTCGCCCCACTACCTGCCACATGCTGTAGAGTCAGATCACCAGACTACACTGGTTTGCGATATGAAATCGGGAGCTGTGTGTAAAGAAAACGTCACACTTGACCAATCAGATGTATGTAGGGTCGCGATTGCCATTCGTTGATTGGCTAAACAAGGGAATTCCAATTCGAAGAGAGTCATCTCCCATCCCGTTTAAATGCATGATGGCAAACAAGCTTCAGAACTTGTATTTGCGGTAGGATGACTCAATCGCTGGGCAACCCGCAGCAGTTCTACTTACCGAAGAGCCTCCGGAGTGAGGTGTTCATCTTCAAGTCATTCATACACCAGTGGAATCTGTGCTTCATTGTAGCTTTATTAAATCGCCGTATAATTTATAACTTATAGCCCTGGCTAACTTAGTAGGTATTAACTAAGTAAGTAACTCTAATTCTGGTCTCAATAGTCAATGTAAATTTCAGTTTGTAAGTGTAACTAAGTAAACTACCGCTCCCGACTCAGTCAATCATCATGACTGACACGCATTCTCTCCGTTACGTTCAAAATCACACATACTGGAACCGTTCAATAAAACGTCGTCATTCATCCGTTCATAGCCCTCGAATATCTTCACATACCTGGACAGAAATAATATAGTTATACTTACATGCGACTGATTGGTTGAAAACTTGAGACCTGAAATCTGATGAACGCTTGTCTTGTGAACTGATCTGAAGCGACATATTACAGTGTTGCTAGAGTATGTGTATCCACCTACCCTGACTTTCTATGTATATACAATATACTTCCTGATGTCTGACTGAAAATGACTGAGTCAGTTCGGTAAGTGGCAGTCGATTGTACTACACCGGGTTCTAATTCATTTTGATTTTTGGTCTAAAGCAGAGGATTCTGTTTACAGGGAAATGATCAGGCACCAGGTGTCACTGGCTCAACGGTTCTGGTGCCAGGGAAAGCTCACATTCTGGCTGCACTTCAGTAAGCCTCACCAGAAGCTACGAATTATCCAGCGAGATGGGTTCTACCTGCCACGGTCTCACTATAGCAATGCTCCACGTGCCCGTCCTCTCATTAGACTTACCACCACAGCCAGGCGGGTTCACCTAACAAAAACACCCGATACCGTGCTGTCACGGCTGCCACAGATTACACAGACTAGAAATTTTAGGACAACGCTGCCGAACCGGGTGCCACCACTCCTCTGGGCAGTACTGAAACCGGTTTCTAAGGTGTGGGCGATGTTATGGGGCAGGTAAGCTAGCTCATTCTACACTCTGGTGGCCATCAAGGGAGAACCAGGTGGTCCAGGTAGTTTAGCCTCCTACGCTTTTACTCTCACTATCAGTGAGTATGGGCGATGATCATGACAGGGTATGTAGCTCCTACACACTGCACCCTGTAACCTTAGTCGGTGTGTAGGTGGGGGTATCCCTCTGCTTCTGTATATACTTGTTCAGCAGCCGGTTATTTAAGCCCACTAAAACTGTTGTGATCAGTCGGTGGGAAATGAGAAATATTTACGGGTTTGTTAACGGATGGGTATCTCTAAGATAAAGTGTAGGGGATTCAGCCTCCTACACTCCATATCTATTACATTGTTATTGTAGATATATCAGAAGGTGGTGGGGTCGTCTGTCGTCTGAGCAGAAAATTCAGTATAAAGATTTATTTGGCGGAATGAAAGGAATCATTCTTGGTAAGTTGTTCACCCAGCGACCGCTACTCCACAAGCTGAAGGTGTAACTGATAAAGATGGCAAGTGATACATGCCTGGTTCTCAGTGAGTGAATGAGTGTGTGGGTTTATATAGATTATTCAACCATGGTTTCACTCTTTGATCACATCACAGCACATTCTAACACACTGCGCTATGGGAGAGCTAGATAGATAGGTCAGTGGCTAGAGCCCTTGACTCAAGATAGAAAGATGATGGGTTTAAAGCTTTGGCCATGGTTGGGTTCTGCGTGAGAGCTGTGGTCGTAGGAGATCCGATGGATGGGATAGCCTTGTACCCATGTAGGACAATGTAACACACCACTGGTTTTGTAGGGGCGCTGGCTATGTTAGCAGCAGCGTTTACTATTAACTACCTGGTTCACCTGCAAGAGAATCCTCTGACTGGGAGGATGAGGTTTATCAGTCTCACTCATGACCAGATCATGGCCATCGCATCATTTGAAGAGGACTCGGTGAGTCTGAAACATGAATCAGACATCGGTCTGTGGGGCCCAGGTTGGACATGCGGTGGTGGGGCGAAAGGTGCTAGTGCACTCATTAAACACTGCTGAGCCGTGTACTATTTGTGTCTACCTTAGTAATTTTGAGGGATTGAGCCAGAATTCTAAAAATGAGTGTTTTGACCAAACCTCTAGAAACTACTGCGCCCTTTTCTTTATGCCACTGTCTACTGGCAGACCATTGGAAAGCATGACTCGAACTCCATCTAGTCAATCGAATGCCTAAGATGACTCATAGTAAGGCAAGAGAGTGTTAGTAAATTTTTGTATGCAATAGGCATGAGCGCATAATTGCTCATTTTGACTGAGGAAGTCAGATTTGTAGATACGTCCCCAATTGCGCTCATCAGTACCCCTGAACATGTTTAGGTGTGTAACCAGGACTTTGACGACCTGTTTTAGTATCTGGATCAGTACCGTACTCAGCTGTTGGCACCTGATTCTCCGGATTTTCGTCGAGTCAGTGAGTGCGCGCATCGTCTGCTAAGAGCCAATCAGCAACAGAGTGAAAAGTTCACAAAATTACGCTGGAAAATCTCAGTAGTAGACGCTGAGGAAGTTAATGCCTTTGTTTTGCCTGTAAGTCTTTCAATGAGCTAATGGGCATCAAGGTGTATAGAAACATCTACCAAGGCCATCTGTCCGTGACTCCTCCAATATCGAGTGACTAAACGACTGCATCATTCAGTGACCGAGTGAATGACTTAATGACAGAATGATCAGGAGACTGGCCTAACAACTGACTGTAGAAGGACAAATGATTGGATAACTCGGTGGCTGGGTGACGCACTCACAGGATCATAAGCTTGCATTGTTTGTTCCTCATATCACAGAATCAGTGGTTAATCTGGCTTTTTGTAGAATGGCCACATATTTATTTTTACCGCTATGCTGCGGGATCTACACAATGAGGATCAGCTGGGCATGATACTGGGTCATGAGATCGCGCACGCTATCATGGACCATAGTGTGAGTAAAAAATGGCTAATAAATCTATCTTTAGGTAACATGGAATGGTCTGTCACTATTGTACCTTCAGCATAATCGGCGAAAGGCCTCGGAATTGCCATGACGCGCTTCTACTGTGAGTGTCAGCTTCTCACATGTTTACCCTCCCCCTTTCATTGTGTTAAAACAACCCTCAGTGTTTAGATGCCTGTAAATTATGAACGAATACCTGTGCGGAACAAAGAATTCAACCTATGTGCCAGTGTACTAGCAATAACCTTTCTACACCTACATATTGCATGTAGCTCTTGGTATTTCAGATAGAGCATATTTCCCGGGGTCAGATCCTCGATTTTCTCATGGTAGCTGCTCTCGCTGCTATCTGGACATTTGTTCCCGGGGATGGCATTGCTATTATCACTCAGTGGTTCTATAAGAAGCTTATGGATCTGATGATTCACCTGCCATACA
>Ga0224501_10004433_pt1 | contig 11082 bp, 7 predicted proteins | sample SF_Oct11_sed_USG_4_FD_169105 | JGI IMG/M metagenome (GOLD analysis project Ga0224501, IMG submission 169105) | Sediment microbial communities from San Francisco Bay, California, United States - SF_Oct11_sed_USGS_8_1 | ecosystem: Environmental > Aquatic > Marine > Sediment | place: USA...
ACTATTGATACCTGTAAGATTTCCACAACATACGAAACACACCCAAGCGTTGAGCTTCCTCGGTGAAAATACCCCATGTAAAATCTGAACATGAGAAAACGGAAGATCTCATTTGGTTGGTGTTTTAATTGCAAGTTGAAAGTGAATTGGTAGACAATCGCCCTTCACTTAGTTTATCATTCAGATTCCAATGCTAAGGATTTTCAGACAATAGAATTCCTCTAGGGAGAACTTCTAGAAACTGGGATGTTGCCAGGTACCGAGGGGAGGAGATAAATCTCCGCTAATGATCAATTTAAAAATTAGCAGGGAAGTAATCTAGCACATAGATATGGATTATGGAACAGATTATAGGCGTTTTCTGACAGGTGAACGTTCGTCAGCAATCACTAAGCGGCTGACGCTGGGAGCCGAACGTCAGAACGCATGTAAATCTTCAGGTTCGGATTAGACAAAGTACAGGCAATGGGTTAGCTGATCAAATAAACAGCGAGAAATGTTTGAAAATGCCTGATATTTGAGTTGAATTTGAAGTCTTTCTTTATCCATTTAACCCGGTGCACAAGGGAGTTGTTCCCTATAATACTGGTCTAGAGAAGATGGATATGTTTATGGTCTCACCTCTTTTTCTATACTGGCGAGATCGATCTGCTTCTTTCGCAGAGTCTTTCGGAATCGTCTCCTTCGTACATTTTTCAAGGGGGGACAAATCCCATGCATACTTTGATATTTTTTATCTGTAACAAGAGACCAGATATTAAAGGGGTCATGTCATGACCCAAGTGTTATCAGGGAATAAAGATCATTAGGCTACGAAGTTTTAGTAATTAGATCCCTTTTTTTTCTATTTGGCCCATTCGGGCCGTGGTTATTCGAGTCACCAATATTCCTTTTGAGGAAAAGACTGCTGGCTATTGCTGCAATAAATGCAGAGTTGCCTCCCTCTTAGAATGGGAAACATAACTTCGAAAGTGTGTCTACCCTAGACCGTGGCTTAACCCTTTTAATATTATCTAATGGCAACTATCTGTTCCTCTCCCGTAACTTTGGTTGGTATTATTTAATTTAAATGTTGTTCGGGAGCTTGACATGAAAGCCACAGTTCAAGTCATCAGTTGTGACCTTGACAACCGGTTTCCTTCATCTTTTTTATACGAACAGAATAAAGCTTACTAGGATCTCAAAATGGTTCAGACCTTTTTCCTTTTTCTTTTTGAGTGAGTCACCAGTTTCATCATCGCTTGGCTCCAGCTCATTGGAGCAGATCAGCATTTGGGAAATGTCAGTCGTCTTGTAGAATGTCTTGTTGTCTGTGGTCTTCAATGTCTCGATAATGCAGGGCAGATCCACTAGCTAGAAAGCGTTTGGATGTTCTTCATTATTACTGATGTGAGCCATGGGCTGAGTGGAAAGCGCATGGGGGGGACGGGATTTCCGTTTTCAACTCTCTATGAATATATATAATAAGTAGACCCATCCATTAAAGGGGTCATGACACACCCAAATGTACCCTAGTTATTTGTTTGGGATTCTACAGGCTACCACAAACAAAAGGTCTCAAGGCCCAGTTTAGATGGAAGCTTTGATAGAGCAATCGCTATAATGCAAAATGTAGAGTTGCAGGGGAACACAACTCATCTATGGTGCTGACCAAAGACTACTGGTGTTGATATATACGCGACAGATACCGAGAGTCCAAGATATTCTAACTGATATGCCAGTCTGAGTCACAATATCATAACCAGCAAGCAGAGAACTGATAATTGGATGATAATAGCACGTTGAATTTGAGTCCAGTTGATTAAGAGGCAGATCTAAACCTCATTTCCCCATCCCGGATATAGAAGTGAAGATATTCAGAGATAAGATGTAAATTTACCTTTGCATTTATGATATCTCCTCCGTATCTTATTGTGCCCCATCTATTCTCAGGATTTATATCTATAAATAGGTTGTCTTTTAGTGCCCCTCCAGACTCGAGTTCATGATCCAGTGCCATAGCCTGCCCAGGGGGTAATCTGAAATCAGCATGACATCTGCGGTAGACTTGTTAGCTCACAAAGCTATGGCACAAGTACACCTAGCTATGATGTGGACATTGTTTTTCATCCACTACACACCATGCTAGTCATCACACTTTTGATTGGTCAAAATTGTGTGAACAGCCATTATAGATAAAGTAGACTAGCGAGGATTCATCTGGTCTGTGTTTAAGATAAATCTTACAGAGGTGTTTGTAGTTATCTAGTCTCACAGCAACTCAACTCTTAATATATCACAACTCCCCTATCACTGATTGAGTTTTGCCACTCTCAGCAAAGAGGCTGATATTACTTATAACCCAGTGTAACCATTTTACATTCGAGAATTGTCGAAGGAACTAATTTAAGAGCTACATGTACATTTCATTGCTCAATATTGTTATGTGATTGACAGTGACATGTATAATTTAGAATTAACACTAGCAGACTGCAGAAGTCGTACTAGAAAAGCATACATCACATACTGATACTTACTAGTAGTACTACTACTACTAGTACTACGGTTGTTTATATCTTCACGAGACACAATTCACATTTACGACAAAATGCACTTCTACTACTTAAGCTTAGTCCACTACCACTACTAGAACTAGAACTAGAAGAAATAGAATTGCAAAAAAGTACTGTCTCACAGTCCCTCTCAGTGTCTGTGCGCGTCTACCAGTAGCCGTAGAGCCTGTAGAGTGTAGAGGTGAGACTACCTCCAGTCTTTGTAGTTCTACTGCTAGCGCAATCACAAGGGCAATCACCCAATTGCCTCATTCAGTGAATGTTAATGACTAATTGATTGACCGAATCACTGACTTTGAGGTTTGACTTTGAGTGACTCGCTTGTTCGGTGAATCATTCGTGCAATCAATTCATGCAAATTATAATTAATCATTTAATGATCATGATGATGATTGATCATTGAATCGTTGATCATGTTTGGGTTCTGTATTTCACTATTTGTGGGTAGTGATATTGCAAGTACCTCAGAATAAACTGTTGTTCCAGGTCAAGCGGCTCCTCTTTAGTCTTTTTCTCGGCTTGTTTGCCTTTAGCGCTTTTACCAGACATCATCGAAAAGGAGTATTATTAAGTTTTATGATCAAATGGTTTTAATTTCGAGGTAATTTAACAGGATACACGTAAAACGTCATCAGTAAACGCGCACTGTGTAATAGAGTCCGAGACCTCTAAAAAGCACGTACTAACTAAACCGGAAACAGAAATGAGCAATCATAACATTGAACTTATTGGAACTATAGTTAGTATAAAGCTGGCGCTGCGTCCGAAGTTCTAGTTTGAAGATTCAACGCTGCCCAGTCCTGCGCGCTCTGCTTGTCTGTGACGTTAGCAAGAATATATACCAGAATGTTTAAAGCGTTTACAGACAATATCAGTTCTCTTATTGGGACAGGAGACAAGCCAGAAGAAGCCCCCAAAGAAGTTGAGGAGGTTCAAGTATCCTCAGAGTCAGACCCAGCCGCCTCAGGCGATGTAACCGAAACTACAGGCAGTACATCCGAACAACACGATAAAAAGGTAAAGCCGCCGCGCCCGGCTCCTCCGCTGACGCCTGCTTCCAGTATATCTAAAGCCGAACCTCCCGAATCCCCTAAACATGTTGCTGAAGCGACTGAAGTAAACGCTGAAGAGGCAGCACAAGAGGTTGACGAGACGAAACTGGATAAGATTGATGAAAAGCTAGAGCATGCTGCGGAGAAAGCAAAGGAATGGGGATGTAAGTCACCATTCGTTTACCTATCTTTTCTTGAATGAGCTGTTGAAAAAAAGAGCCCTGTCAGCTGACCGAAAAACGCGCGGTTTTCGGTTATTCAATGGCGCAAGTGTAGTTTTTTAGAATTGGGTTTGAGCAGATTAGCTCAAGATCGACAGTCTTCACCTTAGAACAGCCTCTCTGGACGACTGGTGTTCGGTGATGGCTCTTTCCAAAAAGTTGCCTTTTGCTACAAGTCAAAATAAAATTGACCCTACTCTCAACTCTTGACGCTGATCAGAAGAATCTAATAGTAATAGGGCTCTTTTCCTAGACACCAATTACCGGGAGATTACGGGCAAACAGGACCACAACTGATGTCTTTTTAACTGATAAAAGGTCCTTGTAGACTAGTTACATTGATTGTTGATTGGGTGACATCTAGGCCAAAAACTAGAACAAGTTACTAAGGAACTCAGTTCATCGATTAAGTTGCCTTACTACACACCATTATCCGCTGACTTTGTTTAATGAGTCACTGAATGTGTGCTCCCCATATAATGTGACTGGCCCAGTCTTCTCTCGCTCCATGTAGAGACAGTAAACAGTAGGACAGTAGCTCCCTAGCTGCGTATACACTCTACAGACTATCGACGAATTGATTCTCTGACTCTTAATAAAATTAAGCAGCCTAACTCGTCTCACATAAATCTGATAAAAGAGAAACTAATGTGCGAGCGATCAGGACAGATCATTCTCCTCACAAAGTCAATGGTGCAGAGAGCTAGGTTGTCAATAGATGCGTAATGATGGTGGTGCTAATTACAATGCTTTCATATTACAGCATATTTCTTCAGCGCTACAAAACTTATGGGGCAAAGTGTCAAGGCTAAAGCTTCCGAACTCAAGAAAGCTGTTCAGGAGAATGTGAGTTTTGTGTCGCGAACCTGTAGCGCTGTTAGTTCAGTTTTCCAGTGAGCTCAGGTATTAATCGAGTTTCTTAGGATTTTCTATTGACCTCAGCTCAAGATTTTGATACCCCGGAGATGAGATGAATCATTTCGTGCTGACACGAGGGACCATCATTTTTAAAGCTGTGAAAATTTTAAGAATATTACGCATGGTCAGCCGTTTGTCTCAACTCAAAATTGATTGGACGGTCTTTATCTCACCTTTGGCTGAATTTCATTATGCAACGGAAAGTAAATTATTTAAAAGACTGACTGTAGTGTTTGCAGGAGACCTTGATATTTTTAGTTTGAAATAAGCTAGGTATTTCTGATGTGTGTCCATTAGGAAATAGTTATAATCTTTGCATTGTTTTTTATGTTGAAAGAGAAAGGTTATCGTGAGCGTGGCTGTAAGACCTCGATTCCTTTCGCATGTTTGTGCACTATGTAATGACATCACCCATATGATAGCATCACGCACTCTATGTAATGACATCACCCATATGATAGCATCACGCACTCGGTTGTCAGTCAGAGTGTCAGACAAGCCCATTTATCTGGTTACAGACGATTTTGGGAGACTTTGCTAGAGAGCAAGACAAGTTCCTGAATGAAAAGAAGGAGAAGGAACGAGCTAATGAGGCAGCAGTCCCTCCGTGGGTTGGGTATAATGAGGAGGAGAGTATGAAGGAACAGATGCTTAACCTGTCCAAGGTATGGCACGCTATCCATCCTGTAATGAGGTAAAACATGAGAGGGCAGATGCTTACCCTTTCCCAGATATGGTGCGCCTCACCTTCTGTAAGGAGCTAAAGTTTGAAAGGGCAGGTGGTTACCCTGTCCATTGTAATGTATGCCTCACCTCCAGACCTGTTATGAGCTAAAGCATAAGAGGGAAGATGCTTAAACTGTCCCAGGTATGGTACGCCTCATGTCTCGTCGGGAGCTAAAGCCACTTCCCATGAGGAAAAAAAGTATTTAAAATTTCCGAGGCTCAGTCCAATCATCCTCCTTTAAAGAAGGGATGCACAGGAGAGCAGATGTTCAGTACCCACCCTAATAGTACCGAGAATGAGTGATTATTCCACTGGCCCATTAGGCACACTCCGTCCACCACTATTTTGTAAAGCGAGCAGTAGCGGATGGTTTTATGCAGTCTGTCCATCCTCCCATAAGTAACAAAACTTAAGAGAGGAAATGCTCGAAATATAATGCACAGAATTGAATTCCCTTGAGGTAAAGTGTGGTTTATGTGGAATTCTTACACACTTGACCAAAGATACCGGAATTTCCTGTACTGCTGCACTAAATGTCAAACATATTCCAGTCTTTACTAATATACTTTTATATCAGTGAGAACTTGTAGCTGCAAGGCGATATTTCCCTTAATTTTAAACCCGAGTTTTAACTCGTCGTGTTAAACTCACCATAGGCAATAGTCACTAAAGCCGATCTGTCCTAGGTGCTATTTGAACGTATATGATTGAGTATTGTGTCACAACTGTGATATTCAACTAGTTGATGTGCGGTCAGTACAATGTGATTATATTACGCTAGTTGATTCCTAAAAAGACTCGTGACTGTATGCCACTTGTGTATAGAATCGCTACAAAGTATATTTCATTAGCATCATGATTATGCATTTACAAATCGCTATTAAACTGAGCACGCAACAAGCAGTTTGGTGCTATCCTACCTATTGATTTCACAATGTCAATGCTGACCCAGAAATTAGTAATATCAAGTATGTTCGTGGTAAATGCGCTGTGTGTGCAGCTAAGTGCTATCTCAGTCAATAACCATCTCACCGGCCCATCTATGCTAACTCCACTCCACTTTACTACGACTGAATCTATAAACTAGTAGAGAGTAAATTTATACAAACACGTCCCGGAATACACTGCCAGAAGGCCTATTATTTAGTTGCTATGTATGAGGTGTGTCTGAGATCGGCTTGGGTTTCCTCCATAAATAAAAAGTGGCAACGCGTGCAGCAATGCAGGAAGTGCAGTGTGTTGATTCGACCTCATGAACAAAAATGTTTCTTCTCTGTTCAAACACCTTTCAAGGAGCCAATTTGGAGTAACATCCATGTACCGTATTGCCAATTCGCTTAGGAGGTACGCGCTGACTGGTTCAATTCGAGGGCCTTAAACTAGAACGTCAGAATGCCCAACCACGATCCAGGCAGTTCGGGAGCATTCCAACAGAGCAAGAAATGTGTGCAACACATGAGAACAGGGTGACAGAGGCACGTAATATGAAATCTGGTCGATTTTACCTACAAGGAGTAGTCAGTTGAGTCTGACTACGGGCAAAATCCCTACACACAATTTCCAACGACAACTCAACCGGAAACAGGACCACAATATGACACTCAGTACGCAGTCTCATTGGCCACGGTCATGTGATCTGGAGGAAATCCTTGTTTGCAAAGCTTCATAGCACCTGTGTGATGGCTAACACGAGTTGGTTGCGAATTACAATTGGCATTTTACATACTGTACATTTGCCATTGTGTGCTAGGCCAAGTAGAAAAAATATCAGCCAAATTTAAAGCATATTCCAAAATTCTATAATGGTGAGCTTGGCGGTTCAGGTGTTTGGCAGGACTAAATTGACTTATCTTAGTTTCTTCATAGCATTTCACCAATTGCCATGCTTGCCTTATGTTTTAAAAGTTATTCTCTTTTGTAGGATAAGAGGAATTTCCTGCGAAACCCCCCGTCTGGCGTCCAATTCCACTTCGACTATGACACATGTTATCCAGTGGCTATGGCAACCCTAGCTGAGGATGATCGGCTGGATAAAATGAGATTCGAACTCGTGCCCAAACTGTGAGTATCATGCAAACTGTGAGTATCATGCAGGGTGGTGGATCACTCACTGGCTGTTCGAGTTGCCACCTTTTTGGTGCTCAGTCTCAATATTTAGGTGTGCTGTTAGTGGGCGGTAGGCTGACGACACATTCACATAATGAGGGCCAGGCCATTCACGTACACAGTCAGCTGTAAATCACGATAGCTTTTATGTAATTATGCGAGTATCTCAATAGCCATAGCATTTAGTGTGATGGTATCCTGAAACTGAGATCAGCGCTTGCACATCAGGAATGTAGTTAACACAATGAATGGTCCTACAACAGTTTTTACCTTGAGTTAAAGCATTTCTACCAGAGTCATGTAATACTGCTGAATGTTTTTACTTTTGTCTCATCGTAGCATAATTAGGTGTTCAGAATGTTTCGTGATCACCGTGTAGGTTAACACAGGTCATGCATAGGATCCTATTCGATCTAATAAATGTAGTTATGCCAGCGTTATTGATTTTCATTGCTGGTCTGTAGTCCACTCTTTCAGTGTTTTACTTGGTACTTTTGTAGAGTCACGGAACATGATTTCTGGAGAAATTACTTTTACAGAGTGTCTCTTATAAAACAGTCAACACAGCTCACATCACTCGCTAAACAGTCCAGTAAGTTGCGGAGAAATGATGCATGACAAGTCTGAAAGTTATTTAGCTCAAAGATGAGGCCAGATCTTCATACATGTGGTAGTGATTACATGATTCTATAGTATTAGAAAACGACGCGTGTTGGCAATTCTATTTTATATCAACGTCATCCCAAGTTCGGTCACCGTGCGCCGTGCGCGTGACATGTGACATCTTTGATGAGGTAGAATCATTAGGCCTGCATGGAGATTGGCCTTTAGGTTTCATATACAGTGCCTAGTCACCGTGGGGACGTTTTACTAACAAAGGTGGGTAATAGGGAGATGAAATGGTGCTCCGTCGCAACCATTGGTTGTAATAGTATGTTTACTGGGACTAAAAGTCTAAGGGTTCATTTTATTACTAGTAGCTGTTTTCTTACGCTGTTGTGAAATTGTCTTCCCCTTAAATTAAGGAATTGGTTGATACGGGGGCACCCACTAGTTAGACGGGCCGCTGGGTACCAACTGTATTATATGCTTCCATTTCTTTATCCTGTAATAAAACAGACCACAATCCAGCAGATTGCATAGATTTGACCCAAAAGTCACAAATAAGAATTATATAGTGTCTTGAATATCAATGTATAGTCACTGTATTCTTTAATTTGAGTATTGTGAGTTTATTTGAATTGTTTTTGAGCGGTGCATGAGCCTGTTTGTAATGCTGTGTTTATGTTGTATGTGTGTATTTTGTTAGACTTTGAAGAAAAATCAGCAGAATCCCAGCCAACCACAGAGACTAAGCCAGGTATTATTGCCCTTTAGGCCTTCCTCTTCTCTAACTGTAGCTTGCATAGTTGTTGTGACAAGCATTGAGTATTATTTACTGCAGAAAGCTGCACGCAAATCAGAAAGGCTACGGCCACACCGACTGCTCTCTCAGCCAGTGAGTGAAATCCCCTACTAAATTGGAGGTGTCCACCCGAAATTGCATTAGTATTGCTAACTGACATGATTGGCCTGGTATGACAGCCAAGTTGCTATCTTTAGGCACAGGCTGGCAGTATGAATAAGAAGCATTGAATATTTAGCTTTTTGTTAAAATTGATTGCTGTTAATCGAACGCTTTTTCCGACAATTCTGCTGGATTGTGGGTTAAAACTCGAATGGTTATCCATGCTGTGCGAAAATACGTGGGTTGAAAAAGTTCCTTTGTTTCTGTATGGAATATTTTGGATACCGATACACTTTTTTTGTGTATCAGTCACGAATACCTGATACTCTCAGAGAAAGGAATAGATTGGTTTTTGATACTCTATACATGATACACCTACAGGGGATGTAGCATAAAAACGCCAGACTAACCAAATAAAAAATAAAACAAAAATGTCATTAATAAATCTTGTTTTAATTATTTGGGGGTTCTCTTGAAATTCAGTGTAAAAAGAAAAGAGTTGTAGTGTTGGCAACCAATTACGCTGATTAGGATGAACAAAATTAATAGGTTGCACTGTTTTTATACCACTCACTATCGAGGTCGAGGTCACGCCAAAGTCGCCAAGATTGGCATGTGGATGAAAGTTCATAGCTACTAGTACTGTGCTTACGAAGTTCCTCGCTAGTACTAGTAGCTACCTGTTTTAGTGGGGTACTAACAAACTTCATAACCATTGAATGCAGGTGAGCCAGTCATTGAAAGAATGAGAGTACAGTCCAGTTAACAACACTATCATAATCTCCGCTGGACAACTCCCACTTTGCAGGGGATTTCCCTAACTGGGCAGGTGAGCTGCCGGATTGGTGCAGCGCCCTCCGGATTTGTGTGGTTAGGATGCCAAAATATCTTTGTGGTAGCCTGGGCTAGAAGCGGGGACTAAGAAAAATCTTATTTAGTTGGATATACCAGGAGACACATTTTTCATGGTTTTTTCCTTTTGTAGCTCTACAGAAAACCGACGTGGCGCCGTCAGCGGAAGGAGCCGAGGAGGAACCAGTGGTAGAAGCCGCCGCTCAGGATGAGTTTGTTAGCGATGCCTATAACCTGGAAATTAGCGATGAGGATCTTCTGAAGGAGATGGAAGCACTGAGAGCCTCCCCGAGTGGCGATGGTGAGGGCATGACCCCCAATGACCCCCATGACCTCTGGATGATCCAGAGTAACCCTTCACTGACCCAAAAGTGACTACTGCGACTCCTGAATGACTCATAGTGACCCCTGCGATCCCTCAAAATTACCTTATAACCTGATATGACCCCACAGTGACCCCTAACTGGCCTAAAATTGTCACCCCTTCGAAGGAAACGTAACGTAGTTAGTTTCTGAGAAGGGGTCTAGTTCAACAGGGCTGCCAAAACCAGCCAATGCTAAGCCTTTCGCAAAACGTACCTGGCTACAGCGGCGCATGCCCCAATGTCCGATGTACAGAGTGGCTAGGAAAACGGATTACGCTACACTTGGTCCGCCGAGCGGATAGATCCCGCACATCGCGGCATTAAGTTGGGTGTGCCGTTAGTGCCCGCTTGCTCGAAGTAGGTCCAACACCGGTGTGAGCCAGTCAGCGGTTGTTGCGATGTTTGCTTAAAAGATTCTTCGCGAGCGCTGAATTTGCAAATTCAGCCAGCGACCTTCTCCGCTAGAGGTCGTTGATAGCTGTAGGAATGCAGCACCGTTGCTACTGACAGCCGATGGTAACAACAGTCTGAGTTAGAGGTCAAGGACTAGAACCAATTGGCTTAAGTCCGCAGACTCAAGCTAAGGCCGCGCGTGCGCCGCTTGGCATTTCCGACTGTTCGTCTTCATAGCGTTTCGCTTTGCATGTTTGTGCTGACCCCGTAGTTTCCTTCGAAGGGGTGCTCTCTTGCCATACACTGCCAATGGTGCCCACTGTTCGTTGAGGGGATAGTTGCTTGGGGTAGGCGATGCTGGCATGGTAGGTCTGTTATTGTGAGTATAC
>Ga0224501_10004434_pt1 | contig 11081 bp, 8 predicted proteins | sample SF_Oct11_sed_USG_4_FD_169105 | JGI IMG/M metagenome (GOLD analysis project Ga0224501, IMG submission 169105) | Sediment microbial communities from San Francisco Bay, California, United States - SF_Oct11_sed_USGS_8_1 | ecosystem: Environmental > Aquatic > Marine > Sediment | place: USA...
GACGCTATCAGTAAGGTAGGTTATCTGTGAGGTAGGGTATTGGTATCGGCGAGGTACGCTATCAGTAAGGTAGGTTATCTGTGAGGTAGGGTATTGGTATCGGCTATGTGAGTTGGGCTTTAGATTGGTACTAAGCTGTAATTGACAGTTAGTTCAGAGGTGTCCTTATGCAATAAACAAGTTAGGATGGTAGATGAGATGATAAACATCGTTGGTGATCCACTGAGATTGTGGAAATATACAACAGATGGGACCTATTAGAATTGTAACAGCCAACAAGAAATGAACACCTTTCGCCGTAAGATTTTGACCCCTACAGAGCAGAGAACTTTTCCTGTTATGTGACACTAGAGCCCTTGTAATGGTGGTTGTTTTGGAGTCGTTCGCACAATGTCTATAATGATGAGATGTTTGCAGGATGGCTCTGAACGAGTCATAGAGTCGCTATCACTGATTGACGCTGTGATGCCAGACGTGGTAGAATCACGTAAACTAGCAGCTGCTAAACAGGCTCAGCTACAGTCGGCAGAACAGGCGCCTGTAAATGGATCAGATGAGTCTAACAGGACGCCTGCCGGTTAGTAACCAAATGCAGAAACTCGTGTTAAAGCCTCCTCCACTCGCCGTGTTTGCTCCTCTCTACTCGCTGTTTTTATGCACAGTGGATGCCAATTTATTCAAGGGTTTACCAAGATCGGGGCGGGGCTCACATCCTCCAGCCGACCTTCCCGCTGTGTGAACCTCTCTAGTGAAAGTAACGTACTCTTCCAATATAAAAGTGATGGCACCAAAACCCCGTTCCCGCAGCCCCTTTGGTGCGTATATTCCCGTTTGGGGGTCACGGTCGATGACAGATTCACTTTCGGCATTGTTTCCCATTCTTCAAGGGAAGCAATGGTGTCTAATTGCTAAAACATAGCAGCCCAATGATCTTTACGCCCTCATCACATAGAACAGAACTCGAAATTTAATGTAATATTGGTAAAACCTGAAGTTTTATGCCGTGCTCTGCTGAGTTTTCCCTCAACGGAAAGAGAGACCTTTGCGTTCGGGCATTTATTGTCGCGCAATAATGGCACTAACGTTCGCTGACAAGGTGAAAGACTGCCCTCTGATACCCTATGTCTATATTTTTGTTCCACACTTTTTCTATTCAGACTTGTGTAATTACAAGTCTAGTATGTGCCTATAAGACATTTTTTTCAAACATCAGCGTGTAAGCCGAGAAATCTATGCAAACACCAACAACTCTGTGTTAATTTCCTACCTCAATTCTGTTGTGTAGACGATCTAAAAAGTTCATTGTTCAGGGCTTTAAGTATGCCCTTGGATAGGGATCTATCTAAGTTTCCATTTGAGCTGGGTGTTGGTCCCATTTGTTCATGGTAAGCTTCAGAGTCTGCAAACAAGTGAAGACACATTCTGGCATATCTTAAGCCTTTTAAAGTATGGATGACGAGGCAATTTTTGGCCGAATAGAATTGGTGTGTCTTAAAACCTACCTGATTTTAATACTGGGTAGGCAATGTAGTAAAAAGTACGGTTAAATGTTTGCATTCCCAAATGAACTTTTATACTGTTGAAATTTTCCCGCGTGACGTAAATTGTCGCAAAAGGCATCACAACAGGTCCACGTTATTACATTTGCGCTCCGCGTGATGGGTAAATCCAACTTTTAAAATTTTTGTTACGCTTCTACGAAAACGAAAACAAAGACCTATGAATCCATTGGGTGTAACTTAGTCATACCTCTAATCTAACTCGCAATCGAAGTGAGTAACACAGACTCGGTGATCGAGCGAGTTTACTCACCTCTTCCGAAAACGGTCTATCAGTTTTAGTTTGTGTTAGTTACCAAGAGCCAAATGACTGCTCTTATTGACTAGACAGTCCAACACTATGTTTGCAACCTAGTCTTATTGCATGTGGCTGTCTGACGCTGTAATCAGTACGTTTTTCTAGCAGTTGAAGTCATGGCATCAACGCTACCGTTGCCAATCTTTTCCATCTTTAATGCGGATCTAAGGGCAATTACGCTGCGCCCACAGCACTGTAATTTGACTCAGGCAGGTTTTGAGACACACTGAGCCAAAGAAAATTGCCTCGTTATCCATACTTTAATGTCCGGCAGACTCGTATACATTTGATGGGGTGACTGTATGCAGTCTGTTGTGAAGGGGTGGCTGTGTTGGCGAGCTGACTTTGTACAGTCTACTTCTGTGTATTACAGCAGCACGCCACGATGAGTTTGAGATCGACACGGAGATTGAGATTCCCGCTAGTAGGACAACGGTGCTCAGGGGACACGAATCTGAAGTCTTTATATGCGCGTGGAATCCAAAAAATGATATTCTAGCCTCCGGGTACGTAGAGCCTTTTAATGGTTAAAGACCCTTTGAATGGTTGTAGAATCTTTTAAGGGTGATAGTGATAGAGCTTTCAATGGCTATAAAGCCCTTTACTGGTTATAGAGCCTTTTAATGGTTTCCACTTGCCCACGCACCCAGTACGGGCTATGGGAACGACTTATACCTTTTTATTTGATTTTAGATCTGGCGATTCGACAGCGAGAATATGGAATATGAATGAGGTGGCGAGTGCAAACAAGACAGCCAATCAGCTGGTGTTACGCCACTGTATACAGAGAGGTGGTACCGAGGTACCCAGCAATAAAGACGTGACGTCACTAGACTGGAATGTGAGTGGCTGGATAATAGCCCAGAGTGTGCGTCAACTGTCACAGTTCATGATAGTCCGACACCATCAGTTTTGCTACCTATCTCTCACGCCCCTGCGCCGCACCTCGATTGATTCACAGCGTACCAAACGGCTCTGGTGTCTGGAGGCATTTAAATTTGAGAGAAAAAGAATCTTTCAGGCTTCAATTCTGTCAAGCTCAAGTCCAACATCGGTTTTTATTGTTGATTGGATTTTGAAGCTGAGAATGTATGCTTTCAGTTATGGGGGCTACTTGTGATAGCTATAAGAACTCTGTAGAGGCATTTCGCTTTGGCGTTACACTGTAGCTCTCTAATGTGGGTTTCAAACTTTGAGCTTTCAGCATCACCGCGTGTGGCTGTACCACCAGCGAAGGCTGCTTGACCAGGCCACGCTGAGCCGTGTAGCACGCGTCCCCACACACACGCTACACGACCGAATGTGGCTAGCTGAGCTTCCAGCCCAGGTATACTCTATATTTAAGGGGGTTAAGCCACAGTCTATGGTCGACGCATCTTCAGAGTTATGTTCCCCATTCTTAAAGGGAGGCAACTCTGCCTTCATGGGTGACTAATAACTACAGCCCCAATTGGCCAAATCGAAAGGAAAGTTGGATCTCATTACTAAAATTTAGTAACCTAATGATCTTTGCTCCCTCAAAGCATAGAACTCAAATAGAACTCGAAATTGAACGTAATGTCTGAAACTAAAGTTAAAAGAAGTGCTTTTCTGGGTTTTCCCTTGCTCTAAATAGACGCTGTTGCGTTCGGCCCTCTATCATTGCGCAATAGTGGCACTAACGCTCACTGACACAGAAGAAAGGCTGCACTCTGCAACCCTTATTCCATATTTTTGTTGCGCATACCTACTCTATGGGAGTAATTGAGCCATTTTCTGCCACGCTGGCTCAGGACGGGTTGGCAGAGTGTGATCAGCCAGGGAAAAATCCCTTGAAATACTCCGCCGTGGCTGGGAATCGAACCCGGGCCACAGGGAGGACAGACAGTGAGCTATTACACTGAGCTATCATGACTGACTTCTATTTTAACTAAAAGTCTACTATGCACATACAAGAGATTTCTCCAAAGTTCAATACAGAAGCCAAGACATCACTACAAACACCAACAGCTCTGTGTTAATTTCTTATCTTGAGACCAGCTCTGTTGCAGTGATAGTCTAAAAAGCGCGTCACCGAGGGCGAAAGTATGCTCATTGGATCGGGCTCTATCTAAGCTGCCATTTGATCTGGGTATCGAGTCCATATGTTCATGGTATGCTTCAGAAAAAAAGTGAAGACATGTTTGGTCACGTCTTAACCCATTCAATAAGAATGTTATTATGATCTACACTACATTCATGGGAGTCACCTCCCAGTACATTATGAACCACATGTAGACAGCCGGTGAGACACTTGTAAATTGATTGTAGTGTGATGGATCGCTGTTAGCAACTGGCTCATATGATGGGTACGCCAGAATCTGGAGTACAGATGGTAAGCTGGTCAGCACTTTGGGCCAGCACAAAGGACCAATATTCGCTCTGAAGTGGAACAAAAAAGGGAACTACATCTTATCAGCTGGTGTCGACAAGGTGCGAAGGGACGGCATCCGTGGCCCAGGAGACCGCGATGCAGCTATTAGCCGAGCTAAGAGGCCTGCACAGGGTTGATATATATAGTGGGAGTGGGCTTTACGCGGAGGCAACTCCTCTGTATTGGGGTACCCGCTGACTCCGTGTCCAGGGGGGTCGGAGGTCATCACCTGCTGAGAGAGGAAAGAGACGATCCTCCAACAACCTTCATCCACTTGTTCTCCTTTATTTACACTGTGGTGAGCCGAAGCCACAATATCTAATTGGGTTGAGAGACCCATACCAAGAAAGGCCCACCAGCATCGGAGGGTCCGTAGGGGCGGGGGCGAAGTCTCAACCTTCAGATTGCAATCCAGATCTCATTACTGACTGATGTACTGTGACCTGTAAAACACGCCCCTGTCAAGCGGGTTCAGTTGATGGGTAGGTAAGGGACGAAAGCATTTCAACCCTGATTCTCAAAGCCATGAGTGGGTTTAAGCGATTGAATTTATAGTTACCGTGTCTGGGTTATTTATCTGCAGCTTTTACTGGTCAGTTATTGATGCGGCGGGTGCAAGCCGTCACTACCCTGAGCTTGGCCACCATCCTGAGCTGGGTTTCTATTTTCAGGCCGACTTTGAGCCTCATGCCGATGATGACAAGCCCCCTATAGACGGGGTAAATCGTTCGCTTAGTTTTCTATTTTTCTGTTGGTTCTTGTTATATTTAATTAAAAACTGTTCTCTTGTCAGGATTGAAATTTTTATTTATTGGAGTCGCCTACCACAACAGTTATCCCATTCCTTCATTGTGACATTAGAAACAGATGCCTGATTACTCTCTCAGATGGGGAGAGTCCCTTCCCTCAGACCCAAAACTTTCTGTCAGAATTATGTGTCAATCTTTTAGACAACTATTATCTGGGACGCGCACACCGGCCAGAGCAAGCAGCAGTTCGCCTTTCACACCGCACCCGCTCTCGATGTAGACTGGAAGAGCAGCACCGGCTTCGCCTCCTGTTCCACTGATATGTGCATTCATGTGTGCGAGCTCGGCAGGGAGCGACCGGTACAGACGTTTGAAGGACATTCTGTGAGTGCCTGCTAAATCACGAATAACATTACATGAAAAATCGCATTGCAAGTTTACGACAGCTGTTTTGCGCCAAACTGGCAGTTCTAGCACGCTAAATAAAATCACGCTCACAAGGCGCGCACTGATTGACTCAATCACTTCTATAGCCTGTGGGAATCCAAAGGCTATAACGTAGAAAGTCAGAATGATCAACTACATCTGATTTGAAACCTTATTTGAGCTAGTTTGGGAGCAGTCATCACCGTAGAGCAAGAAACAATCAAATTGCTGGGAACCAGAGCATCAGAGGTGATTATAAAATGGAATCTAGCCGAATTTACCTGCGAGTAGCGGCTAGTTGAGTCGACTACGAGCACAGTCCCCGCGCACAATTTCTGATGACAGTTTGACCGCAAATAGAACCCCGACACAAACTACGCAGTCTCATTGGCCTCTGTGACTGCGGTAAACCCTAGTATTTCGGACCAGTGGTCGCAATCGTCAGGCTAGAAACGCGAATTGCGATTTTTTGCGATTAGCTTATCGCGAATTCGCCATTGTGTGGCAGGCCCTTAAATCTGACTTGGAATCGTTTTGCTCTTTCTCCTCATGTGCCTAATCAACGTAAGATTTGTGCTGGTAAAATCCATTAGCTTTCATATTCAAATTCCTCTGGCGTGAACTACTCCGTCTAATAAATTATGGCGAGTGCTAAAACAATCTATCTGAGATAACTCTAATGAATGTATTCACTCGCATCACCTGTGACCCGCTGCCCAAATTCATAATCGGTTTATTCAGTGATCAAAGGAAATGCTCATCTACCAACGCGACTCCATATTCGACCTCAAATGGCAGAATCTGGAGGTAAACCTTTTCAGCACACTGTGCCGAAGATCAAAGGTGTTGTCTCGAAGCCCGAGCCAGCCGGATAGGACGATATCGATAACAACCTATGTGGCGTGGTGTTGATCAAAACACCCCCGGATTCTGTCGCATGGAACGTGACCCCACAGTCGGTTACAACTGAAGCATGCCAACTCCACTAAGACAATAATGTTGTGACTGGCGATAATTCTCTTGTAGAATGAGGTGAATGCCATTAAATGGGATCCCCAGGGCCAGATGCTAGCCTCCTGCTCTGATGATATGAGTTTAAGGGTAAGTCTTGCTACACTCCGCTCCAATCCGTGCCACGATTCCATGGTTTCTCCGAGTCGGCTGTCGGTGAAGATTTATCTCTACCGTTCACTATCCTATGTGAAGTGTAAGCGCCGCTGTCCCGTGCTTGAAATAGTGAACGGCCGATCTCATGGCTGACAGCTGAGATATTCTAAGGGGCAATCACTCTGACCCACGAATCAACAGCCGTCTTGTAACGCTGTTGTTTGTTTGGTAGACATGGCACTGTTATAACGCTGTCATTTATTTGAGAGATCTCCACACAGTTTGCGACGCTGTCGTTTGTTTGAGAGATCTCACACACAGTTTGCGACGCTGTCGTTTGTTTGAGAGATCTCACACACAGTTTGCGACGCTGTCAATTGTTTGAGAGATCTCACACACAGGTTGCGACGCTGTCGTTTGTTTGAGAGATCTCACACACAGGTTGCAACCCTGTCGTTTGTTTGAGAGATCTCACACACAGGTTGCAACGCTGTCGTTTGTTTGAGAGATCTCCACACAGTTTGTAACGCTGTCATTTATTTGAGACATCTCCACACAGTTTGCAACGCTGTCGTTTGTTTGAGAGATCTCACACACAGTTTGCGACGCTGTCGTTTGTTTGAGAGATCTCACACACAGGTTGCAACGCTGTCATCTGTTTGGTAGATTTGGAAGATGGATAGTGATAAGTGCGTACACAACCTACTGGCTCATGACAAGGAGATTTATACCATCAAATGGAGTCCCACCGGGCCAGGTACCAACAACCCTAACTCCGATCTGTATTTGGCCAGGTAAGTTATAGAGAATACCTGGGAGACCACTGTACATTACTCTGCTAGTTCTCACTGTCAGCTGGATGATTGACTGCGCGATAGTCGTTTGCCCCCCTCTTCATGGACGTGTATCCATTTTGCACTTCACCTGCTTTTATATGTGTCATGTTGCTATGAAACAAATGGCTTTAGATTGACTCAACCCCAATCTACTAGAGGCCGTACGTTCAATCTTGTAGCTTGTGCTTTACACTGAATCACCTGTTGCGTTGTTTCGATGAAGCTGGCCCTGGACGTAGTCAACTTCCACAATGTCAACCCTGCCCTGACAGCAACTCCCACAATGTCAACCCTGCCCTGGCAGCAACTTCCACAATGTCAACCCTGCCCTGGCAGCAACTTCCACAATGTCCACCCTGCCCTGGCAGCGACTTCATTAGTCGCCGTCCTTGTCACACTTCTCTCATGTTTAATAATATTATTATAAGATGTTGCCATGGCAAGTTTAAAAGTTGTGCTGAAGTCAAGATTAGGCCCCCCGAATTGAATTGGCTTTTTAATACTGTGCCAAGTGACCAAAAGTATCTGATTCCTGATGGCCTTCACCTTTCACACTCGGAGATGGTTGTATTTTAATCACTCAGCAGTATACCTGTGTTACTCTCTAACTGTTACCGTCTCACTGTTGTATCCACAGCGCTTCCTTTGATGCCACAGTACGATTATGGGATGTGGAGCGCGGCTCATGCGTTTATACGCTAACTAAGCACAGTGAGCCAGTGTATAGTGTCGGATTTAGTCCTGATGGTAAATATCTGGCCAGCGGTTCATTCGATCGATGTGTCCATATATGGAACGTACAGGTAAGTGTTTTGAAAAATGCGTGCAATGGGTGGGAACCCAATCTCCTATGCTCCCATCAACCTTTTTTTATGAAGGAAACAGTTTATTCCTAACTTCTCCAACTAGAACTCTCCTGAGTTAACTTCTCTACAGAATACCAAATTCTGCTAAATCAATGTCAGTACGTAGGCTCACAATAAAATGAAACAGTAAAACAGTATTGTCGAGTTAAATTTCAACTTTTGTCTAGATGGAAAATGGACCGCATTGAAATGGAAAGGTTTTCCTAATGAGAGGTTAAGATGCGAAAGGTATGCCAAAACGGAACAAGATAACATTAATGGGAGCTGTAACCGCTTAGAGAATCCTACTGGTTTTGCTAACGGTTAGAAGTCGTCTGGGAAATCCTTTTGGTCACGTGACACATATTTTTTCTTTATGTGTATCACGCGGAAATGTAACCGTTGCCCGTAACCGTTTGCATCTTAACCTCTGCATGTCACAACCATTCAAATGTTTTGAAAGTGAGGCAGGAACGATTTAATTTTTCGTTTTAGAGCGGTAAACTTGTTCAGAGCTATCGTGGTACAGGCGGTATATTTGAAGTCTGTTGGAACCAAAGAGGAGACAAAGTGGCTGCCAGCGCCTCAGATGGTAGCGTGTATGTCCTTGACCTGCGCGGAGCCAAGTAACATGGCATTTCTGAATAATTGGCTCAGTCTTTTTGTATATTTTGTAAGAGCCTTTAATGGGGCAGATAGTTTTATTCAGTATGAACCTTGTGGTGAACCAAAAGAGACTCACCATTCTCTATAGAAGCTGTACTACCCAGCTGTCTGTTGTAGGTCAGCAGTTAAGTTGACTGCTGTTTATTATCCACCTCATTGTGGCTGACTCTTGTACATTCTTACCAGTATCTTTAGTTATGCTTGTAGTCATTTATATGGAGCAGTGTCTCATAAAAATTACCCAATCTCATACACTATCCAGTCTACTTCTCCCTTCATATCCAGACAGGGATATGGCATAAAGTGTCCAACGGATCATTACTCAGGGTGCATGATTAGTTCACGAGGTAATGGAACAGGCCAGTGACTTGAATAGCTCAATGACTAGAGAATTACGGGATCACGAGAGGCTTAAATTACCCCTACATCTCCGAATTTTTTGTCGTAACATAAAAGAAAAACATGTACCTCTAAACAAGCTTGTATAATAAATCTATAGTGGTACGGCATTAGGTCGTATTGTTTAAACCTATATCTAGATTCCACATGCTACGTAATCGTTACATTTGTTCACAACATCTAAACAGAGGCATGTATATGAGGCTGATTTCTCTGGCATATAACTTTAATCATTGAAATATACATGCGTTCAGCATATTGGAGTAATTATCGAAGTTAATGGAGATCTTGTGCAGAAGAGACCGACTTCGAGATGACTACGGTTACAGGATTTGGGTTACCATAAGGGTTTAGTAGTGGGAGTTGTTTTACCTCGCTTGAGACATGACTAAGTAATCATAAGCCTCGTACTAAGCTCTAGGTGTTCTTGTGCAATAAACAAGTTCGGGTGATATATATGAGATTATAAACATCATATGTGATCCATTCCAACTGTGAAAATATGTAACAGATGGGAGAAATAAGAACGCCAACGATAAATGAGCACCTTTCTCGTAAGATTTTGATGACCATGTCATTACACAGGACTTTTTTGGTCACGTGACCATAGAGCCCTCATAATTGTAGTCATTTTGGAGTTATTCTCTCATGCACAAGGTCTCGACTCATTAAATCTTTTCAGAGACGATCACCCTTAAAGTGTAAACAACCTGAAAAAAGCCCGTCACTACAGCGCCAACATCTGGCTCTAGCAGTGACTGGTTCTAAATACCCCTAAAACAGTTGGGAGATAGTCCATGTCAACAGCAGTGGTCAGACACGTTACCCAGGCATCTCTGGATGGCGATGCCCCATTGGTTTTCATTGGGAAACAAATCTGTGAGTACTCATCTTTCTACCTACTTGTATAAATTAATGGGGCATTTGAAGTGATTGCTTTTTCACTGTGTTATTGTAACTTGTCGGGCAATTCATTTCTTATCTTGTTGTGATACGCAGTTATGCAGCTTTTAGGACTCTTACAGATACAATTTATGCAAATTTCAAGAATGTCGGTCTCGAGTAGTTGTGCCTGGGAGAAAATAAATCTGCGCCTCTATCCTAGTAAAAAGTACACATTAGCCGTGCGAGGCGGATCTTTCTATTGGTCCAGGATTCACGCGTTGTTTGATGGCGTATTACTGCATTGACAGTATACTAGTCTTAGCACTCATATTGCTATTTCTAGGAGTGGTTTAAAATCATACTCTAGAGTACTGACCAATACAATATTTAGCCAAATGGAATCTCGTTTACGTTTTAGCTCAACTACTCGAGACAGACATTGACCATGCAATGCCATTGCTGGCGCTCCAGCAAGAGGTAGATAAAATTGCAGTTTATGAATAGAACTAAATAATTCATTGGATATGCTTCATGTCGATAATCCGGATACACATACTTTTTAGTAATTTTGAAAAATGCCATAATTCTGTATGAGTTTGTGCATTATAGGATAAGTTCGGATTTTTCTGAATGAGCCTTCCAGGGAAATACTCAGTACATTCAGTATGTGGTTTTAGAAGTTTGCTCGGTTCTGGCGTGGCTGCCCAGAAACCAGATTGTAACCGAGTAGTTGAGTGTCTGCGCACAAAGTTGTTGGAAGAGTTCAGATTCCGCGTCCCACCAAAAAGCCAGCTAGCAGGATTACTCTAATAATATCTATTATTCCAGGTCCCCACAAGAAAGTCAGCTAGCAAAATTACTCTGAGAGTTGTTGCCTTTTGTTTCTTTGTTCTCGACGTGCGCCCTGTGTTAGTTAAAA
>Ga0224501_10004435_pt1 | contig 11080 bp, 5 predicted proteins | sample SF_Oct11_sed_USG_4_FD_169105 | JGI IMG/M metagenome (GOLD analysis project Ga0224501, IMG submission 169105) | Sediment microbial communities from San Francisco Bay, California, United States - SF_Oct11_sed_USGS_8_1 | ecosystem: Environmental > Aquatic > Marine > Sediment | place: USA...
AACCTGTAGGTGAAACGTTGCAATTGGGAGCAAGCCATAATTATCCATGCGTAATCTTGCTTCTGAGCCTTTAATTGGCCTAGATTAAGAAGAGCATTGCTCATAACCTGGACTTCTAATTAACCAATGGCATATAGGTAACCGTAGTCTGAAGTGCCAACACAAAACACAAACCAATTGGCTAATAATAACGTTATTGAAAAAGAAAACCATATTTCTAAGAAAGACTGTAGTTAGCATAATAAAGCAAAATACCTGGCTTTAACTGTCAGTACAAAATGCCTATATACATATGTGCCCAACAGCTATATGGTAAGCCGCGCTGACCGAGCTTACATGCAGAATTAGCATGGCTAATAGACAGTCTAGCCAGCAACAGGCGCGTGTACCATCCCACCAGCTAACAATTACCACCTACCGTATTAATTAATTATTTCACATAGTCATCTGTTATACAGAACCAAGTGGCTTAATCATTTTTTGGCATTTTGCTTGTTCCTGGGTATAGAGCCCACACTCACAACAGGAGCTCCGCCATGACCGGGATTCCCAGATTATGAGCCCAGCACCCTACCATTATCCCGATATCCCCTGTGCCCCGATATATGATCTATCTGAATTAACTGGACGTGTAGTGGCTTTAGCAAATTGATTCACAGTCCTTGTAGCAGGCTGCTACTGTTTACATCAGCCTTATATTGTATCATAGAATCAAACACGTTACTATTTGCTAGATCTTACGACGGAATGAAACTCAAATAGTTTTTGAAATGATACGACTAGCCGAGAGCAATGAGAAGGCGTGTGTGGTTGAAAATTGACCCATACCTTAGCGACTGGTTCAATATGGTTCGTGTAATCCAGGATAATACTAGGATAAAGTGCTTGTCGGTGAGCTACTAGATCACCTCCCCCCTCTAGCAAGTATGCGAACTTATAAATGCATGCTGACTACCCAGCCACCTAAACTACTAGTAACGACTACAGATGTCGCACCAAGTTCCATTTCGATGCCCCCCAGCAAGTGTGCGAACCTATGTAGTCTGACGCATACTGGCTACCGAGCCACCAAACTACTAGTCACTGACTACCTGTGCTGCTCCCGATTCCATTTCTATACTTTTTGACTCATCAGGATAAAGTTGGTATTGTATACTACGTCTCTATACCTTACGCTATTGAAGCGGTGGAGGTTGACATTACCTTTTATTACCGAATAAATTGTACCATAGATACATTAAACCCAAGTCAAAACTGCACCATAAATTTACCATACTCAAGTCGAAACTGTACCATAACTGTACCATAAATATACTATACTCAAGCCATGCTATATGAGTTAGCCAAACCACCTGTGCCAGCCAGGTATAAAAGGAAATCAGAAAGCAATTCTCATTCAATACCAACAGTTTATTAATATTCAATCCAAAGTGCTACTCAATAGGGTTGTCAATCATGACTGGTCTAACCAGCTATTGAGTTTAACTAATTGATTGGGTGATCACCCAGTTAAAGGCAAACTATGTAGCGAGCTGGTCATTTGGTTGATGATTATTTCTAAAATAAAAGACTACCCCATAACTAACCTCTACTCATGCTTCTTTGGTCTGCCTCATTTTCTTTTAACCGACATTGTAAACTCAAAGGCCCTGGTTCTAGCTGGCATAATATAGCAGCAGACTGTAAGCAGTGGAAGAGCATGGAGGAGGCCTTTATCCTGCAGTGGAGGCAACCCAGCTGACCATGATGCCGCCCTACCCTTTCAGGCGAGGTTCTCATATCTAACCACCTCAGGTGAGGTTCACTAATCATCCAGAAGTGAGCTTGGTTATCTAAATAGCTTGGCTGGTTTATGTCAAACATAGCCCATTTATCATGCGTTCCTTCGCTGAATGACACTGAATCATTTATGAACTGAGGCCCTTGAAGTTGAAAAGAGTTGGTATGCATGAGAAAACGAATCGAGGTTTAATTTCTAGCAGATTACAAAATCTAATCATCTATCGTAGTAAAAACCCAAGGGATAACAAGCAAGGAGCTAGGTAAAATCAGGTGGGAATTGCAGTGATATTTACACTCAAGCTGAACAGAATAAATTAACTAAGTCTAAACAAACGAGCACATCATTTGTCATTAAATGAATACGTAAAGTAATCACCCTTGGTGAGAATTGACAAGATTTTCAAGTGAAATGACCCCATTCTTCTTTCATCGACCACACATGGTTCGTACGTGCGATGTATCTATCACCGGAGTAAAATCAAGCTGCTAGTTTATTTAGCTCAATCAGGAATTTTCCAGAGATCAATAAGAAAGCTCGAGAGCCACACTATCACCAGCCAGTTATCAATGATTGTGCCTACACGCTGGGCATTGGAGACACTTGTTTGAACCAGCTGAGCATAATGGGCATTAACTATTAAGGCTTATAAGTTATATCGGCTATAATTAAAAATCTACTATCTCATGGAAAATGATCTCGATGGCTATTTTGATACTCGACCTAATAGAAATGGCAGGATACTGTTGTGTCAAATAAATACACCGAAAATTTCATCATGCTGGTGCCAGTAGTGAGTAGACCAACCGACTAGTCATGTCAGTCAGCCACTCAATTGATAGATAAAATGTCACTCACTCCTACCTGCTGTGGGCACTGTTGGTACATCTGTAGCATTATAGCCTAGTGCTGTATAAGCGTCTTTAACCTCTGTACATCCAATGGCTGGATCAGCCGAGCTAGCTGATATACATATTGCTACCATTAATATAGTCCTGAGCTTCATGGTGCCCTATACTGTATATGTAGTCTGTAGTCACTTTATGGTATCTCGGTTGAGTGATTCCTTGATTGTAAAATCCGCAAAGTATTTGACTCCGATCTGTTGTGGTAGTTTCAGTATATTGACAGAAATTTCCAGTAGGTGCGTTGTTCACACGTGTTTGTCCAGACAGCCAGCGGCTCTAATACAAACCCTTCTCTTGCACCAACAAAGCTCAACTACTTTCAGTCGAGACAATCAGCTGAGCGCACGTGTCTCTGTTGTTGACCAATACGGTAATGATTCATCCTCCCTAGTTTGACGATTCCTATTATGCACTCATAAAATTGAACTCATTCTTCTTGGGCTTACACCTCTTTCATCAAACAAGTTTTAAGTTAAATCTACTTTTCATATACAGAATTTGCTCAAAATATGCGAATATGTTTGCTAATAGTAAAATACAACTGTAGACAAAATAGGGGGTTAAATACAACAGCCGTACTGATTGGACACTGACGATCACCGCAGATAGCTAGGTGAAAGCCGACCCCCATACGGTGTCTCAGCGCAGACGTCATATCTCCATCATTCATCAGTATCATAAAGGAGTGCACTGAACCCCGTTCGACTTGACTGGGTTGGAGTCGTATGAGTCAGCTTCTTACCCAACTTACCATCCCCTTTCTCAGTCATAATCACACAGCGAGACTAGAACCTTTGTGGGATGTGACAATCCTTGGTAGTCATGCATGCTAAAATGACTGTTTACTGAGAAGGGGTTTCTGAGTTTAGACGGAATCATCTGGACTCTGTACCTGGGTCAGGTCTTGACTATCTAAGTTGATAACGCCATTGCTTGTAATGATGACATCAGATTTTGTGATCGATTCCACTGTGTAATACATGTGATGTGAAGAAGAAGATTGGTTCAATATTTCAAAAAGAAAATCGGAAAAATGAGATTTCCCCAATAGCCTCACCAAATATACCATGAAGGTATAGGACTGTAGGGTTGTACAGCTATACCTACGCACTTGGAGAGTGAACGCAATGACCCCGAATAAACCTTTTGTCTATGTAGCAATCAGGTACCTTAAAATACTTGCGCTATTCATATTTTGAGGAGTTAAGACAATTATGGCAAGGATTCCAATCAGGTATAAGACTACAACGGTTAGTGTGGGTCGAACCCCACGCAAGATGGAGCCTCAGCCCCTATGATGGTAACAGTGAGTGGGTTTGCCTCAGTATACAAACTTTCTTGTTCAATTATTTGACATGGCAAAACTCAAATTGGCCCATCTTTGGGTGCCTCGAAAGATGAATCCCCTGGTGATACTCAAAACAGAGTGAACATCTCATTACTTATTAGCTTTACTCCTATTATAGTTGTATACAATATCATGTGACACATAAATAAATACAAAATAATAAACCTCAAAATTACAACAATGACCATGGGAAGACGATTCATAGCCTTGATAAGGATACCAGTGGTAACAGTTGGGAGCCGAAAGCTAAATGTACAGAGGTAAGTGGCAAGTGTTTACAGATAAAAACATACACAACGACCACCATGAATTCTTAGCATGGCATCAAAGAGACGACTGAATATACGCGAATCAAGGTTCTGTATAAATGTTCGGTGACTGTTATTCGGTGGATCGTAAATGTTGTCCAATAGGTGATTTCTGAAGACTGCTGACTCAAGCTTGACTGCTACCGGTAGAATTTGACAGATGAAATGATCTCTGATCAAGTGCGTTCATCACCTCAGTTAACAGCTGCAAAGAAATTATTCGAATTAGTCCTGTATGTATCCTTCTGACTCGCTTAAGGTCCACCCAAGGCCCTGCAAATTTAACTCATTAGGCGGGGCTAGGCACACTTAAAAGGCCATAGCCTGAAAATGGTAGACAAAAGGCAACTATCAAATTAAAACAAACACAAAAAACCCTCAAAAAATGAGCGTCGAAATCATCACGTCCATGCTGAAGACATGCGCGGTGTAAGGGCGGGTCTCTGTGTAACATCATCCCTATATTGTAGTCTGACTTGATAGATGAGGCTCTAGACTGACGTGTGCACTATCCACAAATATAATTTATCACGATAGCCCGCGATGATGATGTAAAACATATCACAAGATTATTAATTATAATGCAACAGAAAAATATTTTTTCATGTTCATAGAAGACCAAACATCTGGTGTTTAAAGAATTCATCGAATCGGAGACGAGCTGACATCTGCGCGTATCAGCGAATAGTCAGTTACAGGCTGCCCTTAAGTTATTGTTGGTGCTCTCTGTGGATTACAGAACAAGCATGCCGCATCCTGTTGTCAAGCATGCAGTCCCGAGCGAGCGGGTTTAAAACCAAAGAATTCTAATTTCTGAACCACTCCTTGATGATGTTATATCCCGTTAGTAAACCGCAACATATACACATAACGCATATTATATGTCTATGTTAAACCATAAACATCATAATACATATTATGTGTCTACGTTAAACCATAGGCATCATAATACATATAATGTGTCTATGTTAAACCGTAGGCATCATAATACATATTATGTGTCTATGTTAAACCATAGGCATTATGATACATGTTATATGTCTGCGTTAAACCACAACATAAAAACCAAACAGAAATCCGCAAACTGAAGCAAACGGAAACTCACTCCGTCATCCGAGAGACGGTTCTCGTTGTCCTACAAGCCGTGACAGACAGTTATATAACGGTGATTCTGTCTCAACCAGGGGCCCCTTACCGAGGGCTGCCAGTCAGTTATTATATGCAGACTTCAGAATGTCGGATGTCTCTTTTACACATAGGTGAAAGTTCATGCACCTGCCCAATGTTTTAGTGCACAAACACCGATAGACGCTGGCAGACGCCCGCTCGACATCGGCTCATTACGTCAGCTCAATACGTAGGTCAGCGCTAATACATGGCAACAACACATGCAGGCTGACCCCGCATTTATGACGCTCTGTGCTACCTGCTAGTTTTGTGCAATACACCAATACCTGGCTAATACGGAACCGCGCCAGCTTACCTACTGCGGGAGGAAGGTAAATGGGCACCAAACCTGACCTGACCGGTTTTAGCTGACCGACCAAGACACCCAGCCAGCCTACGCAAATCAGCGGGGACACGAGAGGGATGATGTGGTGGGTATATGATTGGGAGACTAAGCTGTGAGGCAAGACCTGCATTTTAAACTTTCACAAACCACATATATCAATCTAGAAATTAATTATTCACATATTTCTGCTTGAGAACTTGAATAATCGGTCTTCATGTTCACCTCAAAATCCACAAATATGTCTCATAAGAAAGACCCCACCTAGCTTTAGAACAGCAGGAGGCTGAGCAAAAGGGGGACAGAACCGAGGAAGGGCATTATGACTGTCCTTGCCTCAATGCCACTCCACTCTGTGACAGGGTAGAGGATAAAGGACCCCAGAAGAGTGTAATGAGAGGTGGGGGTGTCTAGTTGATTAGGTGACCAGCATGGGTCAGTGTCAGTTGGTGCCGTTTACCTCCCTAGCAATCCGAGGTCCAGCTGGAAGACATAAAGAACACTGAGCGGAACCCAAACCTCGGTGACACTGAGTCACTGGCCGAGCCCGGTTCCAGGATCAGGCGAAAAACCACAATGCAGCGTACAAGGAGGTTTAGTAAGCGACAAGCGTACAACACCCAACAGGTGATCCAGCGAATTGCTGTCACCAACAAGCTGAACAGAAGAAAACCAGCCCCGCAAATATAGCTCAGTCAGTCGGTCGGGTTGGTCAGTCGGGTCGGTCAGTCAATAACCAATTCCGTCAATGGGTCAGTGAATCAGTTAGTTGGCCGACAAGTCAGTCAGTCTGTCAGTGAGTCAGTTCATCGGCAGTCAGTTGATCGGTCAGTAAACCAGCAAGTCGGTCAATCGGCGAGTCTGTCAGTGAGTAAATTAACCACTCAGTCCAATGATTGGTCAGTCATCCAGTCAGCTTGGTAAAGCCTTGAAAACCGTGGTGAGTTAGTGAGAACTCATGGGTTGAGATAGAACACCATGCAAACTGCCTTCGGGTGAACAGAATGTTTACCTGTGGAGACTCAGGTGATCCCACTTCCTGTATAAGAGTTATATCGTGCAGTCAGAGACATGTCACTGTGCGGACGGACACAAATTATCACGGAAACCGGTGGGCGTCGCCCCTCCTTCCGACCCCAAATGAGAGACTCCGCACGCTGGACCAATGTTATATGATGGTAAAGGGAAGTGCGAGACACTCCACCAAATTATTATCCATAAGAAATACCATGTCACACCGTGGTTAGAGAGAGAGAGAGATGAAACCAGTGCTGCTTTGTTACCTGATTATATCAATATGATTATTTTCAGAATCCTTCAGGAAAAATGACCCGACATCAAAAAAGGGTGCTACTTTAATTGGCTGGACACGAGTAGGAAATCAACATTACATAATCATAGTTACAGCCTCTATGGACAGGACCAGTGTGGCTTTAGTAGCTTAAAGCGAGGTGAACAAACATAAATTTTAAGCGGAAGAACAAGTGAAGGTATACAATAAATTCCAAACTTCGGAAGAGACAAATCAGCGACGGAAAGCAGAAACGAATTACAGGCTGACTTCACTAGGGCGTCGCTGAGTCGTAACGCAAGTATTGTGAGCTAAAACTGTAAGTCAAGCCAAGCATTGTACACACTCTACCACGGTACACTTACAATTGGTGAGCTGGGAAAGAGGTCAACCAATAAATGACCAGTAAACCCAAAAGTAACCCAAACATAAACTTATAAGAGAAACTGGAAATAAGAGAAAACTGGCTACTATCTAAATTATATGATTACGGGAGGGAGGGGGGTGTCTACATTTTCAGTGAAACCTGAACTGCGACAGACCCAACTTATGATTAATGATGGAATTTCTGACAAACATTTGGCAGAGCCAAAATTCATTTATCCAACGGAGAAACCATAAACGACCTTTCAATTTATGTCTTTTTGTTCGATGATATTGTTTGATTGGGTTCCAAATTTACTCAGCCGGAACGTCGTAGCAACGGAGGTCAAGAATTCACGCGTAAAACGAAAAGTCAGCGTTATATAAACTTTGCTGACTTACTCTTTCGGATAGGATCTCCTGAAGTTGTTCCTTGATGATTTTAAAGTTGGCCTTGAGTGACTCGTGATATTCAAACTGTTCTGAATCAATGAGGCGACTGTTAAGCTCCAGAGCTTGGTTACACACAGAGGCAAATTCCCTAAAGGAGAAAGAAAAAGGAAAACATTATATTTGTGAGAATAGCAACTTTATTGACGTTTCTCTCTTCTCGAGAAAGAAACTCAATATTAGAGAGTACGAGATGGCCATCCAACCGGCCTCAAATCATCTGTCTCGAAAAGAATTACGGATCGGTCGCTTGATTTAAAATAGCCTAATTTAAAGGAAATAATATAATTTATGAAACTTCAAATTTTAGTTTTTGGGCATCTCAAAAATTACATAAGCGTATCCGCGTTAAGAAATTATCTGAGGTAGCATCAGACAGCGCATTGCACAACAAAAGTACAGCTTTTTCTGAGACAAAACGGTTCCCGCTTACAGAAATATTAATCGCTACATGCCTGCGCGGAAAGGTAAAGGGGAAGATGGCTGGGTGGGTAGAAGGGGCTGGGAGGGGAGAGACACATAACTCAGGCGATGATCGCCTACCGGTCAAACCGATTGTTAATCCAGTCTGAGATCGTAGCCATCACCAAGACAATGACTCAGTCACCGATCTATACCTATTATTATAGCCCAGCCGCCTAACATACCCAAATGTGTCATTACATGAGGAATAAGCGGATGCCTCACGCCATCAATCAATGGCTTACCGAATGGAAAACCATCATTGATGGGAGAGCTACATTAATCAGTCGCTCCATACCATAATTGTGTCTGTTAATCCCGGGATTAATTATCCAAACAACGAGTAAGAAATTTACGGCCATATTATTTAGGCAGCCATATTTGATCACAGCTGCGAGGCTTTCCCTCGGTGTTGTTATGATGGAGATGTTTCAGCTGGTTAGAATGGCTCATACCTCTCTGGATTAGATGGGGGTCAGTCTCTGTGGTGGGCACCAGGTGAGAGCACCAAGAAACACCATAATTAGGTCGGCCATCCGATATACCTGGTCAGATCTTCAAGCTATGTCTAAGTACAGTTGCCCTTATCCACCGCATATATACACCGACTTAGTGACCACAACAGAACAGGGTCTTGGCAAGACCTCAGGTTGACGGCTTATGATGGTGTCTCTAAGCACTTTTACTAAGTTTACTGATGCATTGTCATAGAGTTACCCTCCATAACCTTTTTTTAAATTTCGTTTATTGTTTTTCTCGACCACTCAGCCACTCGGACCCTTTACGCCTGAGCATCGTTGGAGGGGTAGGTGCTAGGATTAGGGTGAGGATCTCGTACTCACAACAGATGCCCCCCATAACTGAGATTCAGACCCAGCTTTACACAGAAAGTCCAGAAAGTCCATCGCTCGATTGAATACAGCAGGGATGATAAATCAAGACTAATCCTAGGCCATCAGTAATGCAACAAGACAAGCGCTGCTATGTGATGACATAGAGATGCGAGAGGCTGAAATAGGATGAACCCATGACATTGAGCAAAAAAACTTGGATTGTAAATTTTGTAATTTCCTGCGGAGCTATTACAGGCACAGATCGAAGACAAGGGACCAAGGAAATGAAATTTTATCACGGCGCAAAATAGTAGCCTTATCCTGGCCCCAAAATCGCTGCACTAGTGAAAGAAGAGCCAAAAAAAAAACAATTCCACTTCTATGCTGCTAGAATTACCATCACTTCCATAGAGGGATAATGGGATACCTCAGCGGTAAAGAGCAGGATTTGCAATAATGAGAACCTGGGTTCGAATACCGGTCAAGGTCCCATTGCGAGTATGGGGTCACTAGCTCAGAAACAGAACAGAACTGAAACAAACCTCACAATGAGGTGAAGCATACTAAGCCCTAGCTGGTTTTGAAACAAGCATCCAACCCTGCAGCTTTACCATTAAGGTGAAGATGTCCAAAGAGGACAAACACTTCCACATATGATTATGTATGAACTAACCCGCAGGTTTATTAACTTTAAGGAGTGTGAGAATGACTGACCGGAAAACATCCTTGAGCTGATTGACGTGTTGACTAGAAAGTTTCAGTTGAGACGCGTTGCCACGGGAGAGGAAGGCTTGAGCGTATGCCATCGGGCCAGCGTTCACCTGAGCTGACACAGCACCTAAAAGGTTCAGGTAAAAGTGAAAGTTATCCCGGACCCACACACACCAGCTACAGACAGGGTAAACACAGTAAACATAACAGTAACAGGTAGAAAGGTCAATTTTCCAAACCCATCTCAAAGCGAAGAAGAGTAGATTGAATAGCGAGTCGGGTTTAGACGCAATGCACTACGCAATTCCCTTAACGCACAGAGTTGAGTAAGCAAAGCAAGACCGTCACTAGATAATCTGATAGACAGAGAAAATGAGAGAAATAACATTCCTGCACGCTTCATCCATCTATCACACGGCACGTAATCACAAGTGGATCGCCCGAAAACAATTCCTTTACCGACCAAACGATCCATACCAGATCGGTGCTGTGAATTATTACTGATCTCTCAATCAAATCCATTTTGTTTACGGCTCAATGATTTTTTCCCAGTGGTAGTCTGAAATTGGAAAAATTTTCATTCGCAAACAGAGAAAAGTGCTACGATTTTTCTATCTTGGCAGCCTTCTAGAAAAAACCTGTTAGGCCGAAAGGGAGATGGGTCGACATCATTCACTGAAATGTATAAAACCTCGCGACAGATTACTGAAGTCCGCAGTGACTGGAGGCCTTCATCCAGCGGAGAGAAAGTGGCCAATGATGATGATGAGCCACAAGATAACATGAAAGAGCTTAGTTTGGGCCCAAGTTTACCCCAGGATTAGTCATCACAAAAGAATGAATTTCTATTCAGTAAATCTGAGTCCATTCCGAATTCGGACTGAATGGAGACATTATCATTTGATGAGTTGTTCTAGCCGGTCCATTGGGCCTTCGCCTGACTAACACGAGGTGCAAATGGATGGAGGGGATTAGGGCATGCCGCAAGTATTCAGTCCACTAAGTGATGTTCTCGCAGTAATGAAAATTGATGGGCGGTGTATAAGGATTACTGGCACATGGCTAAAGGGTTGGTGCTGTGTGGGAACATAGCGATCATTGAATAAAAGCCAGTGG
>Ga0224501_10004436_pt1 | contig 11079 bp, 5 predicted proteins | sample SF_Oct11_sed_USG_4_FD_169105 | JGI IMG/M metagenome (GOLD analysis project Ga0224501, IMG submission 169105) | Sediment microbial communities from San Francisco Bay, California, United States - SF_Oct11_sed_USGS_8_1 | ecosystem: Environmental > Aquatic > Marine > Sediment | place: USA...
TCGCTACCATCGTAGGTGCCGGAAACATGGACCCAGGTCGCACCATCGGTGGGATAGTTGGTGGTTGCATCCACTCGGTAGGTGTTTCCACTACTGGCCTGGTTGATGCGGAAAAAGGGAACTCCACTTCCGCCGGAAAGACCAATTTCATAACCATCCAGGCTTCCCTTACGGCCTTTTTTAATGATGTTTTGACTTGCCAAGGAACTGGGTTTGACCCAGGCAGAAAGGCTGATCTGCGTGCTGGCATCCAGGCTATCACTATCTGCAACCAGGATTCGATCGGAACCACTGGCCATTGTAAGCGACTGGCCAACAATACCTGCGCCCCAGTTTTGAGTGCCTTGTAATGTGCCGTGGTTCAGGTATTGGCTGCTGTCACTGGCGGTTGCACCACTGGTTTCATCGAGCTTCCAATAGCCTGCGGCAGGTTTTGCCTTGGGCTCTGTTCCACCCAGGAATTCGTTCAGGTTGGAGATGCCATCGCCGTCTGCATCACCGGCGGCATCGCTGGCGTCCAGTGGATTGAATCCATAAAGCAGTTCCCAGGCGTCTGGCATACCGTCATTGTCATCATCGGTATCCGCATTGTCACCAATCCCATCTGGCTCATTGTCGCGCCATTCGGTAGGGTCAGCAGGAAAGGCGTCTTCGCTCACCAGGTAGCCGTCACCGTCAGCATCGACTGAAGGTTCAAGCACTTTCAACCATTCGCGCGCCATGCGTTGATAGCCCACCCCTGTTGGGTGGATACCATCTGCGGAAATGAGCTGAGGGTTGTCTTTGAAAAGCGCATAAAAGTCGGGCCCAGCGATTATGGCGGGGTTGGCGGCCAGCAACTCATCTACGACTTGATTGTACTCACGGATTAGGGCATTGGTGGCTTCCACTTGAGCGTCGTCAAAACTGCTGCAACTGGTACAGTTCGCGTAGACAATGGCAATCTTTCCGAGTGCGGGGATTTTGCCAGCGGCAAATATCATGTCCACAATCTGTTGCATATTGTCTTTGTAGGAATTGTTGTATCCGCCGTTTCCAGGTGACAGACCTAGCCCGGACGCGCGTCCGCCAAAGCGGTCATTGGAGCCAAAACCCACAATCACGTAGCCCGCATTGGGTGTGTTGCTCAATGCGCTCGAAGTAATGGTGATGCCGTCAGCAGAATTGGTACCACCCACCCCTTCGTTGATGAACAGGTTGGGATAGCCACGAAATTGCGCCAGCAGATCGTTTAACACAGGAAGGAAACCGCCTCCCGTATTGCGCTGGTCCTGCGAAATATTATCGCTGCTCAGGTCGTCATTGGAGCCGTAGATAATACTATCGCCCACAGCGATGTAGATCTCTCCTATACCATAGGGGTCGATCACGGCCTTGCCATTGCTGCTCACCACATCGACACCTACGCCATCGATCAGGGTGGCTTCGATTCGGTAGTCGCCTTGTGGCAGGGCAGTAAAACTGTGTTCAAATGGGGCGGTATAGTCCTGAATTTCCTGGGTATAGGCACCGGATATTAGATTGAATCTAACTCCCCAACTGGCTTGGACATTGGAAACGGACGTTTGCACGAGCAGGTCGGTGGACCGTTGCATGCCGTATTGTTGCAGGCCCAGTATATTGATGGTAGGCGTGGCCGTGGCTGAGGCATAGAGATCTGCTACCTCAAGTGCGGTCAGAGCAGTTGGGCCTACGTGGATCTCGTCCAACATACCTGCGTAAGGATAGAGTCCATCGTGCTGCGCACCAAAGGCGAGACTTAGATTGTTTTTTGCGATACTGAGGGTGGCTGCCTTGGTGCTTTCCAGCGCGCCATTGATGTATAGCTTTATTTCTGCCCCGTCGTAGGTCGCAACCACATGCATCCAGGTGGAAGAATCAGTAGGGTAGTTGGACAGTGAATTCAGGCGATAGGTATTGCCGGAACTGGGTTGATTGAATCTGACAAACACTACGCCTGAACTTGATAGACCTAGCTCATAGCCGTCTGTGGTGTTGGACGTCGCCTTTTTAATCACGTATTGGGTGGCCAGTTGACTTGGCTTGATCCAGGCGGCGAGGGTTATGCCGCTAGCAAAATCCAGAGAAGGTGAATCGCTTACCAGGACGCGATCGGAGCCGCCGGAAAAAGACAGGCCGGAGCCGGATATGCCTGTGCCCCAGCTTGGGCTGCCATTGAAGCTGCCGTGGTTGTTCTTGCCGCTGGTGTCGTTTGCGGTAGTGCCGCTATTCTCATCGAATGTCCAGATCCCGTTGTAGCTCGCCGATTGGACCGGTGCAGAAAGGACGATTAACGGAAAAAGAAACAGGCCACAGCGAAGGATAGCCGTGAAGCGTGAAAAGGACATGTGTTCAACCCTCTTAAAATTTTGTTCTTTTATTATATAGAAAACTGTCGCAATAAAGAGACGATAAGCAATAACATTGCCAATTAAATAATTATCAATTAAAACAGTTTGTTGAGTAGATTAATCTTGTTCTAGATAGAGGTAAGTGTAAAAATTACCGACAATTAATCCCCTGTGTTTTTTGCCTGAACACGACAGTAATCAGGGCTTCATGGGATTAGCTGAAAGAAGGCGAGAAGCGGCGAGCTTTTTGGGAGGAGGAACGAAAAACGACGCAGACACACGGCCTGCGTCGTTTCGAAGATTTTCCGTCTTATTTAACGGTCTTTGTTAGTTGGGCGCCCTGTACCTTTGTGGGCAGTGTCATATTCACATAGGCACTGGAGTAGACATGCAGTATTGCATCGAATTCGCTGCCCCAAGGGGAGGTCAGTGTATTCCCGCTCGCGACAGTTTCCATGGCTGAAATAGAACCGCTTGACGGAGAGAACCACTGTGCGACAAAGCTGCCTGCAGGTAGGGACAGAGTGATGGAGGCACCGGCTGAAGGAAGCCCGCCGTAGAAGTAACCCACGTATTCAGAGCCACTCAGTGCTCGCAGCTTAATAGAACTGGGTGTAGAGCCCAGATTGCTGGAAGACAGGGGAATCAGCTGGGTCAAGTCATTCTTGAACAGGGATATGAGCGTTGCCAGACGACCATGGTCTTCCATTACGTTTCTCACATTGGAATCTGCCAGGAAGTCAGCCATAGTTGTAAAAGGTGCGGTTCCACTAAAGGGTAGGGAGCACTCAATGGAGCCTGAACCACCCTCGAAAAACCCTTTCCAGATGGTACGACGATAGTATTTACGATTTATTGGGTCGCGACACGCCTGTCCACCCCACAACACATCGGTAGCACCACTGATGCCGACCTGTTCGCTGTGAATCATGGGCAGTGTTTCATTGATCGAAATGTTTTGCCCTTGATGAAGACCACCAATGTCCACATTTATGCTGGTATAGATGCCTTCAGACAGGGTCATGGGCAGATCATAAGGATCGTATTTGTGCAACCAGGGAATGTAGTTGTTGTTTGCGAGGCTCGCGAAGGCACCACCACTGTTTGTGTGTTCCATTTCGTTCCCCAATTCCCAGAATATATTGTAGTAACCGGCAAATCTTGCGGCGAGATAGCGTAGATAGAATTCTTTCTCTGCCATCAGGTTGTTGTTCCATGGGTCAAGTATTTGGTCGGCTGAAGGAATCGCGGTAGCAAAGGGATCGAGTTTATCCCGGCTCCAGGTGTTGAATAGACCCAGGACTACGTAGATACCTTTCTTTCCGGCCTCTTGTACTGCGCGATCGATTTTGCTTGTCCAGGTTAGATCAAAGGAAGCGCGATCGTTATTGACCAGTCGGTCCATTGCCTGAATATTTACGCCGTTGTGTTTTGTTTCACTTAGACGAGTCACATAGTTTACCCAGTCGGTATCTGAGATAAACGTTTGGCTGGTGTCGGCCTCATTGACGCGAATACGCTTGGTATCCGGCCAGTTGGAGCCACGGAAAACGAAGCCTTTGCCGTCATCGGCCTTTAGAAAGCGACCGCTTCTGTGCACATGACCACGAACCAGAGAATTGCTTTGTTCGACAACGGAAAAGCTGCCATTCCCTGTGTCGCCATTAAAATCCCAGGCATAATTCCAGGTGCCGATTTCATCAGGCATAAAGCGGGCTTTCCAGACGTTTCCGCTGGCATCGCCATTTTCATCACCATCAAAAAATCCCTCTACAGCAAAACTTTTTGTGCCTTTGGTGAAGGTGATCATAGGAAACTCATGAAACTTGTTAGTTGCAATATCGGTTCTAACGAGTTTTATAGTAAATGTATTGAATTTCTCTATGCTGGCAGAAACGGGTGTCGCCGTGGTGACCGCGTACGCGTTGGACGTTCCGAGCATTAGCAGTGCTGTAGCGAGGCAAGCCGCTCTGGGTTTCGCGAAAACACTGTTTGTAAGGACTTCTGTAATCATTTCCAACTCCTTCGTTGTCTCGGCTGTTAGCAGGCTGGTTTCCTGTCGTAGCAGTCGCTTTGACACTTTACCCTATCGTCCTGATGTCTGAATTTCCTGAGTTTTTCGATAAAGTGTGAGACAAATCTGTTTGAAAGTTAGAAGGCGTGGTGTTGTTCGCACCACGCCTTTGAACATTAAATTGTTTGACAGACCACATCTGATGCAGGAGATTCACCCGCGATGTTCACGGCGCTAATCTTGAAGCATATGCTGTCTGAAAAATGCAGCTGTAAGTCTACGCCCGCGTCAAATGAGTAGGCAGGAGCAGATGAATTAAATCCAGCATCACCTATGCCAATTGTTTTGGCCAGCGTGGTAGTGGATCCAGCATCGCTACCCATATAGACCTTGTAGGCAAGTACATTTTCGTCTGTTGGGTTAGCATTCCAATTCAGATTTAACATGACACCGTCTGCGCATGATCCACAGCTTACATTGACTGTAACGGTAGTTGTGGAGTAATCGCCATCGGCATCTGCTACTTTGTAGATAAAGGAGTCAGTACCAATTACGCCACCTGGTGTATAGGTGATAGTGTTGTCTGCATTGATTTGCAATGTTCCATTCGCAGGATTTTGCACAATACTTAGCGTTACTGGTGTGTCAGTAAGATTCAAGTCATTGCTCAGAACGTTGATAATGACTGCTGCTGAATCACTGGTAGAGGCTGTGTCAGCTTTTGCTATGGGTGCTGCGCCGGAAGCCCCCGCTTGAACGAACACAGTATACATGGAGTAAGCCGCTCCACCCGTGTTGGCACCGAGTGCCACTGTACCCGCTGCAAATTGCTTGGAATAGACCTGGAACTGATTTCCACCATCAGAAGTGGTAAGGACATTTCCAGTTGCAGTCCAATCCGCTAACCAGCTTGGGATGCTTGCGATACGAGAATCGTGAGCAACAAATACTATCGCACTGCTACCAATATCAAAGGTGATAAGATTGGTATCTGTTAAGCCTTTATCATTATTGGCAGTTTGCAGATATTTCAAACCTTGATACTGGGTTGGTACACTAGTGTAGGTATAGGCACGGTCTACGTAAACAGTGCTGCCTGTATTGAGCACACCCCATACATAATTGATTCTGCTCAGACCAGTTACTGGAACTTCGCCTTCACTTCCCACTGAAATGGGTGTGTAACCGTTTGCAATTGCGCTATATATTGAACCACGTGCAGTAGTGAAGCTTGCATCATCCATGGCTGAAACAGTAGATAATGCGGTTGCTACGATCGAATCGGTAGAGGCATGAAGTTGTCCGCCGACTGCGCCTCTCGCTGTAGATGTTTTAAGACTGTCCAGGGTAGACAGTACCAAAGTAATATCTGTATTTCCTGATGCAGCTTCCAGCGCGGCCAGGGCCAGCTTGGTTTGGTTAAGCTCTTCGTCTGTCAGTGGAAGATTGTCCACTTTGGCAGAACCTGGCGCATTAGGCATGGTGAGCTTGATTGCGTCATTCATACGTGTATTCGCATTTGTTCCACCTACTTGCAAATCGTTTTTGATAGACTCAAGTAGAGTTTCTGCACTCATTAAAGTAAATGCAGCAGATACTTCTGGAACCAGGTATACGCCACTTTTGCCATCAAGCAGACCATCGACCAGGTCAGCAGCCAGGCTGTCAATGACATCATCTTCAGTCAGATTCTTGCCTCGTGCTGCGAGCATATCTGTGGTGCGACGAATTGTTTCGCCCAGGGTTTCTGAAGCCTTAACGATCATCGCGACATTTCCGGTATTAGTCTCTGTAGTCATCGCGTTTGGTACGACAACAGGGTCCAGGCCGAAGTTTAGATTCTCTTGCACATAACCGTTTGCCAGGCCAATGTTCTCACGAGTGAGACCGCCTGGGATCGATTGTGCAATCTTCACAATCAGGGTACTAAATGGGTTCAGGTTTGCGATCTTTACATTCGCATCTGGAACGACTGCACTGAGTGTGAAATCCGGCGCGTTTGATGTAACCACATCCACGCCACCTGTGGATTCCAGTTTTACCGGAAACTCGTCCGTGGAAAAAAGTTTAATAGAGTAGTTGGCAGTAGAGTCGCCTTTAGCGCTCGCAATTCCGAAACCGCTATTGTCATATGCGCTTACATTGGAATTGATGATTGGACCGTCTCCGACACTGCCGAGAACGATTACGGTGGAGTCATCAGTCAGGTTTACACTTTCAGACCCTTCTTCGGAGGTACCGCAACCTGCTAGTAGTGATGCCATCACTATAGCTAAATACACACATTTTTGATGAATAACTGCTTTCTGTTTCATGATACTGTAACCTCGTAAGGGTCATCCCATCGTTACTAACGTCAACTTTGCTAACGGCGTATGTGTGTGTATTGTTTGTGTGCGCAGTTCCATTTCGAATGTGATGCCCTTAAAACTTCCTACAACTAATTTTGACTTATTGCGCAATTGCTAGAAAAATTATCGACAGGCCAAACGCAATTATTAAACCAAAACACTGAGTCTATAGGGATCAACACCTTAAAACGGAAGTCGTATTATATAGGATTATTTCGCCGCGAAAACCGTCTCAAATCCCCAACAGATCAGGACTTGAAAACATTTTCGATATGAAAATTTTTTCTTTTAGCAGAAAAAAACGTGATGATATGCACATTCTCCCTGTGAAATGAACCCATCCAAACTAGGAAACAGAGTTTAAATCGATTTCATCTTCAGTGCTAGAGTTAAATTCCATTCTCGATGAGCGGATATTATGAAGTTTGTAGCTGAATATGAATCGAAAAGGCGTTATTCAGCGTGCAAAACTCCATGCTCTTTCGTTCCCACATAAGGAACGGAACTAACAAACACTCATTTTGTTAAACATATCTCACTCGCATGCAAAGCAGAGTTTATTCTGTCGTATAATAGTGACAGTTTGAGTTGATGAATCCTCGAGAATAATTTCAATAGTTTCTATTTGCTTAGCGTGTTACGAAAGAGGAATGCAGATTTTTGTGGTCCAGATCGGATATTTTGCCTAAAGATCTCAATGTGACAGGATGGGGGAAGCTATGTGGAAATGTTTTTACTAGTCAAACAATGTTTGTCATTCTGATTTTGTACGGTGGATGTAGCTGAACAGGAGAGTCGGAGATCGATTTTGAGTAGACCTGGCGTATTTATTTTCGAGATCAGGGCTTTTTGGAGCCGGATGGGGGGATACAAGCGTGAACCTGGTCACTTTCCTGGAAAGAAGCCGCATTAAAGCGCCGGATTTGGACGGAACTGTGAGTTAGTTGGCAAAAGCCTTTTCGGCCGGCCGTCGACACATAGGGAGCGAAAGCCTGAGACCGGAGGCTCAAATCGCTAAATAGCGGCGGTAGGGAATATGGGGTAAAATCCGGAAATTCGGGTTTGAGAGATGAAGTCAGGACTATGAGATCTATTATTTTTCTCGTTCTCGCACTGTTTACTGAGGTGGCTTGGTCCATTGACTCCACCCAGTGTAATCCGGTACCAAATCCTGATGGGATCGGGCCTTGGGATTACTATGACCCGAAGAACCGTGAGGATGATTTTCGCACCTCCAATATTGCAGGGGGGAATATACACCTGGTGGAAAAGGCCCACTTTACCCAGAAGGTAGAAAATCTCATCTCGGGTGAGTCCAGTTACTTATACTGGGATATCGAATACACCCTTCGACGAATCCCCAATCACCCCAGGGCGTTATGGGCGGCATCGCGCTATGAGCGCAGTGATAAATACGTCCCTCATCCGAAGGGACAACCACGATACAGTGCCGAATGTTATTTTGACAGGGCGATCCGCTTTCAACCCGATAATGCCATCACCCATATGCTGTATGCCATGCACATGCAAATGGGAGACAGGATTAAAGAGGCGGAAGGGGAATATAAGCTGGCTCTGGACCTGGACCCAAACCACCCAGAGATTCGCTACAATGTCGGACTTTTTTATTTCAAGCGGAAAAACTACGATAAGGCCTATGAGCATGCGGTCGCGGCCTACGATAAAGGCTATCCCTTACCTGGCCTCAAAAACATGCTCAAAGGTGTGAAGAAGTGGCGCTAAACCACATTCATTCGTAGTTGCTTGGTCCGGTTTCTAGCGCTTACTGACAATCTTGTCGATTGTGTATTCTTTCAGTTTTCGGGCGTGAGTAAATATGATGATCTCACCCAGTATACCAATCGCCGTAATCTGAATTCCCAAAACCATAAAGAGTGTGCTGATCAGTAATGCCGGTCTGTCTGAGAGGGCAACACCAAAAAAGAATTTTTCAACCATTAGAATGAGCGTGACAAGCAAGCCCAGCACAAAGGTAATTGCTCCGATCATGCCGAAGAATCGCAGTGGTTTCTTGGTGAACTTGGTAAGGAAAATTACGGTGAGCAGGTCCAGAAGACGGCGCAGATATACACCAGGTGAATAGATTCGTTTGTATTGTTCGTGTTTGGACTGTCTGGCCTTGATTTCCCGCACTTTAAAGCCTTGTCGGTAGGCCAGCAAACCAAAGAAGCGATGTTGGTCTCCATAGAGCTGGATTTCGTCCAGTACTTTACGTCGAAAGACTCTAACACCGCAGCCCAGGTCATTAATTTCTATATCGGAAAACTTGTTGAAGGCCCAATGAAATATTCTGGCTTGCAATTGATTGGCCTTGGGATCAGAACGGGGCCAGCGTTGGCAGACCACCACATCTTCTTCTTTAAGCTCATTCACGATGCGAGGAATTTCTTCCGCTTCCACTTGCCGGTAGGGTGGCAGTGTCAGGAGTAAATCACCGGTAGAATGGGAATGACCAATCATGATAGCGTTGGCTTCACCAAAATAGCGTGCCAGCTGAATGACCTGAATTGGGCAACCACTTTCTACCAACTCGTCCAGGGCTTTGGAGACTTCAGGATAATGGCCATCTATGACGTATGTGAAATCATAACTCATGTCCAACGTATCCAGGGCTTCTGCGTATTCAGTGTAAAGCTCTTTGATATTGTCAAATCGTTTTTCAGAAACAGGAACGATGACTGATAGTTGTGTGGTCATTACTAGAGGCCTTTTCTTGTTAGTTTTAAATACGAGAGCTTTTCAATCCATCGAGAGCTGGTCTTGTAGACGAGTTCTCCAAATATTCCCAGACTAAACATAAAAGTGGAAAGGGAAAGGGCCAGCAATCCTGAGCTGGCGATCATAAATGTATTCATATCCGGGTCTGCAAGAAGAAACAGGACGGAATACAGTATAAACAGCATTCCCAGTACGCCTGGCACAATACCCAGCAAGGTAAACCAATAGAGAGGTTTATTGGCAAAGGTGATTAAGGTTTTTATGACCAGTAAATCAATCAAAACTTTATAGATCCGAGACAGCCCATACTTGGACTCGCCAAACTGCCGCGCATGATGCTTCACCTTGATTTCAGCGATGTTTGTTCCTGCAATGGAGGACATGGCCGGAATAAAGCGATGCATTTCCGAATACAGAGGTATCTTCTGGATAATGTCACGGCGATAGGCCTTGAGCGAACAGCCATTGTCCTTGATGGGAACACCCGTGATCTTGCCAATGATTCGGTTGGCGATCATGGAAGGAATCTTACGGGTGACGAGTTTGTCTTGTCTTTTGTGGCGCCAGCCCACTACGATATCGTGACCGTTGTCTATTTCTTTCAGGAACAGAGGGATATCACTGGGATCATTTTGCAGATCTCCATCCATCGTGATAATAATTTTACCCTGTGCGTTATCGATGCCAGCGGCCATTGCAGGGGTTTGTCCGTAGTTTTTACGAAACTTGATTGCCTTGAGATTTGGGTCTTGTTCAGTGAGTTGTTCGGCGATCTCGAACGTACGATCTTTACTTCCATCGTCTACAAAAATGATTTCATAGTTGATGTTTAATGGTTCCAACGCGTCTTTAAGCGCCTTGTGCAAGTGGTAGATGCTTTCTTCTTCGTTATACAGGGGGATACAGACAGACAGCGCTATTTCTTGCGTTTGCGAATTTTCAGTGTTCATTGAACGTAATTTACCAATCGTGAAGCTTATGCCGAAAGCATTTATTATTTATTGGAATCGGTCTGCCCAACCAAACTACAAATAGTTATTATTTTCATGAGCATACGGGATTGTAGCACAAGTGTTGTGGAAAGCAAGATCCCCGTTGCGAGTGCATCGGTGTCTCGAACCTGGATAGGGGTGTTCAAAGCCTTCATTTCACTCATGTTGGTGGGCGCTAACTTTGACTAAACTGAAGCTTACGACACGGTTTGAACTCTGTCCAGTGGACTCCGCTCTTCTGGTATGCGGTGTAGAATTTTGCAAATTTTCTTGTTTTCTGAGAGGCGCTGGAAAATTTCCAGGTCGTTTGATTTTCGGGTATTTGCTTGAGACTGGAGGGGGTAGACTATAGGTCCGAGAAAGGTGTGCGTTAAATTATAAATAAAATCAATAAGATATGATTTGTTGTTTTCCGTTTTTTGTCTGCTTGCGAATGAATCCTGATTCTCGTCCCAAGCAAATTTTTTTTTCCCAATAAATGTCTCTTATCATGAACTAATATATAATACGCAGCTTTTACAAGAACCGGACCGCTTAGTTTAAGGTGTTATATGTCTACATTGGAAGAAGTAAAACAAATACTCGCTGATACATTGCAGTTGGCAGGCGGGGTAGAATCCCTGGATGTGGAT
>Ga0224501_10004437_pt1 | contig 11077 bp, 9 predicted proteins | sample SF_Oct11_sed_USG_4_FD_169105 | JGI IMG/M metagenome (GOLD analysis project Ga0224501, IMG submission 169105) | Sediment microbial communities from San Francisco Bay, California, United States - SF_Oct11_sed_USGS_8_1 | ecosystem: Environmental > Aquatic > Marine > Sediment | place: USA...
AATGAATCGTCCGAGTCTAAGAGTGCTTGTACTGCTTCCTTTACAATGGTCAACGAAATTATGGAAAGCCTTCGCAATAGCATGTCCAAATGGAATTTTCTTGGGTCTACAGAGCATTGGAGTGTAATACGATCCGACGTCTCTTCTATGATTCCTAATCCGATAAGTTTACGCATTATCCCCCTGATTTCTTCGATGTGTTCAGAACGTACCCTTTCAGAGGATATTATTGAGAAGAGGTCACGGCCGAGGATGTAGCTACCTGCAATTATTCGTTCCAACATTTTTGGGTCGTCACATAAATCAGCGTTGCAGATGTACTCCTCAACTCCTTCTCTTGGTTTAAGAAGCTTGCTTGGAAACAGCTTAAGTGAACCATCTTTTTCTGGCACGAGGAAGAGGGTGTCCCCACGTTTCAGATTCATTTCCTTCACCCAGTTGCTAGGTAGAGAGATCGATAACGTCGAGTAGCCAACTTTTTGGACCTTTCTACTCTCCATATGATTCAACCTCAGTGTTTATAGTATTTACTAATACCAAGAATATAAGCATTATGTATTTATCGACCAATGCTATAAATATACTTCCGTGAAAAGGAGGGTGGGTATATATGTCAAAAAAATGGAAAGCTGTAAGGGTCCGGCAAGAGCTCGTAGAGAAAGTTAAAAGAGAGTTAAAGAAAAGCCAGCACCAAAATCTCTCCGAATTCGTTTCAGAAGCAATTCGACTTCGGATGCAAACATTAGCTAAAGAAAGAGTATCGGAATATCTAGAGCGAGACAGGTATAGCAGGATTCCTCAGCTGCAAACACAATTGTTCTACACGCCAAAACACGTCTGGGCCAAGGCAACTCCTCAAAGAAACGTCAAACTTGGAATAACCGATTATTTCCAGGGCCAACTCAAAGAGGTAGTTAACATCCGAACTGACAAAGTTGGAGAAAAAGTTTCTAAAGATGAACCCTTCGGCGTGGTAGAAACTTGGTGGTTCACATATGACTTGTATTCCCCATTAAACGGAAGGATAGCCTCAGTTAACGAAAAGGTCATCGACGACCCATTCACATTGAACGCAGACCCCTATCAATGGATCATGGAGGTTCAGCCTAAACACACGGAAGTCCACTCATGGATGTATAAGCTGCTAAGTTTAGGAGAATATAAAAAACTAGTCACCAAACTTGAAGGTTGACTCCACTAAGTGAAACATCTTTTACAAGGTGAAAAACATGGGTAAAGTACGCAAGCCAGAATGGAGAACTATACGCGTCAGACAAGAACTCGTGGCGGCGGTAAAGAGGACGCTTGAGACGGGCCGCTACCGTAGTCTCTCCGAATTTGTTTCCGAAGCTATTCGACTGCGCCTCGATGAACTGAAGCAAAGCCATGAAAAGATGGCTGAGAAGCAAGTTGAATATCCCGTGATTCAGGAACGACTGCTTTACACCTCTAATCACATGTGGGCAATGGTAACTCCAGAAGGAAATATAAGAGTGGGTTTATCAGACTACGCCCAAAGGCACCTGAAGGGAATAGCTGGTATCCAGACCTACCAAGTTGGATATGAAGTGAAGAAAGGGGAACCCTTCGGGGTTGCTGAAACATGGATGTTTATGTTTGACCTATACTCTCCCGTCAGTGGCAAAATTGCCAAAATAAATAAAGCCTTCCAAGACGAGCCTTTCATGATCAATAAGGATCCATACGAATTAGGATGGATAGCAGAAATCAAACCTAACAATGTAATCACATTAGAAGAAGAGTTAAGGGATTTGATGAGGATAGCTCAATATAAAATTTGGGTGAGCAAGCTAGGTCCACCACGAATCCTGGGCATCTAATTAACGCCCCTTTTTTTAACATCGCTTAGATGGCAACAATGAGGTGCTTCAAAAGAATGACTGTCAATAGTCACGCTTTCAAGAACAAACAGAGGCTACCACCATGTCGTGCCGCATGTCCCGCCAGCGTCAACGTTCAAGGATATATCGCTCTACTTCAACAAGGCAAATTCAAAGAAGCAGTGGAACTTATAAGAAAAAGCATGCCCTTTCCGGCAATTTGCGGCAGAGTCTGCTTCAGTCCTTGTCAAGATGCGTGCTCAAGAAAAAACATTGACCAGCCTGTGGGCATTCGTTATTTGAAACGACTTGCTGCAGACATTGAACGCGAACAAGGGCGAATCAAACCAGATCCCATACCCAAAACGCACAGCGAAAAAGTAGCGATAGTTGGCGCGGGACCAGCGGGACTGAGCGCTGCATACGAACTCGCAAAACTCGGCTATCCAGTCACCGTTTTTGAGCGTATGCATGAACCTGGCGGCATGATGCGGTACGGTATCCCCGAGTATCGTCTGCAAAAATATGTTGTGGCAAACGAAATAGCTTACATCCAAGATCTAGGTGTGGAAATCAAGACAGGGGTAGAATTCGGCAAAGACATACAGATCGACACTCTACGAAACGAGGGCTACAAAGCTATATTCATAGCGAACGGAGCGCAACTGAGCCGAAAACTAAGGATACCAGGCGAGGATTTAGAAGGCGTTTTTCCAGCGGTTGAGTTTCTAAGGCATGCGTCTCTAGGAAAAATCGTTGATGTAGGCGAAAAAGTTGCAGTCATCGGAGGAGGCAACAGCGCCGTCGATGCCGCTCGCACGTCGCTAAGGCTTGGGGCAAAAGAGGTCACGATTCTCTACCGTCGCTCACGGAAGGAAATGCCCGCGCTTCCTCACGAAATAGAGGCCGCCGAAGAAGAAGGAATTAGGCTCTATTTTCTAGTTGCACCCACACAAATTATCGGTGAAGGGGGCAGGATCAAGGTTATCGAATGTCTGAGGATGAAGCTGGGTGAGCCTGACGAAAGCGGCAGAAGGCGACCAGTGCCCATCCAAAGGACTGAGCACACGTATGAGGTGGATACAGTAATTCCGGCAATCGGCCAACGGGCGGAAACCTCATGTCTACCTTCCATTCTTTTAGATGAGCGTGCCCGTGCAATTTCTGTTGATCCATTAACGCTGGAAACTAGCATCCCGGGCGTTTTTGCGGGAGGCGACATAGTCACCGGTACGGCGAGTATTATCAAGGCTATAGGTGCAGGCAAACGAGCGGCGGTGTCGATCGACCGTTATTTGAACGGCAAGGATCTGAGGACTGGAAGAGAAGAGGAAATTGAGGAGACAACTTGGGTTAAAGACTGGGAAATGATAACGAAAAAGCCTGAAAGGTACACCGCCCCAAACATTGACACAGGCAGACAGAGAGTAAGCTTTGAGGAAGCCGATGAACTTTTAGTGAAGATCAAAGAGCTCGCTATGTCCGAAGCTCGGAGGTGCCTCGAATGCGGGCCTTGCAGCGGATGCCTCGAAAGTGAGGGGTTGTGTGAAGCCGACAAAGCGATGGTTGATGAAACTTTATGCACCGGCTGCAATGTTTGCGCGGTAGTTTGTCCATCCGGCGCCATAGAAAAGAATAAAGTGGGGGTTGCGCAAGTGGACGAAGACCTGTGCAAAGGCTGTGGCACCTGTAGCGCAAGTTGCCCGGAGCGAGCGATTACCATGCGGCGGTTCACGAATGCTCAAATCGTGACTCAGGTACTATCCGCCTTGGGTGGAGGGCCCGCATGATGTATAGGCCCAAGATCATTGGTTTTATTTGTAACTGGAGTTTGCCTACAGAAGTGGACATTACAAGCACCAGCAGAATGCATGGTTACCCCAAAATACGCATCGTACAAGTAATGTGTGTTGGGAGAATAGATCCAGCTATCGTGCTGGAAACCTTTGCCAAAGGCGCAGACGGCGTTTTAGTAATCGGTTGTCACCCACCCGATTGCCACTACATCGATGGAAACCTTCAAGCAGAACGGAAAATTAAGATGCTGAAGAAACTCATATCGCTAACTGGCCTTGAACCGGAGCGCCTTCGGCTAGACTGGGCTTATGCATCTGAAATTGAGCGCTTCGCAAAAATCATTGACGATTTTAGAAATCAGGTGACGGCGCTAGGACCTTCTCCTTTGACTGGAGAAAAACCAGATACTGACATACTTCTGAATATAAATGCTGCCAGAGCCGCAGCGGAAGATTTTAGACTCAGAGTCTTGGTTGGCAGAGAAAGAGAGCTGACTGAAAAGGAGAACGTTTATGGAGAGAAAATATCACAGGAAGAATTTGACTCTTTGCTGCATGAAATCGCTGAAGCCGAATTCATTAGACACAAAATACATCTCCTAACCAAAGAAAAGCCGATGTCGGTTAAGGAAATAGCAGCGATTACTAACATGAAACCCGCCCTAGTGCTTCGCCACATTGTGAACATGCGCAGGAAAGGAATGATAACCTTAGACCATGTAGAGAGAACGACTCCGCTTTACAAAGCATTGGAGGTTCATTAAATGACTGAAGAAAAAATCGGAGCTGTCCTTGTAGTCGGAGGGGGAGTCGCCGGAATCCAAGCAGCCCTAGACCTTGCAGACTCAGATTTCAGAGTTTACCTAATTGACCAGTCGCCAAGTATAGGCGGTGTGATGGCGCGACTTGACAAGACTTTTCCAACGAATGACTGTGCAATGTGCATTTTGGCACCTAAACTTGTGGCAACTGGAAGACACCCGAACATAACTTTGATAACAAATGGAGAAGTCATAGGCTTAAACGGTGAAGCTGGAAACTACGAAGTAAAAGTTCGAAAAAAAAGTCGTTATATAAACGAAGAGAAATGCAACGGATGTGGGTTATGCGCACAAAAATGCCCAGTAGAAGCTGTAGATACATTCAACGAAGGGTTAAGCGATAAAACCGCTATCTACGTTGAATATCCACAGGCAGTTCCATTAAAGTTCACAATAGACCGTGAAAAATGCATAGGATGTGGAACATGCCAAGAAATCTGCAAAGCAAAGGCAGTCGAATACGACCAGCTAGACAGTGAAGCAATTTTGAAGGCAGGTTCTATTATTCTTGCGCCTGGGTTCGAACCTTTTGACGCAAGACTGAAAAGCGAATATGGTTATGGGCGGTTTCCAAACGTTGTTACAAGCATAGAATTTGAACGTATTTTAAGTGCTTCAGGACCATATGGCGGACATGTTTTAATGCCTTCTGATGGTGAAATTCCGAGAAAAATAGCTTTTATTCAGTGTGTTGGTTCAAGGGATGCCCAGCTTGGAAATAACTACTGTTCTGCCGCGTGCTGCATGTATGGCATGAAAGAGGCAATCATAGCTAAAGAACACGCACCAACGAAACTGGATTGCACAATATTTTACATGGACATACGCGCCTATGGAAAAGAGTTTGATGCTTATTATAACCGCGCCAAAGGAGAATACGGCATAAGGTTCGTAAGATCAAGAGTTGCAAGCGTTACAGAAGACCCATTAACGCGCAACCTCTACGTGTATTATGCGGAAAATGAAGAGCCGAAAACCGAAGAATTCGACATGGTAGTTTTATCCATTGGAATGCAACCTCCTAAAAACGCTGAAAAACTTGCCGAAATACTAGGAATAGAACTTAATAGATACAAGTTCTGTCAAACAAATGTTTTCTCGCCTGTGGAAACATCGAAACCGGGCATATTTGTTTGCGGAACGTTCTCCTCTCCTAAAGATATTCCTGAGAGCGTGGCACAGGCGAGCGGGGCTGCGGTGAAAGCGTCAAGCTTGATTTTCTCTGAGAGAGGGACCCTCACAACCGTAAAAAAGTATCCACCAGAGAGAGAGATATCTGGTGAGGAACCCCGCATTGGAGTTTTTGTCTGCCACTGTGGCATAAACATCGGTGGAGTCGTCAATGTGCCAGAGGTCGTGGAGTATGTTAAAAAACTGCCAAATGTGATTTACGCGGAGCACAATCTTTACACCTGCTCACAAGACACACAAGAGAGGATACGAGAGATGGTACATGAACACAAACTCAATCGCGTAGTTGTGGCTTCATGCACCCCAAGAACTCATGAACCACTTTTCAGAGAAACCATCCGAGAAGCCGGACTCAACATTTACCTCTTCGAGATGGCAAACATTCGTGACCAATGTAGCTGGGTGCACATGCACGAACCTGAAGAAGCGACTGAAAAAGCAAAGGATCTCGTTAGGTCCGTCGTCGCCAAAGCCCGCTTGTTGAAGCCTCTCAAAAAACCAATGATTGATGTTACGCCCACGGGTCTAGTGATCGGGGGCGGCTTGTCCGGAATGACCGCTGCCTTAGAATTGGCAAAACAAGGCTTCGAAGCTCATTTGGTGGAAAAGGAGAAGGAACTGGGAGGTCATCTACGCCATATTCACTATCTTCTTGGGTCTGAGGACCCGCAGGAGCGGCTGAAGTCAATCATTAATGAAGTGACCGAAAACGAGAAGATTCATGTTTATCTAAATTCTAAAATTTCTGAAGTTGAGGGATACATTGGAAACTTCAAGACAAGCCTGAAATGTGGTGGAGAGAGAAAGGAGATAAACCACGGCATCGTGATAGTGTCCACCGGAGCCATGGAATATAAGCCAACCGAGTATCTATATGGCATCGATGAAAGGGTGTTAACTCAGCATGAATTAGAGGAAAAGCTAGCCAACGGACAGTTCAACGCTAAGACCGTGGTAATGATCCAGTGTGTAGGGTCCAGAAACGAGGAACGCATCTACTGCTCGCGAATATGCTGTTCTCAAGCCGTAAAGAATGCTTTAAAGATTAAAGAGTTGAGCCCCGAAACAGAAGTCTACGTCCTTTACAAAGACATGAGAACATATGGATTCATAGAGGATTACTATCGTGAGGCGGCAAGCAAGGGAGTTTTGTTCATATGCTACGACGATGAAAACAAGCCTAGGGTTATTCAAGAAGATGAAAAGCTCAAAGTGATGGTGTGGGAGCCAGTCGTTAAGATGTGGATTCCCATCGAAGCGGACCTTTTGGCGCTGAGTGCAGCCACTATTCCAAACCCAGACAATGAACATATCGCAAAAATGTTGAAAGTTCCCCTCAGCAAAGATGGGTTCTTCTTGGAGGCTCACATGAAGCTCCGTCCCGTTGATTTCGCAACAGATGGCATATTTCTTTGCGGATTGGCTCACTGGCCGAAATCGATCGAAGAGAGTGTTTCACAAGCGTGTGCGGCTACGGCTCGAGCGATCACAATTTTATCAAAGGAGGCATTGGAAGTAGAGGGAGCCATAGCAAGTGTTAACGAAGACTTCTGCGGCGGATGTAGATTCTGCGAGTCTGTTTGCGAGTATGGCGCCATCAAAATGGAAGAAGTAAATGGAAAGCTAAGGGCGCACGTTATCGAAGCTCTATGTAAGGGTTGTGGTGTTTGCGGCTCCACTTGCCCTGCAGGAGCCATATCTATGCTACACTTCACGGACGACCAAATTCTTGCTCAAGTTAGAGCAGCGTTAAAGGAGGAAGCAAAGTATGACTGAATCAGAATTCAAACCGAAAATTGTGGGTTTCCTCTGCAACTGGTGCTCCTACGCTGGTGCTGACCTAGCTGGTGTTAGCCGAATTCAATATCCTCCAACCCTTAGAATCGTGAGGACGATGTGTAGCGGAAGAGTTCATCCAGTTTTCATCCTCGAAGCCTTCAGAAGCGGAGCAGACGGGGTTCTCGTCGCTGGCTGTCACCATGGCGACTGCCACTACCTCGCAGGAAATTACAAAGCGCAAAACAGAGTTCTACTGTTGAAAAAGGTTTTGGAACAACTCGGTCTCGAGCCTGAGCGCTTGAGACTGGAGTGGGTCTCCGCCTCCGAGGGAGACCGATTCGCAACGGTCATCCAGGATATGACCGAGGAAATAAAGAAGCTCGGTCCGAGTCCATTAAGGGCTGGAGGTTAATTCGATGTCAGAAAAGAAAGAAACTCAGGAAAAGGAGACGAGGAAGGAAGTGGTGCTCAAAGTGAGCGATATGGACCCGAAATTCAAATATGAGATCACCAAACTTCCTGGCGCAGAAAAGGTCATGCTATGCTTCCAATGTGGCACGTGCACCGCTGACTGCCCAATCGCGCGATTCAGCGACTTCTACAGACCCAGAAAACTCATCCGTATGATTCAATTAGGCCTTAAAAACAAGCTTCTATCGAATGACATCATTTGGCTCTGTTCCACATGCTTTACATGTATCGATCATTGTCCTCAAGACGTGGGAATCGCCAACATTGTGAGGGCCCTTCGACACTTAACTGTAGAAAGAGAAACAATGCCTGTCGTCTATAAGGAGCTAGCTTCTAACATCCTGAAAACAGGCTACGCATACGTGATTCCAAGACTGCGACTCAAAAAGAGAGAAGAAATGGAACTGCCTTCCCTTCCAAAAGCTAACCTGGAAAACCTCGCGAAACTCTTTGACGTCACAGGTCTTTCTAAGATGCTTGAAAGGGTGGGAACCTAATGCCAGAGTCAAAGTACCTGATCTTTCTAGGATGCGTTATTCCCTACAGAATCTCCAGCTACGAGATTTCCTCGAGAAAGGTTCTCAACAAAGTTGGAGTGGAATTGGTGGAGATGCCGGAGTTTAACTGCTGCGGATTTCCACTGGATCCAATAAACCATGACATGATGCTCACCTTAGCTGCGCGAAACCTCTGCTTGGCAGAGCAACAAAACCTAAACATCATGACTTTATGCAACGGATGTTTTGGTATCCTAAACCATGTAAACAAAGAGCTCAACGAAGAGAGAAAAATCAGAGAGAAAGTTAATGGATACCTTAAGGAAATCGGCATGGAATTCAAAGGAACAACAACGGTTAAACATCTCATCCACGTTCTTGCAGAAGACATCGGTCTAGAAAAAATAAAAGAAGCCATTCGGAAGCCACTAAATCCGCTCCGCGTGGCACAACATATCGGATGTCACGTAGTTCGTCCAGCAAAGTACGTAGGCTTCGACGACCCAGAAAACCCCACAGTTCTCAAAAACCTAATCATAGTAACTGGTGCGGAATGCTTGAGCTATATGGATGAAACGGAGTGTTGTGGCGCTCCAATCATCGGTGTAGACGACAAAATTCCATTGCAGCTGGCTAGGGAAAAACTTAGCCATATTAGGGCTGTTGGCGCGCAGGCGTTGATAACCGTGTGTCCTTTCTGCCACATGATATATGACCTAAATCAGCCTAGGATAGAGAGAACCTTTAACGAAAAGTTTGGTATCCCCGTTCTTCATTATCCCCAACTGTTAGGTTTAGCTATGGGCTTCAGCCCCGACGAACTAGCTTTTAAACAACTCAGAGTAGATGCATCTAAAATAGTAAATAACCAATTGTGTAGAGAAAAAAAGGAGGTCTAAAATGGAAAAAAAGGAAAAGCTGAAATTTGCCTTCTACTGGGCCGCTAGTTGCGGAGGTTGCGAGATCGCAGTCCTTGACGTAAACGAGAAAATCCTTGATGTGGTAGCCCTCGCGGATATTGTCCTCTGGCCGGTGGCCATAGACATCAAATATAAAGATGTTGAGGCTATGCCGGACAAAAGCATAGACGTGTGCTTCTTCAACGGGGCCATTCGAACAGAAGAACAAGAACATATAGCCAAACTTTTAAGAAAGAAATCCAAAGTCCTAGTAGCCTTCGGCGCATGCGCTTATCAGGGCGGCATTCCAGGTCTCGCAAACCAAGCAAACAGAAAAGAGGTCTTTGAAAGGGCATACCTTCAGTCCCCCTCCACAAATAACCCCAACTCCGTGACTCCTAAGACTTCTTTCAAGGTTCTGGAAGGAGAGTTGAAGTTGCCCGAATTCTTTGACACAGTAAAGACACTTGATCAAACAGTTGATGTAGACTATTACCTGCCTGGATGTCCTCCACACCCTGACTTAGTAGCCGCGGCAGTCGAAGCAATTGCCCAAAACGAGCTGCCTCCAAAAGGATCGGTGCTAGCTCCTCAGAAGTCAGTCTGCGATGAATGCCCTAGGAAAAAAGAGGATAAGAAAATTTCCAAGATATACAGGGTCTACGAGGTCGTCCCTGACCCAGAAAAATGCCTCCTAGAACAAGGAATAATTTGCATGGGACCCGCGACTCGCGGAGGATGCGGAGCACAGTGCATCAACGCAAACATGCCGTGCACAGGATGCGGAGGACCTTGCCCAAACGAGTTGGAACAGGGAGCAGCCATGATAAGTGCCCTCGCATCGATCCTCGGAGTTGGTCAGGAAAAAGATCCAGCGTATGACGCGGAAAAGCTGATCGCCCAAATTAAAGATCCTTTAGGAACCTTTTACAAGTACTCTCTGCCAGCCTCTCTTCTTAGAAGGAGGATCATGAAAGAATGATAACGATAACCATAGACCCCATAACAAGGCTGGAAGGCCATGGAAAAATATCGATATTTCTGAATGAAGAGGGAAACGTGGAAAACGCCTACTTCCAAGTTCCAGAGCTCAGGGGCTTCGAAAGGTTCTGTGAAGGTAGGAAGGCTGAGGATCTCCCGATAATAACCCCAAGAATCTGCGGTGTTTGCCCAGTTGCACACCATTTTGCCTCAACAAAAGCGTTAGACGCCGCGTTTAACGTGGAACCTCCTTCAGCAGCTAAAAAGCTCAGAGAACTCATGTATAGCGGCTACTACGTCTACGATCACACCCTTCACTTCTATTTTCTAGGGGCACCAGACTTTGTTGTTGGACCAGACGCCCCACCTGCGGAAAGAAATATTCTTGGAGTGATCCAAAAGGTTGGTTTGGACATAGCAAAAGAAGTAATGAAGCATAGAGCCTATGGACAAAAAATCACTGCCATCTTAGGAGGAAAAGCCACTCACCCGACCTGTGGACTGCCTGGAGGCGTCTCCAAAGGGCTCACAGAGGAGGAAAGGCAAGAAATCGAGAAGATGGCCGAGTCGAGCGTTGAATTCGCAGAGTTCAGCCTAAAACTGTTCGACGATGTTGTGTTAAAAAACAAGAAATACTTAGACATGATCCTAAGTGACTCGTACACTCTCAAAACCTATTACATGGGCTTGGTTGACCAAAACAACAAAGTTAACTTCTATGATGGCAAAGTACGAGTGATCGATCCTAAAGGGAACGAATTTATAAAGTTCAGACCGTCCGAATATCTGGACATCATCGAA
>Ga0224501_10004438_pt1 | contig 11077 bp, 16 predicted proteins | sample SF_Oct11_sed_USG_4_FD_169105 | JGI IMG/M metagenome (GOLD analysis project Ga0224501, IMG submission 169105) | Sediment microbial communities from San Francisco Bay, California, United States - SF_Oct11_sed_USGS_8_1 | ecosystem: Environmental > Aquatic > Marine > Sediment | place: USA...
GACCACTAGCCTTGACAGTTCGTTCCGGATCTAGTTCGGTTATTGAGTATCCCCATTTTGGCATCGTATATCGACATTTCGGTAACAGAAAGAATATTTAAACCTTTGCGGAGAATGAAGCCAACAGTTTTTGAGAAATAAAACATTCTAATCGTTTCTGATGCTCCAGATCACACTGTTACATTTTCGAGAGTTTCTCTTTTAATTCCTTTATCTTCTTTTTAAGTTCCCCAGCCTTTTCATCTTCTCCTTTTCCAGCCGCTTTATAACAATCAAGAGCATACTCTAACGCGCCTAATCCGAAGCGGTCATACCCTTTTCCAAAGGAAAGGTCAGCTGCTTTAAGAAAACGTTCGATGGCAATGTCATAATCTCTTAGCAAGAAGTTGCATTCGGCTGCCTTGAACATGGTGTAAGAAGCATCGAATATGTTTCCAACTTTCTCGTATAGTTTTGAGGCTTCTAAAAACTTGTCTAGGGCTTCTTTATACTTTCCAGCATCCGATAGTGCTGTTCCTTCCCGATGAGTCTTCAAGGGGTCTTTCTTTTCAGTTTTGTTTTCGCTCATGTTTGTGCACCTACATTTTGCATAAGAGTGTTGCCCAGCGTTTTTATTGTTTTCCACTCTTATTTAGTGACTGAAATTGAAAAAATGGCTAGAACATGAACCTACGCTTACTAAACATGCTTCTTCAAGCTGGAGTATAGTCGCCCAGACTAACAAGAAGATAGAATGTGAGATAAACAAATGCTTGAAAAACGAGATAACAGCAAGAATTCCAGTTTTGGGCTACGGCGCTTCAGACTGCAAAGAAAACTGTTGGAGTCATCTTTTCTACATTGGTGAGAAAAATATCAAACAGAAAAATGCTTCACTCTATAACGAAAATTTTGGAAGCAAGACTGTTGTTGTCAATTTTAAACAAAAATCTCAAATTCATCTTCATTCAAACCTAACTTAAGTGAGCGTATAGCTTTTGTCAATCACTCTCCAACATGCAAGCCTAAGAGATTTAGAAACACTCTACAAAATCGAAAGAGAATGTTTCACCAATGAAGCTTTCTCCAAAGAACAAATAGCTCATTTCCTGAAAGCCTCAAATGCTGTAAGCCTAATGGCACGAGTTGACAGTGAAACCGTTGGGTTCATTACGGGCTTGATTGAACAATACGGCAAGACAAGGATAGGTCACATATACACAATAGACGTGGTATCCAAATCCCGAAGAACTGGGGTTGGATTAAAACTGCTTGAAGAAATAGAGAAAAATTTCATGAAAAAAGGCGCCGAAGCATGCTTTCTCGAAGTCCGCATCAACAATCTAGCGGCACGCAAACTTTACCTAAAACACGGCTACATAGAACTCGGAAAGTTAAACAATTACTACGCAAGAGGAATTCATGGAATCCAGCTTAAAAAGAAACTCAAAACATAAGCAAACCCAGCAAATTTTGTTCACAATCCGATTTCATACTAGAAGGCAACTGCCCGAATGTTTTTGGTAAGCTAACAAAGCATGAAAGACTGAAAGTTTCCGTTTGTGGCATGCTACTTGCCTACCGACCACAAATATAACTGGGTTGTCTCATCAAGCTTTCTTTGTAGATCCACATCTACAGCTTCAATTAGAACGAGTTCTCCGGTTGCAGCGATTATGCAGCCAGGCAAGACGTGACCGCCGAAGACTTCGCCTTTTCTGTTTGAAACCGCGATATGAGCGTGGACAAGGGGTTCTTTTTCTTTAATAGAGATGTTCCCCATACATGAAACGATTTCAAGTGGCTCAGCCATTTCGATAGGCTGGTATCGTCCTTGGTGAAAGAATCCCATTTTAGCTTTCTTCAAAGTCCCTATGAGAAAAAAGAATCCAGCTTTAATTCTGCCTTTTTCAGCTGTTTGAGTGATAGCCTCAAGCAAGTCTTCGTCTTCGAAGAGCCTAGCGAAAATGATTTTTCCAGCCTTAGCTTCAACCGACTTCATGTTTGCTCCCCTATCTTAAGAGAGCCCAGTATGCTTTTCAAAATTGCGGTGAAAACTCATTTAACACTAGTTCAATTCAAACACAAATTATAAATGGAAGCGTGAAATTGTAACCTATGATTCGAGGAGAAAAGCCCAGATGGTTAGGCGTTCCCGAGAAGAAGCTCAACGTATGCTTCGAGCTTTCGCTATTCTTGTGAGAAACACAACATGGAAATGCGGCAGAGTTGAACGGCTGGTGGTTAACCACCTGAGAGAGCAGCTCAGAAAGTTTGGAAAGGCTAGGTCGCCTGTCAAAGAAATGTTGCAAAGATTCAAACTGAAAGGAAAACAGAAGAGCGAATTTTTCGATGCAATAAAGCGGTTGGAAAAACGCCGCATAATAAAAATCGAAACCTTCTAAGACACTTGCCGCTTTCTAAATAATCTACACGCTTACGTAACACAGTTAATATTCTGCCCTTCTCAAAGGACATCCGTTTCAAAAAAAAAGATGCCAATCTGTCGTGCTGTTCAAAAACTTGAACAGTCTGTTCAAAACTATTGCATTAAATCCCACAGTTTCTAATATCTTGGGAGTAGGTGAAAAACAAAAATGGCAGAAGACATGCAACATGCAGGAGTCTATGGAGCCGCTGGCATTCTCGTGGCTATACTAATAATCTCCGGCATCGTAACCTCAGGTTTCCAGATTCCAAGTCTACGCTTGCCAAGCTTCGTATCAGACAAAGGCACCCTTATCATAAAAATAATGGACAAACCTGTTGCACTAGAGCACCTAAACTTGACAATAGACTGGGTCAAGATAAAAAACCGAAGTGACCAGTGGATTTACTTAGACATAAAGGGCGGTGCACCATTCTATTTTGACTTGCTAGCACTTCAGAACGTCTCTGAAACACTTTCTGAAACCCAAATTCCAGCGGGAAACTACAGTATGATACGAATGCATATATTAACAGCTAACGCAACCTACCTTAACGGAGAAACTAAACCACTCAGGGTTCCCAGCGGAGTCATCAAAGTAATTTTGAAACCGCACATGAGAATGGAAAGCGAAAGTTCCATCACGGTGCTTATCGACCTTCAGCCTGAGGACGTAGAAACTATCGCTATCAGCAAAAGCCTAAACTTGAGACCAGTGATAAAAGCCGTAGTAGGCGGCTAAACCTACATTACCCCTTTTTTTGGTCAACCAAAACAGATTTCTATCTTGCTGCTGCTAAAACGCTCTTGCATTTACGATTCCAAACGTTTAACAACCAGAGTGGATTCTTCTATTCGGGAAAGATGATACCCAGAGACCATATGAGGGAAATCCCTAGAATAAACATAACAAACTGAACTACAGATTTCTTGAAATTCTTCTCCTCATGCAGCTTGGGAATCAGCTCTGAACTCGCCAGATAGATGAACCCGCCTGCTGAAAATGCTATCAGCAATCCGCTTAACGCTTCAATCGTTTCTATGAAGAAAACCGCGGAGATTCCTCCCAAAATAACTGTTAAGGCTACCACAAAATTGAGCAATAGAGCTCTACCTCGCTTGAAACCAGCGTAAACTAGAATTCCATAGTCTCCCATTTCCTGAGGTAGCTCATGGAAGATCACGGCAACAGTAGTAGCTAATCCCACTGAGAATCCAAGCAGGAAGCTGGCGGCGATAACCATCCCATCAGTAAAGTTGTGGATTCCGTCACCGATGAGGTTCAGATAAGCAAAACCCTTGTTGGAAGCTCGGTCAGCAGTCTTAGCGGATATATCGGTTTCGTGGCCGTGTCCATGGTACCAGTAAATGAATCGCTCGAGGAAGAAGAACAATATGAACCCTAGGGTGATGTAGATAAACACAACCGACTCTTCAACAAGTTCTATGGCCTCTGGGAGAAGATCAAAATACGCAGCTCCAAGGATTGACCCGGCGGAAAAAGCGACAAGGACTAGCAAGATGCTGTGCAACTTTTTTTCTTTTAGGGATAAGGCGTATATTCCAACCAGTGAAAAAAGACTGGTGACAGAAGTTGCGATAATGATATTAATTAGACTAGACAACTTGCTTTCACTTTCCTTTTGGTAATTCCCTGCTTACTGATTAGCTTATTAGGCTTAATAAAAAATTTAGATTTAATAGTAAAGATGGTTATTTATAGCATGAGAGCGAGGTTCCAATGCACGAACATCTCCATCCACCAAGAAGCACAAGATATCTTGGAATAGCCTTATGCATCACCATATCTTTCTTCATCATCGAATTAGTCGGAGGAATCCTAACAAACAGCCTAGCCCTTCTAACAGACGCCTGGCACATGCTAAACGATGTCCTCGCCCTAAGCTTCGGCCTTGTAGCCGCATGGCTTGCCTTGCGTCCCCTCACAGTGAAAAGAACCTATGGCTACTATCGCGCAGAGATTCTAGCCGCCTTTTTGAACGGCATCTTTCTGTGGGCAATTGTAGTTTTCATCTTCTACCAAGCTATTCAACGGATTCAACAACCAGCTATAGTAGATAGTCCAAGCATGCTGGTAATTGCTGTTTTTGGCCTCGCAGCCAACGGACTCTCCGCAATCGTTCTTTCAAGGTCAAAGGATGAAAGTCTAAACGTTAAAGGGGCCTTTCTCCACGTTGTCGCCGACACTTTAGGATCGGTAGGGGCGATTTCCGCCGGACTGATCATGTATTTCACCGGATGGTACCAAGCGGACCCCCTCATCAGCATGATGATAGGTGTACTGATTTTCTACAGCTCTGGAAAACTCATCCGAGACTCTATAAATGTCCTCCTCGAAGGAGTCCCTCCTAACATTGACGTAGGCGCAGTAGAGCGCAGGATAGTTGAACTGAAGGGGGTGAAGGGGGTTCATGATCTTCATGTGTGGTGTATCACTCCAACAAAGATGTGTTTAATGAGCGGCCACGTGGTGTTGAAAAAGGGGACAAACAGAAAGAAGCTGATCTCGACGCTGATCAATGTGTTAAAAGAAGAATTTGGAATCGACCACACAACCATTCAACTAGAAGATGAAGGCTACCCAAAAGCAGCTAACGAACACTAGAAACTTGGGTGCCACTTGAGAAATCTTGTACTTTTTCTTTAACAGTTTGTATTCTGCGTGAGCGTCTTGAATTAGATTCTGTGGTTTACGTGGTTTTAAGTTTTCAGTAGTTGATTTTCAGACCAAAATACTTATAAAAGTGATATGAGGATATTTTCATATGAAGCTTAGTTCATTTAATAGGTGGTGCGTATGAAACAAAATCTGAGCGAGACTTGCTCTCTATTCTTTTCAACGTTAGCAAATCCGACACGTTTAGCGATTCTGGAGCTCCTTCGCTACGGACCAAGAAATGTAACTGCGATTTCTGAGGCTCTGAATCAAGAACAGAGCATGATTTCACATAATCTTAAATCCTTAGAAAGATGTAGGTTTGTCTTTTCAGAAAGGAGGAAGAAGGAACGATTTTACTCTTTGAACAAAGAAACAATGGAACAGCTCTTCAAGATATTTTCCTACCATGCCCAAAAATATTGTCCAACCGAAGGAAAATGTCTATCGGACAGAGGTCTAAAAAAACTGAAGAAGAAAGACGCTTCAAATTCGTTTTACTTTACTCGTCATTAAGGAGGTTTCGCAAGCACATTCAAAAAAGGTGGAAGCTAAATGGTTTTAAGAAGCATAATTAGAATCGATGAAGAAAGATGCACGGGTTGCGGATTATGTGTACCTGCTTGTGCCGAAGGAACCCTCAAAATAGTTGATGGAAAAGCCAAACTGATCAGTGACAAATACTGCGATGGTTTAGGGGCCTGCCTAGGAGAATGTCCACAAGGAGCCATAACCATCAAAAAGAGAGAAGCAGAAAAATTTGATGAAGAAGCAGTAGAAGAACATTTGAAGGCTAAACAACCAGTTCCCGCAGTTCACCATGTTCATCCAATTCATCAATTCTGCCCATCAGCAAAAGTAATGCATTTTGAAAGAAATCTCACCGAAAACGAAAGTGTGAACATTCCAGAGAAGAGAGAGTCCATGCTCTCCCAGTGGCCTGTGCAACTGACATTGTTGCCGCCAAATACGCCGTTCTTTGAAAATGCGGATCTGCTAATAGCCGCTGACTGTGTGCCCTTTGCCTACGCCAACTTTCATCACGACTTCTTGAAGAGCAGAACACTTGTGGTCGGATGCCCTAAACTCGATAATGCCGAGTTCTACAAGGAGAAACTAACTGAGATATTCAAGCGATCCAACATTAGAAGCGTTACCGTGGTCAATATGGAAGTTCCCTGTTGTTTTAGGCTATACCATCTAGTCAAAGAAGCCTTAGATTCTTCGGGGAAAGTAATTCCTTTGAGACAAGAAATAATCGGCATAAAAGGAGAAAAAATTTCCGTCCCTACGCATAGACACCAGTAAACTCTATAGCTTATCTTTTAAAGTTCCATAAAATTAGCTAACGCGGAAGCAGTTCCCCTTCCTTCTTTTTATAGAGCTGCGCGCGCGCATGAGAGGTGTGGAGAGATTTAAAGTTAATGAGAGGAAATGGAAACGAACATTCTAAAGAAAAGAATAACGCACGCATCGAGCTTATGGGAATTCCAGAGAATTAATTGTTTTTTTCAGTACCTCTGCTGATTTGTGGAGGAGCTCTACTTCGTTTTCCTCTAGTGAAAGCCTGAGGATATCTGCGATTCCTTCCCTATTGATTATGGAGGGAACGCTGAGGCAGACGTCGCTTATTCCGTAGTAGTCCTGTATCAGGCTGGAAACGGTTAGTATGGCGTTCTCATTCCTCAGGATGCTTTCCACGATTCGTGTCAGTCCCAGACCGATGGCGTAGTAGGTTCTTCCCTTGAGCTCAATGATCTCGTAGGCGGCGGTCTTTACTTTTTGGAAGATGCTGTTCAGAAATTTCATGTCGTATTTTTCTCCACAAAGCGGGCAATATTCCCTCAGCCTTGTTCCAGCCACGTTTGCCAAGCTCCAGACGGGTACCTCGCTGTCGCCATGCTCTCCAATAATATAGGCGTGAACATTTCGTGGATCAATCTTGAGGTGTTCAGCAAGGACGTAACGGAAACGGGAGGTGTCTAGGATGGTGCCGGAGCCTACAACTTTTCTAGCTGGAAACCCTGAGAGCTTCAATACAGCATAGGTCATAACGTCTACGGGATTGGTTGCAATAAGAAAAATGCATTCAGAGTTATATCGTGTTACTTGAGGCACGATTTGCTTCATGATCTCAAAGTTGCTGTGCGTCAACGCTAGGCGAGATTGCCCTGGTTTCTGGGTGGTTCCCGCGGAGATGACTACAATGTCGGCTGTCTCACAGTCTGAATAGTCTCCAGCGCAGATTTTCACGGGTCGAACAAAGGATAAGCCATGGTTCAAGTCTAGAGCCTCCCCCTCAGCCCGCTTCTTATCGATGTCAATGAAGACGATCTCAGAGGTGATTCCCCGAATCATGAGTGCATAGGCGAAGGACGAACCAACAAACCCGGCTCCGACAATGGCAACTCTTGACAACGCGATCACTGCAAAGAACATGAAGCCAACTAGTATATATGTGAAGTCTGTTTGACAGAAAATGAATCTATATAGTCGTTTTTCCACGATGTGTTGGTTCTAAGTTAAACACGAGAGTCTTCAGATGAGCCATCTTGCTCGTGCTTTTTCGTCTTCCTCTTTTCTTGTTCTTCGAGCATATGTTTGAGACGCTTCTCCATTTTCAACTCGTAGGTATGTTCTTCAGGAGGAGGAGGCAGTTGTTTCAAGTATTCTTCTATATCCGTCGTCTCAACTTTCTTAGGTTTCTTGTGCTTTTTCTCTGTATTGGCCACGCTGTATTCCTTCATTTGATATTTGTTTTCCTAGTTCTTCCTCTTTGAGCATGATCATTCTAATTTTCCTTGTTCTGCTTTGAAACTGGCGTTGTAGGTTCTTTTTCCATTTTCGTCAGTTATGAAAGTGATTCCAGCGGGGAACGTCACGCCGGTTAATCGCCTCCAAGCTTTGCTGAAATTGTCTTCTTTGTCGTCTAGCCAGCATAGAACATACCGATCGGATATTCCTTCTGTTGAATAGATGTAGTCGATGTCTCCCATAAAAGGGAAAAAATCCTTTATATCGCCCCTAAATTTGGCGCTTTCCTCGGCTCTCGAAATTACAAGCCTCCTTGCTTTAATGACCGCAAACGCCTTTCTTTCAGGCTTCTTAAGCCTCTCTTTATAGAATACTATGACAGGTTTTTCCCAAGCAAGCTCCAAAATCCAATTTACCTCCCCTTTTAAGGTCTTCTTATTAGTGGTTTAAACTTGTCACATTGAGACTGTTCGGGGTCCACATACGTATTATTTTCATAACACCAATATTTGCCCTCAATTAGAAAGTAGTTGCAGGATATGCAATCTCTGCATTTCAACTTCAATCAAAGAAATAGTATAGTTCAGGGTTTACGTATATGTTTTACGCTCAGTGCATGGTTTGGTTGCATTCTGCGATGAGCGCGCAAAAACTGAGCTACGTTATCCTTGGCCCCGATGCGCGGCAATAAACTAAGCTGTTCGAATTTGGATTCTTCCGAGTTTGTTGTCTACTCCTGTGAACAGGACTGTGCCGTGAGCCTTGAGTAATTCGTTGTATAAATCCATTGGATTGCTAGCTTTGATTACCATGTTGGAGTTGTAAGCGCAGATGGCGATGAGCGGGATGTCTAAGACCCTGTGTAATGCTCTCTCGTATTCGACTAACTCTTGAACTAAGTTGTGTTCGAAGAAACACGCCATTTCTCCAGTGACTCTGCATCCCTTAAATCCTTTTGTCAAAGCTTCATTGTAAAGTTTGCTCCATAAATTTATCGTGGTGTTCACATTGAATTTTCCATCTCTAATGTAAATGTCTTCGTATCCAAAGACTTGTAAAGCACCTGTTTTCTCGTATTTTTCCACATTGACGCCAAACCGTTTCATAGCTTCTCTTATTTGGCTAGGGTTCTCATCAGAGGCCACATACACTCCAGCTTCGCCATTTTCTAATCCGACTCTAAGATAGTTAAAAAGAACGCTACGCTTGGCGTCTGGAGACTCGTACAAAAATATTACGTGGTTCGTGGGTTTCAAGTCCTTGAGAAAACGTTCCAACTTTTCACTAATGGCTTCAGTTTCGATAGTTTTAATGTCCAAGGAAGTGTGCCATACGCCTTCGAATTTTCTTTGCAATAACCCTACGAGGTTGTAGTCATCGGTCCATAGATAAGGAGTTTCCCCTATGGTTGGCTCCGTTGAAGTCGCAACTAATGCTTCCTTGTAGTCCTTAATCACGCAATGACCTGATCGCTGATCCGTATACTTTATGTCAAGAGAAGCTCTAAATAAATTGTTTTCATCTAGAATCCTCTGAATCGAGTGTCCATGCTCGATTACGTCTAAAATCACGCGAACCTTTACCCCTCTCCGTATGGCTTCCTTAAATGGCTTGACATAACCAGTGAACACATGCAAGAATTTGTCTCTGGACGTGATGACGTCAATCGCTCTCTCAGCGTTTTTAACCATAGTTAGTTCCTTGTTGATTATCCCGTCCCTCTGTGAGATCAGGGTGAAATGGGCTTCTTCAGATATTGGCTTCATTTTATATGCCTTGAAATGTTTCAAAAACTCGTCTTTTTTAGCCATTAGTGCAGACACTTTTTTGTTGACAATGTCTTGTTCATGTTTGATCAGAAGAGAAAGCGCCTCTTCCACAGGCGTAGCTCTGATTTTGGTTGGTTTACCTAATATTTTTTCTAGCAAGCCCATTTTTTCAAGCTTCGGCGTTATTCTGTAGACATCTTCTCGACGAACTTTTGAAACCTTTGAAACTTGGCTGACTGTAGCTATGCCTAGTTTAGTTATGGCTAGGTACACCTTTGCCTGATTATGGGTGAGACCGAAATCAGACAACATCTCAGCGTTCTTGTCTAAAGACAGCAAGATAAGACACTCCTACTAGAAAGCTAGTGTTACTGTTGTATCACAGTCACATGCATTTAAAAGTTTCCAATTCCAAAGCGTAAGATTGCGCGTGCAATACAAGGCTGGCCTCAAGATGAAGAGACAACGAATCGAAATCATGGCTCAAATCTTGGCGTTCTGTACACGAGGAAATCGGAAAACTCGCATCATGTACCAAAACAACCTCAGTCATGCACAGCTTAAGACCTACCTGACACTTCTTACGTCACGAGATCTGCTCGCGCATAATTCAGATAGATATGTGACAACCGAGGAGGGACACCGCTTTCTCGAGGCTTTCGCTCAGCTCAATGACGTGCTTGAGGACCGTGAACGCAGGGCTTTCATAGAGATTATCACGAGAGCCAGGATGAAGGGATATCGCCCATATGAGGTGAACAGCCAAGTTGAAAGACGCGCACGCGCAAACCACGGTTAAGAAAGCCGCGATAGTGGTCCTCATCAGCCTAGCGCATGAGGCGGAAAAGAAAACCATTGAGGAGCTTAAAACTGAAATTCAGAAGGCGCTTGAGGAAGGCCTCGCGAGGATACCTTGGGTAGCTGTGGAGAAAGTCATTGTTATTGAAGAATAAATGTCGGGACGAAAAGCGCGCGCATAATGTCTGAATATTCATGACTTTGAAAAGGTGACTTGACATGCAAATCGACGCTGTCGAGAATGCTTTGTTTTCAGCAACCATTAATCCTTTACTTAAATCCTTGATTAGCCGTTTTGACAAAGAATGTCCAAAGGACGGTAACTTGCTTCTCAACTCTTTGAAGGATTTTTTGGGAGCACCAGTTTCCCTATGCCCGACATGTCAACATATAAGCAAAAAAATAGCGGGGCCTTTCTACGAGCTTGGAAGCCGTTTTCTGCGCGCAGATAAAAACTTCATGCGTAAGCAGTTTCTAAACAACCAATACGGTGAAGCATGGTTCAGAGGCTTTGGCTTAATGATGAAGGGTATAAAAAAATATGGCGTACGTGTGCCCTTCACTCCAGCTGGGCCCTTTGAAATTGTTTGGAACTTCACTTATCAATGCAATTTGAGATGTAAACATTGTTACGAAAATGTTGGTGGCAAGAAACGTTCAGAACTATCTACA
>Ga0224501_10004439_pt1 | contig 11075 bp, 6 predicted proteins | sample SF_Oct11_sed_USG_4_FD_169105 | JGI IMG/M metagenome (GOLD analysis project Ga0224501, IMG submission 169105) | Sediment microbial communities from San Francisco Bay, California, United States - SF_Oct11_sed_USGS_8_1 | ecosystem: Environmental > Aquatic > Marine > Sediment | place: USA...
GGACTGTGAAATGATTCAATACTGATAAACAGAGTATCGTCCGCAAATTCCAAATAAACACTTCAGCCGTGATAACTAGATAAATTAAAGCAATGAGACTGTATATTGGTGCAATAAACTATGTGTTTATAACATAATCCACAGCATCCTATGAGGCAGGTGACATGAGTCAAAGCCATCCTAGTAACATCATTCTCCTCTCCCTTTCTTATCCTGACCAGTGTCAGGGGTATGCAGGTACTTCGCAGGCGCCCTAACCAGTGTCAGGGGTATTTAGAAATTCGTCTACCGAGTCTTTGACTCGGCCTTCCCCAGGGTGCGTCATTAGGGGAATTGAGGAGACTCGTTGCAATTCACGTAACTCCCTGAAAAGGGGTTAAGATTCACTGACATGAATTAGTAACATAACTGAGTGTCATGTGGTCATTTTATGGGTGTACAATCCATTCAAGAATGAATGGTTCAATGATTCATTTTGACTACGTTAGCTATCACGCCCCATTCCGCATTGATGCTCATGGCTGGATTGCATACAAAAGGACACTAACGCATACCAGCATTCCATATAGGGTGTGTTAGCTGGGCTTTGGCTGGCTGACTCATGTTACTCATGACTACAATAGCTATGCTTGTTATTTTCAGCTGAGCAAAACTAATGAAACCGATTACATAGATGTGTATGAGATTATTCTGAGGGGTGAAAGACTTGGTCGGATACCCAATCTAGAAAAGGTAAATACACAATCAGGCCATGCAGCCGTCACTCAGTGGTGTGTTATTATGATGCCTACCCCCTGTAATCATACTGAATAACTGAAACCCTTATTATATTATTTACCAGGGGGTTAGGGTTTTTTTTATCTCGCCACTTAGTACAGGCAGAAAAAAAGACTCCCACACTCCAGGCTTCAGTTTTTCACTCTCCTGGTTATCCCATAATACAGTGGTTTTCATTTTCCTGAATTATTTAACTCGTTTCTCGAAATATCTTTTCAGCTCTACCTAAGAATAAACTATGATTGCTGGCTCTAACCCATTGATCTGAGATACACTGATTATTGACAATGAACCGCTATAACTGTCTAATAGCCATGAAGGACAGCACTATTTCTAGACTATATTCCCTGTAGTGCCCTGGGTAAATTAATAATTAACCTGAATATTGATTTTTGTCCAATTCTCCTCGCCGTGCGTGCGTATACCTGAGCAGTACTATTGGCGACTGAGCTGACTTCCCTTTGAAAATATATGTTTGTCTAACACTAACCAAACTAGGCCCACTATTAGATGCCGCCCAGTTATTATGCACAACAGGTCTCATGATTTGTGGGGCCAGTCACACTCGAGTTGATCAACCATCAGAATGTTATATAATCCTTCGTATTGCTACATATATACATATACCACCAGGGTTTGCTTGACAACGCTAGTCCAGAGCTGTTTTGAAAATAAAGGTAGAAAAACAATGTCCTTACACTTCCGATAGTTCTAGTATTGAAACTCAATGCGAAATCACAATAGAAGAAAAAACTGGAGTTTTGTTTTATTGCAGTTCCAACGAGTGAGAGTTGTGGATCTTTCATCGAATCATATCGCAACTATAGGATGCCTGGAATGCTGTCGAGTAAGATCTTTACGAAGATATCTACCAAATTTTGGTCCCAAATCCTATTAATTTGCATTGAAGTAGGGTGTTACAAGAACACGAGAAATCATCCCCCGTCTCCTGCTCCATTTTTGGTGACTAATCGCGTTAGCTATGATCAGGCAGGAATCACATTGGAACCTGCATATCTGGCCTACCCAGCATCAATCTTTGATATCAAGTCTAGATTCAGGTTCAGAGCGGCCTGGGGCCTATGCGCCATTCAAAATGTCTCTGAACACTCGCAATCAAGGAGAGAAAATTAATGGAGAAGTTCCAATTCAAGATTCAATATTGAAGGCCTATTAGAGCTACAACACTCGTAATTCAAAGGGCAAAATACTTGGGTGTCAATGTCTCTTTTAGAGTGTGGGCCCCCGGAGAAATGGTAGTTTGGTTAATGAGTTGTTCTGCTTAGCTTACTGTGTGCATGACTGAATATACTTGAGTTGTTAGGGCTAGAATTTTCACACTCTTGCTACTTTTAGTTGTTAGTAGTAGTAGTACAGGGACAATTTTAGTCCACACTTTGTCATATGAAACCCATATAATTCAGCTGAGCCAGGCGCAATGACCCACTTGTCAAGCCTATAGTTTGTCATGCCCCGTTAGTCACAAGATACCAGTAATGTCATACGCGAATGCATCAGAAAGCCCAACCTTCAAATTAGATCTTCGTAAGGCATCGCAATTTTCTACACTGAACATGTTGTGTCATATTGTAGGAGCTTCGTGACCTTAAGTTGTATGATAACGAACTGGCGGTAATAGAGAAACTTGATGCTCTGAGTGAATTGACTAATCTACAGTTACAATATAACCAAATCAGGTCAGCTACACGACTCGAATCTCAATGTCGTACCATCAAAAATAGACGGTCTCCTCTAACCCTATTGCGGACGTTCGTCAATGAATCCTTTGTCGACGACGACCACCGAATACTGAACGAACCGCTTGATTTTCTTTCATTGCCACTGCACGAACATTTATTAAAGGATTCTGTCGACGAGCGTCAGTGTTTAAACCCAGCATATGGGTTCTATATTGTTGATTATATGCACTGAATATGGGAGTTTTCATTCAGGAAGTAACTTAACATTGCCACGCCTATGATGACAGAGACCAGGAACTTCCCTGTCTCTCACCAGGCTGTTATGTATTCCCTCTTCCTGGTGTCCGAATAGCCCTACTTCCTGAGTTTTGTAATAAAGTCACAACGTTTGTTCTCATAGATCACTGGGCCGAGGCTTAATTAACCTCACCAAACTCAACATGCTTCGTCTGGACTGGAACCAGCTTAGAGAAATCCAAGGCAAAGAGGTCGCCGCTCTTTCTAAACTTACACAGCTTGATATCAGCAATAATCAGCTGGAAGATTTATCGGTATGTTATGCAGCTTGGGTTGACCTGTCATGTTGACCTTGAATGCAGTAGAGCCTTGAAGTTCTCATAGGGCGGCGCTGGGTTTGAAAGTTTTCTAGACAACACTTTATTTATAAGTATTGTATGTAAAATATACCATGCGCGATATTATGTTTTGTGTGGAATGACACTCGCAGTTGACCTGCTTCAAAATGCAGACAGAAAATATCACAGAAGCTGAAAACATAGTTATTGATTTTTAAGAAATCAATGCGTGCAGTATAGGCAACAGGAAAGCGATGGAGCTGACTAGCTGGCAAGTGGCTCCATTAGTATCATCAAAATCCCCATCGACCACTACTCCTTCCAAACCTACGTCAATCACTGGATCATACAGAGCTGAGCGACTGAATCTTGGCAAGTTGATAACGAGCGTCTGTTTCGACCCCTGTGCCTCCAGTCTTGGGAAGTCATCTGGCATATCAACCCATCTATCATCGATTCTGGCTTTCTTAGACATCCTGAGAGCGGCTCCTCCACCCAATGAGAATACATCCAAATCCTCACCGGCTCTTTTCTCCGCTTTTTGTACTTTGCCCATTCCCTTGACGGAGATAGCAATGTCGAGCGCTGTACCGTCATAACCGGAGCAGCCATCATCGGAACCATTACAGAACTGGAAGTCGGTCACCTCTACATTGAATTTGACACTGCCGGGCAGCACAGAGGACACCTCACCAGCCACATCTAGTGTGCCGTTCTCAGCAAACACAAACACAGTCATGTTAACGGCCGCGATACGCAGAATGCTCCCTTTCACCCTTTTCTTTAGCTCACTGCTGAAGGAGAAACTGTAGCAGGAAACGTTTGTGTCGGGATAGTTCATACTCATCACATCACCAATCACAAAGTTCTGGTTGGCGAAAGTGTTGAACGATGATCTTCCACCTTTCAGTTTCTCTGGTCCTGGAAAAGGAGGAAATCTTTATTTAATGTCAGGTGTTTGTTTCAGGGATAAAGTTAAGTCGACTGCTTTGAAAACAAATATAACTTTGGGATCTGGTTATCAGATAGTCAGCACCGAAATGCATATATTTGCGCAACTATTCAAATGCTGACAGCAAATAAGTCTATGGCCTCTGTATAGAAATTCAGCTGCCAAACCAACTTGCGTAGGCATTAATTGGCATTAAGATTTTTGACAGCTGAGACCAACTAATAGGTATACTTACTATCATCTGAAGTTTGTCTAGGCTTTCTTGACATGCCACCTTCGCTAGATCTTCCAAGCTCATAAATGCTGTCTAACTCCACTGTAACAGTCTTATCAGCAGCAAAGTTGAAATCGCTACTGACTCTGATTTTGCCGCTTCGACCTACAGCTTGAGTAAAGATTTGGAGTTCCTCAGATTGTGAAATCGTTAGTGTCTCATTAGTCGGAGATTCGGTTGGGAGCTGTGCTGTCGTTGTTGTCTCATTTTGAGCGAATGCGGATACGCAGAAAAGCGCTAACACCAAAAACTTAGCTTGAGTACACATGTTGCTGATAGTTTCTTCTAGCTTGCTATGTGGCCTTATTTCTCTATAAAGCCTTTATGAATGCGTGGTAGCAATTGAAGCACAATAAGGCTATTGTGACTTGATCACGTAACAAGAGTGTACCAACCAATCAGAATAAAGATATGATTCAATGTCACACCCAACCGCGCGGCGTCAGTCAGTATTCACCTAAACAACGAAATAATAACAAATATGCCATTATGCAAGGACAAGTTATAATTTAGGATGGTGAGTCATAGTATGACTCCGTGATACTGTATACAGGCAATGATGCTGGATCAGTGTATTGGAGTATGATTAGTTTCCATCCTGGAATATTTCTGTGTACAATCACACACTGGCCACACCCATATACATTTTATTCGGTGTTATGTGTCTATCAATACTACAGGTATTTGATCTAAAAATTAACTCATGGGGACAGCGTAAAATGTTATCCCCCTTTCAAAAACTCAAGAAAAACATGAGTGTATCACAAACTGCTCACTTTGCGTTGGAGTGAGTGTAATAAGGGAACTGATTCTAATAAATTTTAAAACGAGAACTTATTCCTTCATTGAACGTTTCTGTGCTGAGCAGGCGAGCTCGTAAAAAGAATCAGCCTCATAATCTTAAATTTCTTCCACGATGTCCATCATTCATTCTCAACTATCCATGCATTCATGTAATCCATTTATTATTGTAGGCTCTAAACTCTTTGTCGAATCTTCAGGAACTTTTCGCTGCTAATAACCGAATAAAGACTTTAGATTTGTCACGATGCCGTAAGGTAAAAGGTTACAGAAATTGAATTGTTCACTTTATGATTATACTGAATTGATGATCATTTCTCCATGCATTACATGAAACCATCCTTATTCACATAATAGTTGATGCCAAATTCTAAAACAAATTCTGTTGGTTTGACAGGCTTGGTTCAAACCCTAGGCCATAGCAATGGTGACCATGTACCGTACTGTAAAGAAATATAACAACTTCAAACTGAACTGTCACATTCATAGCAGGAACTGTCCAGAGATATGAAGCTATAAGATACTGCTGCAAGACAGTTACTAATACCGTCATTAGGCATATTTACCCACTGATTTGGTAAAGTCAAAGCTTTCAGCTTGCTCTTCTGGCATATTGACACGGAGTCCGGCATTAATTTGGTCATCAGTTATGGCCTAGATTGGAAGAGCCTATTCACCGTCAATCCATCACACGGGGTACATAGGTTTCGGCTATCTACCTCTCTTTTCGGTGTTTACATTGGAACCTTCTTCATCCATATCCTGACCAGTACAGGGATATGCAGAAATTGGCCTACTGAATCTTTTGACTCAGCGGTCCCCATGGTGCCATTAGGAGAATTGCGTGCCCCATAGAAAAGGTAACGTTATGGGTGGGTCTTTTCTATTTAATGTCGGGATCCGAAACTGACAATGGTTTTGCAAAATTTTTGCCTGAAGTGGGAATCGAATGGGGGACACCGGGTCCATGACCCAGTACACTATATCCACTAAGCCATCACTTCACCCCGTACCAGGGACCCCCGGTCCAAGACCCAGTACACTATCCACTAGATCATCGCTTCACTCTCCATGAAACCCATCAAACCATCATAGTTGGGAGGCTTTTTATATTTTGTATTGAATTTGTTTTAGCTCACGGAAGTGGATGTGTCTGGAAACCGAATTGTTGATCTGAATAACTTCGCACGTCATGCCTCAACGCTACAGATACTGAATGTATCCCAGAATGCTATCAGTAAAATAGAATTCACCCACCCCCTCGTGTGAGTAGTAATAGTACAAATGTTTTATCACAACAGATGCGATATTGACACCACGCTGCACTCTGCCACCCGGTCAGCTATTACTTAATTCGAATCCCTGGAGCATTTATCCACCAATGCGTCTAATGTTCTTGAGCTATTCACTGATAGTGTACACTCATCAGGGATCTGGTCTTAATTTCTTTGATATATTGGGAACATATCGTGAAAAAACTTAACTTGAGCGCCGTTCAACTCCTAGTAGAGTAAGGTTGTGGCCATATTGGGCGCGTTTCAATGTAGACCAATTCAATTTGCCATTCCAAGTGTACCAGGACCAGGTAGTTATGGAAGTTCTGTTACAAGTGCAAATCAGCGCTCTGCATGTGAAGATATGAATCATGGGTGATCCTCCACTGTTAATAGAAGGGCTGTGACACTAATAGTTGACATCATAAGGCTGAGCTCTCAACTTTTCTGAATTTTAAAAAGTAAAATTGTAATCTCGTACAAAAACACGGTTATCCTGAGGCTTGGTTGTGTTTACATGAAAGGATGTCAAACCTCTTGATCGGCAAATGCCGTACTGAAACCGATTTGGTCTGAAAAACAGAAAAAACCGCGAGTGGCATGGGCTTCACTAGGGACACTCATGTAGCATGTTGAGAAGATCCTATTTGAATGTAAACACTTTTAGTCCTCACTTTTTTAGTCTTGTGTTGTCAAATTACACGACTCAGCAGATATGAAGCCTTATATTTTTGTTATATTTCCCATGAAATGAAAGCTTACATTGCAGGCTCATACTGAACAAACTCATAATTTGTAGTGCGTTGGAAGAATTATATCTCACAGGCAATTCTATAAAGAAAATATCTACTGTTCCTAAACTGCTGCCGAATATACAGATTCTTAACCTGAGTCACAATAAATTAATCTGCTTAGACCTGGTAGGTAAAGTTATGAAAGCGCGTGTTGCATCAATGGATATGCATGTGGGATGCGTCCGCACCCCAGTTGGTAATTCTGAAAATGAGATATGCATACAGTGGCTAAAATATAAACTTTGAAATCAGTCAGTATGGACCGCGGGGTGCATCAAGTCACACTACACGATAATAGATTCATGCGTTTGTCGACAAAACAAGGGGGACGAAAGTAAAAGTAGATCATCAAGAGCTCACTATGGTGGGTGGGGTGCTGGCCGCACAGCATTCCCCTGCCCAAAGACACTGGAGACATCGCCCCTGCATTCCAACTGGATATACGCATAATTAAACCTGACCTTGCTGGTAAATGACATTTAGTTCTATTTATGCATAGAATAGGTGCATTCGCGTGCTCGGGTTTTTCTGATCCAATCAAAGTCCGTCCTGAACTTAACAGCGGTTCCTTACCGCTACCGAGTGTTTGCGACCGAAATTTTTCCCAAAATTTCGGTCGCGAGCACGCGAATACACCTATTATCTTGTTTGTCATAGATTTTTTCTTAATATACCAGCCTCTATTGAGCCCTAGGCTTCAGCTCTTGTAAAAACACATGTTGTATTTTGTAACTATTGACACATTTGCTGAATAGGTATGGGTATTATTCATCAGTGATAACCAAATGCAGCTGCATTTAATCTGCACATAAAGCACAGCACTACTTCATCCAAAGTGTCCTGGGTGAGATCCCCTTATATGTTACAGCTGTGAATGCATCTGAGTTCACTAATACTAGCCACTATGACGCGTTATGTTGTGATCCATGAGGATGCACTGATTTATTTGATGTAGAATGTGCTCAAGAAATGCTCATCATTGCGAGAGTTGTCTCTCCATGATAATCCATTGGAAGAATACACCCATACTACTGTCTCGACTGCTCTCCCTGATCTACAAGTTCTTGATGGGGTAAGATTATTACATGCTATCGTCATCTGTGATGGCAGCAGGGTCTGGCAGCGGGCTCCCTCAACGAACTGCAAATTGCAAAGACAGTCTGCATGTTTGCTATGAATCCAATCAACCCTATAAATAATGATGAGGTTTTTTTTTACAATGCGTTCAGTTCTTTGGTCCAGTATTGATTTTGGTAAACACAAAAACAGGGACAATAGTTTAAATTGGTATTATGCTGCCATCAATGGCATTATGTTGACCCAGTCCGTAATTTCATACAAAATACATAAGCTTATTCTAGCTATAATTTTTAATTGTGTTTGCCCATAATTATAATGTCTTGAATGTTCATGTTATGTACGAACATAACATAGCATTGGCATGAACGACAAGCCTCTAAAGTATATGTTCACCGCCACTGCATGATACCCGCATGTCTGAGTTTATTGTAGACATTTTAAGGGATTTCTGCTATATAATTCCGGTGCTACACTGTACTAGGCATACTTTCCTTAAAGCAAACACTCACAGCTGTCTGGGGTTTGGTCTGTCTGTAAGTGTGCAGGTGCAATCCTTTGTTTGGTGCGTTTTAGATGGTTGTGCATAAAAGTGCTCACAGTCAGCACATTCCTTTGATGAGACCAATGTCAGCCACTAATGGTAAGTATATAAATAATATTCTCCCAAAGAAATGTCTACAGTAGTCTGACTGATTAACCTCAGACCGGACGCTGGAGACGGACGTTCGACCCCCAGAAATGGAATGAAAGGCCTCGTCCGATCGGCCTCGGACTCTCTCTTGTATGACAAAATGAGTCCGATGTGTCTCGGGCGTCCGACTTGTCAACCAATCAAATTGTCTTACATGGATTACCTAGCAATGTTCACTCGTTTTCGGTCTTGTACAAAGATATCAAGATAACAATCCAATTCAAACCGATGGAAACAGGAGAGATGAGGCGATGGGCCCGGTGTGCCCGTTGCTATCCACATTTGCCCAATGAGTCTACCCAGTCAGTGATTGACTGAGCAGCTTCCAATAGTTCTATTTAAAAGTACTGTTAGAAGCCACTCAGCGACTGGGTAGACTAATCGGGTTATAGTTTGGAGCCCGAACTTAGCGATACTGTAGTTTTGCCTTGCTCAAACCACTTTTCGCTTGCTTGGCAACGGATTGCACTACTTTGCAGACAGCGAGCCCAGTTCTCTCATATCTACAAAAACAGCTGCAACTTCGTCCTGCTTTTGTCTTGACACATTAAATTATTGGATGTTTGTGTTGGCCCCTCAGGCTAGTCTACTTAGCGGAGGTGGGGAATGCAGCGGTGTGTTTCCGAAAAACAGATCGGGTTCGTTATTTTGGTATAATCATTGATAAAATCGTTGAAAAGGGTAATGTATTTGATTTCGCTGGAAAGTTGCACTGGAAAGAGAAGCAACCTGTAGTGAAAAAATTGAGTAAAAAGTGACTTTCTTTTGAATGTATGAGCAAAAAATGGTTGCCAATTCTGGAAACACAGGTTCGGCACCATTAATTGGCTCCAAAGCATTCCGGGATCGTGCATCCGACGAATCCATTTGGACTGAAAAGAGGTCCTAGGATCCAAGGTGCGACACCAAATTTGAGGCAGACCAGATGCCCGATGGAGTGAAAACGCATAGTTAGACTTTGCTCTAGAGGATTGCATCGGCATCTTCACCGTGTCAAGGTCATAGAGAGATGAGGATAACTCCATATATTAATCAGCAACCTAGATCACTAACATGTCACGTGACTCAATGATATTATTGGTCTAGACCAATTTGTGGTCAGTATCAGGTGCCCAGGTTCTTGCAATACGACAAGAAACTGGTAGACTTTTTTAATGAGCTTGTACAAGGTGGGGAATTTTCGTCATAAATCTGGTTGGAAACACCATAGTTTAGAGAAAGGCCTAATTTTCATTTTGAAAGCTACAAATAACAGTCCTTCCGTCTCTTTTCTAGTGATCAGTTCGCGCCATGTTCAGTCTCAGATTGATTCATTGACTGAGACGATGGCCACATTCCGACGCGAGATAGAAAGCAAGTTTGATAGCATCCGTATGTCTGTGGATGCCTTGCCAGTATCCAGCACCCCTCGATCAACTCGGCCGAGTAGTCGCGCCGGAAGGAGATCTCGTATCATGGAGGCGCAATTGTTCGCTAGTAACCACTTCTCATGACATGTGTCAGGACGGTGTTTTAGTGTATCTGGTATAGGCTGCTGCGCAGCACACCGTGCCGAGACTCTTATAAACAGAAGAAAGCCAATATCAGATTTATATATTATTCAAAATATGGCTAAAAATGGTTGTTTTGAGTGAACTGACTTGATTCAACTATATGTATATATGTCGTTATGCAATATTTGCCTGTTATCCTATTATAATAAGAAAAATTAGAACAGCTTCGCACCAACATGGAACTTAGATTTTTTCCAAGTTATGTAATAAAATCTCTTTGGGAAAAATGTAGCCGTTATAGTAACCGGTGCGTATGGAAAGAAGATTCAGATAGTTTGTTTTGGAGGTGGCTTTCTTATAGTACTAGTAAAATGAAGGGGAAGACAACTCTTTTCTCGCAAAGCAACTTGTCACACTGTCGTGGGTAGGGGACTTTTTGCAGTCTGTAATCATTGTACCACCTAACAGCGCATTCGGTGTTCTAGCTTTGCTTACTCCGTACCAAGGATGAGCGTACATTTTAAGCGTACAATATGAAAGGTTTCCACACCGTCTCTCCATTTCACGCCATACAAACAGTTCATTGGGTGGAATAGGACTTTAATTTTCTAATAAATATACAGAGATTATTATTCCTTATCGTCGAGATTTTTAGTGCAGTTAG
>Ga0224501_10004440_pt1 | contig 11075 bp, 12 predicted proteins | sample SF_Oct11_sed_USG_4_FD_169105 | JGI IMG/M metagenome (GOLD analysis project Ga0224501, IMG submission 169105) | Sediment microbial communities from San Francisco Bay, California, United States - SF_Oct11_sed_USGS_8_1 | ecosystem: Environmental > Aquatic > Marine > Sediment | place: USA...
GTCTCCATCCGCATCGCCAGCAATCCCTGATTCTCCTTCGGCGCCTCGGTACGCTCTGCCCGACGACGACGCTGCTCTTCCGGGTCAAAGGTGGAGCCGCCCCCCTGTGGGTCGTCGGGATCGTCACGGCGAAGGGGACTATCCCTGGGAGTTACTGGCGGGTCGGGATGGAGCCAGAGGTAGACCGGTTGCGGGGGGCGCTGACATGGGGGGAGTTGCACTACGCTACCCGGATCGTGCAGCGCCTGCTGGATCGCCCGCTCCAGTTGCGCCTCGTCGTCCGGAAGCGTTGCGGGGTCGGGGCGCAGGGTTAGCTGTGCCTCAAGCAATTGCTCATAGAGGGGGCGAAGGCCGGGGTAGGTGGTGAGCAGTTCACGGCTTAACCGCTGGTTTTGTAACAACCAGGGAAGGTGGTGATGGTCGTTGTGGTGCGGCTGCCGGGCCGCGAGGGCGGCGAGCCAGCGATAGAGTGAGAGGTTGAGGTCACGCTGAGGAAAAATGTCGATCTGCGGAGGCAGGCGCAGCGTCTCATCGTCACGCCACGCCAGTTCCACCGTGCTATTGCTACCGGCGATGCGTTGCAGCCAGCTGCGCCGTGCCCCGTGGCTGCTCGCCTCGGCGGCGCTGACACGCAGACCGCCATCGCCACCGAGGGCACGAAACAGCACCCCGACCCGCTGTGAGACCTCATCGAGGGTGACCGCCTCCTCAGGGTAGCGGGTCTCAGCAGCACGGGTGATGAGTTTATGCCAGACCTTGCCGACCCACTCCTCCACCTATCTCTCCTCCCTTGCAGTTGATCTTCCGGTATCACCAAAGCAGTCGTGAGCGATCTTGGGGTGGTGACCAAAGTCGCGCTCCGAGACGTGGCGGGCGCACTCCTCATCGAGCCAGCGCAGCAGAGTTGTCTCCCCACGGCTACCCTGCGCCTGATCACAGGCATCAAGGCAGCGACGGCACTGGGTGCAGGTGAACATGCGCCGTTTAATGCTGCGTGGCTTGAGGCGCATCGGGCAGGCGTTGTCACAGGCGCTGTCACACTTCACACACGACTCGGTGCGGCGTGTGTCGAAGCCGACCACCAGTGCGCGCCGGTTTGCCATCCAGGCGAGGGACTGAAACAGACCTACGGCGCAGCCGAAACGGCAGAAGAGGTGGCGTGCCAGCAAAAACTCGATAGAGAAAGCGGTGGTGGCGATGCTGAGAAAGAGCCCCTGATTATGGGTTAACTCACCGTTTAGCAGATTGGCGTAGATCTCTCTGGGGGGGAGCAGGTAGGTGAGCAGACTGAGTGCCCAGATAAAGGCGAAGCCGACCACGAAGATGAGGGTGAGTGGTGCAAAGCGGTAGTGGGTGCGCGCCCCCGGCAGGCGGTGGCGCTCCCACAGGGTCGGTTTGCCGAGGGTTCGCAGCATCAGGCCGTTGATCATCTCCACCACCGAGAAGTGGGGACAGAGCCAGCCGCAGTAGAGGCGGCCCCAGCGCCAGGAGACCCAGATCAACAGCCCCGCGCCGAGGGCGATGGGCAGAAAGCCACGCCAGATGATATTGAGGGCCGCCTCGCCAGCGGAGATCTCACCGGAGATGAAGGCGTCGATCCCCAGGGTCCAGTTATGGCCGAAAAGGATAAAGTGGCCAAGGGTGAGGTCGAGGCGGAAGATATCGAGCGGCGGTGCGATGACAAACAGCACAAAGAAGGCGCTACGCAACCAGAGGCGGCGTCGTTGCAGTGTATCGCCTCGTGCCGGATGGCTCATAAGCGCGGGCCGCAGACGGGGCCGATGAGCGGGTAGCGCCATGTTTGACCCGCCATCGCCCTGGCCAGCCCCATTACGCCGAGCAGTACCAGCGAGGCGTGGCAGACGGTGAAGTAGATGATTGCCACGGTCCATCCGGTAATATTGTCGTATCCCCCTGTAGCGATGGTCAGTACGGTGACAGGAAGCAACAGTACCCCTGCCCAGATACTTGCAGCCAGGGTCTGGCGCAGGTGGCAGAGTGCAAGCGGTGGGGCCTTGCCGCCGAGTTTGAGATTGAGTAGCAGCAGCCAGAGAAAAGCGATGCCTGGGAGTAGCAGCAGGTTACTAAGGTAGAGCCCCTCGGCAAGTATCGCCAGCCTCCGGTCGTCATCGGCCGAGAGCGGCCTCATCTGCTCAGCGTCCATAGGTGGCACTTACCACCTCCATCAATGCACCGGCGGTCTCTTCATCGTCGGTGAGTGACTCGACCAGCGCGGCGCGACACGCCTCGACCGGGTCGTAGCCACCATGAATGAGGGTGGCGGCGTAGATCAGCAGGCGGGTGGAGGCGGCCTCCTCCAGATCATGGTCCTTGAGGGCGCGCAGGGCATTGCCAAGTGAGACCAGTCGTTTCGCTGTCATGCTATCGGTACCGGTCTCGCCAATGATGATCTCCTGCTCCAGTTCGGCTGACGGGTAGCCAAAGCGCAGGGCGACAAAGCGCTGCCGGGTGGAGGGCTTCATCCCCTTGAGCAGGTTCTGGTAGCCGGGGTTGTAGGAGACCACCAGCATGAATTCGGGCGGTGCCTGCAACAGCTCGTTGGTGCGTTCGATGGGGAGGATGCGACGATCATCGGTGAGCGGGTGAAGTACCACGGTGGTGTCCTTGCGTGCCTCTACCACCTCATCGAGGTAACAGATCGCCCCATCTCGTACCGCGCGGGTGAGGGGGCCATCGTTCCACACTGTAGCGCCGTCGCTGATGAGATGGCGCCCCACCAGGTCGGCGGCGGTCAGGTCGTCGTGACAGGCGACGGTATAGAGCTGGCGCTCCAGGCGTGCCGCCATGTGGCTGATAAAGCGGCTTTTGCCACAACCGGTCGGTCCCTTGATCAGTACCGGTAGCTGGTGGCGCCAGGCGTACTCGAACAGTTCGCACTCGTTGCCCTGCGGTCGATAGAATGGCAGGCCGATGCCCTGTGTGGTGGTCGGTACGCTACTGTGTGGTGTGGTACTCATCAAATTTTATCCCTATGGCAGGAGAAAGGCCGTTGCGATCAGCCCCCCGACGGTAAATAGATAGAGGTCAAGCATCGGTCGCCAGAAGCTGCCGACCCAGCGTAGCCCCATGAAGCGGTCGATGATCAATTTGCCTTTAATCAGTGCGATGGCGAGCACCCCCAGAATTAGCCATTTACCCTCAACTCCCAGCTGTGCCGCGGCGTAGGTGACAAGAGTGAGGGCAAGTAGTAACAGCCATGTGATGGTGCTGGTAAGAAGCAGTTCGTGATCACCTTTTTGCATGGTTACCCCTAACGCATCACATAAACCAGCGGAAAGAGGATCAGCCACACCAGGTCTACCATGTGCCAGTATGAGGCTGCGGTCTCAACCCCGGTATGTTCTGTTGCACAGTAACCACCTCGCCCCGCCTTTAATGCCACTACCGTGAGGATAACCATTCCCATGATCACATGCATGAAGTGAAAGAAGGTGAGAGAGATGTAGAAGGTGTAGAACAGATTGGTGCTGAGGCCAATCCCCAGACTGAAGTGGTGCTGATACTCGACCCCTTTTACTAGTAAAAATAGCAGGCCGAGTGCGATGGCACCCCACAACCAGCGGCTGCAGAGCCGGGCATTACCATACTGAATGGCTGCAACGGCACGGACGACGAAATAACTGCTGGTGATGAGTGTGAGTGTGTTGATGAGGCCGGATCGGCTATCCAGTTGCTGCTGATGGAGGTCGAATAACTCCAGATTGTAGTGTCGGGTGAAGGCATAGACGACGAATAGCAGGGCGAAGACTGAGAGCTCAGCCAGAATGAAGATCCAGATGGCAACGTCCCCCGGCGGATAGTCGGTGGTTATGGCGCAGCTGGTTCGGTTGGAGTCCGGCACGGTCATTGACAGAGTTGCTTTCTGTTGAGACAAAACGGGGGAGTCAGACTCCCCCATTCTCTACCTTGTGGATGTTAAACACCAGCCATGGCGTTATGCCGTTTCGGCCCGCTCCTTACCGCCAACAAAGAAGCTGGCGATGTAGACAATAAGACCAATCAGGAATACCACTCCGGCCCCCTCACGCAGCCAGTAGAAGAGGGCGATCTTCTCCTGCGCCACCATGAACGAGAGTGCCGCATCGCCGCCCATTCGCTGCAGGTAGACCTGAAGGATACCGGCGGCGGTGAGGAACAGGGTGATGAAGACCATCGAAACGGTCATCAGCCAGAACGACCACATCTCCATTACCTGCGACTTGTTGCTATTGGCCGCGGCACGACCGCGCATCATCGGCATCGCGTAGGAGATGATGGTCAACACAATCATCACGTAGGCACCGTAGAAGGCCATGTGACCATGGGCTGCGGTGATCTGACTACCGTGGGTGTAGAAGTTGACCGGTGACAGGGTATGGATGAAGCCCCACACACCGGCACCGAGGAAGGCCATTACAGCGGTGCCCATCGCCCACAGTACCGCCACCTTGTTGGGGTGTTCGCGGCGGCGCCTGTTGATCATGTTGAAGGCGAAGACCGTCATCATGAAGAAGGGGATAGGCTCCATCGCCGAGAAGACCGAACCGAGCAGCTGCCAGTACTCCGGGGTACCAATCCAGTAGTAGTGGTGACCGGTGCCGATGATGCCGGTGATGAGGGTCATGGCGATAATGACGTAGAGCCACTTCTCAATCACCTCACGGTCGACGCCGGTGGTCTTGATGAGGACAAAGGCGAGGATCGAGCCGAGGATCAGCTCCCATACACCCTCAACCCAGAGGTGTACCACCCACCACCAGAACATCTTGTCGAGCACCAGATTGTCCGGGTTGTAGAAGGAGAAGAGAAACAGCACGGCAAGGCCGGTCAGGCCGATCAGCAGCACCAGATTGACGGTGGTCTTGCGCCCCTTCAGCACCGTCATCGCGATGTTGAAGAGAAAGCCGAGCGCCACGATGACGATACCGATCTTGGTGATGGTCGGCTGTTCCAGGAACTCACGCCCCATGGTCGGTAACAGGTCATTGCCGGTGATCTTCGCCAGGGTTGCGTAGGGGACAGCAAGATAGCCGACGATGGTTAACGCCCCGGCGACAAGGAAGATCCAGAAGAGCGCCAGCGCCAGTTTGGGGCTGTGCAGTTCGGTCTCAGACTCTTCGGGTACCAGATAGTACGAGGCGCCCATAAAACCAAAGAGTAGCCAGACGATAAGCAGATTGGTGTGGACCATACGGGCCACATTGAAGGGGATCTCAGGAAAGAGAAAATCCCCCATGACATATTGCAAGCCCATAATCAGGCCGAACAGGATCTGTGCAACAAACAGACCGATGGCGGCAATGAAGTAGGGCTTGGCAACCATTTGCGATTGATATTGCATTATCTTCTCTCCCCTTAGCCCTGAATGTTTGGTGGCCAGTTGGCATCATCGATCTCGGAGGTCCACTTGAGGAACTCCGCCACCGCCTCCAGCTCCTCATCGCTGAGATTGAACTGGGGCATGTTGCGACGACCGGGATTACCTTCTACGGGACGACTCTTGATGAAGCCGATGATCGCCTCTTTGCTGTTGCCAAAACGGTTGTAGACATTGCCTAGCTCCGGGGCGTAGTAGGCACCCTCTCCCATCAGGGTGTGACAGCCGATGCAGTTGTTCTCCTCCCACACCTTCTTGCCGAGTGCTACCTGAGGGGTAATGTTCTCCCGGTGGTCGCGTTCGGGTAGTGCCCTGACTGTGTCGAAGCTAAGGGCAAGAAATATAAAAATGAAGAAGGCACTTCCACCATAGAAGATGTTACGTGCCATGCTTTTGGTAAATGCACCACTCATATATTTACCTCCTTGGCGGCTCTATCCGCTCTTGTTGGGTGGTGAGGGTCTAGTTTGAACTTCGGGGGGATTGGAGCAGATACTCTGGTCGTTATCCTTGACTCAGGTCAACCATGTCATCCGATGTGGGTGATTACTGCCCATTACGGAGGATCGGCACCATCTTTTCGACGATGTCGTCCACCCCCATCTCAACGATACTGGCAATGGAGATAAAGCTCTGGATGGCGTTGATATTGGCATCTTCACTGGCGGCGATACGGATCCGTTTCATCAGGTGAAGGTTGACCGGTTTTAACTCGTGATAGATCTCCTCGATCCCCTTTAGCTCCCAGTCGGCCTCCTGACCGTCGTTGTGGAGGATGTACTGACTGGCGAGGTAGGTGCCTACCAGGCGGTGGATCGTCTCCTGCAGGGTGGCGAAGGGGAGGTGAAAGTGGGCGAGTGGTTTGAGGCGCGAGAGGATGGGGCAGGGCCCCGATGCCATAATCAGACCAAACAGTGAGCGCAGGGCGCTCTGCATATCGACATTCTTGAAGAAACTGCGATCATCGGTGTGTACCCAGACATCGGTACGCTCGATAGAGGTGGTGTTGGCGAAGTGGTGGGCAATCTCGGCGATCTCGATGGCGACGGGACAGTAGAGGTAGTCGCTACTGTCAAATGGGCAGTTGGGACACTGGTGACAGCCAAGGTGTGTCCAGTCGGGATGATTCTCATCATTCTGTTCGCCCATGCGTGAGGGACGCTCGATATCGACATCGAAGCGACACTCTCTGCCATCTTCACGAGTGATTATATAGGTAATGGTGGTCATCCCTGACATCTCACGGGTTAAAGAACCTCTGAGGCATAGTCGGCGAGGCGCGAGCGTTCACCGCGCAGCAGGGTGATGTGGCCACTATGCTCCCAGCTCTTGAAATGGTCGACAACATAGGTGAGACCGGAGTTGGTCTCGGTGAGGTAGGGGGTGTCGATCTGGGCGATATTACCGAGACAGACCACCTTGGTACCGGGGCCTGCACGGGTGATCAGGGTCTTCATCTGCTTGGAGGTGAGGTTTTGTGCCTCGTCGATAATGATATATTTGTTGAGGAAGGTACGACCGCGCATGAAGTTGAGTGAGCGCACCTTGATGCGATTACTTAATAAATCCTGTGTAGCCGCTCGCTCCCATTCGCTATTGTGTTCCGACTGGGTGAGTACCTCGAGATTATCCATCAGCGCCCCCATCCACGGGGTCATCTTCTCCTCCTCAGTACCGGGGAGGAAGCCGATATCCTCGCCTACCGGTATGGTGACTCGGGTCATGATGATCTCGGAGTAGAGGTTCTGATCCAGCGTCTGAGAGAGCCCGGCGGCAAGGGTGAGCAGAGTCTTGCCGGTGCCTGCCTGACCGACCAGGGTGACAAAGTCGATCTCCGGGTCCATCAGCATGTTGAGGGCGAAGTTCTGTTCGCGGTTTCGGGCATTGATACCCCAGACGTTGTGGCTGGGGCTATGGTAGTCGCGTACCGTCTCAATGATGGCGTCTCCCGCGTCGATACGTCGTACCACTGCCTGAAACTCACTCTCACCATTAAGGGCGATGAACTCATTGGGGTACCAGTTCTCCACATCGGGTCCACTCAGTCGATAGAAGGTACGCCCCTCCTCCTGCCAGGAGTCCATCGACTTTCCATGCTGTTCCCAGAAATCGTCGCTCAGCTCCTGCATCCCGCGGTAGAGCAGTTCCACATCCTCCAGCACCTGGTCGTTGCGGTAGTCCTCGGAGTGGATACCGAGGATCGCCGCCTTGATCCGCATATTGGTGTCTTTGGAGACCAGGGTAACGCTGAGATCTGGCTGCTCCTGCTGCAGCGCCAGGGCGGTGCCGAGAATGGTGTTATCTGATTTGCTGCCGGGCAGGGAGGTGGGGAGTTTCGCCTCCATGATGCGGGTCTGAAAGAAGAGCGAACCGTGTGGCACCTTGCTGGAGTTGAGAAAGCCGTTCTGATCGAGTGGGATACCCTGCTGGATCTGACTGGTGGGTATACCACTCATCATCTCATCCATAAAGCGGCTCGCCTGGCGGGCGTTACGCGCCACCTCTGAGTGGCCCTTTTTGTTGTTGTCGAGCTCCTCTAACACCACCATCGGCAGGTAGATGTCGTGTTCCTGAAAACGGAACAGGGCGGTCGGGTCGTGCATCAGCACATTGGTGTCCAGGACGAAGAGGCGTTTTCCCTTTGGAGTATCGTTCATTAGCTACCCTTGTAGTTATCGTGACCTGTTAGAGTTGTTTTACCGCTTCCAGTACCTCTTCGACGTGGCCCGCCACCTTCACCTTGCGCCACTCGTTACGCAGTACACCATCGGCATCGATAAGAAAGGTGGATCGTTCTATCCCCATGTGAACCTTGCCGTAGAGTTTTTTCTCCTTGATGACATCGTACTTGTTGCACAGCATCTCATCTTCGTCAGAGAGCAGTTCGAAGGGGAAGGCCTGCTTGACCTTGAAGTTTTCATGGCGTTTGAGAGTGTCGCGTGAGACACCCAGAACCTCTGTGTTGAGTTTCTGAAACTGGTTGTAGAGATCACGAAAGTTCTGCCCCTCAGTGGTACAACCGGGGGTGGCATCCTTGGGATAGAAGTAGAGTACAACATGTTTTCCCCTGAGATCCTTCAGGGCGATGGTCTGATCACCGGTGGCAGGGAGACTAAAGGCGGGGGCCTTCTTGCCAATGGTCGGGGTACTCATGGTATCTCCTTAATGGTATCTGCTAGTTACGTTATTAATTCTAATCTAGGCCTTCGCCGGTTCGAGTATGCCATCGAGATTGAGGCCGTCGCAGAAGTAGAAAAACTCCTCGCGCAGCCGTGAGATGGCGATATCCCCGGGGATATTGACCACCAGAGTGGCAGTAAACATGGGGGTACCGGTATGGGCGGCGTTGTAACTGTCGGTGTAGAGATCCTGAATGTTGATATTACGACTGGAGAAGAATTCCGCCAGGTGGTTGACGATGCCGGGGTGGTCCAGCGCCACCACATTGACCTGATAGGGAATGGCGTTGGTCTGTGGTTGTTGGCTGTCGGTGCGTTTGGAGACGATGGTCAGTCCCAGCTTGTCACCCAGTGAGGGGAGCTGGTTCTCAAGCTTGGCGATGGTATCCCAGCTCCCCTCTACCATCATCAGGATGGCGAACTCACCGCCAAGGATGGTCATGCGGCTGTCGAGGATGTTGGCACTGCTGTCGCTAATGGGTTGGGTCAGGTTCTTGACGATGCCGGGGCGGTCCTGACCCAGTGCGGAGATGACAAGGTATTGCTTTGCCGGTGAATTCATAGGGTTGTGGTAACTCCATCTGTTCTACCTGCCGTGTGGCCTGATCGGCAGCTCTCTTTTGCCGGCTAGTCTAGCACCATTTCGTAGCCAGGCGCGCCCCCTCTTTTCTCCCCCTCCTCCTTGTCATCACTGGGCGGCACAAGTACCATGCACGTTTCGATTTTCCCTGGTGGAGATAGGTATGTTTCATGGCAGTATGGTTGCTCTGGTCACTCCGATGCAGGAAGATGGTGCGGTCGATTTCGAATCACTGGCCAGGCTGGTGGAGTTCCATGTAGAGAACGGTACCGATGCCATCGTAGCGGTGGGAACGACCGGTGAATCGGCCACCCTGGATGAGCAGGAGCACTGTGAGGTGATCCGCCGTGTGGTAGAGATGGCAAAGGGGCGCACCCCGGTGATCGCCGGTACTGGTGCCAACTCTACCTCCGAGGCGATCCACCTCACCCGCTGTGCCATGGAGGCGGGGGCCGATGCCTGTCTGCTGGTTACCCCTTACTACAACAAACCGACTCAGGAGGGGCTCTACCGTCACTTTCGCGCGGTGGCCGAGGCGGTGGCAGTGCCACAGATCCTCTACAACGTGCCGGGGCGTACCGCCGTCGATATGAACAATGATACGGTGGAGCGTCTCGCTTCTATCTCCAACATAGTCGGTATCAAGGATGCTACCGGCAACATGGAGCGTGGCAAGGACTTGATTGAGCGCTGTGGTGATCGTCTCGATATCTATAGCGGTGATGATGCCACCACCCTGGAGCTGATTAAACTCGGCAGCAAGGGGTGCATATCTGTGACGGCCAATGTGGCGCCACGTGAGATGCATCAGATGTGTGCCGCAGCTCTGGCGGGGGAGTATGACAGGGCCGCTGCCATCAATGAGAGGTTGATACCGCTGCACCAGAAGCTGTTTCTGGAGTCCAACCCAATCCCGGTCAAATGGGCTCTGCATGAGATGGGGCTGATACCTGCAGGTATTCGCCTGCCACTGACTCTATTTTCAGATATTCACCACGATACCTTGCGCCAGGCGATGAAGAGCGCGGGCGTAATTTAAGGATATTATTAACATGTTCAATGCCTTGCGCCTGCTGGCGCTCTCCCTGCTGTTTCTGCTCTCCGCCTGTAGCGGGGGGGGGACGAATAGTCGTATCGACTATAAAGAGGCGAAGAGCCTGCGTACCCTGGCGACTCCACCCGATCTGGTGGTACCGGTGAATAATGGTACTGCTGAGCTACCCGAGATGGGGGGTGAGCAGGCTATTCTGCCTGCGGTGAGAGGTATGCGCATGGAGCGGGACGGGGCGGAGCGCTGGCTGGTGAGCGATACCCCGGCTGAGGAGTTGTGGCCGCGACTGCGTGGTTTCTGGACCACCATTGGCCTGGAGTTGAATCTTGACCTGCCGCAGGTCGGTATTATGGAGACCAACTGGGCGGAGAATCGTGCCGATGCACCCGGCGGTTTTCTTACCGAGCTGGTTAAATCTGTCTTCAGAAATGCCTACTCGGCGGGTACCCGTGACAGATATCGCCTGCGCCTGGAGCGTAGGGACAATGGCGGTAGTGAGATCTTCCTGACCCACTATGGTCTTAAGGAGGTGGTTGTCCCATCTCGTGATGGTGTGAGTGACAACACTCGCTGGGAGGTCAGGCCCTCTGACCCGGAGCTGGTTGCCGAGGTGAATAGTCGCCTGCTGATGCATCTGGGCTATAGCGAGAGCAGTGCAAAGGCACTACAGGTAGAGTCGGAGAAGGTAGATCGTGCCTACCTTGAGGGCGATGGACTGGTGATAAACGAGGGCTTTGCCCGCAGCTGGCGCCGCACCGGTATTGCCCTCGATCGTCTCGGTGTGGTGGTGGAGGACCGTGATCGGAGTCGTGGTATCTACTATGTGGTTGAAGTCGATCTGCTGCCTGAAGAGAAGAAGGGGTGGTTGGGTTCTATCTTCTCATCTGA
>Ga0224501_10004441_pt1 | contig 11074 bp, 5 predicted proteins | sample SF_Oct11_sed_USG_4_FD_169105 | JGI IMG/M metagenome (GOLD analysis project Ga0224501, IMG submission 169105) | Sediment microbial communities from San Francisco Bay, California, United States - SF_Oct11_sed_USGS_8_1 | ecosystem: Environmental > Aquatic > Marine > Sediment | place: USA...
CAACTCAATCTGTAAGATACAAAGAAAGGCATACGCTTTAACTAATTTAACTCATTACCATCAGAGAGGCTGTCACTGAAGATTTCACTGCCAACCTATTCAATGACACTGACTCACTGCTTTCTTGAACTTTCTATCTTTGTTTTTGATTGATGGCATTTATTAGTCCTAAACTCTTGGCGACTTTTACTTTTTCATGGAATCCCTGCTGGTCAAATTCATTCTCCATGCGCGTTGATACCCATCTTGTCCGCGACTGTCATGCTATGTGCAGTAGAGTGATTGATAGCATCCTTTTTGGTAATCGCTCTCATAAATGAAAGGATAAAGTGAATGTACACTGAATTATGTTATACTCTGCATATGCACATTATGGCTACACTTGGCAACCCTCTCTGGTGTTCTATGGACATGCAAACAGACTGTTCGGCATATAGCTCTGTGTATATCATGTACATAAACTCAGAGAAAAAACATAAGATGTATACCCATTCATACTACAAACCTATCAGTCGGGAGCCAGTCAGTCTGAAACGCGCTCAGACCCCATCTGGTCCCTCCAAGACTTTTCTTCCTCCAAACAGTGCCTATGCCTAGCATCAATATCAGATCGCTCATTGACAATTAGCTACTAGGTATATCCCAGCCATCTCATAGGTGTTTTCTTCTTGCTTACAACCGTGAATCTGCAAATGGAGCAAAGGAGTCTGGAGCAGACAACTCCAACTATTCTGAGTGCATACCAATAGAGATTAGTTAAATGAGCCACATACTGGTGTTGGTTGTAATACAATAGAAAGCTTCAGTCAACATTAGACAGACTTCCTTTACACCATTTACTTCTGTGAGGGTTCTAGAACTGAGCCCAGCATAAGAAAAGCACTATTGCAATGTTGTTGAATGTGAGCAGCAATCTTTGTCGAGCCCATAGCTGTCTACTGATGAAGAGAAAGCATCAATGAAACATTACAATGGTGATTGGTAACACAAGATATTTTCTAAAAATTGATTCGAGGAACTTTCGATAGCAACCCATCCGGGAGATTACAAACGAGAATGGTATTTAAAAGTTGGCACGATATAACAATTTAAGTTGACATCATCCAGAATGAAAAAGCTGTAATCACAGATGCACCATTAGCACTATCTTATACTGTTGAAGCAGATGGGCAGTGTGGGGTCATGGATTTGGCAATGCCAATTGATATGGAAAAATGCTACCACTGAGGCCATTCATGAGATCACTCAGTGGAGTAGAATTTGGCCTCTATTGACCAATTGCCTATCTCACCAGTGAGCATGCCTTTTCATGCTAACAAACCATGAGTGAGAAATGCTTTTGAAAAAATTAAGCCGTTACCTGCACGGATTGTATGGGTTCATTGTGTATTAATATACATAGTTGCATAACAGGAGTCTGTAGCCAGCTCTGCATTCTTTCTATATTTGCCTTAGAAAATTTGACTGAGCTTTGTTAATGCACTAAGGTTAAAATAAAAAAAAATTGTCTTTTAGACAGGATCTCCACGGTAGAGCAACCAAACCTAACCGTATACTGTCCAAACAAAGTACTTGGTATAAAATATGAATACTGAAAAAAATACATAGGCATAAAACTCCTCAGAACAGATATCGATTATGGATCACGATGAATCTTTGTATGTTCCATACTGTGCTCAACTGTTATGGCATGGTAATCATTTTTTATCTGGATCTGCGATATATTTTTTACCCGTTGGAGGTATTGTGATGAAACATCTAGAATGAATTATTAGCTGCCCCAGTAGGTCTGGTCTGGTGTTTGTGACGGTCGCTTGTTCTATGATGAATTATGGGCCCTACTGGCCGTTTTGGGTTTGCTAAGAATCAGCAAAGGCAAATGTGTAGACAAAACAATTCAGCCAGTATGACTCACATGGAGGGGGGCGAGAGAGGTCAGTTGATAAGTAGTGGAGCCGCAATCTAAGAATCGCAGGTTTGCTTCTCACTACTGGCAGGGTTTTTCCTTGGTACCAGCTCTTAGCAAACCTCTCACCCTGAGCTGCTAGCATGGCTTCGATTCACCACTCTCAACCTCCCAGGACATTGACCTCAAACTTTCTTGACCCATATCTTGCCTCACAAGTCAGGATTCTTTATGAAGTTTTTATAAAGTACCTGGTCCTATTCAAGCTCAAAGGATAAACATTGTTATTATTGTTGTTATTATTCAGATGGTCCAGACCATCTACCTGTGAACCCAGTGACTGGCCCTTCACCAGGGCTGCAGAAAGTCAACAGTGAGCGACCAAAGTTGAGAAGGGTGTATCAGGAATTAAAGCCTTTTATATGCCTGAGGCTGTGAGGAAGAGGGGTGGCCATATAGTTTATACAGTTAGGGAGAATAACTTTATGGGAGTGGCACCCTATCTCAGATACACATTTACCAGTTCAAATTAGCTCTCTAACAGCCACTTCCGCACACTGTCATTGGGTGATAGTGAAAACCTCTACCTTTTTGTATGCAATAATACAGAAATCATATCAAACCTTCATCTGATCCACTTGAGCACTTATTGACAATTAACTCCTGATGGACATAATGAAGACTGGTGATGCTGTACGTAACGTCACGTGACTTACCACTGATTCTATGTGCGGATCAATAAATGGAAGCTGTGCATTGTATATATCAACACAGTTTCTCCTATCTTTATTGCCAACCTGTTATCTGACTTTTCTCTTTTACAGACTGTTTTTGAATTGGCTTCGCAACCTGGCTATGACTTGGATCTCAGCTATCGACTCGTATCAATGTGTGCTGCTAATCGGGACAGGTTATCTACTCCAAATTCAGGTATAGAGATCAGCAACATGCTGTACTAGATAGACTCCAAAACAGTTCGGAGATGAACGAGAAATAATGAGATATCCTGAGTAACTCAGTGGTTAGAGCATTCAGTGGTCCATGCTCGGTGTATTCTGGGTTCAAGTCCTGGCAAAGCCAAGCTCCCTCTGTGAGCGTGAACTCTCTGGCCTAGGAGGTCCACCGTACGGAATGGATATGCACTTGCGACGAATAAATAGCAACAAAAAATTGAAAGGTCCCTAGTGATCGAGCGATTATAAAGTATTGTATTGTGCCAGTTGATTCGGTGATCTCCATATTTGAAAACTTCCCGAAACTTTAACCTGGAAGAAGTCTCAATGAAGCACCATTTAATTTAGTTTCTTTGGCAACATCCATCCTGCCCCAACCATCTCCCACGACTTCATGTAGAATCACATGGTGAGATACACGGACCCTCTCTCGTATTTGATTTATTGGATACTACTTTAGGAGAGCAGTTTATACCCATGGAAACTGCCAGCATGCACAGTCATGCAGTCCAGTGTAAAACAGACACCGAAATAAAAACTCGGAAAGAAAAAATATTTTACCAAGTGACGTAACCACTCAATTTAACGAGCTACAACTTGGAGCAAATATGAGAAAAGTTTTCATCTCATTCCTTCGGCTCTTTCACCATTGGATTTCATGTGTTGAGCTGTTTTTTGAATTGAGGTTCACCGCCTACCCCGCTAAAGAAATCCTGAAACTGTAATGTACAGGCAGAGATAAAGTTATATGTTGTAACTCTGCATCAGATTATTCATTCAGGAGTTAGGATTGTCATCCACATGGATTGCTGTATGGATGTACATTCCGTATCCAGCGTAGATTTCAGTTTCATTAGCCAATCAAAACATAGAAGTGCTTAGTGATTCCAGTGATCTGATAGGGAAATGTGCAGCTTCCTTATTAAATAAGTGTTGGAGAAACAATTCATCAGTCAACGGAATACACCTATCCATTAGGTAAGAAAATCTGTATATTTATGTGCAATTGAGTGATCGCAAAAACAGAACTTACTCTGTGCTTGCATCAGTTTTTGATGCAGTGATAGGCCACTAACCAGAGGTGTGGGCTATTTTGTGTAATATTTTGTTGATTGCCTGTACAGTACAAACATGTCTAGGCAGCAGCGTAGACTCTGGCACTCCATCCAGAACCCAGTCGAAACACGGAGTACGTAGAGATAACTACAGTACACTTTTTATGACAGGACGAATCTGGTAGAAAAAGATTACCTATACTATGGACAATCGTTAGTTTGAGTAGACACAACAGATTTCAGGCACGTTCATGCCTGGATCACCCCAAGTGACTCCTGAAGCCCATAAGAAGTCCTATGTCTTACATGTGTGCCTCATAGGTAAAATGGCTTTTGCCAGCAATGCCAAGGGGCGAAAATTGAAAAGCGAAAAAAGAGAAAATTGTGTGACCAAACCTAAGGTATTTGCCTTGTGGTCTGAAAGTTTTCTAATCTGAATGATATAGATTAAGCCCATTCATCATACTCAAATCTAGCCGTACTGGCCAAGCGTGACAAGTAGTGATACAAATAGTTTGGTATTCCGGCTCCAACCAAGGTGATTACTATCAGCCGAATGGAATATTACGTGATACCAGAACCCGTCTTCTCAGAGCCATTCGTCTATCGCTCGTATCAATCCATCCAATAGCAATGTAGAACATTCTGTTGTGACGCTACGCTTTCTTCATCGGACCTCCTCTGTTTAATGAGCTGGGTAGAGATAGTCGGTCATTACATGAGGTGTCTACTCGGCAGCAGCCTATACCCTGCAATTTTAATTAGATATTTGTTCTGGACTCTGCTTAATACTGCGAATAATTAATCACCATTCAAATCAATGTCTAAACTGTTAACTTGCCTGCACAATTGCTCAAGGCGTGTTCTATTATGTTGAATCGATTCCCGCTGCTATTTGCTTTTATTCTTGGGTGACATAATTTGTAAGGGTTCTACAATGACAATTTCTTATTAAAGTTACTTTGCTTATCATCAGGCAGCACTACTGCCAGTTGGCTGCTTGCTGTGATTGGTGCACTTCGGTGCACCCCAACACTACATTACTCCTAGCACCCCAGTACATACTGGTATCACCTGGCTGCCCTCCACGCCGTACAGAGGATTCCCATTTTGTTATTCAACTGAGTAATTGTCGCAAAATCACTGGCTAGAACCGCTCATGAATTTCTGTATGGCACCGCAGGATTTGTAGGTGCCCCTTGCAAGCTGCTCTATAGCGAGCAAAGCGTCTTGTTCAGGGTAGCAGGTTGTTTGAGACTTCTGATGCGGCTACGATTTGTAACATTTGATAATGGTCTCGCTATGATTTCCAATACCTGTTATTATCTGCTACTGCGACTGATCTAGGCATTTGAGCTGCTACTATGCCCAGACAGGTAATTTATCATTAGCCGATCATTCGGACTAGCAGTCATAACTAGTGCTTCAGTGGATATCATCTAGTTATAATCCTTAGGCATTGATTGGTCTATTGAATGAGCATTATAACCTATGAACTCGTACCCAAGAGTACGGGCAACTCAACTAAACAACAAAGCAGCTACGTATCATATGAATGAGCCGTCCCTCTACTACGGGTCTGACCCTTCAATGAATTCTTTCATATGTAAATGAATAGTGATGAACAGTTTGGCTTCATTTAGCCAGTGTCCTAAGCATCTTATCCTACTGGGTAATCAACAATCATTTCAATCTCGGCAAAATTACAGCTGTTCCTAGGTTCGATATCACCGAGAAGAGCTGGCTTGAAATACTAGGAATAGGATTGAAACGGTAAGCTGAACACACTTGTGATAATATGATACCATAGAACCACATTAACAATTAGCATTACATTAAATGTGAAATTGTATAGTAAGTAGTGAAGTACTATACTGGAAGTATTGATAGTGGATGGTCATTCAGCAAGGTGTCTCAACCTGAAGGCGATTACGAAGATAGGGCTCATGAAACTCATGTGGGGTTATCAAATTTGTTATTGGTATGGTATGGACTGGAGTTAACTCGCATGACTTAGCCTAGGCTACCTTCTATATGATGGTGGTAGAATGAATCACTAGGGGGATTTCATTTTGGCATAGATGATAGTAATCATGCCACAGTGTATGGTTTAGCCTTGACCTTAAGTGAGATTCAATGCAAAGTAACTCACAGCTGGTATGCTCAAGGCATCTAAATGCACCGTAATGCTGACTACCAAAGTAACTAAACTAGTTCTACAGGGATTCATGATTTGTTGTGATTTGTGTTGATCTCCATAGCATGAGGCAGGATGTACATGGCTCTCTCATGGAGACTTTTGTTACAATAAAGCTGTACTACTAGTACTAGCACTACCGAAAGCGAAATGTCACTGTAGGCTTATAGTTTTTGCCATTCTGTGATGAATACTAAGCACTAAGCTTGATGCTTTCGCAACCACGTTGTGGACCACGGGCTTCACCACTAGTAACAAATAGTAACAAAACTAAGGGATAATCACATGCACTGTTAGTATGCGAGCCTCTGCTTAACGACACTAGGAATGAAGAGAATTGACTTTCTGATTGCTTAATACCCTTATCACAACCAGTAAGCAACTCGCCACTGATATGGGTTGCATTACACCTTTAATTGTGATATCGTCTTTATCGGTTCAGACAGATGGGACAAAGCCAACGGTGGAAGTTTGCAACCAACAAGAAGGTGGCACCTAGGCCTCTGTATGATAGGATGTTCTGGTGTATCACGGTTATACCTGTAATGAAATGCAAAGGCAAGCCTACATGTCTGTTAGTTGATGGATTAATTCTTATCTGAGTAACTAGGTGTCGCTAGCTAATCGGCCCGTCCATGATGAACTGGCCCACGGGTTCATTATCTTCCTCAGTGAGATGCTAATGTCATGCTTGAATAACTAGCAGGATAAATCAATTACTGGAGCTACACACTTTTCTTGGTCATTGTCTAATGATCTTGTTACTAATAGATTCATAGATAAACTTGGTAGGTAAAAAATATGCGGCTAGATGCAGCAATGGGTATTGGACATGTGTCATTCACATGCATAATATTAGGAATCATGCCTGAATGCTAGACAAATCGAGCAGTCGGTGTGAAAGAGAATGTTATTAACCCAACTTTATCAAGAGATTTGACCGTGCTCAGCAGTAAACTGAAGGGTGTCTCTAGAGAAGCAGTTGTCATGGTAGAAGATTAAGAAGTGTTCTTCCAGTGCGGGCGATCCGTGGCAGACAGACGGTATAGAGTGATCGGTGGATAATATGATTGATGGTGGGACAGTGACCTTAGATGAACTGTTGAGACTGGGGTAGTAAATAACCAAATTTTAGCATTCGGGTTGGTTGGTTGCTCGCTCGCTGAGTGAAGTAGGTAAGTAAACTGTTGTATATTAGACACATGATTTAATTGATATGGTGTTTGAAGGTTGTATTAGTCTAATAAGTCAGTGTAGAAGGTTGTTTTACCCGGCAGATTGTTGAGTATTGATTACTGACAGAGTCAGTATGTTCTTTAGCCATTGGACCAGTAATTGTTTGCCATTTTGCAGTAATTGGGTGAGTTAGCTGATATTCAACACCATCTCAGTAGTAGCTCCTCTCTTCTCGGTCTCTTTCTCTCTTTTCGTTTGGCCTGGCTGGCTGAAATACAGTTGTGCCAGCACTGTTGTCCTGTACAGCCTGAGCACAACAGGTCAGTGTGATGATTGATAGACAATCAACTGGCACACTTCTACTGCTGATTTGCTTAGCTTGCATAATGGCCACGGCAATCACTGGAACACATTATAGTTGATAGAAGGATAGTCCACCTTGTGTTGAAACATAACAGTCAGGCATAAGGGGTGGCCCATGACCCATGATTGAGTGTGCAGATCATATCCATTGATTACAAAACACTTGTCAATTTAAACTGTGAAACATTAAGAGGTGTCTACTTAGCCCTATTGTGAATGTTAGCCCAATGCCTTTTTGCTGATTATGGTTTAAACAGGCGGTACTGGACAACACAATTACATTGTAAGCAAGGTCTAATACAAACAAAGCATCTAGACTAACCCTTTGTTTAGTAGTTCATCTGCTGTGTGTTGCCTGCCCAACCGGGCTGGCTCGCAGTGTGACTTTGATCACCCCTCGAGATGTCTAAGTCATATGGTACTGTCCATGGCATGTGGTAGTATCCAACACTTGGTTTCTTTAGATTCATTGCTGACAAAAATGGTAAGTTTGAATAATGAGGAATTGGTGTATTCGTACTCAGACACCCAAAGCCGACTGGCTGTGGCGGAATAGACTAGGCCGACTGGCTCATTGTTTCTGAGGATAGCACTGGGTAGTCTGCGAAATTTAGTAGCCAAAAAGTTCTAGTGTAGCCAAAAAATTCTAGTTAATTTTCAGCAGTTTTCCTCTGGAATGCCAGTGGTTCGCTCCAACGTTTGACCTTTGTTCTACAGCAGGCTGTTCATCTAGATAAGGTCGCAGGTTAGGGACTTACCATTTCTAGTCTGAGGCCGATACATTCACAATTATGATAGATGGTCAGTTTCATGCACACCAAGCTGTTATTAAACATTTAGCAGACAGGTTGTCAATACACCAGGCAGATTGTCTTGATTGTCCCATGGTTGCGCACTTTACTTTATGCATCGTACTGAATTATGCCACAGTAATTGAGCTGACATTGATACCCAGGTATAAAAACAGTTACATACACTGTCATGAACTTCTATCTACACACAATCTTAGCTTCGGCGTATTGTATCATCTCCAGGTTCATAGCACAGTAGCGAATAGAAAGGTTTAGCCCACGTGTGATCAACATATATATTACATTGCGGATACCATCAGCAGAAACTAGTAGACCTGCGAATGAAACCGGCAGATCTGACAGTTTTGCTGCTTGATTATAGCGCGGCTTTCCCAGTGGAGTGAAGAACTCGGACATCGGTTGCTATTGAGACACAAATCTAGAGAGACTGAAAGTACAGCGGAGGGGGCCACCACAAAGCCTACTCATCAGAGTTCCTCGGAAGACATGCAGCAGTCTATGCTGCAGAAACAATACTCCAGGTATGATTTTTCGTGATGTCTCGATTTGCACTGACGCTGTGTAAAATAATCGTGTTCACCGCTCGGTTCATGGTCTATGCATGTACATAAATATTGGACACACTCCTGTCTGTTTATTAGCCAGAGATTATAACAGGACTGTAGTGGCCGAAACACCGGTTGACTTGCAACAATGTTTACTACAGAAATAGTCAATCAAAACATTAGTCAGTGCCGAGTCTATCAAGACCGCAGTTGGTTAAGACACTGGCCAGGGCATCTGATTACTAAGGTGTTTGATATCAGCACATAGAAACCGATGTTATTAGAATAGTATCTACAACTGAATAACTAAATGAGATCGTTAATAATGGGTATAGTGAACTCCGAGAACAATAACTTACAACTACTAAAGCAGACCTATCTTTTGGGATTGTATAATTGAGTATAAGCAATTGAACCACCTCTATGAATTGCTTGGCTTGGACTGGCAATAATAAGCAAACATCTAGCTGTACCGAATCAAGCTTTGTATGGAACTAAACATCTTCTATTCATGTCCTAAACCACAAATTAATAGTCATTGTAGACAGTTTTAGAGTCACCAATACTAAGTACACATACTGCTAGACACAGAAACTGATTCATTGGGGTTTTTTTGTTGGAAAACCGACAGCTGCGGAGAACAGTAAGCTGCTGGGGTCTTGGGTCGCAACTCAAGTCAGTTACCCAGTTAGTGGTTGAGATGCCTTTTGTTGCTGGTTGATGATTTGAGAAGTGTGCCCGTGGGCAATTGACGCATAGGGCTGTCCAGATGGCTTTCCTTAGCAGTCACACTTTAAGATGCTACAGCTACGCATTGCTGATCTTTATCAGTCAAAATAATAGCTTCCACCAGCAAACATCACTATTGTTCTCTAATATTGAGCTTAGTAATACTTGTCTCCCTGTGCTCATTGCATGAGTGGCACAGTGAGGAGACTGCGTAGGCACACATTCCTACAATGTTTAGCAAATAGATTAGTGGGTAGTGAACGCTAAATTTGAGTCAAGTCTAACCTAGAAGCTAATCAACTAATTCCGACAAAGCAGCCGCCATACTGGATAAAGTTGACTAGTGTGATCTTAAACTGTTCGGATGAGCGTTAAGATATGCATTGACTGAATGAAAGCTATTTTATAATAGCCCTAAATAAACTGCTAAAGCGGGTTTTGCTGGTGCATCAATCAGTTCTCTCAATATGGGTTGTCATGCTTAACTAGATGGGGTAAAAAAAAGTAAAATGCTCCTGAAGTCAGCCAGGTGTGAATGACCAGCTCTTCCATGATTTAATGGGTGTGGTTCCAAATGAAGATTACTCAAACCATAGAGGAAGACCAGAAAGCTGTGTCATCCTAAGATTGATTCTATACCCAACCCCATCGGTCCTCTGATCTCCCTCGTGCATTTGGGCAGGTGTTTAGTGAGAAAGTTCATACTTATTCGGCCATCACCCGTTGCCTTGGTAATTTACCCAAGTCTACATAATTTGTAAAGACTGGCACAACAGCTATAATGTAACAGCTGCTTGTGGGGTTTTCAACAGGGTCTTGGTGAAGACCATCTTTTTCATGATCTTGGAAAGTGAGCCGAAGTTCTCTCGGTTTTGTTGTAGTGACACAAATCCTATGACATGGGGACCCAATGATGGACCACCTGGACAAACCGGTCTCTCAGTCGTCACAACCGTCTGGGGAATGAATGCAGGAGCCCAGAATCCACCACAGGTCAGTTCAAGTCAAGGTCATTAGATTACCCTGTCCCCTTTCTCAAAAACTATCACTAAAGTATGGGTCTTATCCCTATCGGTTTGATGGGTTTTAAGATGTCTTGAGTTTTTTTCAGGTATCACAACACAATATGTCAGCAGGATATGATCAAATGAGCACGTACCCACAAACTCCGAATGGACAGCTACGACGACAGCCTAGCTATCCTGGTCCACACCCAGGACAACATCCTATTTATAGGCAAAACTCAGCACCGCATATGAATCCAATGTAAGTTTCACAATTGTAATCAGGTTGATTGAATATTAGCTTCGCCCAATATATACACACACACCGCGCCGC
>Ga0224501_10004442_pt1 | contig 11072 bp, 10 predicted proteins | sample SF_Oct11_sed_USG_4_FD_169105 | JGI IMG/M metagenome (GOLD analysis project Ga0224501, IMG submission 169105) | Sediment microbial communities from San Francisco Bay, California, United States - SF_Oct11_sed_USGS_8_1 | ecosystem: Environmental > Aquatic > Marine > Sediment | place: USA...
CGTAATACCTATATCCACCAGAATTTAATCCGGGGCAGGTTCGCAACTTCGGTTTTTCCTAAACATCTAATTTCAAAAGTTTTATCAGGTTTCCGTTAAGGACGGCCTCGATATCGTCTTGGCTAAGTCCGGGAACGCTCAAAAGATGTTCGATCGGGTTAACATTCGTCATCCCGTATGGATGATCGGTCCCCAGAACCAACTGCTCGATTCCACATTCGTTGATCAGGTGGGTTAGATTCTCGGTATTGTAAACCAAGGTATCGAAATAGATCTGACGGAGATATTCGCTCGGTTTTTTGACTTCATTGCCACGTCCGCCACGATCGGCGCTGTTGTGCCCATGATCGAATCTCCCGATATAGCTCGGCAGGTATCCCCCGCCATGGGCGGCGACAATCTTGAGACCGGGGAATCGATCCAACGTTCCTTCATATATTAGGTGCGCCAACGCCACAGTCGTTTCCAGGGGATTGCCGATGATGTTCTCGAGAAATCCCTTCCCCGCGAGTCGCTCCTTCGGATCGGGAAACCCTCTCGGGTGTATGAAGACGACGGCACCCAATTCTTCCGCCTTGGCCCAGAAGGGATGAAACTTTGGATCCGACAGTTCCTCACCGTTGACACTACCGGTCACCATGCAACCTCGATGACCCAGTACTTTTACCGCATGATTCAATTGTTCCGCAGCCAAGTCGGGGTACTGCAACGCGACCGCGCCAAGTGGAACGAAGCGGTCGGGATGGGTGGCGCTGACCTCCGTCAGCTTCTCGTTTTGCAGGCGGACGATCTGATCCGCCAGGTCGCGCTCCGCCCAAAAGAAATATTGTCCGACCGAAATGCTTAGGACCTCCATATCGATCCCCATGCGGTCCATCTCCGCCAAGCGGACCGGAAGCTTCTCAACGGGCTTGAGAGGGCCTTGGGCGAAAGGGTTTTTGCCGTTCAGTTCGGGACGGCCTTCGATCAACGGCCAGACTTCCGAAACCTGGGAATGGGCATGCATATCGATCGTCAACATCCGCTTGCCGTTGATGGTCACCGGGCGCGGGGTATGGCTTTCGATGGTGGAGGGGTTTTTTGCACATGTGGGTTTATCGGCATGATAGGTGAGGTCACACCCGACGAATTCAATCCCGGTTCCCTGTAGATCGGTCATTTTGCGTTATCCTTTTCGTTCACCGTATCAACGGCAATCGTTGACATTTTCCGGTTGAGTCTATTTTGTTTTGGAACGGCGCTGTCAATTTTCATGTTTATATTGCTTAGAATTAAGGAAGTGACGGAATGATAAACGCAAAAGGCATCAGAGGGGTATCGTATTTTGATTGTCCAGGCGGCGGACAGGTCGTTGTCGATGGCACAACGGCTTATATCGGCCACCTCAAAGGACCTGAAGCGACGACCATTGTCGATGTCAGCGATCCGGCTAATCCGCGTCAAATCGCACAGCTCATGTGCGCCCATTCCGGGGTGCACGCCCACAAGGTGCGCGTCAAAAACGGACTTATGCTCACCAACTATGAGGCAAAGAGATATACAGGAACTCCCGATCCGGGTTTTGTCGGCGGCCTGTCCGTTTACGATATTTCAACTCCCAGCGATCCCCGTCGTATTTCCTTTTGGCCCTGCGCCGGCAGCGGGATTCATCGTTTCACTTTTGATGGCCGGTACGCCTACATATCGCCCGAAATGGAAGGTTACATCGGCAATATCGTTTTGATCCTGGACCTCCAGGATCCGGCCAAACCGAAAGAGGTTGGGCGCTGGTGGGTGCCCGGTCAATGGATTGCGGGTGGGGAGGAACCGACCTGGGAAGGAAACGCCTACCGTTGCCATCACCCCATCCGGCGTGGAAATCGCCTGTATGTCAGTTATTGGAAGGGGGGTTACTTTATCCTCGACATCGAGGATATGGCGAATCCGAAATGTATCGCCGGGCTCGATCAACGTAACGTTTACCCTTATCCAACGCATACGGTGCTGCCGTTGCCTCGGCGGCTCCAGGGGCGCGACGTCATGCTGGTTGCTGACGAAGATGTCGCTCGACCCGACGATTGGCCAGGTGCTTTCATGTGGTTGATTGATATTGAGGACGAAACCAATCCCGTACCGCTTTCAACATTCCAACTGGATCACGTTGACGGCAGTTCCCGACCGCCCCGATCCGGCTGTCATCAGCCGGTTGAGGAATTCGAGGGTACGGAAATTCCCGTGGCATGGTTCAGCGAAGGTTTGCGGATTGTCGATGTTTCCAACCCCCACAGTCCAAAGGAAACGGCTTATTTCGTTCCGCCGGTGCCTGAGGGCGAAGAGCGGGTGCAAAGTAATGATGTGTGCCTCGACGATCGCGGGCTAATTTACCTGATCGACCGGTGCCGGGGCCTGCATATTCTTGAACGAGAGTAATGCCCGGTGAGCATCCGCGTGTTTGAAGCGATTATATTTCCCAGGGCTTCGCCGGGAAGTTTATCCTGACGCAATGGTTGATAAAATATGCATCAGGAACAACCCTAAAGTTTCTGTTCGGGGAAAGGTTAGATTGACCAAATCGTAATACCGTAATACTATGCCACATAATTAAGAATAACTTTTACGATCCAATAGCGGGGGCAGGCGCGTGAAAGACGACTGGAAGACGATTGATACCGATCTCTTGATTATTGGCGGGGGGGTCGCGGGATGTATGGCCGCCATTCCCGCGCTTGAGGCCGGTCTCGATGTGGTTATTTGTGAAAAGGGCAAGGTTCTCGACCACTGCGGAAGCGTCGGCTGTGGAGTTGACCAGTATCTGACGGTTATGGACAGCGGGCCCGAGTGGGACACGCCCGAATTTCTGCTCAAGTATGTGCCTGAATTGACGGACGGCATCGTCGACATGGCCGTCACCAGCAAGCTCATTCACCAGATGCCCCGTATTTTCCGCAAGATCGAATCCTTCGGAGTCAACTTCAAGGACCCGCGAACGGACGACTATTATCGCCTTCGCTCCTTCGGTCTGCCGGGAACCTATCACGTCAATTTCGACGGCACCGACTTCAAAAAACTCATAGGCCAACAAGTGCGTCGCGCCAAGGGAGCCGTCCTCATGCGCACCATGGGAGTTCAGATCCTAACAGAGGACAACCGGGTTTACGGGGGGATTGCCTTTAATTTCCGGACCGGTGAATGGTACGCCATTCGTGCGAAGGCCGTAATGCTTGCGACCGGCGACGTTAACCGCATTTCGAAAAACGCATCCGGCGTCGCCTTTGATAGCTGGCATTGCCCCTATAACACAGGCGACGCGCAAGCCATGGGATATCGTGCCGGCGCCACCTTGGCGAATATGGAATCCGTCGAGACAACGCTAACTCCGAAAGGATTTTCATCCCAGGGACTTAATGCGTTGGTCAGCCTAGGGGCGCATTTTCTCAACAAAGACGGCGAAAGGTTTATGTTCAAATACACTGAAAAAGGCGAAAACGCCCGGCGGGCGGTTATCGCCGATGCCGTGATTAACGAATACCTTCTCGGCAATGGTCCTATTTACGTTGATTGCAGCGTTATGCCCAAGGCGGAACTCGACTTTCTCGAAGAAACCCTGCAAGTCGACCGTTACACCATGCCGGCATTCTATCAGCAGAAAAAACACGATATACGGACGCAACCGATTGAAGTTTCAGTTTCCGAGCTCAGTATCCGCCGCAGCGGTGTGTATTTCCGCGGCAGCGGCCTTGCGGTCGATACCAATGGGGAGACGTCGATCGAGGGATTGTTCTCCGCCGGCGATTGCGCAACGGTCAGCGGCGGCGTCGCGGGAGCTGCCGTGCTAGGACATATGGCGGGCGAGGGTGCGGTTCAAAGAATTCAAAGAACCTCGGATAAACGGCCCGAGATTGATTCCAGGATGGCGGAAGACATCCGCGCCGGGGCGATGGCACATATAGGCCGTCAGGAAGGGGATAGCTGGCAACAGTTCGAGGAAAAAACCCGGCAAACCGTCACTGATTATGTCGGCTTTCGCCGAACCGATAAGGGGCTGAAAATGGCCCTTGAAACTCTAAAGTCCTTGGCCAAGAAGGAACCCGAATTAAAGGCGGATGATCTACATGGTTTGATGCGAGTGCACGAATCTCAAAACATACGCCTCAATGCCGAGATTATGGCTCAGGCCTCCTTATCCAGAAAGGAAACGCGGACCGGGGCCTCCCATTGGCGATTGGATTATCCGGATACGGATAATGAGAACTGGCAAAAATTCATTCTTGTCGATCGGGGTAAGAATGGACCGGAGCTGCGGACACTGGATTGTAGCCGCCCCCTATCAGACGGTTTCTCTCGCACCAAGAGCAAAGGGGCCGCAGCGTAGCGGGAGATGGCATATGTCGGATAGCAAACAAAAAGTCCATAATCCCATTCAGATCAATACGGAAACATGTATCCGGTGTGATTTTTGCGACTGGATCTGCCCCGGCGATCTTATCTATCACGAGGATGGCAACAAGGAGCATCTGCCTGTTGTCGCATATCCAGATGAATGCTGGTTCTGCGGGCTTTGCCAAAAGATTTGTCCCGTCGATGCCATCACGATTATTTTTCCGGAGCAGATGATCAATAATAAAACTGATGTGACAACTTTGCTGGGTAAGGTCGTTGAATAAGATCCCATGTAACTTTAGCCCGGTGAATGTGCGTTGAAGATAATTCCCGCTGAGGTGGTCCCTAATGCTTGAAGCCATCGTCGACGGCCTTACGGCCCTGTTAACTCCGCAAGCCGGTTTATTTATGTTTATCGGCGTAATCTACGGTTTGGTGGTAGGAATATTGCCAGGCCTAGGTGGGATTGTGGCGATGGCTCTGCTGCTTCCGTTTGCCTATGGTTATGAAACCCCAGCGATGTTGGCGCTACTGCTTGGCGCGCACATCGCCACCATTTGGGGTAGTTCGGTAACGGGTATTTTGTTCAAGGTTCCCGGAGCAGCCAAGAGCCTCGCACTTATATTCGACGGCTATCCATTAACCCTGCAAGGTCAGGCAAGCCGGGCGCTGGGAGCCTCGGCTACAGCCGCATTGTTGGGGGGCATTATTGGCGCGATCTTTCTGGCCATCAGCATTCCCATCGTACGTCCCGTCATGCTTTACCTCGGGCCGCCTGAATATCTCATGATGGCGCTATGGGGGCTTACTATCATCGCCACGTTTAGCGAAGGCTCGCTTCTTAAGGGATTGGTCGCCGCCTGCATCGGCGTGCTCATCGCTTTCATCGGTATGGACCCGGTTACGGCGACGCCCCGGTTTACCTTCGACAGCATTTTCCTGCTTGACGGAATTTCTTTTCCGGTTGCCATGATTGGCCTCTTCGCAGTTTCCGAAATGATGAAGCTCTTTGTCAAAGGCGGCTCCATTCTGGACCGGGATGTAACGAATGAGGATAGTTCGGTCCTGGACGGCGTTAAAGATGCGTTTCGGCACTGGTGGCTGGTGGTGCGGTCAAGCCTGTTGGGCGTATGGATCGGAGTGCTCCCCGGGATCGGGGCCAGCGTCGGTGGTATTGCTGCCTACGCCCATGCTGTGCAAACCTCAAAAACCCCAGAACGTTTTGGCAAAGGTGCGATCGAAGGCGTTATCGCTCCAGATGCGACGGTAGGCGCCAATGAAGGCGGTGGTCTTATGCCGACCCTCGCATTTGGCATTCCGGGCGGGGAAAGTATGGCTATTTTGCTGATTGCTTTTATCAGCATGGGGGTTACACCCGGCCCGCAAATGCTGACAAATAACCTCGATCTGGTCTTCACCATGATGTGGATTATCGTCCTCGCCAATGTGATGACGACATTGATTGGTCTTGTGTGTACCCCCTATTTGGCGCGTCTGCCTTCAATGAACCCCAACCTTATGATCCCCTTGGTTTTGTCGGTGTGCTTCATCGGTGCTTTTGCCACGCGTGGCCATATTGAAGATGTTGTCGTTGCCACTGTGTTCGGCGGGATTGGCTACATCATGGACAAGTACAATTATTCAAGGGCCAACTTGGTTATTGGAATGGTCTTGGCCGAGATGATTGAACGCAATCTGCATATTTCGCTCTCGCTTTATGGCGACAGCTTTATCTTCACCCGGCCGATCACTCTGACAATGTTTATCTTTATTATCGTGACTACGGCAATGCCATTTATTCGGAACTGGCGGCGGAATCGGGCTCTGGCAACTGAAACTGGGGGTGTCCAATGAGCAGGCACACTCAAGAAAATATTCTTGCTTTTGTCCTCCTTTGTTTCTTCGTGGGGATAATCATCCTCAGCAGTGAATATGGGCCAAGGGCGAGACTGGTCCCGATACCGATTTCTGTGCTCGGCATGATCCTGCTCGCCATTCAAATTATTTGGCAGAACTTGCGCCCGGCGGATGAGCTGCATGTGGATGTTCTCGAATTTCTTACCAAACAAGAAATAAAACCGGGCGAAACTGAGGGTTCCGTTCAGGCTTCTTCCTCCGCACCGGAGCCCGTACATACGGCATCCAAAAATCCAGCGGAAAGTGGCGGTTTGACGAGCAACATGCGAGAAACCGTCGCCTTTGGAAAAGTTATTCTTTTTACAGGCTTATTCCTTCTGTTTGGTCCTATTCCTTCGATTTTTATATTTACCTTTGGATATTTTTTCTTAAGCCGCCATTTTTCGTGGCAGAAGGCGCTTTTTTATAGCGCAGTGTTTAGTGCTGTTATTTATGGATTGTTCGTGGAAGGTCTTCAAATCCAACTCTATCATGGCGTTCTGGATCCATTGATAAACAATTATTGAATCATGTTTGAGCTGTTGCACGTTATTTAGCGAACATAACAATAAGAAAAAACTTCAACCTTAAGTAAACAGTGGAGGAAAATATTATGAAAACACTTTGGAAGACGGCTTTCATAAGTGCTTTTGTCCTTGCCTTGTCGGCTATGCTTATCCCATCCGCCGGTCAGGCAGCGTCGGGATTCTATGATGGTAAGGTCATCACACTGATCGTGCCAAATAGCCCAGGTGGCCGTATGACACGTTATGCCCGACTTTATGCGCCTTATATCGCCCAATACTCTGGCGCCAAAGAGGTGCGGATCGTTAATAAGAAAGGCGGCGGCGGTGTCAAGGGCACCAATTTTCTGTGGTCTTCAAAGCCGGATGGATCGACAATTGCCTTTACCAGTGTTCCGACGCTGATTCTGGCGCAGCTTTCAGGCAGCAAGGCGGTGCAGTTCGACGCCACAAAGTTCGTTTATCTGGGGCGTGCCGCAACCGAACCTCGCGTGATGGTCGTCGGTGGAACATCTAAAATCAAATCGATCCAGGATGTTCAGAAAATGGGCCGCCCGTTCGTCAACCCCTCGCAGGGAACGGATGAAGATTTTTACACTCTCGCGGTACTTGGCGATTCCCTGGACTTCAAACTCAAGATTGTCACGGGTTATGAAGGACAGGCGGACACGGGTGTAGCCATCATCAAAGGGGACGGAGACGGCTTGTTGACTTCATGGGCATATACCATTCCCTTGATCAAGAACGGAGATATGCGTCCTATTTTGACGATCTGGCAGGATCGTCATCCGGATTACCCCAATGTTCCCAGTGTTCTGGAAATGGTTAAGGGTGATAAAAAAGATGCTGTGCAGGCCATCGTCAATATGCTTGCCATGCATCGCGGTTTCTTTGGTCCGCCCAACATGGATCCCAAAGCCACGGCAGCTCTGCGCGCTGCGATTTCTAAAGCTTCAGCGGATTCCAAGCTTCAGGCGGAAGGAAAGAAACAAGGGTTGATCTTGCTTCCTTCCGATGGAGAAACGGAACAGGCGCGGATCGTGCAGATCACTAAGGCAAGTCAGGGGATAGTGCCGGTGCTTAAGGCTGCCCTGCAATCGATTAAGTAGCTAAGAAGACTTGAATGGCCAGTAAGGGTTGTCCGCCGAAGGAAGAATGCGGGCGACCCTTACGGCTTTCTTGCATGAACAGATTTTAGGTATCGCCATCAAGTAGGCGCATTACTTCCTCGGCAGCCTTATGAGCTTCTTCAATGGTAATGCGTTCGGCTTCTTCGGCGTCCCTTTTTTTAATCGCGGCCAGTATTGCCCGCAGGTTTTTGATGCTTTCCCGTGAGCGCACAACGGAACGTTTTGGATGGGTCAGACCAAGCGCCCGCCAACGCCAAATTCGGGCATGCAGCATGGCCAGCATGGAGCCCAGGGACTCGCTGTTCGCCCCTTCGTACAGTGCATCGTAAAACTTGTTTTTGGTGTCCAGTACATGCTCGGCGTTTCCCTGATTATAAGCGTCGATAACGATCTCAAGGGCGTCACTGAGATTCTTAACCTGTTCCTTACTGGCATTTTCCACAAACAGGCGTGCGGTAAGCCCTTCCAGCACAGCCCGGATGCGGTAAAGATCCTTCGCTTCCGCGGCGGTCAGTTCACGCACCACCGGGCCAGTATTGGGAATGATTTCAATCAGCCCTTCGGTTTCGAGCTGGCGCAAGGCTTCGCGGATGACAGTGCGCGACACTCCCATCATTTGAATCAGTTCACGTTCGGTTAGCCGCTGTCCTGGGGCGAGCTGTCCCGTAATGATGGCTTGGCGCAGACCGTCAAGCACCTGCTGACGCAGGGGTGCGGCCTGTTTTTGGATTTTGAGCATGGGGTCTTTGTCCATGATTTCGGATTACCCCATAGTAATACTATAATACTAAGCCTTGACCAAGCCGTAATACCGTAATACGGTAAGAAAATACGTTCATTATTTCAATCTGCAAGGAGCCACCGTTCTATGAGTACGGATCCAGTGAAACTCGGCATTGTCGGCCTCGGCCGTTGGGCCAAGGTGCTTAGCCGCGCCGCTAAAAAATCCAACAAATTCGTAATATCTGCCGGCTATAGCCGTTCTGAGGATAAACGCCAGGCGTTTCAGGCGGAACTCGGAATCCCCGCCGTGCCCGATATGAAGACGCTGCTTTCCGATCCGGAGATCAAGGGCGTGATCCTGACCGTGCCTAACGAGCAACACCTTCCGGTAGCGGAAGAAGTCGCCAAGGCGGGAAAGCACGTCTACACAGAAAAACCGATCGCCAATACCCTGGAAAACGGCCTAAGACTGGAACAACTGCAACAACAGTATGGCGTGAAGGTGATGGTTGGCCACAGTGCGCGGTTGTTGAAAGGCACGCGCATGATCAAGGAAGCTATCAACCGTGGCGAATTGGGAACGGTTGCCCTGATCGAGGCGAATTTTTCTAACGAACGCGCCCTTGAACTCACTCCCGATACTTGGCGTTGGTACAAGGACAAGGCGCCGGGAGGTCCACTCTCGCAGCTCGCGATCCATCAGTTCGATGCCATCCATTATCTTGGCGGCGAAATTTCTGAGGTTTCCTCAATGGCGTCGAAGCTCTCTCCGGTGGGCGCCGAAGTGGATGATCAGTCTCTGACTTTGGTCAAATTTGCTGATGGCAAGCTTGCCTATATCGGATCGTGCTGGACTTCACCGGGCATATATTCGATCAGGGTATTTGGCTCCAAAGGCCTGATGCACTATGAGCTTGATTTCAGCACATGGGATACGCCGGATAAATTACACGAATCGTCCACCCTCTATATCCAGCGCGGCAAAGATGGTTATAGCAAGCGGGAAGTTCTTGAATTGCCGCCGGGAGATATGTTCCGCGATGAACTTGAATTGTTTGCCCAAGCTTGCATCAGCGGAGATTTGCCCGAACTTACAGCGCATGATGGAAATGTCGCTCTGGCCGTGGTTAATGCGGCATTGCATTCCATCGACAACAACGGTGTGAATGTTAAGTTAAGCGATGTTCTAGAAGGGGCGCGCTCCCGTATCTGAGCTCTCGAAAAGGAATCTGATTGGCTGAAAGAGTTTTGAGTCTTTATCACCTTTTCCGGAATTAACTATTCTTGGATAATTCTGGTTTGGAATTTATGGGACGAATTAGTTATGACACAATTACCCAGTCGTTATTTTACCGATCTCACTCAGCCGGAAATAGCGAAACAACTGAAAAAAAATCCACTGGTTATTCTGCCTGCAGGCAGTGTCGAGCAGCATGGTCCGCATCTGCCGGCAGGTACGGATATTTTTGCAGCCAACGTGATCAGCCATGCAGTGGCGGAACGAATGGATGGTCTGGTTCTTCCCGGAGGTCCATTAGGCGTTACCCCCATGCATATGCCGTTCGAGGGGACAATTACGCTTTCACCCGATACTTATATGCGGGTGGTGAAGGAAACCTGCATCTCTACCGCTCAGCATGGTGCTAAATATGCATTGATTCTAAACTGGCACGAAGGAAATATCCCTTCTCTCGCCATTGCCGCGGAACAACTTCATCGCGACCATGGCATGACCATGTTAACTGTGCAGGCTTGTTACGTCGCGGCTGAACTCTATGGCAAAGATTGCGGCGGTCTCACCCACGGCGGCGAAATAGAAGCTCTCGCTGTGCTTGCCTATCGGCCCGATCTTGTGCACCTAGACCGTATTGATTATTCTTCGGACCATGATATTGGGCGCAAGATGGATAAGCTGCGCCGCACACGTTCCTATCAACCGGTTCTGACCGACGTTCGGTCATTCGCACCAACAGGTTGGTATGGAAGCCCCGAGCATGCGACCGTGGAAAAAGGCGAACGCATGCTGAACGATATCGCTGACGCAATCGCCACTGAAGCATCAGATATATTCCGCCAACTTGACATGGTGCAGGGCGGGGTCGCGGAGGTAACGAGCCTTAGGGAAGTCGGAAAGGCCTAACTGGACAGGAAACGGGTATATCCCAATGCCCGGAAATATCATGGCAAAGGTCATTAAACCGTCGGAAGCGCGGAAACTGGATCTTCCTGGAAGAAGTTCCTTGGAAATTGTTTCGGCGATAAACGGCTCTTCTTCCTTGACCTTGCGCCTTGTGGAAGTGCCGGTTCCCAAGCCGGGCGATTCGCCACGTAGTTTTCATTGCCATGACGGATTCGAGGAATGTATTTACGTCCTCTCCGGTCAGGGTACAGCCCGTACTGAAAGCGCGGAGCACTCCCTCACGGCGGGTGATACGATCCT
>Ga0224501_10004443_pt1 | contig 11071 bp, 12 predicted proteins | sample SF_Oct11_sed_USG_4_FD_169105 | JGI IMG/M metagenome (GOLD analysis project Ga0224501, IMG submission 169105) | Sediment microbial communities from San Francisco Bay, California, United States - SF_Oct11_sed_USGS_8_1 | ecosystem: Environmental > Aquatic > Marine > Sediment | place: USA...
TAAATAATAGAAAATTTCTAATCATATTCCATTTTTTCATTTTTAAAAAACCAATTCACCTTCAAAGAATTTATTTTAAAAATCTTACCATGGAATATTTATTTAATTGTATGCTGTCAAATATATTTAGAAAAATTTTGTATAAACTTAAAATATTTTGTTGCCTAAAGATAGCATATATGCTATCTTTAGCGTGTGACAATCGTTATGGATACAAATGTATTATATCAGGCGTTAAGAAGTAATAAAGGAGCTTCTCATTTTATTTTACAATTAATTAGAAATCGCAAAATAAGATTAGCGTTATCAATTCCGGTTTTTACAGAATATAATGATGTTTTATATAGAAACGCTTCTCTTGACGATTTGAATTTTGATAAGTCTGATATAGAAAAAATTCTAATTTTTATTTCATATATTTCTATCCCGTATAATATTTCTTTTATTTTCAAACCAAACCTAAAAGACGAGAATGATAATAAATTTATTGAGTTAGCCGTTGTCTCAAACGCTTCGTTTCTAATAACAAATAATATCAAAGATTTTTATTATGATAAAAATCTAAAATTTCCTGAAATAAATATAGTTACGCCCGCTGAATTTGTAAGAAAATGGAGAAATCAATATGAAAAATAAAGCTTCTGTTTTAACGATCAGGGTACCCTCTGAATTAAAACAAAAAATTGAAAGAGTCGCTGAAGAACAAGGCGTCTCTATAAACCAGTTAGCGTTATATGTTTTTACAAAAGAAATTCAGGAAATAGAAATCTCTGACTATTTTTTACAGTATAGAAATAAAATACCTAAAACAAAAATCTTAAAAGATTTTGACGCTGTAATGAAAAAAGTTAAATCAAAGAATGTTCCAGATTGGGATAAAATGTCGTCTGTAAAGAAAAAATAAACTACATTATAAAAGTAAGAAAAGAAAAATTTTGTTTGAACGGCAATGACGAAAATGAAATATAAAACTTTTATAATATTATTTTTTTGTTCATATAATTTTTTATTTTCAAGCGAAGAGAATACGCAAAAAAATGAAAATCTTAAATTTATTGAAATTGAATTAAATTCAGGAAAATTCTTCAGGGGAAAATTTCTCGAAGAAACAGACGGTTACATACAAATTTTAACCCATGACGAACTCGAAATAAAAATATTGAAGAAAAACATTTCTCAAAGCAAGCTTGTCGAAAAAATATCCGCTGAAGAAGATTATCACAGAGATCTTATTGGTCTTGCGGTTCGTTTTTTTGGTAAGCAGATAGCGGTAGATGCCGGTTTTATTTTTATAGGCGAAATGCTGAAACAGGGATTTCCGGCTCCATGGGTGTCTTTTATTTATAATTTTTAACCTTGCTCTATTTGTGAAGTCGGCGAGGTTGAATTTTTTATTTCAATTAAACTTTCGCTTTACGCGTCTAGCGGATTAATAATCTTTAAATCAGAGAAACGTTTAAAGTCTTTATCGGCAGTGGCAAGCGCGCAATTAGAAGCAAGCGCAAGAGCCGCAATATAGGCGTCAGCGATTAGATTTCCCCCGGCTCGCGTTTTTTCGCATAATTCAAGAAAAATTTCCCATTGTTTATCTTCAGGAATGATTTGAACCGCGTTCGGGTGCGTTTTTAAAAGATTTATGAATTCTACGCCTTTATCAAACGGAGACGTTTTTTGAAATATTTTCGGATGAGTGATAATACGTAAAAATGAACTGAAAAGATAGTCTGAAACGGCAAAGTTTTTTTTCGAGTTCAGCATTTTTAGAAACCACTTCTTGCATTTATTGTGTTCAGGTAAATCTGCCCGATGCGCGTAAACAAGAATATTGACATCGCATAAAATCATAAACTTTTTATTTTTTTTCTATTGTATCAAGAATATTTGAAAAATTAGAAATATCAATATCGGGCATCAGACCGCCGCCTTTAAATACCGGAATATCGTTCTCTGTATATTTTTGAATTTTTCTTTTTTGATAAAGCGACTGCCGTAAGGCTTTTTCGGTATAAGCCGTCAAAGAGATTCCTTCTTTAGCCGCCTGAGTTTTTATTTTTTTTATAAGATTATCTTCAATGTATATTGTTGTCTTCATATTATGAATTTATGAAAATGCCGTTAATATGGCAAATATTTTCATATTCTTTTTACTTACCCAGATTACTCGGCTGAAAGCGGCTTTCGGGCATACGATTTGCTTTATTAAAGTCAAGTATTTTCAATAGGGTTTTCTGCTTTGTGATGACGTTTTCCATGACCATTAGAGAGGGTCTTTCAATGCCGTGAAAATTTTTCACGTCGCGGTATTTTAAGGTTTTCAAGTGATGCCCTATGTTGTCGTAAAAATACTGCTGAACGGGCTGCATGGTTTTTTTTAGTATCCAAATTCTTATTAAGTGATAATCGGCGCTTGAATTTTTCTTTGCCGTTAAATCAACGACAAACTGCTTATCTGATTCTTTGACAAGTTTCGCCGTATAATCGTCAAGCCAGTTTAATTTTAAAACGTCGGCGTTGTTAAAGTCGCCGTTGCCTATACTGTCTCTGCCCGCTAGTCTTACCACCTTTCTTGAATCGGGCAGATAGCTCCATATTTCGCCGTCTTTGTTTAAGATTTGTCTTCCCTTTTCGCGAAGAGGAGATAAAAACGTCACATGAACGGTTTTGTTATTTATAGCCTGTATCTCAAGAGTGTATTCATGCTTGCTGCCGTCGGTTCGGTAGTTTACAAAATCATACTTGCCCCGCCATTTTCCCGGGGCCAGTTTTTCTAAAACGGTTTCAATAACAGATGTCGCGCGATCTTCGGCCGCGTACAGTTTAACGTCGAAAAAGAATGCTGCGATTATTAATGAGATTAATAAATATTTTTTCTTTATAAACATGAGGTATGAAACCTGAGAAACTTATTTTTATAGTCTTCTTTATTGAGGGCCCATACGCAATTTATAGCTGCCGTTCATTGTCATACTGTTTTATATTTTACCGCTTTGACAAGTATTATTTTATTGGTTTGGGCAATGAAAAAACTAAAAATCATTGACAAAGCATATCAGACTTGAATTCTCATTGAGAATACCAGACAATTAAATTTTTAAGCCGATGTATCTTCAGGGAGTTTCATTATTTTTAGGTTATAGCTGCGTTTTTATCGGTATTTTTCATATTCTGGTTTCTCGCGTTAAAAAAAGTATTTTTTTGTCGGGCTTTTTCTTTTCATGGGGCCTGAATATAATTACGTTAAATTGGCATTATAACAAATTCATTTTAAATTTTCCTTTTTTAATATTTACGTCAGCGCTCTTGCCATATTTATACGTTCCCTTCTGGTTTTTATTTGTCAAAACTCTTATAGAAACCGAATTTCAGTTTAAAAAAAGCAATTATCTTCACTTTTTACCCTTTGTTTTATGTTTAATATTCCTGGTTCCTTTTTTCATGATCTCGCCCGGCGAAAAAATAAACATAGCCGCCAATTTAGGCCCCGCAGAACCTCCCGATATGCTATTGGGTAAAGAAGTCGTTTTTACCGCTCTTTTATATTGCGCTTTTTATCTTTCATGGCAGATTTATATTGTTTATAAAAAAATAAACTGGGGCGCCATAAAAGAAAAAATTAAGAATAAAAGTTATTCAAAAGATTTTTTCCTGTTTTTTTTATTTATGGTTATCATTCATTTCATCGCTTTTGATTTGACAATAGTAGCAATATATTATGAAAAGAAACATATTCTTTTAATAAACTCTGTTACTTTGACATTATACTTTATCTTTATGTATGTTCTTTATTATCTTTTCCCTTTTATGCACCAGTTGGGAGCTTTCATGCCTCCATCATCTTCGTTTTCTATGAACCGTTATATTAAAACGAAACTAAAAAATGTGGATGTTGTCGCGCTTGAAAAAAAACTGAAACGTTTGATGAAAATCGAGAAAATATATAAAACCGAAAAAATAACATTGAAGAGTCTTGCTAAAAGATTAAACCTGACTACTCACCAGTTATCAGAATATTTAAACGCATTTTTATCGTTAAGCTTTGCCGACTATCTGCATAATATTCAAATTAAAGAAGCAAAAAGAATTTTGGCCAAAGACATGAAAACGCCCGTTTCGCGCGTCGGCTTTGAAGTGGGTTTTCATTCAGAATCGAGTTTTTATTCTGTGTTTCAAAAAGACACCGGGTTATCTCCCGGCGATTTTCGAAAACAGCATGAACAAAAAAACCTTAAATAAAAAACGATAAAGAAAGTCGCAAATATCATCGTAAAATCTATTCAAAAAAAGTACTCCAGAATTATAATTCTGGAGTACTTTTGCCTTGACAAAAGAAAAATTTTATGATTAATTATAATTAACGTTAATACATTATTAATGGGGCAGAATTAAGACTGCCTCAATTAAGCGGGGCAGTCTTAGGGCGGGTATTAATGGAGTTTTTAAGATGAAGAGGAAGTTAAAGAAAAATTGCCGGTTAAAACAACATCTGCTTTACTTTAAATGTAGTAAAATAGCAGAAAAGATATTAAAAAGATTTATTTCTCGCTGTTTATTTGCTATTGCTTATCGTCTAGATTTTACCTATCAAAAATATTCTTATCGAAAGCCTACCTTTACAAAGGCGAAAAAAAATCAATTAACATTAATTTAATAATTACAATGGGGGTAGGGCATGAAAAAAATAAATTCAATCATCTTCGCAAAGACAGGGCGAAGAATCATATGTTTTCTTTTAATATTCTTTTGCGCCGCTCATCTCTCGGCGCAAGAAGAAGATAAAAAGAGAATAGCCGTAATGCCGTTTGAATACGGCAGGGGCGTTACTAAAGAAGACGCTCAGTATGTTACCGAGAAAATAAGAACCGAGCTTATAAAACTCGATATTTTTGAAGTTATCAGCAACGATCAAATTGAACAGATGATGCAGGCAAAGACCTTGAAGCAAAGCATGGGTCAGGGTAGCTGTAGCTCAGAATCTTGCATTATAGATTTGGGTAACGCTCTTGAATGCGAAAAGATGCTTGTGGGTTCTGCGTCTGAAGCCTTTGGCGAATTTGCCATAAACGCGAAAATATTAGACGTTGTTTTGCAGAAATACGAAGGCGCCGAAGAATATAAAGTTGAAAAGAAAGAGCAGTTTCCTGACGGTTCCAGACAGTTGGTTATACTTCTGGTAAAGAAACATTTCAAAGACAATCTTGATGCCATTGATTTTGATGTTTTAACTCCGCGAACATACGGCGGCATGCTTTGGCGAACAGCCGTTGCGCCGGGCTGGGGGCATCTGTACGCATACCAGAACCGGGGTTGGCTTTATTTAGGGTTCTGGGGCGCATCGGGAGCGGCTTTTCTCTGGTCGCATACAAATTATACTTCGGCAGAAAACGAGTATGTATCGGTACCCCAAGGCGAACCCCAATCTGTCTACGACGATAAGTTTGCCGTTTATGAAAAAGCCGTAAATTTAAGAAAATATATGAGTCTTGCTTTTGCGGCGGCTTATCTGTTTGCCGTAGGCGACATTTTGCTGACTGGTGATTCATATTCGGGATACCAAAGACAAGGCGCAGATGGCTTTAATTTTCAAATACAGCCGTTTATCTATAATCATAGATTTACTAATCAAATAAATACAGATACGGGATTTCAATTTTCAATAAAAAGGGGTTTAAAATGAGATTATTAAAGAATATTTTAATTTTAAGTTTAGCGGGTATATTTTTTTTCTGTTTATCAGAAGCGGAACGCATAAACGAGTTTGACTCGCAAAATGAGAACGCAACCTGCGGCGACGGCAATATACAACCCGGTGAAGAATGCGACGCCGGCGGTTACCAGACTATAGATTGCGAAATAAACTGTCTGGCGCCTGTCTGTGGCGACGGTTATACAAACGTTCTCGCTGGCGAAGAATGCGATTCGGCAGGCAGCCAAACTCAAGCATGCGAAGCAAACTGTCTGGCGCCTGCTTGCGGCGACGGAGTTAGAAACGCCCTTGCAGGCGAAGCCTGCGACGACGGCAATATCATAAATAACGATGGATGTTCTTCGTCTTGTCAAAATGAACAATGCGGCGACGGCATTCGGCAGGGGACAGAAGAATGCGACGACGGCGTAAACAATAACGATAATGTGGCCAACGCCTGCAGAACAAATTGTTTACTGCCTTCTTGCGGCGACGGCGTAACCGATACAGGCGAGGCCTGCGACTCTGGCGGTACCGATACTGCGGCCTGTAACGCGGGCACATGCGAATCGCATTCATGCGGCGACGGATATGTAAACGCGGCGGCAGGCGAAGAGTGCGACGATACGAATGCCGTAGAAACCGACGCCTGTTTAAGTACATGCAAGACAGCGACCTGCGGCGACGGTTATATCCATGGCGGAGTTGAAGAATGCGATGACGCAAATAGTGTAGAAACCGACGTCTGTTTAAGTACATGCAAGGCGGCGACCTGCGGTGACGGTTATACACAAGCGGGGGTTGAAGAGTGCGACGATGCAAATGCCATAGAAACCGATGACTGTTTAAGTACTTGTGTTACGGCTGCCTGTGGCGACGGATATATTCAAGCGGGTGTTGAAGAGTGTGATACAGGCGGCACAGATAGCTCAACTTGTAATTCGGGAACTTGCAAGTTTTCTTCATGCGGCGACGCTTACACGAATACAGCTGACGGAGAAGAGTGCGATAATGGAATATTTAATAGTGATCTGTGGGCCGATGCCTGCCGTACCACATGCCTTGCCGCCTCATGCGGCGACGGCGTAACGGATACCGGCGAAGCCTGCGATACAAGCGGCGCAGATATTGCAAGCTGCGACGGCTTTAATTGCACAACGGTAGTATGCGGCGACGGATACTGGAACCAGACAGCCGAAGTATGCGATACTGCTTCGAATACTTCGTACTGCGACGCCGGCTATTGCAGAACGCCAAGCTGCGGCGACGGCTACCTGAACACAGCCGCAGGCGAGACATGCGACGACGGTAATTTAGTAAGCGGCGACTTGTGTTCGGCGACATGCCAGAACGAAGACTTAAACGAGCCAAATAATACAATCGTTGCGGCAACAGCGATAACGCCAATACATTCTCTGGTAGAATCTGATGACCCGTTTTTTTTCGTGACTCCTCAGGGTACTTTTACCATTGACCCTGTAGGCGATGTTGATTATTATTCAGTTTACCTGCATAAGGGACTAAACTTTCAAGCGTATACGACAGGTTGTTCTTTTGATTCATATATTGAGTTCTTTGATACCGATGGAACTACTCTGTTGTTATCAAATGATAATGTAAATACCATGGGATTCGGATTTCCACCGCCTTTGATTCCCGTTGATTATTGCGCTTTACTAAACTCTATTTCTGGGGGTTTGGGATTCTACCCTCCTTTCGACCCTTCTGTTGGCGAGTATATTGTTCCTGAAAGCGGCACTTATTACCTAAAAGCCGGGGCCATAAGCGGCGGCGATCCATCATATACCTATCCTCTACTGCTTACCGTAAGTGATCCAAACGAAGTAGTTAGATATGGGGTACCACTCGGGTGCACGTTTTGCATATATAGCGCTATTAGAAATAATGATCGTTTTGAAGCTAAAGAAATTCAGGTTAATGATACATCCTATGCTTTGATTTCAGAAGCCGGGGATGTCGATTATTATTCGATTTATTTGTTGGGCGGACGAAGCGTAACATTTACAACCGACGGTTGTATTATGGATACAGAACTGACGTTTTATGACATAGGCGGTTATACCGAGCTGGCCTATAACAACGATATTTCACCGGGAACAAATCTTTGCTCAGAGCTTACGGTCGCTATACCTGTTTCTGGTATCTACCAGCTGAAAGTATCTGAACCATCGGGAGCAGGCGGCGCTGAATATTATTATCCGTTAACATCTCAGTATGATATTGTTTTTTATGAGGGCTTTGAAACAGACTTATCTGCGTGGGATACTATATACTATGATCCTGCTTATTATTCATTTTTTGATATAACCTCGTCGAATTCTGCCGTTGGCGCCTCAAGTTTTATGGCAACGGCGTTGCAAAATACCGGTTTTTTTCAAAAAGATATAATACCAACAAAACCTTTAAGCTATGTTAGTTATTATGTAAATATCACTGATATTTCTGTCGGTGAACATTATCTTTGGATAACAGAACCCGCACAAATGATTATAGTTAAAAATGGCGGCTTATATAAAAGCGCTTCTCTTTTAGGCGGCGTTGTAAGTTCAAACACATGGCACAAGGTTGAAATATACAACAAGTATGCCCATGATGGAACCTGTACAGGCGAGGCTTATCTTGATGGCGCCTTTATCTCGACCTTGAGCTGTTTAGTTGATGCCAGCTTTTTTCGCTTCTTGCAATATGGCAATACTACCTATTATATCGACGAAATTGAGATAAGGTAAGATTTATAAGGCTGCCTCGCAAGAAACGCGAATTAGGGGCGATTGAGTTTTTTGTGTGAAGGCGATAATCGTCGCCTTCGGGAGATGAAAGATAGAGAGATTGAGGGGCGAGTCTCTTAAAAAAAATAGTTGAATATATGTCTTTATTATATTAAATTTATAAATATGGAATATTTGGTACAACTTGAAAAAAATGAAGAAGGATATTCAGTTTCTTGTCCCGGATTGCCGGGATGTTGGTCTCAAGGAAATACAAAAGAAGAATCTTTAGAAAACATTAAAGATGCTATTCATGCATATAATGAGACCATAAAAGAAATTACAAAAAATAAAGATACATATTTTGTTAAGGTAACTATTTGATAAATGCCGAAACTACCGGGCATTTCTCACAAACGTGCGGTAAAGGCTTTTCAAAAAGTCGGTTTTCAAATTATACGGCAGGGCAAACATATATCGATGGTAAAAGAAACAATAGTCATAATACTTCCCAAATCCAATTAATTCTTATACCATGGCTGGTATTATTAAAGATGCTGGTTTAGACATAGAACAAGTTAAGAAATTACTTTAACAATACAAATAGCGATAAACAAGAAACTTTCGCCTAATAAGAAATGCGAATTAGGGGCGATTGATTTAGCCAAAAAAAAAGTACTCCAGAATTATAATCTTGGAGTACTTTTGCCTTGACAAAAAGAATATTTTGCGCTATAAAATGACGCTTTAGATAGAAAGGGTATTGTTATATACGAACCCTTAAGCGGATGACGGCGCGGCAAATTTAAAAAAAATTGGCAGTTTTTGTATGGCGATATATTTTTATAGTGTACGATGAGAAAATATGTATCAATGATTTTTTCTCGCGACCTATCATATTTACCTATCAAGCCAGTTAACTGATCATATGCCCGGCTTATAGAAAAGCTGACCTGTTTACCGCTTATCAAAGTTCTTATCAAAAAGCGGGAAGAAATCTAATATTGATTTTTTATAAAAGGGGTAGTATATGAAAGGGCTAAATTCAAAATATGCCTTATTGGCGCGAACATTAGGCATATTAAAAAATCTAAAAATTTTAAGAACGCTGATATTTATATCGGCGTTTTTTATGACTTTTTCTATTCAGGCGCAGGAAAACAAAATAAGAATAGCGGTATTGCCTTTTGAACACAGCGATGGGGTTACGGCGTCTGAGGCGGCTTATCTTACAGAAGCAGTACGAAATACGCTTATCAGAACAGGTATTTTTGAGGTTATCAGCAACTACAGGCTCTTATCACACAATTGCCTTAAAAACAAATGGTACAATTTACACATGGGGCAATAATGTGTATGGCCAGTTGGGCCGTTAAAATTGATTTTTGGAGGGCAAAAAAATGAAATTTAAGAATATTCTAAGCGATGCTAACGGTTCGTTGGCTAAAACAGCGCGATTCATATTGGCCGTATGTAGTCGCGGGCTAATCATAATGCTTGCGATATTTTACGCGGTGCCGCTTTTCTCGCAAGATGCAAAAAAACGCATTGCGGTACTGCCGTTTAAATACGGAGGCGGTATTATAAAAGGCGAGGCCGATTTTCTCACAGAAAATGTGCGGGCAGAGCTTATAGAAACCGGTCTTTTTGAAGTGATCACGAATGATCAGATTGAAGAAATGATGAAAATTAAAGAACAAAAACAGGGCGTTGGCGAGGGCTCCTGCAATACTGAAGAATGTATTATTGATTTGGGCAACGCGCTTGAATGCGAAAAAATGCTGGTGGGTACGGCAATGGGAGCTTTTGGCGAATATAATTTAACAGGTAAAATATTAGACGTAGTATCGCAAAAATATGAAGGCGCGGCTAATTTGAAAATTTCAGACAAAAATAAGTTTCCCGATGCGGCAAATCAAATGGTACATCAGTTAGTAGACCATTATGTAGAAGAGCTTGAAAAAGAAAGAATACAGACTTCTCTAAAGGCTGAAAATAAGACATTTAACGGGATGTTATGGCGATCGCTTGTTCTTCCGGGATGGGGTCATATATATGCCAATCAAAAACGAGGATGGCTCTATTCGGCAATTTACGCCGCTTCAGCCGGAGTTTTCATCTGGTCGCATGTCGATTTTCTTAATAAAGAAAAAAGGTATGATAATTCAAATGAAAGCGTCGAAGATACCATGCAATATTATGACGATTTAAATAAGGCCTATAAAGCGAGGGGTTATATGTCTTACGCTTTTTTATCTGTTGCCGCACTTATTATCGCAGACGCCGTGATTGCAGGCAGAAGATATTTTTCTCATGAAAAATTATTTTCTAATCAATTTATAAGAAAACAAAAAAATACAACTTACTTTTATGCGTATTTTTCAGATTCAAAAAGAGATAAAAATTATGTTGAAACAAAACATAACTTTATTTTTAAAAGATACTTTTAAGGAGAATGTACATGATTTCAAACAAAATATTAAATTTAATTTTTTTAATCGCGCTCACCGCTTTAGCGTGCGCCGTGAAAGACTATCCGCATACGAATGAACTTGATCCACAAAGCAATAATTATATCGCCTGCGGCAACGGTTATTTAGATGCAAATGAAGAATGCGATAACGGCAAAGAAAATACAAGTTCATGTAATTTTAACTGT
>Ga0224501_10004444_pt1 | contig 11071 bp, 10 predicted proteins | sample SF_Oct11_sed_USG_4_FD_169105 | JGI IMG/M metagenome (GOLD analysis project Ga0224501, IMG submission 169105) | Sediment microbial communities from San Francisco Bay, California, United States - SF_Oct11_sed_USGS_8_1 | ecosystem: Environmental > Aquatic > Marine > Sediment | place: USA...
CTCTCATATGAGCAGTGATACCAATAATGAAATGTCCAATCCCTAGACTGCGTTGTAGTGACAACCATGTTTATAACTGTTATACACATGGTTGTCATGCCTATTGAATACCAAATTGACCCTTGACCCCCAAGATGGACCAATGAGGAATTAGCGCAAGTTCAGCGAAAGTTCAGACATGTCTGGGAAGGTTTTGGACAGTATATAAAAGATCTGGATTTCAGTTTTGGCTAAAACTGACATTCTGTCCAATGACAAACCTGTTGGCCAATCAGATTCCTGCCTGAAAATGATTGACCAATTAAATGTGAGGATACTGGATATCATAGCTCCTCTTCTAAGCATTAGAAACCTACTGTGACGTCACGAGAGCATCTTCGCGGAAAAATGAGCTCCCGGTGCCCATTTTAAATGAGCACGGCATACTCATAAGCAATAGCCCTTGAATTGAAATGAGCATGGGTTCAGCAAAAGTTGTATTTTCTTGCACAAACACCCACACATTTTTCTATATTTAAAGTCACAATGAGAAAAAAAATCATTTTCAAGTAAAAATAAATTTTCAGCTTATAATAAACATCATGATTTGCGCATCTTGCTACATTATTTTATCTTATCAAAAAGATTTAAAGAAATTGAACCATGTTATCATTATTATTAAACCCCAAACCCCTACCAAATTAATATATAGTTTGGAGGGTTTTTAGAAGGCTAGACAACTCCCTACCTATATAAAAATTTGGGCAGCATACTCATTTCAACAGTGGGTACCCTCAATTGAGCACCGCTTGCTCATTCCAAAATGACATTAATATACTCATTTATATGTAAAGATATATTAGACGTCACACAGTGGGCTAAGCAACACCGTTGCTGAATTAGGGGGAGAAGGGCTACCACCTTAGGGTACCATCGAATGATGTCACCGGGTATGACATGCCATCTTTAAACAGTCAGTGATGGTATCTGGTATTGTCTATGTCTTTCTGGGGTTTTTGGTTGTGATTGGTCAATGAGCAGCCGGGTTTACTGGGGCATTGACAACTATAGGCCATTTAGTTATCTGATTTTGCTATAAAAAGAAATTGGCTTGAGGGTGTCAACATGTGTCAGAATGGCGCCTGTCAAATCATTTCTTTATCAGACCACCCATTCAAAAGTTATGATCAAAAATCCAGATGCTCCATATATGTCTATCATTGGATGAGGCACATTAGATTTCATGTGAAAATCTTAGCAGCCCCTGGCGCGTAACCCAATTGCGCAATACGATACACTAAGGTATTGTCCCCCAATGTGTATATGTTAGCTAGGTTCATGTATAACAGATATCTAGTAAGATATCAATGTATAAGGGTTTGTTAGAAACTTCAGTAGCACAGTGACACAACCAATGAACCAAGATGTCCGAGGAGGTGCGGCAGCATTGAATTCTCCTCTGCTGCATTTTACCTGGCTAGATCATATAACAAATTTCATCAACCAAATGATGGCACAAAGAGCCACCTCTATGTTTGTCTCTATATGTGAGCCCTCTTCTAATTGACTGACTCACCACATTTGTCTGCATTAGTCAAGATTTGGGGGGGGGAAATCTTTCGTTAAATTGCCACAAAGACAGAGAGACAACCAGTTCATCTTTAATTTTGGTAGGAGGAGCTTTTAAAGTCTCAGCATGTTGTGTGGAGGACCCGACAACGGATAACTGTAGTCCTCCTACTCAGGTTACTTCGGCTAAATGTGATGGATGGTCGAACAAGTGCGAAGGTCGTCAAGAAACTGAAAATAGACATTCCATTCTAGTACCAGATTGTGACACATGCCAGTCGCCATCAGCCTAGATACTTCTTCCAGAAAGATTACATAACCATACATGGAGAATAGCTATTGTTTATAATAAGTAGAATTGATAATAATGTAACCTAACCCAGAATCCTAGTTGTAAGTGCTTCACATGATAGCATATGCTGTTTTCTCATATTATATATCACATCACATTATAAATTTATTGAAATTAATTTCCGAAATTCACCTTGTGTCTGGTATTTGTATGAAAAAACCTGAATAAATGATGGGTCGTCAATTCGATTTCATAACCATTGAACTAAGTAACTTAGCAAGGGTAAATCAGGACATATGGGTACATTTCAAAAACAAGAGCCCATCTTGAAGCAGTTGATTCCTATCTATGAGAAAGGAAGAATTTCTAAACTTGACATTACTTGTGACACTTTCAGTGATACTTAAAAAAGTCTCAGCCTCCCGACTGAAGCTGATCACGGATTGGTGGAGTTGATACTACTGTCACAACAGCACTACCTAGTTTAGGTTTATAGGTTTATACAGTCATCTACCGACCCAAATGAATAATACTGTTAAAAAACTATTGTCTTAATGACAATCTTTAACATAACACAACAAAACATATCCAATAAGACAAATAAAGTTAAATCTATATAACAAAAGGTTCTTCTCAAACGATGAAAAAAAGCAATTATTTCTCATCAAAATGTTCTAAAAACGTTTGCATGCTCTTTTGACATTCGGGAGTAGACCAGATCTCAGCAAGAATATTAGCTTCGGTATGATTGGCCGCGATTAGTCTTTCTTTTTGCTGGGAGCGAATGAGAGATTTTGTACTGTTGAGTACTCGACTAGAACAGTTTGCCATGTTAGTGATGCGTGGGATGACTGCTGACATCATACTGGTAGGCCAAAAAACCTGGGCCACCAAGCCCATTTGGTAAGCCTCCAATGCAGTTAGCATACGACCAGCCATAAGCATTTCATTTGCCTGCAAAACAACCCTTAGGGTGAGCCATGTGTTGGATAAAATTCTCACAAGCTCCCATTTTCATTCAGTAGTCCATAAAAGTCACCGATTGAATTGAGTACAGTGAGGGCACTTACCAGGGCTACGCCAATAACAGGAGCCAAGGTGCATGTGAGGGCTGCTTCCGGAGGCTGTCCTAGTTGGGTGTATGGAGTATAAAATGTAGCTTTGTCACTAGCGTACACAATATCACATAGAGGTAGGATTGCTACACCGCATCCAATTGCTTGCCCATTCACGGCCGCTATCAATGGTTTCGGAAACGAGATCATTGTGTTTACCAGAGTCCTGAAATCAAAGAGACTTTGTAAAGTGCGGTGCACTCGTGAAACCCTAATAAATGGTGACAAGAAAGAAAACTTCACAGGAATAAAGGATGAAACTCGCCAGGCGCATATGTGCACGATGCGCATATGTGGAGTTTTGCACTCTCACTTTAAACTCACCAAATGCGATGAACGCGTAATAACAAGGGTGGCAACTCCAAATTCTCATAAAAGGAGACTCGATTCGTTACCGCGTACACGTGACTGAGAGATCAGAGACAATTAGAATGAACAAAGATTGCGCGGTATGAGAAACTGAGTAGACCCCTAGGGAAGTTTCGTTTGATAATGAATTGAGCGGAATTGATCACAACCTAATGAGTGAGTCAAACGCTAGGTCCAAAAAGAGTGATTTCAATAAACAAAAATACGAAACTAGTCAGTACTTGTTCAGTTGTTGTAGGAAACCCCAACACTACCAGCTCTTGATGGATACCTCTATGGTTGTTTGTTGAAATGTTGGTATTGTTGTATATTTTTGCGGACAAGGTGACATTGCAGTGGGTAAAAAAAGCTTGAAATCGATTACTGAATTTTTCCCAAATGCAACGACGAAAGCTGGCTTCACTAGATGACTCGTAAAACGTCCTCCATTAATCAGTGCGCATCACGGTCAAAGTTCAATCTCTTTCATCCAGCGCTTACTTGGGCATACTGAGAGGAGTCACGGTCACGTGATCGAAAATACGCGCACATACGCTGGGGCTCCTACCAAGGCCAGAGTTAAACCCGGGAAAGTCAGCCATGAAGCAATTAATTTTTCCTAAGTTGACTTCATTGTCTTTCTATTTGCGCTTTTATATCCAAGTTACCGATATTGATTTCAACAAAAGCTGAGAGCAACTGTTATAATAAAATGTGGAGTCGCGTCTCTTTAAAAATGACTACTAGGAATACAATCCCGTGTAGTTTGTAAACCATGATAGGACTCCTCTGATATTTGCACACTAATCGAGTGTTAACCATAGGAAGGTCACATGGAACCTAACCTTGATTAAACCTGCAACAATTCGATTCAGCTCACGGCATGACAACCGGAACAACCGGAATTACCTGAGCGTATCCGCCATGTTTCTAGCGGCCAGGTGTATATTACCAGATGTGAGATAACTGAGATCAACACCACTGCAGAATGTTGTATCTGTACCAGTCAGTAGTACCAGACGACTACTGTCATCATATTTAGCATTGTTTAAGACTGCAGTCAACTCCTGCAATGCCTGGAAAAAGGCAACATCAAATCGAAGAGACATGCACCTGCAACCAGCGACATGCACCTGCAACCAGGGACATTGAGTCCGGAAACCAATTAATCAACCACCGTCTGCAGTCGTTAAAAGAGTAGCTTAGTGGCTGGATTGTCTGTTTGCTGGATCTATGGAAATTATCTACAAGCTCCCACAATTTCCAGTGAGCCTGACTATCCCAGTTGGCTATGTATTGGTATGTCTGTCGGGAGGCATTCAGAGACTGTCACTTTCTTCATGTTCAGCATTCCCCAAATAGAGTACTGATACACATGTCCCAGACCAACAATTATCACCTACTTTGGTAACTGATTTCTACTAGTAGGTCTGTGCAAGTTCTGACTGAGCAAACCATAACTTTTTACCTGCACATTGAGCGAGTTCTTCATCCTGCCTTTACTGCTAAAGATTACTTGAGTAAAGTTGTTGGATTTTTTCACTATGATTTCTTTGTACCTGAAGGCGCACTCAGTCTGACGAATGCTCAGACGCCTATCGGAAGAGGCAGGACTGGGCGCTCTGCCCACAGAGAATGAAATTTCTGGCATATCCACACGTCCAGTCTCGGAAACTTCTGTAAAATAATGTGGCGACTAATAAAGACCCTACAGAGGCGGCTACAACCTCGCATACCAAAACTTTAGAAATATACCAGCATAGGTATGACGACCGTATGCTGTCTGCAATCTTGTCATGTAAAACTGACCCCGGACTGGTTCTCTTTCAAATAGATATGCGTATTAATGAGGTATGTATAAGGGATGTGTACGTACTGAGTCTCTTACGTTATAAAATAAAATCTAAGGGAACCAAGCCCAGTAACATGAGTGTTGATACAAAGGGGTATCAGAATGTTTGCTGCAGTTGGCTTACCGTTGAAGCTAAACGAAGCAACAGCGGGTAGAGAGGCGACTGCGGCGCGAGTTGGCCTACGCAGATGGGTCGTCGGTGTCGAATTCATACTTGTCAGCAGCTCCGAGGTGCGTGAACTAGGTGAACCCGCATAGGGCGAGATCGGTATTCGAGGCACTGCAAACAAAATCTCAACTATTATGGTCGTGGGTGGATATTCCATGCTAATACTGATAATTTAAATGCAGTGGACCCTGTGGTCTTTCAGCATTTTTAACTGCTGTTCACATTTTCTAGAAGATCGAGACAAAACCGCAGAAATAACTAGACAAAGTAAGAGGACGAGCGGACTTTGTCAGCCGCATGGGGTACCCCGATTAAGAAGGGCGCAAATGTGAGTTCATCAAAACCGGTTAATGCTATGAGCTGGATTATTCAAACAGTTACTGTAATAAGTGAACCTATTGCTTTATATTATATACTTGCCCGGTTTGACCATTGACGGCCGAATAGATTGAATGCTTCTCGGTGAGATTGGAAACTTGTTTTTATCTAGATTGAAATGCGCATTGCACAGAACTGCGAGTGGCTTGGACGATGCCGTAGGCGGTGGCTGCATTTTCTCATCCTCTAATTCTTCAGCCATGAACATTTCGTAGTTATCTCCAAGAAAATACCTACAGGAAAACCATCGTTATTCTCTTCTGGAGAAGCAGAGTTATGCTCCCCTTGAGTAGACACTAGTGATAGGAGGATAACTCCATACCAAACTATCTATTTCCGTTCAAACTGTTAGAAATAGTACGTGGGTATTTTGCTCGTAGACATACTCAACTAGCCGCTACTCCCAGGTAATTTCGGCCAGATTTCTTTTTATAATCGTCTCCGATGCTTTGGTTTTCGTGCATTGCGATTGTTTCTTGCTCTGTGATAATGACAGCTCTGAAACTGCCTCAAACAAGGTGTCAAGTCAGAAGTAGTTGGCAATTCTGGTTTTCTTCCTTACAACCTTTGGATTCCCATGGGCTATAGAAGTGATTGAGCCAATCAACGCTACCTTGTAAGCATGATTTGAGGTTTTATTCAGCATGCTAGAAGTGTCAGTTTCAAGCGTAACGCTATTCGCGATTTTTCACAAATTCACCATCGTGTGGCAGGCCCTTAAACATTACTCAGCGCGACGAATGACAGTCAACTTAGTCACAAATACTGGAGGGGACCTCTGAAATATTTGAGGTTTGTCGGAACGGCCATCAGATCCTAGTGTTGACTCTTCGATAGGAATCCGTTACGATTAAGAGCCAACACCTTTCGGAGCCAGTCGGTAGGTCGTTTATTCACTGTGGGATTTAGTTAACAAATGACCTCGCGTAAACCAAGCCAGAGACTCACACGTTCGATGAGACAGCATGGTGTGAGTACTCTGTTCAGAAGCCTACCTGGTGTCCGAGTCATCTGAATCGCTGCCGGTTTCGGTTCTGCTCTGTGGCGCTGACTTTTGGGACTTCTCGGTGATCTGCGGATATTTCTTGAAGGAACTAACCGGCTGCTCCCGTGACTTGTCAGCTGCACTTTTTGGCTTACTCCCGGCATTAGTAGGTTTACCATCCTTGCGCGGTCTGCCCCTTTTACGCACAGTTTTGTTCTTGTCTATGGTACGAAGGAGCTCGCGTAATTCCTTTTCACTCATGATTTCTCCTGACTTTTTCACTTTTCTCTCAGCAGTCTGTCGTAGCCTATCTGTTGGAGGGGTAGCTAACTCCAATGGTTTTTTCGTTCGACCCTACAACATAGTGTTTACGATTGTGGTGAAATACGACATGATAGGGACATAGGGTTCTACATACCGCACCTCGCTGTGCATCATTGAGGCAATGTATTTCAGTTTGTTGGGAATCATGGACCATGATGCTCATTACAAGATTTTATCTATCAATCTGATCTTCGATAAACATTATGGTGTGTATGGCTTCGGTATTGAACCGAGGGTTTGTTGGTTGATGACAACTCGCAAAGGCACGCCATCATACATATTTGTAGCAACTCCCTGATACACACAGTCACAGGAGTCACAAGCCATAATTCTTTGCGTATGTAACCTTTTCATTTGGTAACCTCCATGGTCAGCACGCAGACATATCAAACGGAATCTACCATCAACATTGATTTTGGGACAGCCTTTCCATGATACATTTTTGTCTTAAGATCAGCGGGTTATAGTCCTGACTAGGTTTGCAAATAAAAAAACTTAATTGCAGCCAACAGACAGCACATGGCTCCCAAATCTATGGTCATGAGAGCATCAAAGTGTCCATGTTGGATATATATATTGTAGGAGAATAGTTCTCCACACAAAGAGCTCATATTATCTGTGGCAAAGTGGTGACACCCCCATAAACATGAATACAGCAGGTATAACAAAGCAGCCTATGTCATATGCAGCAGTACATGGACTCCATTGGCACTGCAACAGGCTTTCCAAGCATCTATGACACGCTGACGCTAAGAAAAAAGTTTGTTATGGAAAGGCTGTCCCAAAATCAATGTTGATGACAGATTTTGTTTGATATGTCTGCGTGCTGATCGCGTAGGTTCCCAAATGAAAAGGTTGCATATGTAAAGAATTATGGTTTGTAAGTTGTAACACCATAGTTATAAGCTAGTAATCTCATCTACACAGAGCTATAATCTATACTCTACATTATCACTGGTAAAATGGCAGTAACTGTTACCCTATGGGCACAGAGACCACAACATGAGTGATCTCCTTTATATGATTATAAATGATCTCAGTATCCATTTAGTCCCCTACGTAAGAAAACCCTGCGACCACACAATTACCAATATTCAAATTTCCTGGGTCGGCTTTCATAGAGGAGACTTTGAGATTTTAGATGATACCATGTTTGACATGATTGGCCAAGTATTTGTGTAAAAAGAACTTGGTTGAAAACAAGGCTATTTTGTCTATGATACAATGGCAGTCTTGCTTTCGTGATCACCAGGGGGTGGGGCGACTACTTCTGTTGTCCACCTAGTCGCTGATTGGCTGAGTGATTTCCAATAGTTCTATTAAATAGTACTATTGGAAGCGACTCAAGGACTTGGTGAACTTATCGGATGAACGAGTACAGTGAAGGGCACACCGGGCCCCTCACCTCACCCTTGCCTGTTTCGGTCAGTTTAAATGAGAGATAGTTATCGTGGTATAATCTTTGGTGATGGTCCTAGAAAATACAATCACAATGGCGATGGCATCCAATTCTCATCAATAAACTAAACTCAGAGTTCCAAACTTCAAAGATTGAGCTTGACAGGAGTAAGAAATTACTGGGTAAGTACTTCAAGTAAAAATACTAAGTTACTCAATAGGTGGCTACTAAGTAATAACTAACTGACCAAGCCATTTCGACATGACACGAGCTGAGTTAAAACATTGTTTATCTACTCATTCGGTGAGTCATTCACTAACTCACTCACTGATTCACCAATTCACACACTAGCTGACTCACTAACTCAAAACAGTCCCTAACTGGATGACTCACCAACTGAAGTCACCGACTGTTAGATTTATCGAATCACTGACAGTGACTCACTAGCTGACTCACTTACTCATCCATAGTATTTGATGCACCAGCTCACCCAGAATCACTGACGGACCTGCAGACTGACTTACTCGCTAATTTACTCACTGACTGACTCACCAGCTAACAGACTTACTAAATCCCTCAGTCTGACTTATTCACCTATCACGTGTTCGCTTATTCATTCGCAGGTCATCCCATCAACACTCGCACTGTGCAGTCATGAAATTGAGAGCTGTCCCACACTCACATCCATATCCACTGACTCGCTTGTTTCCGGGCCCGTGTTCATGTTACATCATACCTACTTACAGAGTGACCAAGTACTTACTCGCATCACCAGTTATATATATCATGCATGCGTTATGATAAGATAATCTTGTTTCATATGGGTAGCCCCACCAAAGCTTCCTCCAGTCATTCATGATGTGTGGGTTTTGTTCTAGATAAGAGGTTACTTTACGGGTGAGGCCTGCTGTATTTACAGTCACAATCTTAAAAAGTGAGAACGAGCAAACTGGGAGTTCAGGGGGGTGCCTCTGGTCACACGCCACTTCACACTGAATGCTTGTTTTGTGGGGTTTTACAAACAGTTGCTTTATCACACATCCTCACTCAGTTGAACACATATTCTTTCGGGAGTAGGACAGAACACTTTTTGATTAGCAGGTAAAACTTTATTATGAACTGGTATAAAACAGTGTTTTTACAATGTGTTTTAGAGACGAGAGAAACCAGGCAACCACCAAAGAGCTCCCAGTGTGCTCCAGCTGTTTGAAATATTACGGTGGCTGTAGTTCGATAACTTCTCTATGCATCAGCGCCATGAAAGAAGTGCGCTCACGAAAAGGCTTGCTTTCACTCGCAAACATAGTTTTGACGGACATGGCTATGACAACTTCATGCAGGATTGCATCAATTCGCGTGAAATAAATCAAGAAACAAAATTCCCTTCATATTGATAGGGAATGAGGTAAAACTGACCTCAGAACACCAACGCTGGTACTGTGTGTCTCATACTTTTGTTTGTCATGCCAGGCTATAGAATAATCTTCTGCTAAAAGTTATAAGTGGTGGGAGCTGATCAGAATATACGTAGACCAAGTGATAACATTATGTCCTTCTGAGAGCCTTCAAATGAACTAAATTTTTTACCAAGTCTTCAGCTTCTGGGGGCTTCGCCCCCCCCCCAAACCCCCATAGGGGCTCTCCCTTTGACCCCGCTGAGGGCCTGAGCGGCCCCTTGAACCCGTGGCCACTTTTTCTGTCTTCGGTACACTACTGCTGACATCTTAGTAAAATGGAGTCTACACGACACTTGAAAACCGCTCAGAATGGCCAAAAACTTCCAGCGACCCAGCGGCAGAGAGCCGTTCCTGCTCTATTTTCTTCAGCATAAGGCGAGTCGCAACCAATAACAATGCAGATTCGAATTTGCTGCGCCATCGTGTTTGCCCTCGGCCTAAACACCGGAAATGGAAATCTTTCCGAGGTTAAGATATACACTCTGATTAACACCCGCGCTTGTGCTGCTTGAAAAAAATAGTGCACGCGGCATCGGCTCACAGCGGCACTATGTCGTTGGATTGGCTGAAGTTGACTTGAGTGGCACAGACAGCGGTACTGCTCATGTGAACCGCTTTCGCAGCACCGCTTTCTGTGCCACTTGTTGCACCACTGTCATGTGAAACCGATACAAGGTGTAAAATATATTTTGTTGAAATCAACGATGAAGATACCAACAATCAACCACCAATTCTGTGAATGTAGCCAAGTGCTAAGACCTTAGTTATTTGAATGCCCCTGGCCTCGAGAAAACAGTGTACTTAGTGCACAGAGGTTTGGTGCACAAGATGCTGTTGACTGGAACGTAAAGCTCCGAGAACCGGGTACATTGTATGTATGGATGGTATATAATATCTTAGTATCTCCTAGTACTAACTTAGAAGTCTACCAATTATGATCATATCCCGTTACTGTTAGTGTTACTGCTATAGTATGAGTTATACTTATAGAATTAGACGTGATCCTGACATCGCATACACCAACATCAACCATTCGTTCACACTGGTGGCTGGACAGAACATATCAGCATGCGAGTACTGCTAGAAACTACAGGGCTATTACATGGTTTGGGTCGAATGGATGATTCGTCAAGTATCTCAGTCTTAATGGCCAGTTATTCGGAGAAGTCATCGTGAGTCCAGGGAATGGGAGTAATGTGCTCTC